>Ga0190293_1000658_pt1 | contig 12254 bp, 28 predicted proteins | sample 48693001_MG_FD_161671 | JGI IMG/M metagenome (GOLD analysis project Ga0190293, IMG submission 161671) | Hydrothermal vent microbial mat bacterial communities from Southern Trench, Guaymas Basin, Mexico - 4869-30-0-1_MG | ecosystem: Environmental > Aquatic > Marine > Hydrothermal vents >... | reverse complement strand
TATAATATATTATTTTTCCTTCTTACCTTCACTTGCAAGCTTACCAACAAGTGCTACCAAACCTGTGACGGAAATAGCTACTACATTATGGTCATAGCCTGTATACATAGCTAATATCGTTATACCTGTTAACATACCTGCTACCATCATTTCATCTAATTTATCCCACATTTTCTTTCTTCCTTCTTTTATTTTCCCGCTTTAAAAGAAGATAAACAATAGGTAATGCCCCCCATGACATTAACATGAGAGTTATAGCTAAGGTCATTGCTTTCTTATCTATTTTATCTCCTATGCTTTTTATATTCATGCTCTGATACTCTCCCGACACTTCCTCCCAATCCACTATACCCAAGCGCTACCAAAAAAATTATAATAGCTATAAAAATAAAGAATATTCCGGCTATTCCTTTCGTAGCTGCTGATATTCCAAAATCCGGAAATTTTAATTTTGGAAAGTTTATTTTAGGAAATGTTATTTCCGGTGCTTTTATTTCAGGTAATGGGGGTGCGCTTACCCCTTCTGCTTCCCAGTCTACCTCTGTCCCTTTCTTACCTCCTTTCTTTGGGTTCAATTCATAATACCACTTAATACCGTCCGGTTCCTTAACTGCTATTGGTATACGGCTAACCAAACCTGCCCCTCTATAAATATCTCCTTTTACCTCGGGCATAGCCCTTACCTCTTCTTCAGTAAATACCGGTATACTCCTTACGGTTGTACTTCCCTGTGGTCTATAAACCGGGTGGTCTTTCTTATATTGTTTAGCGTAATCACTAATACTATATTCACCACTATCAAATCTCCTTGCAGTATCCGGTATTAGAATATTTTTACCCATATCGGCTACTTTCTCCTAAATATAAAGTATAAAACGGTTAAAACACCAGCTATTAACAACATTACCCCTGTACTTATTTTAGCTGGTGCCCCAGTTGCCCCTCTTACTCCCTGACCCCCTTCTTCTCCTGTATCACCTTTAATACTTATACCTGGTAAACCGGGTTCTCCTTTTTCTCCTGGCATACCGGGTATACCGGGTAAACCCTGTTCTCCACGCATAAAGTATACATTATTAGGTGTATCACCTATCTTATCCACTAAATCTTTAATATCCTTTTTTTCTTTCTCTGTTAATGTGTAGCCTTCCGGTGTGTATACATCTATTGTATTAGTGTTTTCGTTTTGTACTACATTTATCTTTTCTGAACTTCCTATAACCGTATGACCGGTAAATAAATTATTTAATCCCTGTTGTAAACTTTCCGTTTCGGTTCCTCCAAAAGAAGACGTATGTTTTGCTACATATTCCTCTGCACTAACTTTATGCCCACCGGGTTTATTAGCTTTTGTTACTACTGCCGCACCCGTTGTTGTTGGTGTTGACGCTCTTAAATTAGCTAATGCTTGCGCTCCAGAAACCCCTCTACCGGCTGCTCTTGTTGCTGGTGTACTCTTATATCCATGCCCACTTTTAGTCCATCCTCTTCCTAATGTCATTTTTTATATTCTCCCTGTATATTCAAATATAAAACCTAAAACTTGCCAATCTGCTGGATAAGTATCATCTCCACTACTTGCAACTCTAAGTATTTTCGCAAATATCATCATACCGGCTGCGGGACTACTTATACTTAAACTTGTTGTATAATCTTTTAATTTCCATTGAACAGTAGGAATATTTATTGTATTATTAGTATCATTATTTACATTTGTAAAATCTCCTTCTAATGATATTTGTCTTAAATAAAAAGATGCTATAACATTACCCGTACTACTACCATTACTATAATATCTACATTTTAAAGTACCTCCTGAGACATAATTATATGGTATCATAAAAGTAAAACCTACACTTCCGTCATAATCTTTATCAAAATCCCACGTAAAACCATAGTTAAAAGATGTTTTCTCTACATTTGTATCCCAAGGTTGACCATCCGTTATAAACATTTTATATGTTTTCGTTGCTAATCTACTTTCTGTTACCGCACCCGCGGCTATTTTGGCTTCTGTTACCGCTAAATCCTTTATTTTTGCATTTTCTACCGCTTGACTACCTAACTTATTAGCATTTACTGCACCATTTGCTATTTTGCTATTTGTTACCGCTAAATCCTTTATTTTTGCATTTTCTACCGCTTCACTACCTAACTTATTAGCATTTACTGCACCATTTGCTATTTTAGTATTTGTTACTGCATAAGTTCCTATTTTATTTTCTGTTACAGCTCCGTCCGCAATTTTGGCTTCTATAACTGAATTACTTATTAACTGGTCAGAATCTACTGAAGCCACATCCATTTTATTTAAGGATACAGCATTATCACATAACTTAACATTAGTTACATTACCATTTAATATTTTTGCCGCTGTTACTGCGTCATCTACTATTTTATCAGTAGTTACCGCACCATTATCTACTTTATCTTCTGTTACTGCAGCATTTGCTATTTTATCCTCTGTTACCGCTCCATTAGCAATTTTGGCTTCTGTTACAGCTACTGTGCCAATATGTGTTGTTAAAACCGCACCAGGGCTTATTTTGTTACTTTTCACAGCATACATTCCTATTTTATCCTCTGTTACCGCTGCATCCGCTATTTTATCCTCTGTTACCGCATTATTTTCTATTCTATCAGTATTTACTTTATATCTATAATAATACCCCATTTTATCGCACACTCCCAATAATTACTAAAGTACCGTTAGTACCTCCTACCCTTTTAGTATAAAGTGTATGTAAATCAAGTAAAGTAAAACCTGTTGCGTCACCCGGTTCCAATTCAAATCTTTGATTTTCACTATCACCAATTACTGATGTAACAGTAGCATGATTATTTTTAACAACTACATCATTTAACATTAATGTTGTCGCTTCTACTACCGCACCAGTAGCACCAGTTGTAACTTGTTTTTCATACATTACCCCACTTGTTGTTATTACTGCCTCTATACTTTCAGCTGCATCTTCTATTTCTGATAAATGCTCTAAAGTACCCTTTATATCCGGTTCTATCTCTGATATATCAAGGTTATTTATTTGTAATACTAAATGTTTTCCGGTTTGCGCAGTAGGGTTTGTAAGATAGATTTTGTTAAACCTTTTCTTAGCTTTTTTAAATTCATTAGCGTAAACCTTAGCTGCATGTCGTTGGTTAAATCTAAAATAACAACCGTCATCTGAACCGTTATAAGAAATTTTAGCCAAATAATCTCCTTCTAAATGTAACTCTATATTAGTACCTACATTCTGAGATGCCCCTAAATCTAAATCTATCCTTGCATAGTCCTTATAGGGTTCACCAGATATTCTTATTTGTTTATCCACTTCCCACTTACCAAATGTCATTTTATACTTTAGCCTCCACTAAAACAAATGGTCTTATACTCATATCATGGTCATCTGGTCTTGTTACCATTATAACTCCTGCTTTTGACTGCCAAACACCTAATTGCCCACCTTCAGCCGTATATGTCGGACTCCCACCATTTTCGGGAGGGTCAGGAGTAATCAAATAACCTTCCGGGTCTTTAAAATATAAATCTCCACTAACCCAATTTTTACCTGCCTCATCTGGTGCTACTACTGCCCCAAAATAGTTAACATCCAATTCTATATCACTGCCGTAAGTTCCAAAAGCAGTAGCCGGGTCTTCTCCACTTGCATTACCTTCGGTCATAAATCCCCACGCAACAACCCGCCATTGTTTAAAGGGTATAACCCCTAAATATAATTTTTCGTTTTTAGATACATTAGTTTCAGCTTGCATATAAATAAGTTGCGCTAAACCTTCTCCCTGTTGCATCTCTCTTACTGCTACTTTTGCTATATCCAAAATTTCTTTATATTCTGTCATTTTATACCTAAAAAATATGTGGCTACATTTACCATCCACCATCCTCACCACATAAAATCTTAATTTTTGGTTTGCTTATGTCTGACTTGCTACACCAGGTTGCATCCAAATAACAGCCCCACTCCTTAATAAGAATATGCCATCGGAATTTGGCTTCACTTTCAGAGTAAATTTTGAACAGTCTTCTATTGCCGCTGCATCTCCGTAAACTGTTACCCTGTTATCCGAACTTCCTCTAATCTTCTGTGCTATTGCGGTTGTTTGGGCATCCGGGTCAGCTATCTCTACATTATTAACAAATTGGATTTCCTGCTTTTCAATACCTTCAAGCATTCCTTCACGCACCGCAAATGAACCGGTTCTAAAGGGAGAATCCACACCAAATAAAGCATACTGTATGTCAGGTGGCACACCAGAATACTCTACCGCTTCAGCAAATACACTTTCGGTCTTAAGGTCATTTCCATCTGATGCCGCAGTCTTTACGTGCATTTCCATTTCTAAATAATCACCGCGAACACCTAATACCGCTATCTGTTCTATTAATCGCACCGCTTTATTTCTGTCTAAGCCGTCATACATATTAGGCTGAAAACTACCAGCTGCGTGGTCTTCAAATTTGGTATCATGCAAACCATTACCTTTTGTCGCTTTGAATAAGAGATTACCCAAATATAATGTCGCTGCCATTTTTTATTTTTTCACCTCTTTTATATTCCCAAAGTCGCCCTTAGGTCGGTTTGCGCTGTGGGTACTCCTGGGACATGTGCCCCTACCTTGGTTTTAAACCAATTATAAAGGAATTTCCCACCTTCCAAACCTGCATACAACACAGCTACGGCTATAATCAATCCTGCTATATACCATATATTAAGCTTAGGGTGCGTTAAATTTACCCCACTTGCAACCTTTCGCAAGCCTCCTTTTACGCTCATTTTGTTGTATTTCCTATATAAAGAGATGTCGCGCACTTCCTTTTAACGCGCTCTTTTTCCTATCTCTTCATAATATAGTTTAAAGTCTTAATTATAATTAGAAGGTAATGGCAAATAGCCGTAATATTCATTATATTTCCTATAAAATTCTCTTATTTTACGTATAGTACGCTTATACTCCTTACTTCGGTGTTTAACTCTCTTTAATTTCATCTTTTAACTCCTCTAAATCCCATGGCTTAGAATCAATCCAATTATTGCCCACTTCCTCCCATGTGTAATCCCATCTTTCCCAACACCTACCCCTATCATTGTTTACTTTTAGTTCCTTCTTAACTTCAAGCCATATATTTGTATCTTCCCAAGTATATTTATGTTGTATAATAGCTTCTTTCATTGTAATCGCTTTTATCCTTTTGTATTGATAAGTGTCTCCTTCTGCTGTTTTAGTTATTTTTTTCAAGGCAAAATTTTTCTGAAATATACCACGTTTCTTAATTATCTCTCCCGGCGCTTCAAATAATCCATTACCAACTATATATAACTCCCCTAACAAATTTAACTCCCACTGTCCTTTCTTATTACCTATATTTACATTAATTGGTTTAGTAGTCTTAATTCCGTCTGTTTCTATGGTTACTAATTTATTGCCGGCTTGAATTGCGGCTAAAAATATCTTCATACGCGTATCAGCAGTAATACGCTGACCATAAATCGGATTAAACATTTTACCAATCGTATTATTATTTTTATTAATTTGTACCGTTTTACCATACAGAGAATTTAGGAGTATTTTAGGAATCAAATATTCCATTGAATGTTTACCATATTTCTTATTTTGTGCTTTAAGTTCAAATAGCTTATCTATCGGCTCCATAAATGGATATACCTTTTTTTTCGCATAAAATTCATATCCATCTATTACCTTAATATTACAATAAGGATTGTAAATCTTAATTTCTTCTTCATTTAAGTAAAAAATAGACGTATAATTTTGAGCATATAATAATTGTTGATTTATTTTAATTCCCATGGGTGCTAAGTAACATTTTGGTATTTTAACTTCACACTTATAAATACCCATGTCCGGAGTATTAGGCTGCTCTACTCGTATCCATTCTCCTTCGTTAATATTAAGTAAATTACGCATAGTAGTAGGATAAGCACTATTAATATCATAATCATAAATTGTACCTTCATAATGACCTTTTTTAAGACATTCAAATCTACCACCATAATAACCACGATATGTATATCTAATTACATCAGGTTTTGTTTTCCATATCTTATTAATTGTTGGTATGTGACCTACTGTGTATAACCAATTCTCCGCAATATTAGCTTTTGAAATATATTTCTTTGGGTGAATACCTAATACATTAAACATATCACTTTGTAATTTTTCACCGAGTAATTTTGTTATTTCGCAATCTCTTCTTAAATATTTTTTTATTGCATTACATACTCTATGCCAATATTCTTTATCTACATTTAACCGTGATGTGTTTATAATGTTTAATTTGGATTTGTTCAAATACTGCTTAGCATTCTTATCTAAGCTACCCTCATAATAATTCATTAAATCGTAATAATTCACTGTGTCAATCTTCTTTCCATTCTTTGTTTTGTACTTAATACTATATAATTTTCCGGGAATATAAGATATTCTATATAGCCGGTTATTTGTTTCATAGATTAATTGATTAGTTTTAACAAATTCAATAAATTGCTCTTCACCTAACCACCGCATAATAGCACCCACATCATACTTTATATTAAAGAAAAAATTATAAGTATAACGATATTTGTGTTTAGTTAAAAAAGAGAGTACCTCTTCAAATGAGAAGGATTTTAAAATTTCTTCATCAGAAGCTATTAATACCGCTTTACCTCTGTATGTTTCGGTATCAAAACCATGTACCGGTTTCTTTACATTCCACTTCATTTGACGGTGATTTTGGCTTTTAAAGAAAGGTATATCTCTGTACTTCTGTTCTATCATTAATATCTCCTTTTACTTAATTCTTTTAAAATTTCTTTCTTCTGTTCACTACTTAAATCTTCAAATGTATTTATTAATATTTCTTTTCGTTTCTCATAGACGGTCTTTTTTGCTTTCGTTTCAATCTCCCCTTTTTCTTCACTATACCACACCCGTACTTCTTCTATATTCTCTCCTGTATCTGCTATGAATTCTCTGAATATCTTTTTACGTTCTTCAAATTCTTTCCCTTTCATCTCTGTAAAAACATCTTCTCTAAGAAATTCCTTACGCTCTCTTTCTAATGCTTTCCGGGCTTTAACTATCTCTTTCCGTTTTAGCTCTGTTACATCTATTTTTGGTAGTTTTACCGGTATTGGTGGTTTCTTACGTCTAAATAATCCTTTTATTTTACTTAAAAGTTTCATAATACTTTTCTCCCAACAAATGTAAAACAATTCTTAGACCTATTGCCCTTCCTTTCCACCAATCTTCATTTTTGTTATTTCCAAATTCCTCTATAAATTTTAGTTCACTTTTTATTTCCTCTACTAATTTACCCTCCATCACTATTTTAGGTATCCTAACTTCCTTTCCATAATAATACCGGATAGTTACATCTCCATTACTCTCTACTGTTGCCTCTTCTATGTTTTCCATTTCTCTTCACTCCCTCTCTTATATTTATACTATACTCCCAACATTCTTTACAACATCCATAGAGATTAAGAGGCCGGTTTTTCCCACACTCCCAACATATACCATATCCTGCAAAATCCATATTATTTTTTCCTCCTATTCAAATATCCATACTTCTTTCGCATATACCTAAGGAAATTATCCCGGTCTTGTTCTCTCATTAACCTGTGTAGTCTCTCTTGCCATGTTTCAGGTGGTATTCCTACATCTAAAGTAGTTTGTTTCATTTTTTATTTCTCCTTTTTTCATCTTCTTCTCTTTCTTTAAGTATTTCTCCATTTACTTCACACCAACCGTAAAATCTCCATAATTTATCCTGTTTTTTTACCATTTAAATTCCCTCCCTTTTTACTCCCAACATTCTATAAACTTTCTCCTCTCCTTCTATACTTACCAAATATTTTACAATCATTTTTAAGCTACTATAATCAGGTATCCACCATCCCATCTGTTTATTAAAAAGTACCATAACGAAAGGGATACCTTCTCCCCTCCGCCTGGTCTCGGAATTTCCGATTATAATATCACTTACTTCCTTCATTGATAGCTCTGATTTTTTTCTTCTACATCTTCAAGAGCATCTAATGTTTGCTGTGCTTTAAGATATTCCATCAGTAAAGAACTTTTTCTCATTGCTATAATCTCACTGTTATGCTCTATATTCTTTAACGCTGCTATTCCCGGTGCAATCTGGTCTTCTATATCTATTTTTTCTTTCAGTAGTTTCATTAACTCTACATCAGTTTCCCAAATCAAATCCCGGACATCCTCCATTCTGCGCTTCAAATCTTCTTTTTCATTCATTTTTTTCTTCTACATCTCCTAATACAAATTTTACCCATTCCGCTTCTCCCTCCACAAAATTCTCTAAGGCGTTTAGAGAAGCGTATAATATATGATTCCCGGAAGGGGTAAACATATACACACCACTACCCGATTTAGATTTTCTTAAAAACATTGTTTTACTTTCCACTTTTATCACCTCCTTTTATATATTCCATAGCCAAACTCCATAACTCTTCTATCTCTTCTATGGAGACTCCCCACCTTAACAATTTTCTATAAAAATTTTCTTTTTTACTCATTTTTGTTTCCTCCTTTTTTATATACTCTAATGCCGTTACCCAAAATCTCTTTATCTCTTCTTCACCGTATCCCCATGCCGTTAAATAGGCATAAAATAACCCCTTACCTCCTCCTCTAAAATAGTTTTCTGCCATTCCCCATAATTTTTCAATCACTTTATGGGTTAACCCTCGGGACTCAAGAGTAATAAAAAACAACCGCTTATCACTTATCACTTTTCTTCTCCCATCTTAAATACTGTTCTTATCCGTGCTACTACCTTTTGTATATTTATAATATCTTGCTGATGCCGGCGTATCTCATTCTCAGAAAACAATATAAAAGCTTCTGCCTGTGCCTGAGTCATACGATGTATAGAAGCTTCATCAACCCACTCTAATTTACCACCTTTCATTAACAATCCCACTTTAATCACCTTATTGGTAAACAATAACTTACTTCTCCTTTTTGATTTAAAACTACATAATGATACGGTTTTTTAAGCCACGGTTCGTAAGTTTCATAGGGTATTCCGTGTCCTTTAAAATAAGGTTTCTGAAAATTACCTGATATAAAAATTACCTGATTTTCTGTTTGCGCTAATGCTGTTGTTGATACATCTTGGGGCATTAGAGTTATACCAATTACTCTTACTTTATGATGGCGCCCTCTTCTAAAGTAGTTATTTACATCAGTAGACTTCCGTTTCGGTGTGTAATCCTGTAACTCATCTATTGCTACCGTTAACCAAAAGCTACCCTCGGATAAATTTGTATTCAATCCTATTCTAAATGCCCAAAGTCTAATCTCTGTTAACTGTTCTATTGCGCGCTCTGGGTCTATATCAGGTATAAATTCCACCCGCCGATAACCTTCTTCAAAAGCATTAAATATCTGTTCAGGGTCAGAAACAGCTATCTGACATACCCGGCTTACTTCCTCCTCCTGTGATGAATTAACAAAAATATAAGCATCCGAATACTGATATAGTAAGTTTGCAATATAATAAGTTTTCCCTGAACCCGTTGTACCTATAACCAATATATGTTTACCACCTATAACTTTATGTTCACAGTGTTCACCAGTATGAAAAGATGGATAATTTCCTTTATTTATTTTAGCTGCCCACGATATTTCATAGTTATCATTATATCCATAAGTACCTTTATTTCTCATTTTGTTTCTTCTCCTCCCTTGCCAATTTATCTAAAGGATGCTCACTAACAATTTCATCTAAAGGACGTGGCTGTGGCGCTTCTTTCATATCAGGTGTTACGGGTATACCCCCAAATCTTTGTTTTACATAGTTAACCTTCTGACGCACTGTATAACATAACTGTTTAACCTTTACTATTAACAATCCTACCCGCAAAACTAATATTAAAACAGGATGGTTTAAATTAAGATTAGGAAACGAATATGTTATTACATTAACTATCCCCCCACCTACATTAATCTCCTGTATATCTTCTATTTTTAGATTATCGGCTTTGTTAGGACATGGGACTGCATAATAAATTACCTGATTTAGAACACTTGCCAACTGTGATTTATCCCCCACTGCTTGTTTTTGCGCTGTCCACTTCACCGCTTTTATTTTCTTCTTTGTTGCCTTTCTACGCTCCGCTTCATTAGCCAAAGCTTCTTCCCGTTCTTCTTCCGGAAATAACTTTTTCTTTGTATTACTAAAAGATGCCGCGCTAACTTCTCCTTCTTCTCCGTATTTTTCTTTAAGTTTCTCCGATACTTCCTTATAATTACCACCTTCACGTATAAAATTCTCTAAATCTTCTCTCCACCCTTCAGGTTTCTTCATTCTCATTCTATATCACCGTTATCCTTTTTACCCGCAACCGTGCCAATTCTCTTTTTAATCGCTGATTCTCCCGCTTTAATCTTCCTACTTCCCCCTCTAATGCCATCATTTGAAAGTCCCGCTTAATCACTTCTTCATCATTCATTTATCTATTCCTCCTCTTCAAATAATTCACCGCAGTGGGGACAAAACCAATATCCTTCGGCTGTATGATTAAGTTTATAACCACATTCCGGACACTGATTTCCATCCTCTTTCTCTTGCGTTACACTGTATTTATCTAAAAGAGCATTCAATCGTGTTTCCAATGTAATTTCTTCTTTCTCTGTTGCGGCTTTTGCCAACTTATCTTCAAGTTCCGCAATTTTTGCTTGAAGCGCTTTTACATCCACTTCGCTTTCGCCTTCTTTTTTGGTCATAATATTTTACCTCCTTCATATAGTAGTTTGGATGTTTCTATTATATATAAAGGTTTGTGAAAGTTTATATACTCTAAAGTTTTATATGACATTCAAAAATCAAAAAAATAAAAATTAGGGTTCGCGCCACCCTAACTCCCTCTTGCGCGCGCGTAACTTCTTTTCAATATCTAAGGTATTAGTTCCCAATGACCAACCCTCTTTAACCTCTCTCTGATTAGACAGATACACTTCATATTGAAATGAGGTATCCTTTCGGGCATTACCTGCAAATACCCGGTCATACTCGCTATTACCTACTCCATCATATACGCGCTGACGCACATTTCCATTTGTTACTCCTTCCCGAGATACAAAGTCTTCTCTTATATCCATGGTCTACCATCTCCATAATCCATATCTACTATAAAAAAACCATCTTCTGTATAATAATCCCAAATATTAACATACCAACCACCTTCTAAGGTACCGTCAAAATAGTTAACCCAAATATCCCGATTCTCTGTATAAAAATGAATATTTCCATCACTATTTAAATCATATTCACTAAATACTTCTTCATCAGTTTGGGGTTCAATCAACATTAAACCACCCTCTGTATATATTAGTACGATAGCATGCCATTCATCATTATCACCAGATGGATTAACCACTGCTATATGAGCATCTACATTTATCTTTTTAAGGTTATTAACCAAATCCCTTGCGAAATCATGGCACACATAAACACCCGGTATATAAGTATTCTCATCAGTCTTATCAACATAGTATATATAATTATATACCTCCTGTGGTGTTAGTGGCTGAAATATAGGCTGTGGTGTTGGCTGTGGTGTTGGCTGTGGTATTGGCTGTGGTGTTGGCTGTGGTGTTGGCTGTGGTGTTGGCTGTGGTGTTGGCTGTGGTGGCGGTGTAACTGGCGGTGTTGATACAAATAAAAGAGGTACAATGAGTATCCCCAACAAAAGAGATACCAACATCAGCATTAATATAAAATTTTTCTTGTTCATTTCTCTATCTCCTAAATCCATTCAAATACCCCAAAGCTACCATATTTATTACATCCATGCCCTCTCCCGTTTTCAGTGTGTGTTTAATACTCTTATGTATATCCTCAGGTATATAAACACCCAAAAACTTATTTAAATGATGGAATGTCCATCCTTCACGGGCTTTATTCAAAGGATGGTATTTTAACCCTCTTCTTAAACATCTCCTCTTCTGTGTCTTTTTATTTACCATTTTTAACCCTCCCTTGCAATTAGTATTAAATCCGTTTCCTCCTTACAATGTGGGCAAAATGCCACATTACCAATTTCACCACCAAAATCTTTCCAAAGCACTTCCCAAGTACTAAACAACTCATGGCAGCTCTCACATTCATATATCTCCACCGGCTCTTTTATTTCGCGCTCGCCGCCTTGCGCGTTATAGTTTCGGTTCATTTTTTACCTCACTAATAAATAGATTAAAACATG
>Ga0190293_1000657_pt1 | contig 12256 bp, 12 predicted proteins | sample 48693001_MG_FD_161671 | JGI IMG/M metagenome (GOLD analysis project Ga0190293, IMG submission 161671) | Hydrothermal vent microbial mat bacterial communities from Southern Trench, Guaymas Basin, Mexico - 4869-30-0-1_MG | ecosystem: Environmental > Aquatic > Marine > Hydrothermal vents >... | reverse complement strand
CCTCTGAGCATCGCAATAGATTCAAGACTTAGCAGTATCAGGAACGCTGCGACCGCCGCAACGCCAAACGCTCTTCGATCGATTTCGAACAGCGATGCTGCAACCAGCATCGAGATCGTGATGAGGGCGAGCCTCAGAACGAATCCGACCAGCGTTGCGACATGATACGCCTGCATGGACACTCTCGCAGCCTTGGAGAGTATCCACCCAGCCAGCAGGAAGTTCAAGACGACCACCACGACGCCGATCGTTGCGGAGAACGCACCAAGCGACCCGCGCAACAGCCATGCTGCAGCGATGATCACTGGGCCCACGACGAGTGCTCGCAGCACGATGTTCTTCGCCATGATCGCTTCGACGTTGACCTCAACGGGGAACGGTTGCTTGTACGCCTCGGCTGCTGAAGCGTCAATATCCATTGCGGATCCTTATCGCTTCGCGGGCCTGCTCCTCGATCTTCTCAGATTCTGCGTACATCTTGCGGAATCCCCCGTAGGAGGCAACAACGATGAGGATGACAACGAAGAACGGCGAAGTTCCGAACCAGTAATCGAGACCCAGACCGATGAGGAGGCCGGCAACGATGGACGCGAAGAGATCACCGGACGCGGACCACCCGCGAATCATGTCACCCTTGTGGGTGGAGGCTTTCAAGGTCAGGACCCTCTTGTGACGTCGTCAGTACGCCGCCAATATAGACGATATGTGACACCAACCGCCAAAGAAGTACCTGGTACTTGGTACCTGGTGGATCAGCGGACAGCGGAGGGCACTCTGGCCCCTCCGACCTCGCAAGCTCGGCCACCTCCCCCATCCAAAGAACCAAGGGAGGAACCAGAAACGGGTGCTGAATTCTCTCCCGGCCTTCGCGGGGGAGATGGGCCGAGGGACGAGGGCCAGAGGGGGAAGCCGAACGGGTACCACTGATCTTGAACCCGCTCCAAGAAACCGCAAGCTGAGTGGATCTTCATGGTTTCCCCCTCCGCCTCGCAAGCTCGGCACCTCCCCCGTCCAAAGAGCCGAGGGAGGAACCAGGCGTCGTGGTCAGTTGCCTACGTAGCCTGGGAAGTCGATGGGGTATGAGGGGAAGGCTGTTGTGAGGGCGATGATTATGGCCCTGGACCTGGAGAGGGCGGCATCGTCGTCCCTGTTGACGAGGATGTCGACGATCGTGTTGCCGAGTGTGACCATCGCTGGGTCCTTCATCCCTGCGGTCGTGACCGCAGCGGTGCCCATGCGCAGGCCAGAGGTGACGAACGGTGAGCGGGGATCGAACGGAATGGCGTTCCTGTTCAACGTGACACCCATGTCATCAAGCAGCGTTGCGGCAACCTTGCCAGTGAGGTCCTCATCGATGGAACGCAGGTCGATCATGAACATGTGGTTCTGGGTCCCTCCGGAGATCACACGCACTCCCCTGGCCGTCATCGTGTCGGCAAGGGTCGAAGCGTTGCTCACGATCTGGGCCGCGTACTGCGCGTACTCTGGTGAGGCCACCTGCTTGAAGCACAAGGCCTTGCCTGCGATCTGATGGTTGATCGCACCGCCCTGGGATGTGGGGAACACGGCCTTGTCGATCGCCTTTGCGTACTCGGCCTTGCACAGGATCAGGCCACCGCGCGGGCCGCGCAGCGCCTTGTGAGTCGTTGCTGTGACGATATCGGCATGAGGCACAGGGCTCGGATGGACGCCGCCAGCTATGAGGCCGATGATGTGCGCAGCGTCGACGAGAAGGATCGCACCAACCTCGTCAGCAATGGAGCGGAACTCGGCCCAGTCGATGATCTGTGAGTACGACGAGTAGCCAGCAACGATCATCTTCGGTTTGTGCTCGAGCGCGATAGCGCGGACGTTCTCGAAGTCGATCCGCTCGGTGTCAGGGTCCAGTCCGTACGCAACGAAGTTGAACAGGATGCCGGAGAAGTTCACATGCGAGCCGTGGGTGAGGTGGCCGCCCTGGTCGAGCGCCATCCCGAGGATCGTGTCGCCTGGCTCGAGGACGGCGAGGTAGGCAGCCATGTTCGCCTGAGAGCCCGAATGTGCCTGGACATTGGCGTGCTCTGCACCAAAGACCGCTTTTGCACGCTCGATCGCAAGGTTCTCGATCTCGTCGATGACCTGGCAGCCCTCGTAGTAGCGCCTACCCGGATAACCCTCTGAGTACTTGTTCGCAAGCACAGACCCCGAGGCCTCCATCATTGCATACGACACGAAGTTCTCCGACGCGATCAGTTGGATGTTGCTCCGCTGACGCGCCGCATCCTTGCCTATGAGATCGGCGAGTACCGGATCTTCCTCGGAAAGCGTGTTCATGTCGGTCATTCAGGCTCCTGTTGAGGTGCGGCGGGTACCCCAGAACGCTAGCTGCCTTGCCGCTTCTGGCGTCCCTGAGAGCGATATGTCGCTCTCAGGGACGCCAGAAGCGGTTGAGGGCCGGTCACACTTCCTCCGCCACCACTTCACGGCCTCGATCGTAGAAGCGGTCTGCGAGGCCGAGGGCTGGCAACGCAATGAGTGGTGCGATCAGTCCGTAGGCGGTGATGTCGACCGTGTACACGAGGTACATGGCCGCCACTGCGGCGGCCGTTGCTGCCAGACGAGCAAGGTTGCGGCTCTTGTCCCCTGTGGGAGCAAGGGCACGAGCGCCTCCGATACCGATCGCAGCCACAGGCGAAAGCACCAACACAGCCTGTAGACCGACTGTCTGGGCGAATAGCGCAAGCACAGCAGCCGTAGCGAGCGCCGTGATCGCTGCGGCGAACCCTGTTCCCATCGGATCTTCTGCCCCTGAGAAGCCTGCCACCGAGTACATGGCGAACGCAAGGCCGACTCCAAAGATCAACACACCCACGATCTGGCTCGAAGTCGCAGCGAGGATCATGAACCAGAAAGCCATAGCAACGATCATCGTGCCGACGCTGATCGCAAGCCAACGGCTCTGCGTCACGGAGCCACGGGACCCTGCCTCAGAACGACCTCGGCTGGATGTGTCAGGTCGATCAACGTCGACGGCGCACCTCCCCCGGCATCGCCGGGCAGGTACGTCAGGACCTCACGGTCGAACACGGCTTGAGCCTCGTCGGCAGTCGTAACGGGGTCGGACTCAGATCGGTTCGCTGAAGTCACTGCCAGCGGACCGGTCAACTCGAGGAGGGCGAGGGCGACGGGATGGTCAGGACATCGAAGCGCCACAGTCCGCTTCTCGCGATCACCGAGCCACTCCGGTGCAGTGTCGAGCCTCGGGACCACAAGGGTTGCTGCGCCAGGCCAGTATCGCTCGGCGAGTTCGAGTGCTCTGTCGCTCATCGCACCCAGAACAAGTCCTTGTTCAATAGATGAGACGAGAATGGCGATCGGCTTGCCGTCATCACGGCCCTTGAGGTTGTAGAGACGATCGAGCGCCGCCTCGTCGTACAGGTCAACGGCCAGGCCGTACACCGTATCTGTCGGAACACCAACGATCTCCCCGCGTTTGATCGCTCGAGCTGCTGCCGTTACGTCCAAGTCCAATGTGCCTCCTGAGCGTGTGTCACCGACAACGCTAATCGAATCTGCGTCGTCCGATGACAAACCGATCCCTCCCCGTGAGATCCTGGTGGACCACACCGTCGAGGGAGGCGAAGTGTGCAGTCGTCCGCTGAGACTCGAACTCAGAGATCTCGCATACGACGATTCCGCCGGGAGCAAGCCACGAGGAGGCCTCGAGCGCGATCCGTTCGACGATCTCGTCACCGCGTTCCCCTGCCACAAGAGCCATTCGCGGTTCAGCGAGGACATCGGCTGGCAGATCGTCGATCTCACTGCGGGCAAGGTACGGTGGGTTGGACACGAGGAGGTCGACATGGCCTCTGATCGATCTCGGCAGTGGCTCGAAGAGATCCCCAACGAGTACCTCGATCTCGTAGCCGGTGCGTTGCGAGTTCATGAGAGCAACGGCCGCAGCGTCGTTCGACAGGTCAACGGCGTACACCGATGCGTCAGGAAAGGTGGCTGCAAGACCGAGAGCCAGATTGCCGCTCCCCGTGCAGAGGTCAACGATGATGGACGGATCGTCCACCGCTTCGATCGCCCTGGTGAGGATGTACTCGGTCTCGGGTCTTGGCACGAGGACCCTAGGGTCGACACCGATCTCGACAGGACCGAAATCGACCGTTCCCTCGATGTACTGAAGCGGCTCATGAGCGACCCGCCGCTCGACAAATGCCGCGAACCGTGCGACCTCCTCATCTGTGAGAGCGAATCCGACGACCACGTCGGTCCGCCTCCGGCCGGTGGCAGCCATGAGGAGGCGTATGGCCTCGTGTTGCGGGAGGTCAGCGTGTTCGGCGATGAGGTCTCGCGAAACCATGATCAGGAATCCTGGGCGAGCTTCTTTGCGGTGTCGTCAGCGATCAGTGCCTCATGGATCGCTGCGAGGTCACCATCGAGGATCTCGGGAAGCGCATGCGTTGTCAACCCGATTCGGTGATCCGTCACCCGGTTCTCCTTGAAATTGTACGTGCGGATCTTCTCTGCACGCTGGCCAGAACCAACCTGAGACTTGCGAACCGATGCCCGCTCCCCCATCTGCTCATCGAGTTGGACCTGGTACAGGCGGGCACGAAGCACACGCATCGCCTTGATCTTGTTCTGAAGCTGGGATTTCTCGTCCTGGCACGACACGACGATCCCTGTGGGTTTGTGCGTGAGACGCACCGCTGAATCGGTGGTGTTCACGGATTGCCCACCCGGACCCTGGGACCGCATCGTCTCGACGATCAGGTCACCGTCCGCAATCTCGACCTCAACGGCCTCGACCTCCGGAAGCACCGCAACAGTGGCCATGGATGTGTGTACCCGCCCCTGAGATTCGGTCTTTGGAACCCGCTGGACCCTGTGTGGCCCTGCCTCGTACTTGAAACGGGCGTACGCACCCTTGCCCTTGACGGCGAAGGTGGCATCCTTCATACCTCCGGCGCCGGTCATCGATACGGAGATCGGATCCGTGGACCACCCCGCGCGCTCTGCAAGACGCTCGTACATGCGGTACAGGTCACCAGCCCAGAGGCCAGCCTCGTCCCCTCCCGCGGCTGCACGGATCTCAACGATCACATCCTTCTCGTCGTCAGGGTCCTTCGGGACAAGGAGTTTCCGCAATTCGTGGTCCAATGTCTCGACCTCTACAGAGCGTTCCTCGACCGTTTCGGTGAGGTAGGCGATCATCTCTGGATCGTCCTCGATCTCGAGCAGTTCCTGTGCTTCTGTGATCTCCTCGTCGGCCGCAATGAACCTCCGATAGTGCTCCACGATCGGTTTGAGCTCGGAGTGGCGGGTCGCAACCTCTCTGTAGAGGTTCTGGTCAGCCATCGTTGCGGGGTCTGCGAGCTGGATGAGGTTCGCCTCATAAGCTTCGTCGGCTCTGGCCAGGCGCCCCAGGAGGCGGTCATCCATCGCTGTCACCGGAGTCGTATACGACCACGAGAGCGCCAGGCGCCACCACTCCGCGCTCGTGCACCTCTTCGACCTCACCAGGCTCAAGCGCCGCAAGCAGTGATGCGATCGCCACCTCAACCTGGTCGTCTGACGGTTCCTTCGTGGTGATCCCCTGGATCCAGATACCTGGTTGGGAAACCCATGCAAGCCACTTCTGGCCCGCTGCGGCTTTGAGTATCTCATACGAGATACCCGCGATCACGGGGATCAGCAGGATCCGGGCGGTCACCTGTGCGGCGAAAGGAAGCGGGGCAAGCGTGAGGAACACGAAGAACGCCACCATTGCGACGATGATGATGAAGGAAGTTCCGCAACGGGGATGACGAGGACTGTATTTCTGGATCGAGGGAATATCCAGGGGGTCGCCGTTCTCGTATGCGTGGATCGTCTTGTGCTCAGCTCCGTGATACTGGAACACGCGCTGGATGTCGTCGCTGCGGCTGATCAACCAGATGTAGCCGACGATCAGACCGATACGCAGTATCCCGTCGATGACGACGAAGAGAACGCCTGTGCCGCCGAGAAGGTTCTTGAGCCAGTTGGCGAGGAACGCAGGAACGAGGATGAAGATCGCGATCGCGGCAACGATCGCAATGATCATCGTGAGGACAACCTCCTTGCGTCCGATCGTCTCCTCCTCCTCGCCTGCTTTCTCAGCTGACCACGAGAGGGCGGAGAATCCGAGTTGCAACGATTCGATCAGCACGAACACTCCCCTGAAGAAGGGGATCTTTGCGAGCTTGTTGCGCGACGAAAGACGCGGGAGTTCGTTCCGTTTCGCTTCAATGACACCATCTGGTCGCCGTGCTGCGACTGCCCAGGCGTCTGGAGCGCGCATCATCACGCCCTCGATGACCGCCTGGCCGCCAACAGAGGCGCCAGGAGATCGGCTCAACTACTTTTCCGACTCTGAAGCGGCCTGCGCAGCAGCTGCGGGGGATGAGGTCTGCCCATACCGTTTGCGGAAGCGCTCGACGCGACCGGTCGTATCGACGAGGATCTGCTTACCCGTGTAGAACGGATGGCTCTTCGATGAGATCTCGACCTTTGCGAGGGGGTACGTCTTACCGTCCTCCCATTCAATGGTCTCAGATGTGTTGATGGTCGAATTCGTCACGAAGGCGAAATCGGAGGACGTGTCCTGGAACACGACGGGCCGATAATTCGGATGGATGTCGGACTTCACGGGGTCTCCTGATTGTTAGAGCTGAACTGTAACGCGATGAGCAGTGTGGTGTTCACTGACCGCTCTTTGCAACGGACAAGAGGAACTCGGCGTTCGACTTCGTCGTCTTGAGCCTGTCCATGAGCAGAGCAAGTGCCGCTCCTGACTCGAGAGCGAGAAGCACACGACGGAGCTTCCACACCTCAGTGAGTTCGGCGCGGTCCATGAGGAGTTCCTCACGGCGCGTGCCAGACGGCTCGATGTCGATCGCCGGGTAGATGCGTTTGTCCGCGAGCTTGCGGTCGAGACGCAACTCCATGTTGCCCGTCCCCTTGAACTCCTCGAAGATGACCTCGTCCATACGGCTCCCCGTCTCGACAAGGGCGGTTCCGATGATCGTCAGGCTTCCGCCCTCTTCGATATTGCGAGCCGCACCGAAGAACCGCTTCGGTGGATACAACGCCGTCGAGTCGACACCACCGGACAGGACCCTGCCAGAAGCAGGTGCCGCGAGGTTGTGTGCCCGGGCGAGCCTGGTGATGGAGTCCAGCAGGACGACAACGTCCTGCCCCATCTCGACCATGCGTTTGGCACGTTCGATCGCGAGTTCAGATACCTGCGTTCCTTCTTCCGCTGGGCGGTCGAAGGTTGAATAGATGACCTCGCCTTTCACGGAACGTTGCATGTCCGTGACCTCTTCAGGCCGCTCGTCCACGAGGACAACCATCAGATGGCACTCAGGGTTGTTCTTCGTGATCGAGTACGCGATGTCCTTGAGGACCGTGGTCTTGCCCGCTTTTGCAGGCGATACGATCAGGCCACGCTGTCCTTTGCCGATCGGTGCGACAAGGTCGATGATTCGAGATGTCATCAATGTCGGTTCGCCAACGACTTCCAGGCGGAGGCGAACATCAGGGAACAGAGGTGTCAGTTTCCCGAACTTCGGTCGGTTCATCGCTTCTTCAGGATCGACACCGTTGACCTTGACGGCGCGGACCAGTGCGGGGAACTTCTCCTGAGCTCTGGCGAGACGGATAGGCCCAGATACGATGTCCCCCTTGCGGAGGCCAGCCTTGCGCACAATGTTCGCAGCTACATAGACATCGGTGTCTCCTGGGAGATACCCCGTCACCCGCAGAAAGCCGTAGCCCTCAGGGAGGATGTCGAGGATGCCCTGGCGAATCTCGAGTTCTGACTCGTCGATCGGCTCACGGCTGCGGTTCCGGCTGCGGTTCCGATTCCGGTTCCGATTCCGATTCCGATTGCCCTGTCGGTCGTCTCGACCTTCTACGTCGGTGGCGGTGCCTTCACCCGATCCACCGCGTGCGTCACCTTCAGCTGCCCCACCGGCATCCGAAGAATCTGCAGCGGCAACCTTCTTCGCTTCGGCAGGTACGTCAGGGACGTCCTCCGGCAGCATGGAAGGGTCGAATTTGTCAGCATCGAGGATCGCGGCGATGAGCTTGGATTTCTGTAATCCGTCGTGGTCAACGTCGACAGACGTTGCCATATCGCGAAGAGCAGGAAGTTTCAGTTCCTGCAGTTTGGCCCTGGGTGTACTCATCTCGTGTGTGCCCCTTTCGAGATGGTCGGGTTCAATGGCCATACGGCCATGAGTAGGAGCGTCCATACGACAAAGTGGTCGAACGCCCTAGGAAAGCCCACAACAAAGCCGGATACGGCTGTGGTGGGAACACGGGCAGTATAGGACGTGGACGCCTCTATCCGCTCGAATCTGGGAAATGACCTAGCTGGTTCCTGTGAGCGCATCAGGAGAGTCGTCCCCGTCTGAAAGCTCGACAGCCTCGACCTTCGATCCCCTGGCCGAAACCTTGTTGGCACTGATCCTGATGTTCTCGACGTCGCGTTGTGCCAGATCGAAGTGTCCTTCGAGCTTGCCGACGCGCTCCATCATCCTTGTGACATCCTTCATCATCGTGACCACCTCGATCTGGATGAGCCCAGCCTGCTCGCGCATCTTCACGTCTCGCAGCACTGCTCTCACTGTCGTAAGCGTCGCCATCATCGTGGTAGGGCTTACAAGGAACACCTTGCGTTTGTGACTGAGTTCGATGACCCCGGGGTGATGCGCGTGGAGTTCTGCGTACACCGCTTCCGAAGGGATGAACATCAGCGCCGAGTCTGAGGTCTCACCCACGAGGATGTACTTGTCTGCGATGTCGTTGATGTGCTTTCGTGTGTCTGTTGCCAGCTGCTTGGCATGGCGCGCACGGTCAGTGTCGTTCTCCGAATTCAACATCTCGGTGTACGCAGACAACGGGAACTTCGCATCGATCACGATCGGCCCCGGAGGGTTCGGGAGTCGGATCAAGCAGTCTGCGCGCTTCCCGTTCGAGAGCACTGCCTGGAAGTCGAATGCAGAAGGAGGGAGCGCATCAACAACGATGTCGTTGAGTTGCACCTCACCGAACGCCCCGCGTGCATGCTTGTCGTCGAGCACATGTTGCAGGCTCACCACCTGCTCAGAGAGGTTCGTGATGTTGGCCTGTGCCTTGTCGATCGATTCAAGACGTTGGGAGAGCTCTCCAAGGGAAGCCGCTGTTGCCTTGGCAGAGGTCGAAAGGTTCGTGCCCATCTTCTCCTGTACCGTGTCGAGTCGCTCGTTGAGATCGGCGCTGAGCTTGACTTGGGACTGGTTGACGGAGTCCTTGAGGGCGTTAGCCGTCACGATCTGCTGTTGACCCACACTGTCGACCTTGCCAACGAGGTTCTGCTGCTCCTGGCTCATCTGGACAAGTGTTTGGCGCAGGTCCTCCATCTCAGCTTCACTGGTCGACGTGTTGGACCGCACCACCAGAACCGCAACCGCAATCACGGCAACGATGAGTACCACGAGCAGTATCTCCGTCACGTCCTCCACCTATCTGTCGCTGCACCACCAGCGTAGAACCCGGCTACGACACAAACGCAGGCGCCACCCATTCCGCGGGCTGTCAGCGCCATATAGGACGCTGCGAACCCTGGGTTCAGGGCGTTAGAGGTTGAGGGCGGCGGTGACGGCTTCGAGGGTTGCGGGGACCACAGGGGGGAACTCGATCTCGGCGCTGGCCGTATCGGGGTCCTTGAGGCCATGGCCGGTGACGGTGCACACGATGTCGCCCTCGGGAAGATCGTCTTGGAACTTCATGATGCCGGCAACACCCGCAGCCGAGGCAGGTTCACAGAAGACACCGACCCTCTTGGCCAGGAATCGATACGCAGCCAGGATCTCCTCATCGGTCACTGCCTCGATCCGGCCACCGGAAGAGTCACGGGCTTCCACCGCCTCAGACCATGAAGCCGGGTTACCGATCCGGATGGCTGTGGCAATCGTCTCCGGCTCGTCGAATACCTCTCCGTACACGATCGGGGCGGCTCCTTCTGCCTGGAAACCCCACATCTGTGGCGCTGTATCAAGCTCCCTGTAACCTTTCCAGTACGCCGTGATGTTCCCAGCGTTTCCGACAGGCAGCGCATGGACCGCAGGTGCGTGCCCGAGGTCATCAACGACCTCGAAGGCTGCTGTCTTTTGTGCCTCTATGCGATACGGGTTTACCGAGTTGACGAGGGCGACACCGTGGGCATCTGACAGGGCTCGCACGATGTCGAGAGCATCATCGAAGTTCCCGTCGATCGGTACGATCGACGCACCGTGCGCCACAGCCTGCGCGAGTTTCCCCGCAGCGATCTTCCCCGCTGGGAGCACAACGATGCAGCCAATACCTGCTCTTGCTGCGTATGCAGCAGCCGATGCAGATGTATTCCCTGTGGATGCGCATACAACGGCCGTTGCACCATCCTCGAGAGCCTTTGAGACGGCAAGTGTCATCCCTCTGTCCTTGAAAGAACCCGTCGGGTTCATCCCCTCGAATTTGAGATAGACCTGCCTGTCCACAACCTCGGAAACCGCGGGCGCCGGAATGAGTGGTGTACCACCCTCGAGCAACGTCACCACAGGCGTTGCGTCTGTCACAGGGAGGCGGTCCCAGTGTTCCTTGATAACCCCCTGCCACTTCACTTCGATGGTCCAAGCACCCGGATCACCGAAGCCACCTCGATCACCTCTGGAATCGAGGTGAGTGTCTCGAGGGCAGCACGTTGCGAGGATTCTGGCGCCTGGTGTGTCACCACGATCAACGCAGCTTCGTCGTCGACGCCTTCCTGCCAAACCTGTCGGATCGACACGCCCTCATCACCGAACCCGGCCGCGATCTTCGCAAGAACTCCGGGCTGGTCGTCAACCTGAAGCCGCACGTACCAACGGGTTGGGATATCGGTGAACGGCACCGTCTCGCCAGGCGAGAACCTGATGCGTGGTGCGACCTGGGCACCGGCGAGGGTCTCACGGGCGGCATCGATCACATCACCAAGCACAGCAGTCGCTGTCGGGTCTCCACCAGCTCCGGGACCAGAGAACAGCAGTGAATCGATCGCTGCTCCCTCTATGAACACCGCGTTGGTCGCGCCCCGGATCGAGGCGAGGGGGTGGTCCCTTGGAATCATTGCGGGATGGACCCTGGCGTTCACCCCGGCACTCGTTCGTTCACACACAGCAATCAGCTTCACGACATACCCGAACTCAGCGGCGAATGTCATGTCCACCGATGTCAGATCCTCAATGCCTTCGGTGAACACATCAGCGACGTCCATCCATGTTCCGAAAGCGAGCGATGCAAGGATCGCTGCCTTTGCGGCAGCATCGGCCCCTGAGACGTCGGCGGTCGGATCAGGCTCGGCATATCCAAGTTCGGTGGCCTGTTCGAGTGCGGTGACGTACGTTGCACCCTCCTCCATCTGTGTGAGGATGTAGTTCGTCGTGCCGTTGACGATGCCGAGCACCCTGTCCAGGGTCTCGCCTGCGAGTGTTTCGGACAACGGCCTGATAATCGGTATGCCACCACCAACGGCGGCCTCAAAGAGAAAGGGGACCCCCGCACGCTCTGCGGCGGCGATGAGCTCCGGTCCACGGGCGGCGATGAGCTCCTTATTCGCGGAGATGACGGGCTTGCGCGCTTCTAGTGCTGCGAGGATGAGATCCCCCGCAGGCTCCTTCCCACCCATCACCTCAACGACGATATCGACCGTTGGGTCGTTCACAACCTCGAACGGGTCGTCTGTCAACAGCCCGTCGGTGACAGCGAAATCGCGGTCGCGATCGAGGCGGCTAACGCCGATCTTTCGCACGTCGAAGGTGAGTCCTGTCTTGAGTGCGATCGCTTCTGATTCGCCGACCAGGCGACGCACAAGGGCGCCGCCAACAGTTCCAGCTCCGAGCAATCCGATACCGATTGATTTTTCCATGGGTCGGGACGATAGTCGCTCTACACATCTGCGAAACATCCGCTACAATGTACAGAAGGGGACGAGCCATATGGTTCGATGAGGTGGATAGGAATATATGACAATCACAGCGCTTCCTTTCCGCACAGCAATTGCTGTGGTGGCAATTGCTGTCTTTGCCGCGTTTTCGATATCCCCGACGCGTGCAGACGACACTACGACAACCACCGGTGCTGACACTACGACAACCACCGTGGCGCCAACAACCACTGTTGCTGACACTACGACCACCACCGTGGCACCAACGACGACCACCGTTGCTGACACTACGACCACCAC
>Ga0190293_1000656_pt1 | contig 12275 bp, 6 predicted proteins | sample 48693001_MG_FD_161671 | JGI IMG/M metagenome (GOLD analysis project Ga0190293, IMG submission 161671) | Hydrothermal vent microbial mat bacterial communities from Southern Trench, Guaymas Basin, Mexico - 4869-30-0-1_MG | ecosystem: Environmental > Aquatic > Marine > Hydrothermal vents > Microbial... | reverse complement strand
CTCATCTCCAGTGAAAATTTTTTTACGAAATATTCTGCAAGTAACGGAATGTCTCCTTTTCGTTCCCGCAAGGGCGGTATGTGTACCGGAAAAATACTTAAGCGGTAATATAGATCTTTCCTGAATTCTCCACTCTTCACTGCTTCATCAAGATCCACATTTGTTGCAAATATAAATCTTATGTCCAGAGATATCTCTTTATTACTACCAAGTCGTGTCACTTTTTTTTCTTCAATAACTCTGAGGATCTTTCCCTGAAGGCTTGCAGGGAGATCTCCGATCTCATCAAGGAAAAATGTCCCTCCCTGAGATAATTCAAGTTTCCCGATATTCATGACCGAATAATTCATTTTCCAGAAGTGTTTCGGGAATAGATGCTGAATTAATTGCTATAAAAGGTTTATGCTTCCTGGGGCTGAGCTCATGAATCGCTCTGGCAAAAAGTTCTTTTCCTGTCCCGCTTTCTCCCAATAGTAATACCGGAGTGCCGGTAGGTGAAACCTGTTTGAGCTTTTCTATTGAATCAGAAAGAGATTTACTTTTGCCTATTATGGAGTATTTATCTGATTCATGTCTCAACACACTCTTCAGTGCAATGTTCTCCCTGAGAATTCTTGTTGATTCTATTGCTTTTTCAATGATAATGAACAGGTAGTCAGGATCTACCGGTTTTGAAACAAAATCGAATGCACCTGCTTTTATCGCCTCTACTGCAAGCTCGATAGATCCAAACGCTGTCAGGATTATAAAAGGGATCCCGAAATTTTTTATCTTTTTAAAAAAAGTCAATCCATCCATATCGGGAAGTTGAAGGTCGGAGATTATCAGATCATAATTTTCTTTTTTCAACAGGAGCAGTGCAGTCGAAACATCCGGTGCTGTTCCTGCAGTATAACCTTTCTCAGAAATAATATTACTGAGCATTTCCAACATTGAAGGGTTGTCTTCTACAATTAATATCTTTTCCATCCTTACTTATTATAAAGTATAATGAAGCTGTTTTCAAAGTTATAATGATCGATTGGTTTTGGAATAAAAAGACTTAAAATGAAAAATAGATACGGTATGTTCTCAAAAGAGCTGAAAAAAGTTTTTTCTTCATATAAGAATTCTGAACTCAGGAATATTGATCGCGACCTTTCCGGCCTGATAACCGCCGGGGTCGGGATGGAGTGGGATGGTGATATTCTATGGATTCTTCCTGAAAATACAAACTTGCTTGAGATCAGATCAAAACTCCGGCTCTGGTTGGCTCTTGCCGGTTATGAAAGGGATATAATTATCTTCCCGCTTCCTTTTGGAGATCCTTATGTGAACAATCTGATCTACTCGGATTTTCATATAGAAAAGTTCAATTTATTCAAAATGAAACTGAAAAAAAACCCAGTGATCATAATTGCAACGTTTTTATCAGCATCACTGGGATTTGAAGATCCGAATACCATCGGAAATCTGATCTTTACTATAAGGGTCAGGGAAAAGATAAAAAGGGATAACTTGATCGAACAATTGCATAATATGGGTTATTCGTATTCAAATTATGTTGATGACCCCGGAGAATTTCAAAAGCGGGGAGGTATTCTGGACCTTTTCCCGACAGGGACCGAGCAACCTGTAAGAATCGAGTTTTTTGGTGATGAAATAGAATCGATCACACTTTTCGACCGTCATACAAGAAGATCTGTCAGTCGGTCGGAATTTATTGATATTCCTTTATACGGTTTGTTTGGGAAGGAGATGAGGCTGGAAGATCTGCTTTCAATTAAAAATGTCAAACCTTTGACTAAAATATTAAAAAATCCGAAATTAATTTATTCTGATAAACTATCAGTAGAAAGAAGCGCGGAGGATAGCAGAGAAAGCTTCCGAAAGCTGTTGAAATTGAATCCGGGATCTGCTATTCCGGAGCCTGACACCTTGTTTGAAAAAATATCTCCGGTGCATCCTTTTCTGAATATCTCGGGAAAAACAGATGAAATAACATTAAAACCCGAACTTAAGAAGCTGAAAAAAAACTTGAGAGAGTTCAATACAGATGATCTGGAAAAGTTGAAGAAGCGATCATTTGAGTCATCAATATTTTTATTCACAAAAAGTCTCAACCTCAAAGAGAATCTTCAGGCGGGCGGTGTCAGATTAAAATCTGAAGATTTTATAATCCCTCACTCTTTCGTAAATGTGTCATCCTCTTCATATTTTTTAACTGACCGAAAATTTGTTTTCAGGGATCATATTGTAGAGATTGATGATATCGAAAGCGAAAGTTTGTTGAAAACTCTTGAACCCGGAGACTATATTGTACATGAGAAACATGGAATAGGCGTATTCCGAGGACTTCAATTACTTAAATTTTCTGATTCTCAGCAGGAATTCATTAAAGCCGAATATCTGAATAATGAGATCCTGTATATCCCTGTTTCAGAAGCTAATATACTTAAAAAATATTTTGCATTTAAAGGAGAACCGGGGAAACTTGATCGGATCGGCGGGAAGAGTTGGAGTCAAAAAAAGACTCGTGCAAAAAAAAGTATAATCAAATTCGCAAAAGAATTACTTGACCTGTATGCACTGAGAAGTTTAGTGAAAGGATTTTCATATGAGGGTGACAGTGAAATGGAATATCACCTGAAAAATACTTTCGCATTTGTTGAGACCCCGGATCAGATTACTGCTATTAAAGATGTTATGGCCGATCTTGAAAGAACTTTTCCAATGGAGAGGCTGATTTGCGGTGATGTAAGTTTCGGAAAGACAGAAGTTGCGATAAGGGCATCTCTGAGGGTTGTAAGCAGTGGGAAGCAGGTGGCGGTTTTGTGCCCGACCACTATCCTTGCAATGCAGCATTTCAGGACATTCTCCAGGAGATTTGAGGGGTTACCGGTAAATATCAAAATGTTGTCAAGGATGGTCCCAGCTGTTAAACAGAAGCAGATTTTCAAGGACCTCGGAAATGGAAGTGTTGATATTTTGATAGGAACACATTCAATACTCTCAAATAAAGCAGAGTATAAAGATCTCGGACTATTTATAATTGATGAAGAGCAGAGATTCGGTGTTTTTCAAAAAGAAAAATTAAAAAAGGGGCGTGAAAATGTAGATGTGCTTATTCTGTCAGCTACACCAATCCCACGGACACTATCTCTATCAATGGCGGGCCTTCAGGATATTTCTACTATCAGAACTCCTCCCAGAGGGAGGATGAAAATAAGGAACTATATAGGAGCATTTTCAAGGCAGATAATTATCTCTGCGATCCTCAAGGAAATTCAGAGAGATGGCGGCATTTATATAATTTATAATTCAGTGGCAAAGATCTTCTCATTTAAAAAACTCCTGAATAAATGGCTGCCGGATGTAAGAATAGCAGTATTGCACGCTCAGATGAAGAATGAAAATATTGAAAGGAACCTGCTTGATTTTATTAACGGGGAATATTCGGTATTGCTTTCAACAACCATTATAGAAAATGGAATAGATATAACTAAGGTAAATACTCTGATCGTGATCGATGCAGAGAAATTTGGCCTGACCCAATTATATCAACTGAGAGGGCGAATCGGCAGGGGTGAGCAACAGGCATATGCATATTTTCTGACAGGTAGTGAAGTGATCACTGAAAAAGCCAGGTTAAGGCTTGAAGGGATAAGGGATCATTCCGATGTGGGATCAGGTTTTAAACTTGCGGAATATGATCTGAAATTGAGAGGAGCAGGATCCCTGCTTGGTAATAAGCAGCATGGTCATATCGAAGCTCTCGGTTTTGACTACTACAATTCAATGTTGAAACAGGAAGTGGATGATCTGAAAGGAGAAAAAGGGAAGGTCTGGAATGGAGAAGTAACGGTTCACTTCATGTATTCGATAGGAAATGAGTATATACCCAGAAGTTCTGACAGGATAGATTTTTATTCAAAGATCATTAATGCAAAAGATATGAATGAGATCGAATTGCTAAATAATGACCTGATAAGCAGATTTGGGGAAGGGGGAGAGGATATATCAAAGATATTTTATGTGGCAAAGGTAAAACTTATTGCAGCTGCGGCAGGTACGATAAATGTATCGATCTTTTCAGATCACTTCATATTTGAATTTGAAAGTGGCGAGAAGACAGATAATATTCTAAATAAACTTTCATTAACTCAGGCAGAGATGGAAAGGAATGAGAAAAGATCGATCTCATTCACTTTTAGCATGGGAAGCAGAACACTCAACAATCTTTATGATATATTGATTAGTTGAGTAAAGCCTTTAGGTAAAATGGATTTATCTGATATAATTTTTATATGAAAAAAATCCTGATCCTTTTCAACCCTTCTTCCGCCGGCGGCAGGGCCATTAAAAAAAAGGGTCGAATAGAGAAGAAATTTGAAAAGTTGAATATTCCATATGAACTCTATGTAACTGATTCAGAAAAAGACCTGAAAGATATGGCATCAAAAGCTGCAGGGGAGAAAAGGGATATAATCGCCGCAGGCGGAGATACTACTTTCACATTTGTTGCGGAGGAAATACTCAAGAGCTGTAATCGTGATGATGTAAATTTCGGAATGATCGGGACCGGTTCAATCAATGATATTGTCAGAGGAATCGGAATGGATGATGTGGATAAGCTTTTAATGGGTATTAAAAAGGGATTAACTCATAAAATTGATGTTGGAAAGGTTGAAACCCTACCGGAAGGAAGAATGCATTATTTTCTCGGGTCACTTGGCATCGGCCTTGGAACTACTGTTAATAAATTTGTTGAGAATTGGAAAGAGAAGGGGATAATGATCACAAAGATTAAACCTGCAATGGAGTTGTCGGGTTTTATAAAAGGTGTCAGGGACTCGTTTTCTGAAAATAAAGTACCGATAAAAGTTGTTATCGAATGGGAGAACAGGAGGATCGAAAGGGATATATCTATTCTTGTATTTCAGAACACTCCTCTTTATTCACGAAGTTTGAAACTCAGCCCTGATGCATCGCCATACGATAATATTCTTGATTGTGCAATTGTAAATACCACGTCCCTTTCAAATACACTTGGCCTTGCTGTATCTGTTATGAGGAATAAGCATATGAAACGACCTGAAATTGAGATACTTAGATCCGGTGAATTTTACGTGACCTCTCCCCAAAAAATTGATATAGCAATTGATGGTGAGATCATAGGAGATGTAAAGGAATTCAGGGTTTCATTGTTAAAAGACGGGTTGAATATTTTTCTCCCGGATGATAATTCAGAATAATTTTACCTAATCCCGAATATATCAATATTATCCCTTTTGTCTCCCATCAGATGTTCTGCAAAATAATACCACATCATCCTTTCAAGATATGGAGTGTACTCATCATAAGCATGCTGTTTCCCGGGGAAAATCATCATATCGAATCTCTTACCACTCTTTATCAGCTCATTTGCAAGACGAAGTGTGTTTGCCGGATGGACGTTATTATCAATTTCTCCATGGATCAGCAGAAGGCGTCCTTTTAGATTTCCTGCTACTTCAATATTTGTAGTTATCTTTTTTTCAAGGCCGTAATGGATCTCGCCCCAGGCATAATCATAAATGTTGTTATCATGATTCCCGCAGGATGAAACAGCAACTTTATAAAAATCAGGATATACAAGTATAGCTGCAGCTGACATGAATCCTCCGCCTGACCTTCCATATATTCCCACTCTGTTAATATCTATAAAATCATATTGATCCGCTAATTGTTCTATTACATATTTATTGTCTGCAAGCGGGTAGTCTCTGGCATTTCCATATCCGTAATTATGATATTCTCTTGATCTGAGGGGGCTCCCTCCCCGTTGGCCGACTGTAATAACAATAAATCCCAATTGGGCAAGTGGAATATTACTCACTCTCTTATCTCTTACCTGAAAGAACGTTTTTTGAACGGGCTCTCCCTGCGGCCCCGGATAAACATAAGATATAACGGGATACTTTCTCCCTTTTTCCATTTTAAAGGGTTTCCAGATAACTCCATGGAGATCAGTAATATTATCAGCGGCTTTGACCTTGAACTTTACAGGTGGCTTCCATCCTGATAATTTGAGTTTAGTTGTATCAAGATCTTCTAATTTGAATAGGATATTACTTTCAATATCCTTAAGAACAGAAATGTCAGGATCTTCAATAGTTGAATATGTGTCGACATAGTATTTTAGTGATGCTGACATGTGAATTGTGTGGGTGCCGCTTTCAGGTGTAAGTTTTGTAAATCCATTTCCATCAAATCCGATCCTGTAATATTTTCTATAATACGGATCCTCGTTCTTATCCATTCCATATGCAGCAAAATATATATATTTTTTATCTTTATCAATGTTCAATATATCTGCAACTGTAAATTCTCCGGATGTTAATTGTTTTAATTCCGCCCCATTATTGTTATGAAGATAGATGTGACCTCTTCCACTTTTTTCGGACCACCAGATAAAGCTGCCGTTCTCACCGGTCTTATGAAATTGTTGAAAGTCAGCACTCCAATAAGGTTCATATATTTCTTTTAACAATATTTTGACCTTTCCAGTTGAAGTGTCAGCTTCACAAAGTTCAACATTTTTCCAGTCTCTAGAGGTCCTGACAAAATAGATTGATGATGAATTGTCTCCCGGATAGATCCCGGTCACTCCTTCACTTCCTATCTGTTGACCCTTCCATTTCTCTGATTCAATTTTCCTGATCTCTCCACTTTTAATATCTATTATGGAGATATGAAATCCGGGAAGCTCTGCATCACCAGCCATTGCATATTTATATGATTCGAGAGTGGGACGGGGTGCGGAAAGGGAATGGACAAGAAATAGATCTTTCACCTTTCTTTTATCCTTTCTGAGGCAGTATATTTTTTTTGAATCCGAGAACCATTCTCCGATGGTATTTTCTTCTTTAGCTGTATATTTACTTTTCTCGTTAACTGAATAACTGAACCATTTTTCTCCGTCATTAGTAAGCTGCCTTTCGATTGACTTGTTTGTTGAAGTACTTTTCACATACAAGTTATGCCCTTTGGAATATATGACCCATTTCCCGTCAGGAGATGTTTTCCCAAATTTTTCCGTCTTAATTTTTCCCTGGTCTGATCCAAGGCTGTTTAGTTTTGTGTTTTTCAAGTTGTACCGATAGTTGATCTTCTTATATATGAAGTTGAAGTCCCTCAGGTTTTTATCGAGTTTTATTTCCTTTAATCCCAGTTTATCAGGATCAGCTTTTTCACCCGTTACTTTATAGAGCTTTTTTGAAAGTGATTTCCTGTTCAATAATACTTTCCTTATTTTTTTTCCAGGATGAACATAATAGTACTCAGTGATATTGTTTTTCCTGAATTCGTAGATAAAAATATCGGCCCCCTCTACCCAGACAGGATTTACATTCCTTGTCCCTACTAATTTCCTGAGATTCTCAGGTGCAAATTTTTCTGCAGTTTTAAAATCTGCTTTTTCTCCATAAACAAAAGAACTTAATATGAATGACAAAATCAATGCAATAATAGTATTCTTTTTCATTAATCCTCCGGGAATTCAAATAACTTCATATTCAGAAAGTCTAGTTGAATGTTAGATTAATATCAACGTATGAAAATTAAAAATATGATAGTATTATCCTTCGTGAGAAAAAGGAGACAAATAATGAAATCAGGAAAATTCTCTCTTTTATTGATAGTAATAAATTTGTTTGTTTTGATTCCCCGTGACATAAACGGGTGCACTACTGCTGTGATAAGTGACTCGGCATCACGGAACAGGGTTCCTATATTATGGAAAAACAGGGATACCGGATATCTTTCTAACAAAATTATTTTTGTAAAAGAAAGTCCGAACAATTTTGTTGCAATTGTTAACTCAACAGAGACCTCAGGCAGATTTGTTTATGCCGGGTTGAATTCAAAAGGTTTTGCGATCACTAATACAGTTGCATATAATCTCCCGAAAGTGGAGAAAGAAATTCACGATCTTGAGGGGCAGATAATGTCAGATGCCTTAAGAACTTGCAGCACAGTTGATGATTTTGAAAAATATATAAAAAAAAATCTTGGGAAATCACTTGGAAGCTGGTCGACTTTCAGTGTGATAGACGGGGAAGGGGGTTCAACTCTGTTCGAGGTCCACAATAACGGGTATAAACGGTATGATACTTCAGTCTCTGAGAAAAAGTATTTAGTAGTAACAAACTTTGCAAGAAGTGGAGAGAAGGATAAAGGGGCCGGCTATCTGAGATTCGAGCAGGCGACGAAGTTATTTATGGAAATTCCAATGCGGCAAATTGATCATCAATCTATTTTTCAGAAGATCTCACGTGATATAGGAAATCCTCTTGTTAAGCATCCTTCATTAAGCGATCTGAAAGAACAACCTTCTGACAACCCTCTCTGGATCCATTCAAGAAATTGTATAAACCGCCCCAGCACTTCCGGAGCTGTTATAATTACAGGAAGGAAAAGTGGAGATCCTTATTCTATTGCTACATTATGGGTGATACTCGGTGAGCCGTTAACTTCAATAGCGGTCCCTGTATGGGTAGAAGCAGGATCATCCCCTGTTCAATTGCAGGAGGGTGAGACAGCTCCGATCTGCAGAGAATCATTACGAATAAAAAAGATAATTCATCCTTTCTCTGAAGGGTCAAAAATAAATTATATGAATGTTACAAGGCTTGTGAACAGAGAGGGAACAGGATTTCTTCCTGTTATTTTAGAAACAGAAAATAAAATATTTTTGGAAACTGCTGAATTTTTAAAAAACAGGCATTCATCTGATGAGCTGTCTGAATTTCAGACAAAAATGTCGGAAATGGCTCTGAACACATTGAGAAAAATAAAGTAAAAAATAATTCTATTTCACTGGTAAAAGTTCTGTTCAAGTTTACATGCAGGCTTTGAAAGGGAAAGGGTCAAGACTTGACCCTTTAGGCAATAATAAACATTTTTATATTTAACACGTAATTAATTTATTACATTATGTCAAAGGAGATTAATTTATGAAAATTAAAGTAATTTTTATGGTGATTTGTATGCTTTTTCTTTTTGGAACTGCAGAAGGAAAGATCAATGCAAAATTAATGAGGTATATGGATGTTTCAGACACACAGATAACTTTTGTATATGGAGGTGATATCTGGCTGATGCCGAAAATCGGAGGAACAGCTGTCCAGGTAACTCATTCACCTGGTGAAGAATCATGGCCGAAATTTTCTCCTGACGGGAAATATATCGGATACACTGCATCTTACAATGGCAATAGTGATATATATGTGATACCTGTAACAGGCGGAATCCCTGTCAGAGTAACTTACAATTCATATGCAGACAGGATGATAGACTGGCATCCTGACGGAAAACGTATCTTGTTCAGATCAGCCAGGGAACATGGTTTGAGCAGGCTCGGTCAATTCTATCTTGTTGATAAGAATGGTGGTGTCCCGGCTAAAATGATAATTCCTTATGGAGAGTTAGGGACTTTTTCTCCTGATGGTAATAAGCTTGCTTACATTACGAAAATAACTGAGAATTATCCCTTTAAAAGATATAGGGGAGGGTTGGCATCTGATATTATAATTTTCAATCTTAATGATAATAAAGCGGTAAATATAACAAAGACTGAAGCAACTGAGGGTAAACCTGCCTGGTCGGGGAACTATATCTATTTTCTTTCCGATCGTGGTGAGAATATGAGACATAACATTTGGAAATATAATGTTATGAATGAAAAATTTAATCAGGTGACTTCTTTTGCAGATTTCGACATTACTTACATGTCCGCAGGAAACAATGAAATAGTTTTTGAATTCGCTGGCGGATTATACCTGATGGACCTGACAAATGATAAGTATAAGCAAATTAATGTCAGTGTTATCAGTGACCTTTCAACAGAAATGGCAAGGAAAAAGAATGTTGGGAAACAGATTGTAAACATGACTGTATCTCCTGATGCTAAAAGGATTGTTTTTGAGGCAAGAGGGGAGTTGTTCGATGTCCCGGCAGAAAAAGGTTTTGTTAAGAATATGACGAAAACAAGTGGTGCCTGGGAGCATAATCCTTCCTGGTCCCCAGACGGAAAAAGCATTGCTTATTGGAGTGATGTCTCAGGTGAATATGAGATCTATCTTAAAGATCTTTCCGGGGTTGTAAAACAACTCACTCAAAGAGGGAAAGGATTCGGATATAAATTATTCTGGTCCCCGGATAATAAAAGTATAGCTTTTATTGATGAAACCAACAAAATATATATTGTTGATATTTCATCCGGAAAAATAATTGATGTTGCTCATACAAAGTGGAATGTAGGACATGGCGGGAGATTTTATTATATGATTTCCTGGTCGCCTGATTCAAAATGGATCACATTTGAACTTGGAATGGACAATAGCAACAATGCAGTTTTTGTTTATAATCTGGCAGACAAAAAATTAGATCAGGTTACCAGTGGATTTTTCTTTGATTATAATCCGGTATTCAGTGAAGATGGCAAGTACATATACTTCATGACGAACAGAAGCATGAAAGCTGTTTATTCAGACCTGGGTGACGGGACATGGGTTTACCCGAATAGCAGCCAGATAGCTGTGATAAGCCTGACCAAGAGAGCAAAATCTCTTCTTTATACAGAGAATGATTCTTATAAACCATCCGCGAAGAAACCGGATTCGGAGAAAAAGGATGACAAGAAAAAAGATAAGAAGAAGAGTGAAATAGTTGTAAAAATAGATCTTGATGATATTGAATCCCGTATGGAGATACTTCCTCCAAAAGCAGGAAATATGGGGAGGTTGTTTTCACTGAAAGGTAAAATAATCTATGTCAAATGGCCGAATGCTGGCAGTAGTGACAAAGACCCTTCGCTTATGTTCTATGATATAAAAAAGAGGAAAGGGGAGAAAATAATATCAGGGGTAAGTAATTATATCGTCGCATCTGACGGAAAATCGATTCTGGTCAAGACAAAGATGAGTTACGGAATTATTAAGCCAGCCCCCGGTCAGAAAATAAAGAAACCGATCCCGACCAACGCTCTTGCTATGAATCTTGTTCCGAAAGAAGAATGGCATCAGATATTCAATGATATCTGGAGAAGGTATCGTGATTTTTTCTATGATCCGGCGATGCAGGGTGTCGATTGGAATTTGATGAAAAAAAGATACGGAGTGCTTATTGATCATGCGAGAACCCGACTGGATGTTAATAATATATGTTCGAATCTTTCCGCTGAACTGAGCGCGGGGCATACCTATACATTCGGTGGTGATTCAGAGAGAGTTTTTCGCAGCATTACAGGTTTTCTGGGAATAGACTGGGGTACCAAGAACAATAAACATATGGTGAAGAGGATAGTGAGACCTGCTGCCTGGGATACAATTGTCAGGTCACCGTTTGACAAGCCCGGAGTTAATATTGTTAAAGGAGATTATATTCTTGCTGTAAATGGTCTCGAACTTGATCCGGATAAAGATCCCTATTCGGCTTTTGAAGGTCTTTCAGGCAAGACTGTTGAATTAAAAATAAGCAAAAGCGGCTCAAATGGAGATTCAAAAAAGATCGTTGTGAAATGTCTCTCACAACGGGAAGAAGCTAATTTAAGATTTTATGAATGGATCGAAAAAAACAGGTTGATGGTAGATGAACTTTCAGGCGGAAAACTTGGTTATGTCTATATGGCTGACACTTCATCCCGGGGACAGAGAGATCTAGTACGTATGTATTATGCACAGGTAGACAAAAAGGGGTTTGTTATCGATGAGAGGTTTAATGGTGGAGGCCAATTGGCTGATCGTTTCCTGGAATTGTTAAAACGCCCGGTTATCTATAATCTAAACTGGCGTCATGGAAAAGATCAGACTGTTCCATCTAAGATGAATACAGGACCGGTCGGGATGTTAATTAACGGATGGGCGGGTTCAGGTGGGGACGGCCTTCCTTGGGCGTTTCGTGAATTAAAAGCAGGCCCGATCGTTGGTGAGAGAACTCTTGGAATTCTTGTAGGCCCGGCAACTGGGCACAGGCTTATTGATGGTGGAGGGATCACTGTTCCCGGTGCGAGGTTATACTATAACAATGGTAAATGGTTTCAGGAAGGCGAGGGTGTGAGGCCCGATATAAAAGTATGGGATGACCCGAATATCCTTATTAAAGGAAGGGATCCTCAGATGGAAAGGCTTGTTAAGGAATTGTTGATATTGCTTAAAGTAAACACTCCTGAAATGACTCCGGCTCCGGCTAAAGAGGACAGAACAGCAAAGGGGCTCAATAGGGAAAAATAGACAATTGATATTGCGGGGATATTA
>Ga0190293_1000655_pt1 | contig 12324 bp, 10 predicted proteins | sample 48693001_MG_FD_161671 | JGI IMG/M metagenome (GOLD analysis project Ga0190293, IMG submission 161671) | Hydrothermal vent microbial mat bacterial communities from Southern Trench, Guaymas Basin, Mexico - 4869-30-0-1_MG | ecosystem: Environmental > Aquatic > Marine > Hydrothermal vents >... | reverse complement strand
AGAACTTGACTTTTAATTTTTACTATGCTAAACAGGTATCGTATGGAAAAAAACCATAAGTGGAGAATGGTATGTCTTTTTTCGGTTTCGGAACAAAAAGAATACTAGGCCTCGACATTGGTTCCTTTGCTTTAAAGATAGTTGAGTTAAAAGCAAAGAAAAAGGGGAAAGAAGTTGTGCACGAGCTCGTTGCCCTCGGTTATGAGCCCGTCCCTTATCAATCAATAGTTGAGGGTAGTATAATGGATTCTGCTGCAGTCGCAGACTCAATCCAGCATATTTTCTATGAAAGTAAGGTTAAGACAAACAGTGTGTCGTTCGGAGTTTCCGGAAGTTCAGTTATAGTTAAAAAGATAGAAGTTCAAAAACTGAGCCCTGCGGAGATGCATGAACATATCCTATGGGAGGCAAGGCCCCATATCCCATTTACTCCTGAGGAGGTCAATATCGATTACCAGATAATTGACCAGCCTGACGGGCAGCCGAACATGGCCAGCGTAATACTTGCCGCAGTTAAAAAGGAAAAACTGAATGACTATCTGAATGTATTTGACATTTCTCAGAAAAAGGTTGAAATGGTCGATCTTGAATCGTTTGCAGTACTCAACAGCGTCCTGAAGAATTATGAAATGTACTCAGACAGAACGATTGCAATCATCAACATCGGAGCTTCCATTACTAATGTTGTAATATCCAAGAGGGGGAGTCCTGTTTTCGTCAGGGATATAGCTCTGGGCGGAAATCAGTTCACAGACCTCATTCAGAAGGAATTGAACCTCAAGTACGAGAAAGCCGAGTCAGTTAAAAAGGGGAGGCAGGTCGACGGAGTTTCGCCTGCAGCGGTAAAACCGGTCGTAAACCTTATATTCGGTGAACTCAAGAACGAAGTCAAAAAGACTTTCGAGTTTTACAGGTCTAACACAATGGAAGGCCGGATCGACAATATTCTTCTAAGCGGAGGAACTGCTAATCTTGACTCGATTCTAGACCTTTTCTCTCAGGAGTTCGATATTCCGTTTGAGATTGTCAATCCTTTCAACAATATTGAAATCAACGAGAAAAAATTTGATCTTAACTTTATCAGTGAAATGGCCCCGGTATTTAATGTTGCCATGGGATTGGCCCTCAGAGCCATCGGAGATGAAAAATGATCAAAGTTAATTTGTTAAGTCCTGAGAAGAAGGATCTCGCTCTAGGTATAGCTGCAACAGAATCATTTGCTGATGAAGCAAGGGAAAGCAAGGTAAGTGTTCCGGCAATTGTCGGAGCATTGGTACTTACGATATTCATTATCGGCGGAATGTACTTTCTCCAATCAAATAAACTCACTGATGTCAGGAAATTTCTTGAAGCGAGAAAAGCAAGGCTTACTGAACTTGAAGAAGTTCTCCAGACATTAAAGGTCCTTGAAAATACTAAGAAGATCTTGAAGAACAAGGTAGACATTATTCAGAGCCTGAATTCAAAAAAGCAGGTTGCGGTCAAGATGATGGATCAACTTTCCCGTGCTCTTCCTGAAATGGTCTGGCTCAGCAACATGAAGTTCAATAGTAATACAGTCAGTCTTAAAGGGAGTGCTCTCTCCAATAACCTTGTAGCTGATTTTATAAACAATTTGAAAAGTACAAATTATTTTAAGAATATTAAGTTTAAAGATTCCGTAAGAAAAAAGAAGTCCGGGGTTGATGTATTCGACTTCAGGCTTGATTGCACTTTTTCTGATCCTTCCAAGAAAAAGGGGACGGTGTAAAATGGATTTGCAAAGTTTACCCTGGTATGGACAACTGGGAGTTTATCTGATCATCGGAGCAGTCCTTTTCGGGTTTTTCTATTATCTTCACTATTCACCGACAAGCGAAACGATAGAACGGATCGAATCTGACATTGCAGAAGTTGAAAGCAAGATCAGGATCGCCGAAAGGCAGGAAGGGAAATTGAAGCAATTAAAGGAGGAGATTGCCAATTATGAGGCAACTCTTGAAGAATTGAAGCTTATCCTCCCTGAAGAGAGTGAAGTGAGTCAGATAATCAAAAAAATTCAATCAATTATATCAAGTGCAAGATTGAAGATCGGGAAATTTGCAGAACAAAACAAGAGTACAAAGAAGGTCTATATTGAGGTCCCGTATTCCATATCGCTTGAAGGGACCTATCATAACCTGGGCGTTTTCTTTGATCAATTGTCCCGCCTGCAGAAAATTTTCACTGTTAACAATCTTACGATCACCCCGATCAAAAAGAAAATCAGTGATTATTCCATCAAAGCAAATTTTACTGCATCTACTTATATTTACCGGAAGACCGGAAAGAAAGGTAAGGCTACACCTAAAAGAAGGAGGAGGTAATAATGAAAAATATATTATTTATTTTTCTTCTGGGTGCATTTCTCCTCTTTCCGCAACAGAACAAGAGAGTTGAAGAAAAGAAAGCAGAAAAAGCAGTAAAACCTGCAGCTGGTTCTGGAATGCAATCAGCACCTTTAACAGGTGAATTTGTTTACAACCCGATGGGAAGGAGGGACCCTTTCTGGGACCTCTTAAAAAGAAATAGTTCAAAATTAAAAAAGAAAAGAAAAGCCGGTCTTGCGGGTCTCGATATTGATCAGCTTGAACTGGAAGGAATAATCAAAAAAGAGAAAGAATTTATAGCTCTTTTGAAAGGACCGGATGGAAGGCCTTATTTAGTAAAAAAGGGAGATAGTGTCTATGACGGAGAGGTTCTGGAGATCGGAAGTCATATGGTTAAATTCAAAAAGATCCTGACAATAGCGTTGGGCGGAACGAAAGAGAGAACTATCATCAAGAGACTAAATCCCGAAGAGGAGGATGAGAGAAAAAATGAGAAATAAAAAATTAACTTCAATATTGGTGTTTTTTGTACTGGCAGCTTTTTTTCTCAATGGAAAAACAGTTATTAAGGGTGTTGAGTATTTCAAAGGAGATGATTTTGTACAACTTCATTTTGCTACTGACTCTATAATACCCATCCCCGATCTTTTCTATCCGATAGAAGATAACTTTAAATTTATAGTTATGAGGATAGAAGATGTTTCATTTGAGGGAAAAAATGAGAAGTTTTTCTTCAATTCTCCGGTAATTAAAGAGATAGAGTTGAAATCTCGCGAGAAAAATCTTGATGTTGAAATAAAACTGAAAAATAAGGCAAGTTACAGGGTTTTCAGTAACAGAAACGGGTTATATATTGAATTTCCGGTACCTAAAGCTGAATCAAAAATAGAATTAGCTTCGCTTCCGGTTAAAAAGAAGATTCGGTCCAAATCCGAAAAAAGTCCAAAGAATGAAAAAATTGAAAAGACGACAGGATTTTCAGAAAATGGAGTATTGAAAAACGTAAGTTTTGAGGAGCGGAAAGGAAGTATGCTCAGATTTGGAATTGCTTTGTCAAATAAGGTTAACTATAAAGTTATCCCGCTTGAAAAAACACCTGCCAGATTAGCGATCGATCTTCATAATGTAAAATCTAAAAAAATTAATAAGAGGATTGGTCTTTTGAATGTGAAAGGGATCAGGGGATCTTATAATTCGCCTCAGGTATTCAGGATTGTGTTCGATCTGGATTATTTGAAAGAATACAATGTTTTCTACAATGGCAACACACTGGAAGTAGAATTTAATAAAAGCACTCTGGCTAAGAATAAACCGGTGAAGGATATTGTAAAGCCTGCACTTTCTGATTCCGAAGTTATGAAAAAATCGGTTTCTAAGGGTGTGGTCGTTCCGATAAACAGTATAAAAGATGAGTCGTTTATTGAAAGACTTAAAAGGAAAGGGAAGGTGATCAAGAAGTCACCTGAAATTTCGGGTATTGCCATGGACGAGGGTGCCGGTTCAATAGTAAAATTGAATGCGAAACCGGAATTTTTTACAGAGGAAAAATCAGATACGGATAAGAAAGATCCGGAGAGTTTTATCAAGATCGAAAATAATAAAGGGCCGAGTCAGATCGCATATCTGAAAAATACCATCGAGCAAGGCAGAAGAGAATTTACCGGAACTCCGATGGACTTTTCTTTTAAAAATGCTGATCTTGCAAATGTCCTGAAGTTCATTGCGCAGGTATCAGATCTGAACATAGTGATTGATCCTGGTGTAACCGGAAGGATCTCTTCGGAACTGAAACAGGTTCCCTGGGATCAGGCTCTTGAACTTTTCCTTAAAATTAATGGCCTCGACATGATCCTTGAAGGAAATATTCTCAGAATCGGAAATGTTGATAAACTTGCGAAAGAAGCTGAAAAGAGGAGAAAACTTCAGGAAGCCCGCCAGATGGAGGGGAAGCTTGAAGTAATTACACGAAAACTCAGTTATGCAAAGGCTTCTGATATAAGAGCGATTTTAGCTAAACAATTATCCAAAAGAGGGGAAGTTGTTGTAGATGACAGGACCAACATGTTGATAATTTCAGAGGTCAGGGAAAATGTAGGCGTTCTGGATAGGTTAATAGATACGCTGGATTCTTCAAATCCACAAGTATCAATCGAAGCAAAAATTGTTGAGACATCAACATCATTCATAAGAAGTCTCGGTATACAATGGGGAGCAAGCTTTACTGCAGATTCATTTCATGGAAATCAGACCAATTTATCATTCCCGAACTCAGTGGGGATAGGTGGCGATCAGATCTATAATCAGTTGAACCCAGGCCTTCCAAGTACTCTTGCCGGTGGCGGTTATGCGATTAATGTTCCTGCATCCGGTGCAGCAAGCTCGGGAATAGTTTTCTCTCTTGCCAATGCAGCTAACACTTTTCAACTTACGACAGCTTTAACGGCAATGGAATCACAGGGAAAGGGAAGATTGATTTCGGCACCAAAGATAACTACTCAGGACAATATGACGGCGAAGATAGTTCAGGGAGCAAGAATTCCAATCCAGACAACTCAGAATAATACGGTTACAGTCAGGTATGAAAATGCCGCACTCGAACTTGAGGTCACACCTCATATAACAGCAAAAGGGACAATTGTTATGGAGGTCTCGATAAAGAATGACTATCCGGATTGGGGAAATACTGTCTTGGGAAATCCACAGATAATTACTCAGGAAGTTGTTAATACTGTGACATCAAACGATGGTGGCACGATAGTAATTGGTGGTATTTTCAAAGTGGATGACTCTAACAGCTCTGATAAAGTCCCTTTCCTGAGCAAAATTCCAATTATCGGGACGTTGTTTAAGAATTCAACAAAGAGAAGAGATCAGAAAGAATTATTAATATTCCTCACACCGAGGATAGTGAAATAGGAGAATATTATGATAAAAAAAAATATACTCTTAATCTTAACCATTGCGGTTTTTCTGGTATTACCATCCTGTAACAAACTTGAAAATGAAACAACTTCAGGCTCTGTTCTTTTGATAAGTTCAATAACAGGGAACGATCTGGATGGTACTGCAGGATCAACAACGATCTTTATAGACGTTGTACAGGTTAACGATGATGGGAGCATGACGATTTATAATGACAATGGTGTGGCTGAACTGACCGCAGTACTTTTGGACCCGTTCATCAGTCAAGGTGATAGTACTTATTACCAGAACATTCTTGTTGACCAGATTGATATTGAATATACAAGAGCAGATGGATTGAGTAATGATGATGATGTGATTTACAGTTTTTCTCAAAAAGTGACCTACATGGTTCCGATTCAGGAAACAATAGTTCTCCCCTTCGTTCTGGTTCAGCATGTAGCTAAACTTGAATCACCACTTGTTGAACTTGTCGGGTTGGGTCAGGAAAAAGTTTTGAAACTTGAAGCGAAGATAACTTTTCATGGAAAAGATGTCGGAGGGCACAGAATAGCTCCTGTAGTGGGAGCTGTGTCAGTCTGGATATCTAATTTCGGGGATACTCAATAAAATGGGACTTATTTCAGGAGGTAAAATGTTTAAAAGAAATGGACTGGTAATTTTACTTGTTTTTGGATTGGTTTTCCTGGCTTCCTGCACCAGAAGCAGTGTTGAGGATCCGGATATGACCGGAGGGGCAGGGTTCAGGATCCAGGTATCCGGGACTGCAAGTCCTTCTGTACTATATGTCCCGGAACATCTTCCGGAAGTTTACTCGGACATTACTGCAAGGGTTCTCAAAAATGATGGTACTCCCGCAGTGAATTATACGGTTATCTTTCAAACGGATATGTACGGATATTTTGATAATTATAAGCTCAGTGATACCAGATCAACTGATGGTGGAGGGAATGCCAGGATAAGGTTCTTTATTCCTCCGGGAACAAGGGCAATAGGTGATACAAGGATAGATCTTAAGGCAACTGTTGTAGACGATGGTAGAAATGATATTCCTATCCTCTCCGAGATATATGACAATATCCCTATAAGGATTATACCTTATGATGCCAAGGAAATGGTTGCAGTTTCCGGAAGAGTCTATGCCTGCTCAGGTGTATTCGGGCTTCCAGGAGTTGTATTAACATTTTCAAATGGTGGCGGTCTTACTGTAAGCCGGAGTTCGGGTAGTTATGACATATATGTCCCCTGGGGATGGTCAGGAGAGATCTCCGCTAAGCTTGAAGGTTTCACATTTAATCCGGCTACTATCTCAATTACTACGCCTTTATTTACCGATGTAGTAGGCCAGGATTTCTTTGGCACTGCTTCAGATTACGGCCTTGTTGCCAGCCCGATTACTTTCGATGTAGGCATTGCAGGTGCTTCAGGGCTTGAAGTATGGATAGGTAGTGTAGATAACATATGCCCGATCTCATATAGAGTATCTTCAGGTGGGGATTGGCTTACAATAGTCTCAGGAGAAGAGACGGGAACAACGGTTAATACTTTCCATTTTGATGTATCTGCAAATGGTTCCGGATCGCAAAGGTCAGCTGAAATATCTGTCATATCTACAACTCCCGGGGTTATTTCGGAAGTAACTATAAATGTAAGTCAGGAAGGTTAGAAAAAGATACTTTAAATGAGTGCAAGTATTACTGAAAGAGAAGGTCTGGAAAGGCTAGAAAGTTTATTCAAAGAAGGAAATAATAAAGAAGCATCAGCTTTTGCATCTGATCTTCGAGAGAAATACCCTTCCTCTTTCCAGATCGGTTTTCTTAATTACAGAATACTTGTAAATTTAGAAAGATATTCTGATTCTGAAAATATTCTTGATGAGCTTCTAAAGTTGTATCCTGAAAATATAAATCTTCTTCTTGAGAAAGGAGAACTCCTTGTCGGTAGAGGGAAAACAGCTGAATCAAAGTTGTTTTTTGACAAAGTGCTTTTCCTCGATCCTTTTAATGCCAAGGCAAAAGATGGCGTTGACAGAATAAAAAGCGGAGGATCAGATTCTCCTGCCGGATTCGAAAATTTCGACGGGGGAAAAGTTGTTCTTGAAGATACTATGAAAGAAGCTGATCTTGAACGATTCATGAAAGAAGATGTAAGTACTGGTTCTGAATCGGGTGGTGTGAGTAAAGAAGAACCGGAGGAAGAACTTGATATCAGCATGTCAGAAAGCGGGGTCGGTTTCAGTGCAAATCTGGAAAAGCTGATGTCATCTCCCCCCGTACATAAAGAGGCGAGTTTACCTGCTGAAGAGAAAGAACCGGTTGCTGACGATATTTCAAAGACCACCGGAAAAGTTGAATCAGCTCTCGAAGAACTTGATAAGTTTTCGAGGTCTGACATCAGTGATCTGGGGCTTTTAACAGAAACTGAAGAAATAGAAAAAGAAACTGAAGAATTAAAAACAGAACCTGAAGTGGAAGAGTTGAATAATGCAAGCGATGAAGCATTTATTACTGAAAGTGCTGCATTATTATACTTGAAACAAGGGTTATATGATGATGCAAGAAATGTTTATATCAAACTATACGAAGGTTCAGATGAAAATCTTTTTGTGGAGAAGATCAAAAAAGTGGAAAGAGTTGAGAAGGCGAAATTAATGATCATTGCCCTGGAGGGATTTTTAGAAAAAACAAAAACCGGGAGTGTGAGAATTGTTTGAAAAAGTATTTGAAAAAATAAAGGAAAAGAATTCTTCCGTAAAAATTATTGGAATTTGGGGTAAAGACGGCCTCGAACTTGAAAAAAAATATTTTGTTGATGAATCCGATCCTGACATTGATATGACCGGAGCGCAAATAGCGGATATCATGACGAAACTTTCAAATCTTAAATTTGTTTCCGAGAACTCTCACTTTACTCTGGAAGGTGAAACTTCTACTCTGTTAATTTATACAATATCGCCAGAATACTTTCTGATCATTATGTGCGGGAAAGACTTAGTTATGGGAAAACTTCTTTTTTTTCTCAGCCTTTATAAAGATGATTTTGTAATATCACTCTGATATTCAATTTTCTTTAATTACAAACTTGTCATTTTGACAAAATAGATTATAATACCAGTCCTTTTGGAGAAGCAATGTCTGAATTTAAAAAATTTAATGTAGTATCTGTATTGCCGGATGAATTATCGCCATTGACCTTAATTTCTGAGAATTTGTGGTATTGCTGGAATCATGAAGCGTTTAGTCTTTTCAAAGATATTGATGGAGAGTTATGGCATAATTCCAATCATAATCCTGTCAGGGTTTTAAAGGAAGCTGACCAGGAGCGTCTGAATGAGCTGGCAAACGACCCGGAGTATCTTGCACTTGTAGAGAAAGTGGCTGAAGATTTAAACAAATACATTTCCGGGAGCGAAGTTTCAGGAAAAAAAGATAGCATGATCGCATATTTTTCTGCTGAATATGGATTGACAGAGGGGATACCCATTTATTCCGGAGGCCTTGGGATCCTATCGGGAGATCACATTAAATCTGCCAGTGATCTGAATTTAAACCTGACCGGAATAGGCCTTTTATATCAGGAAGGATATTTCCAGCAGAGATTGGATAAAAATGGTTGGCAGCAGGATTATTATCGTGTCAATGATTTTAACTCAATGCCTATACATGAAGTTTTTAATAGTGACGGAGTAGCTCTGACCGTAGAGGTTATTCTTGCTGACAAGCCGGTTTGGCTGAAAGTGTGGAGGATTGATGCCGGAAGAGTAACTCTTTATATGCTGGATTCAAATATTGACAGGAATTCTGATCATGATAAAAAACTTACTGCCCACCTTTATGGAGGAGATAGCGAGCATCGGTTAAGACAGGAGATAATTCTTGGTATAGGAGGAATGAAGATATTTAAAGAGCTTGGGATGGAACCGGCTGCTGTCCATATAAATGAAGGACATTCTGCATTTGCATTATTTGAAAGAGCTCTTCAATTCACCGGGAAGTATTCATTGGAATTAAAGGATGCCATGGAGTTATCAAAAAAATCGACTGTTTTTACAACTCATACTCCTGTTCCGGCCGGAAATGATGAATTCTCTCCTGAATTGATAAGGAAATACTTCACAGGGTATTCGCAAAAACTTGGGATTTCTATAGATGAGTTTATTGAATTGGGTAAAGATCCCGGGAATAAGCATAAGTCTGATTTCTCAATGACAGTTGCAGCTATCAGGAATAGTTCTTATGTGAATGGAGTTTCGAAACTTCATGGAGATGTTGCTGTCCGGATGTGGAACCATCTATGGAGAGATATTCCGGTTGAGCACACACCTGTTCAATCCATTACAAATGGGATTCATATTCAAAGTTGGATATCAAGAGAAATGAAGAAATTGCTTGATGATTCACTTGGAGATCAATGGCCCTACAGGAAAGGGAATAGTGAAATTAGCGAATTAATGAATAATGTATCTTCTGAAAGCCTTTGGAAAATCAAGATGATAAGAAAAGATAAGTTGATCAATTATGTTCGTATGAAGGTTAGTGATCAATACCGGGAGAAGGGGATATTCAACAGGACCAGCAAGGATCTTGATACGATCCTGGATCCGAATGCCCTTACTATCGGGTTTGCGAGGAGATTTGCATCTTACAAACGCGGGGATCTGATATTCAGAGATACCGAGAGGCTGAAAAAACTTTTATTTGATACAGAGCATCCCATTCAAATTATTATTGCGGGGAAAGCGCACCCACAGGATAATCCGGGGAAGGAGATAATAAAAAGGATCTCCGGCTTTATAAATTCAGGGAATATCGGATCCAGAGTTGTATTTCTCGAAAACTATAATATAAATATTGCCAGGTATCTTGTGCAGGGTGTAGACCTGTGGCTCAATAATCCTATCAGGCTTTTCGAAGCATCAGGGACTTCGGGAATGAAGGCGGTGGTCAATGGAGGATTAAATCTTTCTGTACTTGACGGATGGTGGGATGAAGGATTCAATGGCGAAAACGGATGGGCTATTGGAGAGAGGATACCCATAGAAGATCCTCATTACAGGGATGAAGTTGAGAGTGATTCAATATATTCGATCCTTGAGGATGAAATAGTTCCGATGTTTTTTGACAGGGATGAGAAAGGGATCCCGTTGAAATGGATGGGAAGGGTGAAAAACTCAATTGCAACACTTTCTACCCGTTTTAACACCTACAGGATGGTCAATGATTATAATGAAAAGTTTTATATTAATGCTGCTGCAAATTTTAATAAACTGAAAGAAAAAAATTTTACTCCTCTCAAGGATTTTATGAAGTGGAGAGAAAATGTTGAAAAACATTTTAGAGGTATTAAAATTTTAGATATAACATATGATAATAAAATGAATTTCACTGTAGGGGAAAAACTGAAGATAAATGTCCTGACTGATCTTGGAGCCATTGAGCCCGGAGATGTGAAAATTGAAGTTTATTTTGGCCGAATGGAAAGAGATGACCGCCTGATAAGTTCAGAATTGACACTACTTGACCATGATGTTGAACATAGTGGTGAAGGGACATTGTATTCCGGCAGTATTACATGCAGGACTACAGGAAATCTGGGATTTAAGATCAGGATAACACCAGAGCACGAACATCAGGTTGATAGCATGGAACTGAATCTTGTTAAATGGGGATAATTATCTCTTTCTAATAGCAGATATATAGAACAGATCGTTCTTCAATACGGGATCCGGAAGAAGAAAAACACCAAAATTTCCCTTTTTCAAATTGAAGCCGTATTGATCTAAAATATTCCCCACTTCAATTATCTCAAATTCATTCTCCTTAAAATGGTGGATCACATCATTTAATACTGTTTCGGTTTCATCCTTAATAAATGAGCAAACCGAATAGATGATTGTTGAGCCTCTTTCTGCCCATGACATCATAGCTTTGAGCATCTCAGTTTGTCTTGACGAATTCACTTTTATACTTTCATTATTGATCTTGTTCTTGAGATCCGGATTTTTCCTCAATGTACCGGAAGATGTGCAGGGGGCATCAATGAGTATGGTATCAAAAACATTTTTGAATGGAGGAGTATTGATATCTCCGGCAATCAGTTCAATATTATCTGTACCGGAATTATTTAAAAAAGGGAAGAACAATTTCAACCTGTTCGGATTAATGTCAGAAGCAACAATGTAAGCATCAGGACGCAGATGTGCCATAGTGATACTTTTTGTCCCCGGAGCAGCACAACAATCGAGTATTTTGTTTCCTTTGAAAGACGAGGCCACAGCAGAAACTGCAAATGAACCTGAATTCTGGAAATAAAAATCATATCCGTGCCGGATCTCCCGCACCATTTGTCCTGCATTTTCTATTTCAATTGAACCGATCCTATCAATTATTTTGCCGGGAATATTTTTCTTTTTCAATATTGCTTTTGCTTTTTCAATATCCGGTTTTTTTTTATTGACCCGGACCTGAAATATCGGCTCGGAGTCAAGATACTCTAGAATTCCCGTGACATCAGAGGTGAGATGTTCCAGATTATAAATTATTTCTTTTGAGACCGAATATTTGATCATCGGGTCCTTAATGCTATTTACAATATTGTCAATATTCTCACTTTCAGAACTGAGCCTCCTTAGTACTGCATTCAGAAATCCTCTTGAGCGCTTTTGAGCAAAAGTTACAATCTCATTCACAACTGCGTAATCGGGATATGACCGGGAAAAATAAATAAGGTAAATTCCAATATATAAAAGGATTCTGGTCTGCTTGTCTATGTTTGACAGTTTTCTGGTCACATAATTTTTTGCTATATATTCGATCAGCGTTTCCTTTCTGGTGACTCCGTAAACAACTCTGGTGATCTCATTTCTATTCAGTTCCGGATGAGTGTTGAGGTAGTGTGATATTAACAGTTTGAGATTTAGATCTCTCCCTTCAAAGAATTGATTTAAGATATAAGCGGAGGGTTTAAGTATATTCAATCTAATTTTTCCGGTATCCGGTTCCCCAGTGAGTAGGTATAAGGGGTCATCTCTTTTTTCCCCTGAGGCAGGATGGAG
>Ga0190293_1000654_pt1 | contig 12329 bp, 11 predicted proteins | sample 48693001_MG_FD_161671 | JGI IMG/M metagenome (GOLD analysis project Ga0190293, IMG submission 161671) | Hydrothermal vent microbial mat bacterial communities from Southern Trench, Guaymas Basin, Mexico - 4869-30-0-1_MG | ecosystem: Environmental > Aquatic > Marine > Hydrothermal vents >... | reverse complement strand
GTTTACTAAACTTTTGATACGCTTTGCAGAAATCAATTATTTCCTGTCCGTCTTTCTGTTTACTGTGAATCATAATTCCGTCAGCGCCGGCTGAAATATACGCTTTTGCTCTTTTAAGAGCATCATCCATTCCATTTTTTAATATCAAACTTTCGATACGCGCAAATACCATAAAATCATCTGTTATCAATGCATTCTTTCCGGCACGTATTTTCTCAGAAAAATGTTCGATTGAGTCTTGTTCCTGAACAACATCTGTACCAAATAATGAATTACGTTTAAGGCCGATTTTATCTTCAATAATTACGGCTGAAACGCCTAACCTTTCCATCGTACGAATGTTAAATTTAAAATGTTCAATTTCACCGCCGGTATCCCCATCCACAATAATTGGTTTTGTGGTAACTTCAAAAATCTCTTCGATAGTTTGGAAACGTGAATAAAAATCTACAACTTCAATATCGGGTTTGCCTTTTGATGTGGAAACGGTTAAACTGCTCAACCACAATGCGTCAAATTCTCGAACGCCTCCATCTTCGTGTACTTTTGCTTTTTCCACGATCAAACCCGTAATTCCGTTATGGGCTTCCATAACGCGCAAAACCGGTTTTACGCTTAACATTAATCGCAAAGATTTAAGGCGCATATTTGGCGTAATACCTTTTCCTTTTAGCGCCTCAATGAGCTTGGTCGATGAAACACCTTTTGTGTATTTTGGCTCAATTAGTTCGCCGCCCCATTCCTTTAATGCATCAATAGCGCGTTGGCGCGTTTTTTGTTGAACGCCGGTTTTCCAATCGTCGCCGTGGACTAAAATGTCCGGCTTGACTTTTCGTAGATTTGGAACGTAATCTAAGGATTCTTGCGGGATTACTTTTTCCACGCCTTTCAAATTTTCTACAATCGCTTTGCGATGTTTATAGGGCGTGAAAGGAATTCGTTTATAGCTCGCTATCGCCTCGTCGGTTAAAACTCCGACAATTACGTAACCATGTTTGCGCGCTTCCGCGATAATGTTTAAATGTCCCTCGTGAATAATATCGGCAGCCATGCCGACATATACTTTCTTTTTTGCTCTATTCATATTATTTACCACCTAAAATTAGACCGAAATTAAAGAATTTTATCTTAAAATCCACGCTCTGCGATTGCTCCGTCATGAAGTCCGGCAATATAGTTTTTACTTGGTACCCGCCAATCGCCATAGCGTAAACTAAGATATTCCTCAGTATGCGCAGGAACTGGTATTGTACGTCCTTCCCATTTAATATACTCTTGAGTATCAAAATATTTTGCATCAACCTGTTTCAAAACACCACTATCTACCCATCGAGATTTGCCATCAAATTTGTATACACAAAATATATCAATATGGAAATTAACTTGCTGTAGTTTTTCCCAAACTGTTTTTACCTTAACAACTCTTGTATCTCCAGGAACCCAACGACTATTTATTGGTCTCTTTCTAACAATATAACGTGGAAAATATTTATATCTCAATCCTGCTGCTTTTTCAGAATACTCAGCGGGAATACCTATATCAGCATCATAATCCCATGGTATCAAATCACCATCGCGATAAATACCAAGTAAAGTTCCTGCATCGAGCCAAAATGGAATATTATTTTTTTGAAGTTGATCAATGGTAAAAAGCAACATTTTCTTCATTCGAGAATGGTTTTTGCTATCATGTAACTTAATTTTTTCTTTAGGTGTTTTTAATTCAATTGGTTGAATCGGCACTGTTTTAATTAAATCATCTGATACTAATGCTCCATCATTAATTTGATGCATCCAACTTTCAGGTATAGACTTCCAATTTCCATATCTATAATTCAAATATTTGTTAGTTTCTGGTGGAATTTTGTACGTATTTCCTTCAAACTCAATATCATCTAATTTATTATAATAATTTTCTGTGATTTGTTTACAATTCCGAATATCTATCCATCTAAATTTATTATTCTGTTTATACTTAATCGATATAAATATCTTAAAGGAATAGGATGTTCGTTTCCAACTGTTAAATACTCCCAATACAATATCTTTTTCCGAAATCCACTTTCTACCGGATCTATTTACAAATGAATGAACGCGATATAAAAAACTATTTTTTTTTAATGCATCCTGTAAAAGCTCAAGGTGTTTTTGATCAATGGAAAGATAAATATTTTTTTCACGGCTCAGATCTTTTCCTATTTTTACACTCCAAACACCCAATAATGTATCAAAATCCAACCAAAACGGTACTTTTTCTGTATTAAGTAACTTTACAACATCCTTAAATAATCTTGTATTTAATTTTTGATGAATACTTAACTGATTAGCCATATATCAATTTTGAATTGTTTTATTAAATTGCAATTCGTGCAATCGCATGTACAATCCTTTTTGATCTAATAGTTCTTCATGAGTTCCCGATTCCACAATTTGTCCTTTTTCCAAAACAATAATTTTATCTGCTTTTTGTATTGTTGATAAACGATGTGCTATTACTAAAACAGTTCGATCTGCCATCAATCGTTCGAGCGCTTCCTGTACAAGCTTTTCTGAATGCGTATCCAAAGATGATGTTGCTTCATCCAAAATTAAAATTGGCGGATTGCTTAATACTGCACGAGCTATTGCTAAACGCTGTCTCTGCCCGCCGGATAAACGTACACCTTTATCACCAATAATTGTGTCAAATCCATCAGGTTGCTCTAAAATAAAATCGAGTGCGTTAGCAGTTTTGGCAGCAGAAATCACATCATCATCATTAACATCGGATAATCCGTAGGCAATATTTGCGCGAATAGTATCATTAAATAATATCGTCTCTTGGGTGACAATACCCATCAAAGTTCGTAATGACTTAATTGATACTTCGCGTAAATCGTGACCATCTATTGATATAATCCCATCAGTAACATCATAAAAACGTGGGACAAGATCAGCAATTGTAGATTTTCCGGCACCACTCTCGCCGACTAAAGCAACTACAGCACCTTTATTTATGGAAAATGAAGAATCCCTTATTACTGAAATTTCATCACTATTGTACGTAAAACTAACTTTATTGAATTCAATGGATTTTTCGAATTTATTTATCTGAAATGCATTCGATTTTTCAGAAATTTCAGTTTTTGAATCAAGCGTTCTAAAAACACGTTCTGCTGAAGCCATTCCTGATTGAATTTCCATATTTACATTACTCAGTAATCTAATTGGCGCCAATGCACTAAAAAGAACTAAAATGAATCGTAAAAAATCTTCAGATGTCATTGATTGCTCAACAAGTACTTTTCTACCTCCAATTATTATTAAAACCACCGCAACAAAAACTCCAATTATTTCGGTAAGTGGCGCAGCTGCAAGACGCAACTTTGCTCTATTTAAGATTAATCTGAAAAATTTTGCAGTTTCACCTTGGAACCGCTTGGTTTCATATCGCTCAGCGGTAAATGCTTTTACTACCCTCATCGAATTTAGAGATTCGGTAATGATATTTGTAATATTAGCAATTTTTGCCGCAATGCGACGAGATTTACGCCGAACGCTTCGTCCTATGGCGGTAATTGTAATTCCAGTAATTGGAATAATTAGCAAGGCAATGAATGCCAACTGCACATTAATTATAAATAACAGGATAAGAAACGCGATGATGTTAAGCGGTTCAACGAAAGCACGCTGAAAACCAATTGTAAAAGCTCGACGCATTTTACTCACATCGGTAATAATTGTAGAAGTTAGTTCACCTGATTTTTGTTTATTGAAAAATGATAATGATAATGATAGATATTTTTTATAAAGATTATTTCTCAACTCAGTAATAAAATTATATTGGACATGTGTTAAAAGTATATTTTTTATATAAAGAAATAGATTTTTCAATATAAAAATAATTATAATTACAATTGATAAAACTTTTAGTGTATCAAATGACGATTCTCGCAAAATTAATTCATTTGTCCAGTACTTAAATTGTTGATTTATACTCAGATCTGTTGCATTTCTAAAAGTTTCATGTTCGGCTAAAAATTCTTGGAAATTTCCTAAAATACTATTTAATAATGATGCGGTGAACCAAATGGATGCACTATTAAATGCTACATAAAGTAGAGCAGCAAAGGTTGAGCCTACTAAATATGGCCAATAACGGCTAATTAACTTAAATAATCGTTTATAGATAGATTCGTTCATCGGATTAAATCAATTAAATTAAAGCTAAGTAAATTACATTATTAATACATTGATTAAAAATAGAGAGTTATCGTTTGAGAATCATCTTTTTATGTGGAATATCCGCTTCATAAAAGCGATTACCCACAACTTCAAATCCAAATTTTTCATAAAATGTAATAACTGATTCCTGAGCGTTTAGATATATAAAATCATTATCTTTTAATTTATCCAAAGTATAATTTACAAGTACTTTTCCTACACCTTTCCCTCGATGTTCTTTCAACACAGCAAAGCGTTCCATTTTAGCACCCACTTCGGTAAACCTCCAGCGTGCTGTACCAACTGGATTACCATTAATATATGCTAAAATATGTGTGGTGGCGGCATCATCAAATTCATCCATTTCAATTTCTTCAGATACATTTTGTTCTACGCAAAACACTTGCTTGCGTATTACAAAAGCTTTTTCTAAATCGGCTGAATTAGTGATCTGTGCTATTTCTATGGACATTTTTATACTGATTGAAGTTAATTTTACAACTATATTAATATAAAGCAGAGAATGGCAGTATATTTAAATAATTGAAATAACGTATTTTGTATTATATTTATAAGTTAGATTAATTTTATTTATAATGCTTATTAATTTTTCTAGGAATATATTAAGTGGTATTCAAGGAGGAATCCAGTTATGTCAGAATTTACATTTAGTCTTATTATTCTTGGTTTACCAGGAATAATAATATATTTCTTTTCTCAAAAGTTAATCAGCAAAATTGAGCGCTCAACTATTGAAATCATTTTTCTTATTTTCCTGTATTCAATTTTATCATATGCTTTAATTGGTTTAATAGAAGGATTATTCAGTCAATTCAAAACTGGAAATTTTTCATCTAAAACAGTATCTACTGTTTTCACTATTAAGTCTTCAATAGGTATTAGTGTAATTTTAAAAGGTGTAATTGCTAGTATTATTATGTCATATATCTTATCATATGGTGCACGTTTTAATTTTATTAATCGTATTGGTCAAAAAATTAAAGCAACTCTACGATATGGAGACCAAGATGTGTGGCATTATTTCAATAATGCACCAGTAGAGCAGAAAAATGATGGCTGGGTATTTGTAAGAGATCATAAAGAAAACTTAGCTTATTATTGTTATATATCTGTCTGGTCTGATTCAGGCATGGACCGTGAATTAGTTATTTCAGATGTTGATGTATATTCAAATGATACTTCAGAATTTTTGTATAAAACAGATCATATATATTTGAGTCGACGGAGGGAAGATATTTCAATAGAAGTACCTCCAAAAAATGCTAGCGAACTTGGGGAATATATAAATATAAAAGGAGAGAATAATAATGGCTGATAAAAAGATACCATTGAAAGAAGGTATGGAGAAAAGCGGAGGAGTTAACAAACCACCTAAAACTCAAAAACCACCTATAAAACCTCCAAAACAAAAACCAAAGAAAAAATAAATTTAAAGTAAAAATTTGATTTAATTGTATGTTAGACTAAATACAACCAAATATAGTTTAACTAACCCCGACTGCTATGAATTCACTGCTAAGTTAGTCGTCGAGTTTTATTTATCTATAAATAGTATGATTATGTTTCAAATTATGGTAAACCGGTTTCCAAGTAATCGGATAAATTTATTTTCTAAAAACACCCTTATTCGTTTTGTAATGAGATTCGTTTTATTTCTATTGACATAGTAAAACTAATTGAAGTGAATTAACAACTGTATTAGTATAAAGCAGAGATTAACTGTATATTTAGTTAATTCGCATGATGTATTTTGCAGTTTAATTATAAGTTATCTTCCTAATGTAGATTTTTGCTTGGCAATTTGCGAAGCTACGGACTCGTTTTTCCTCTAATAATGTATATGAACAATTAAAGAAAAATTAATATTGTTAATTGATGTAACAAAAGTTAAAAAAGAAGACATACATATTGAAGTCATAGCAACCGATATTGCTGATTCAGCAATGACGGGTTTTGGTTCTGTAAAAAATTGTAGAAGTGTTTACAATGCTTTAATTAAAAATTATAGTCATGTCAATTTTAATATCGTTAGAACAAAATCAGATTTGGATGAAATCATCTATAGAAAACCCGATTTAGTTTTCTCTGGGATTAAATATATTATTTTTGACGAAGTAGAAATAACAAAAAATAGAGAAGACAAAATATGGATATCAGAATATATGGAAGAAGCTGATATAAATTATGCTGGTTCAGGTAGAGAAGCAATTGAGTTGGAATTTAGCAAAGATGCCGCAAAAAAAAGAGTAGAAGAATTTGGAATAAATACAGCTCCATATTTTGTTGCCAAGCCTGGCATGTACAACAGTGCTAATGAACTTCCAATTGTTTTTCCTTTATTTATTAAACCTCTGTGTGGAGGTGATAGCAGAGGCATTGGAAGTGATTCTGTTGTTTATGATTTCGAAAGTTATCAAAAGAAAATTCAAAATATTTATGCTTTATTTCAACAGTCAGTTTTAGTCGAAAAATTTATAAATTGCAGAGAATTTACAGTTTCAATACTCGGTTCAGATCATAATGGTGAACAAATAGCCATGCCAGTAGAAATAATTGTTTCGGATAAACTTTTTGGTAATAAAATTCTTAGTTATAAGATAAAAAAAGAAAATAAAGAAAAGGTGATTGCAATAAATGATAAAGATATATATCAAAGTGTTATTTCAATCGCAAAAAATGCTTTTATCGCTTTAGGCGCGCGCGATTATGGTAGAATTGATATTATGATGGATTATAAAAATTGCCCATATTTTCTCGAAGCAAACCTGGTGCCCGGAATGACACAGCGTCCCAATGATATAGATTGCAGTTATTTCCCCAGGGCATGTTTTATAAATACTAATATTTCTTATCAGGAAACAATACATAAAATCGCAGAAATTGCACTTAACAGAATAGAAAAAATCTAACATAATCAAGAGTAGAATATGCCAGTGTAATCGCCTAACAATGGCATGGCTTCCAAATAATCGTATAAATTGACTCACCAAATACACCTTTATTAGCTTTATAATAATATTTATTACAATTGATGTCTGTTTTTGAGGATTCCAATTTATAGTTATTTAGATTAAACTAATTTTTCTCTTATATGTAATATGTTTTAATTTGTTATTATATAATTATAATATATTTAGATAAAATATGAACAATAACAATACACCAAAAATGACAAAAACTCAACGATATGTTAAATTGTCATTACAATTGATACTTGCAATCGGTTTGGTTTCATCAATTATAGCAGCTAATTGGATAAACGTTTTATTTATTATTTTTATCATCATTCTTTCTGCTTTTCCAATAGTTTTTGCAAAGCATTATAAAATAATTTTACCAACTGAGTTTGAACTTGCAGCAATTTTATTCATATTTGGTTCTTTATTTTTAGGAAGTTCCGTAGGATTTTATAATCGGTTTTGGTGGTGGGATATTTTATTACATGGAATATCAGCTGTTTTGTTAGGGATTATCGGATTATTGTTGATATGGATATTAAATCACAATGAAAAAATTGAAATGAGTTTAAATCCCCTATTTATTTGTTTATTCTCTTTTTCATTTGCCGTTTCAATCGGTGCACTTTGGGAAATTTATGAATTTACAATTGATTACTTTTTTGATGCCAATATGCAAAAAAGCGGCTTGGTAGATACTATGTGGGACTTAATTATGGACACAGCTGGAGCCATAATCGTTTCAGGTTCAGCATACGTCTATTCTAAGACTGGACATAAATCAAAAATTATAAATGAGGTTCAGGAATTTTTATCGCTAAATAAGGCTTTTTTTCATGATAATAAGTAACTAATAATGAACAATAGTTTAAAGATTATTTATTTTATAACTAATCCGGTTTACACTTAATCAGATAAATAGATTCACCAAAGATAACTTTTATCGCTTAGCAATAATATTTGTTTTATTATTAAGAATATTTCAAAACTTATTGAGGTAAATCAACAACTATTTCAACAAAAATCAAAGAATACTTGTATATTTGAATAATAGATATGAACGGCGAATCATCAAAACTAGTTGTTTCCCCAAGCAGTCTCAGAATCTTTGCTGCACTTTTATGGTATATTGGGAGTATAATACTTTTACTAAAAGGGAACAGTTTGTTATCTGAGGCTGAGGTATTAAAACCTGAAGAAGGATGGCCTTGGCAAGTTGCTGTTCTCGGATTGTTCCTTGGCAGTTTGAAAGCAAGATTTATTTTCAATAAAAGTTGCCAAAATAATCTTAACAGAATAGCAACTCTGAATAAACCAAGAATATGGCAATTTTTCAGAATTAGATTTTTTGCAGCTTTGACATTAATGATTCTAGTGGGTATAACTTTATCAATGCTTGCTCATAATAATTACCCGATGCTAATTAGTGTAGCATTATTGGATATTAGTATTGGCATAGCTTTGCTTGGGAGTAGCTATGTCTTTTGGAAACAGAAGGCATTTGTGGAATGATTATTCAGGTTGACTTTTTGAATATCCGAATAATTATGTCTTGTTGAAAATGAATTACATTAATTATCTAATTCTTTCAATATTTTTTTTCACATCCATTAATGCACAGACTCAAAATCCATCACCCATGGTTGAGTTATCTCGCACTCATGATAGAGTAAAAATCGAAGAAGTTTCAGGTCAGAAATATACCATAGAAAATTTATTGGCAAAACCAATAGAGATATACATTCCAAAACAGTATTTAAATCACGATTCATTGTCGTTACTTATTCATTTTCATGGTTCTAGTTATGTACCTATTTATGCAGTTGAGAATTCTAATAAACCATTTATATTGGCTATAATTAATTTAGGGCACGGATCTTCTGCATATGAAACAGTTTTTAAAAACAATGAATCTTTTTCTGAATTAATTACTACTATCTCAGATTCAACGAATATTCAATTTACAAAAATATATATATCTTCTTTCAGTGCGGGATATGGTGCTGTGAGAGCCATTCTAAATAATTCAGAATATTTTAAAATGATTGATGGTATAGTTCTATTAGATGGATTGCATACAGATTATATACCTGACAGGAAAGTATTAGCAGAAGGAGGCGAGCTGAATACAAAAAATATGGAATGTTTTTTAAAATTTGCTGAACAAGCTGTAAATGGTGAAAAAACATTTATTTTAACGCATTCAGAGATATTCCCTGGTACCTATGCAAGTACAACTGAAACTGCAAATTATATAATTAATAAATTAGGACTTAAAAGGAATTCAGTCCTGAAATGGGGTGCATTGGGAATGCAGCAAACGAGTGAAGTGAAAAGTGGTAATTTTTATGTTTTTGGATTTGCAGGGAATACTGCTCCTGATCATATTGACCATTTTCATGCACTATTTGATTTATTGCAATATTTAAAATAAGATAGTATTTTAAAAATGCCACCTAGGCTTCCAAGTAATCGGATAAATAGATTCTCCGTAAATACCAACTTTTGCTTTATAAAACTTCTGTAGGTCACATTTAGTAAATGGCGCCTCGGGTGATTTACCATCGTGAGTATCACCAAAATAATTTCCTCCATATTCCTTTAGTGAGGCGTTACTGCGTACAATGCGTACAGGATGAACATCAGCTTTAATGGCGGCGATTATATCGGTATCGGAATCGCCGTAATAAATATCTAGGTCAAGTTTGTTCATTTTTCGATGCTTGGTAGTATACTTAAATCCATCCACATATTCTTTAGGTGAAAAGAACAAATTACTATCAACTTTTACATCAAAATTTAGATTTTTAGAAAGGAAAACAGCCACGCTATCACCATTTGGTCCGGGACGAGCAGTTATAAAAAATACTTCGTGGCCATGCGCCCGGAAATAATTTATAAGTGTAATAACCGGATCAATTAACAATGAATATTTTTTATCGTGTGTATTGATCCAAGCATAATCAGTATGACCTGTTTCAGTTTTTGGTGCGACAACAAATGCACGCTCTGAATATAAAATAGTATCATCTATATCAAATCCAACTTTCAATTTCCCAGTTTGAGAAAAGGAAATTGAACTAATAAATATAAATAATATAATTTGTTTTATAAATAATCTGTTGAACATTTATCCCTCAATTTTGTTTTTCAAAATTACTTTCATATTTTGAATATTCTAAAGATTGATTATTTCTTGGTAATTTAAGTTATGCAAACCTCAGGAATATACATTCATATCCCCTTTTGCAAATCGAAATGTATTTATTGTGATTTTTATTCAGTTGCAGGTCAAGATGAAAAAATAGACAATTTTGTTAATACGCTTACCCGTGAAATTGAAACATATATAGTTGATACTTCCAATTGGAGTTTTGATACAATATTCATTGGTGGAGGAACGCCGAGCTTACTTAATGCAAATCAAATGGAAAAAATAATTGATGCATTAAGTAAAAAATATAATTTGAGTAATGTAAAAGAATTCACAATTGAAGCAAACCCCGATGAGGCACCATCAGAAAAATTGAAAGATTTTTATTCTCTCGGGATAAACCGATTATCCATTGGTGTGCAATCTTTCAAACCTGAATTGCTTCAATTTCTAACACGGATTCATTCAGTAGAAGATGTTTTTAGAACATTTCAGTCAGCACGAGACTCCGGTTTTGAGAACATCAATTGTGATTTAATTTATAATATTCCAGGACAATCATTAAAAGATTGGCAATTTGATTTAAACACGGTTGTTAAGTTAAATCCTGAGCACATTTCTGCATACTCATTAACGGTTGAACAAAACACAAAATTGTACGAATTAGTATTGAACAATAACGTTCAGATGCCAAAAGATGAAAAACATTTGGAATTTAATTCAATTTCTTTTGAATTATTGAAAAAACATGATTTTATTCAATATGAAATATCAAACTATTCGAAATCAAATAAAGAATGTTTACACAATTTACACTATTGGGATAATGATTACTATCTTGGGTTTGGGCCATCTGCACACGGCTACGATGGTAATAAACGTTGGAATAACTACAGCAATTTAGATAAATATATTTCTCTAATAGAAAATAGTAAATCACCAATAGAAAAATCTGAAGATTTAACAGAAACTGAGAAAATTAATGAGATAATTGGTTTTGGTTTACGAATGACAAAAGGATTTGAAATTTCACGAATACCACCTCATCTAAAAAATCAGTTTGATAAACAACTAAAACAAACACAAGTAAAATTCCCAAAAATGATTATTAATGAAAATAATCGAATTAAACTAACTCAAAAAGGAATGAATTTTGCTGATGCTATCGCGGTGGAAATGATAATATAAATAAAATTGTTTGTGAGAGTACAATTCTGCAGTGGTTCAACACCTTGCTGTGATACTGTGACTAATTACTGTGCAGAGGGTGGATGCAGGTAATGATTTTCTTCTTTGGATTTTAGACCCTGATTGCTATCCTCCTTCTGGCACCTGGGGCTGTTGTAAAGTTTTTAACTTTGGTGAATGGCGCTATGAACAAGAACCAATTACTGTATATTAGCTAAGTATTTTTTTAGAAATTCTATTTTTATTGGTCTTTGTCTGGACTTGCATTGCTTGGTTTTCTTGTGTATAGAAATTTTCCTATTTTTAAGTCATTGTTTGAATAGTCTGTTCTGTTTACTAGTAGATCATTAAATATGCTATCAATAATTTCTGAATCACTTCTTGCTCCGTAGTTTTGTGATATTTCCTGTCGCATAACTCCTTTATTTCCAGTGGTTGTTTTAACTCTTGAAACTGCATAAACTATGATATCATTTTCAACGACTTCACCGTGTTCTCCACTTCCGGGTATTGTGTTATCCCATTTAAAAACTATGTTTCCATGTTCAGTGTATGCAGGTGGGTTTGTTCCTACCTCAATGTTTACTTGGTCGTTCGGGTATAGTCCTACTGCAAATTGTGGTATGTCTGCAATTACTTCCAGTGCGTCATCTATTCTATTTTGTGGGACTGGTGTTGTACTTCCGTCGGGGTTTAGTGCTGGGCTTGTGTCAACATAGACTGTCGGAGGAGTTACGAATCTTGAGGTTTGCCCTCTTCTTCTACATATTGCATCGTAGTGTTCCATGTTGAATGTTCCTTCCCCC
>Ga0190293_1000653_pt1 | contig 12329 bp, 6 predicted proteins | sample 48693001_MG_FD_161671 | JGI IMG/M metagenome (GOLD analysis project Ga0190293, IMG submission 161671) | Hydrothermal vent microbial mat bacterial communities from Southern Trench, Guaymas Basin, Mexico - 4869-30-0-1_MG | ecosystem: Environmental > Aquatic > Marine > Hydrothermal vents > Microbial... | reverse complement strand
GAACGCAACGGCCTCGACGCTGCCTGCGAGACCTTCAACGGCGAAGTACCACATCGGTTCACCTTTGCGGGTATAGCGACGGTTCATCGCACCGATAACACCACCGATCGTCGCCTGGGCTCGATCAGCTTTGTCCCACAGGGCAGGAATCTCGGTGTCAGTCATGGTGGCGAGGTACTTCTCCACGCCATGCAACGGATGATCCGAGATGTAGAGGCCAAGCATCTCCTTCTCGAACGCGAGTAATACCTTCTTGTCCCACTCGTGGTCAGGTATCTCACGGGATATGTCGGATACCTCCGTGTCACCACCACCGAAGAGGCTGTACTGGCCCGCGTCCTCAGCCTTTCGTCTATCGACTGTGGCATCCACCGTGGCGTACGCAACCTCGAGCAGGCCCCTCCTGGGGTGTCCGAGGCTGTCGAAAGCGCCGGCCTTGATCATGGAGTCGATGGTCCGTTTGTTGAGCGCTTGAACATCCACTCTGTCGATGAAATCGAAGAAGTCTGTGAAGTTGCCGTTCTCGACCCGCTCAGCGACGATCATGTCCACAACGGCTTCGCCGACGTTGCGCACTGCAGAAAGCCCGAATACGATGCTGCCGTCTTCAGCGAGAAAGTCGCGCTCAGACACGTTGACCCCTGGTACGAGCACGTCGATTCCCATCATGCGGCACTCATGGAGATACGCAGCCGTCTTGTCCTTGTCACGCTTGACGCCGGTGAGGAGCGCCGCCATGTACTCGGACGGATAGTGGACCTTGAGCCAGGCGGTCTGGTACGCCACAAGGGTGTACGCCGCTGAATGGCTCTTGTTGAATCCGTACCCAGCGAAGTGTTCGATGAACCCAAACAGGTCGGTGCCCAGTTGTTCGCCATAGCCCTGTTCGATGGAACCGGCGACGAACTGCGCCTTCTGCTCGGCCATGACAGCGGGAATCTTCTTCCCCATTGCCTTGCGGAGACCGTCCGCCTCTGCCATCGAGAAGCCAGCGATCTTCTGGGCGGTCTGCATGACCTGTTCCTGGTACGCGATGATCCCGTAGGTGTCACCAAGTATGTCGGCAAGGTCCGGGTGGGGGTACTCGACGGGACTCTTACCGTTCTTGCGATCGGCATACTCGAGGTGCATCCCTGCTCCGAGCGGCCCAGGACGGTAGAGAGCGTTGAGCGTGATCAGGTGTTCGAACCTATCCGGGCCCAGATTCCGCATCAGCGCACGCATGGGACCGCCCTCGAACTGGAACACACCAATGGTGTCTCCCTTTCGGAACAGGTCGTACACAGCTTCATCATCGAGCGCCACGTTGTCGATGTCGGGACGCTCCCCCGTGTTGCGTTCGACCATCTCGATCGCACGTTCGATCGTCGAGAGGTTTCTGAGACCGAGGAAGTCCATCTTCAGCAACCCGAGGGCTTCGACCCCGTGCATCTCGTACTGGGTTACAACCTCAGCACCCTCGCCCTTCTGCTGGATAGGAACGATGTTCGTGAGCGGTTCTGGTGAGATGACAACGGCAGCGGCGTGGATCGAGTCCTGTCTTCGGAGCCCCTCAAGACCTCGCGCCGTCTCGATGATCTCACTTGCACCATCCATCGTGTCCATGAGGTCTCTCAAGCCAGATGATGCCGAGTAGTAGTCACGTTCGTCGCTTGATGCGTAGCGGTCAGGCTCGGTGAGACACTGGTCGATGGTGGCATCTCTGCCGAGGATGGCAGGCGGCATCGCCTTGGCAAGCTGATCCCCTGTCGAGTACGGATAGTCCAGGACACGCGCCGCGTCCCTGAGGGCCTGTTTCCCCTTGATCGTGGAGAACGTGATGATCTGAGCTACATGATCGGACCCGTACTTCTCGGCCGAGTACTTGATCACGTCGGCGCGGTACCGCTCGTCGAAGTCCATGTCGATATCAGGCATTTCCTTGCGGCCTGGATTCAGGAATCGCTCGAAGATGAGGCCGTACTCGATCGGGTCGAGATCCGTTATCGAGAGGCAGTACGCCACGATCGACCCTGCCGCGCTCCCTCTTCCTGGGCCTGTGCGGATGCCGTGTTCCTTTGCATACTTGATGAGGTCCCACACGATGAGGAAGTAGGCGGAGAATCCCATCTCAGAGATGATCCGCAACTCGTAGTCGATCCTGTCACGTTTCACGTCGTCAAGCGACCCGTAACGCATCCCCGCACCTTCCATCACGAGTTGGCGAAGGTACGAATCCTGGTCCTGACCGTCAGGGACATCGAAGTGGGGCAGCAGGATCTTCCCGAACTCAACATCGAGGTCGACCCGTTCAGCGATCCACAGTGTGTTGTCTGTCGCCCCTGGGTACTCGTCGGCAGGGAACAGCTCACGCATCTGGGCGGCTGACTTGATGTAGAACTCCTGGGAATGGAACTTGAAGCGATTTTCATCTGATTTGATCGACCCTGTCTGGATGCACAGGAGTGCGTCGTGCGCGTCAGCCTCATGGGCGTGGGTGTAGTGCGAATCGTTCGCTGCCAGAAGGGGCGCATTGATCGTCTTGGCGATCTTCAACAGATCGGGCATGATCCTGCGTTGAGCCGCTATGCCATGGTCCTGAAGCTCGATGAAGTAGTTGTCTCGACCAAAGATGTCCTGATACATCCCTGCTGTTGCCAGGGCAGCATCGAAGTCTCGCTCCTGGGTCGTCTGGTCGTCATCGGCTGCATCGTCAACACCGAGAAGCTGCGGGACGTGCCCGCCCAGACACCCCGATCCAACGATGAGCCCCTCCGCGTACTCTGAGAGAAGCTCGAGGTCCATACGCGGCTTGTAGTAGTACCCCTCGGTGTAGGCCCTCGATGCGAGTTTGATGAGGTTGTGATAGCCCACCTCGTTCTCCGCGAGGATCGTCAGGTGATAACGCTTGTCGTCGCGACGTGGGCGTCGGTCGAATCGCGAACCTGGCGTGGTGTACGCCTCGATTCCGACAATCGGTTTCACCCCTGCGCCCCGGGCAGCCTTCATGAAGTCGACAACTCCGTAGAGGACGCCGTGGTCCGTGATGGCTACTGCGGGCTGTCCGTCAGCAGCGACTGCCTGGACAAGATCCTTCACGCGCGCCGCACCGTCGAGCATGGAGAATTCGGTGTGAACATGAAGATGGGCGAAGCTATCTGCCACGGAGACCCCGCGTTGCGAACTACATGCATGTAAGCATGCATGGTGGACTCAGCGCACTCGCGAGAGACCCTGTCCTCTCATACAGTATCGGGCGCCTCCAACGCGCCCGGAATGCCTACTCTTGGGGCGTCCACGAAGGTCTCGTGGGAGTGGAGTATCGAGGAGTGAGCCATGGCCGTCATAGGAGTTCTTACCGCAGGAGGGGACTGCCCAGGACTCAACGCCGTCATCCGCGGAGTCGTAGGAAGGGCCATCGAGCACGACATCGAGGTCGTTGGCATAGAGAACGGCTGGGAAGGGCTGATGCAGGATCGCACGAGAAGCCTCGACCGCAACGCTGTGCGGGGCATACTCGGTCGGGGCGGAACAATCCTCGGCACCTCACGCATGGACCCGTTCGTACACGGAGAGGGCCGCGCCACGTGCGATCCAACGCTCAAACGCAACGGTATTGACACGTTGATCGTGATCGGTGGCGATGGCACGCTACGTTCGGCCATGCGCCTTGCCGAAGAGGGTGTCAACGTAATCGGCGTGCCAAAGACGATCGACAACGACATCGCCGGCACAGACATCACTTTTGGTTTTCAGACCGCCGTTCAGATAGCAACGGACGCGATCGATCGCCTGGCGACCACAGCCGAAGCTCACAACCGTGTGATCATCGTTGAAGTCATGGGCCGCACGAAGGGGTGGATCGCCACCCACGCAGGGATCGCGGGAGGCGCGGACTACATCATCATTCCCGAACACCCGTATGACATCAACGACGTGGTCGCAACGTTACGCAAGCGCCACAGAAGTGGGCATCACTATTCGATCGTGGTCGTTGCTGAAGGCGCCCAACCGCCCCCCGGCTATGACGCGATGACCCTCAAGAAGGATGCATTCGGGTTCGATCGTCTCGGTGGCGTGGCGTACCAGATAGCCGATGCGATCGAAGATCTCACGAGTTTCGAGACGAGGGTAACGATCCTCGGCCACGTCCAACGAGGCGGTACACCTGCTGCATCAGACCGGGTACTCGCCACACGCCTGGGTGTCAAAGCCGCGGACCTCGCTGCCGAGGGTGCCACGAACGTGATGGTTGCTGTACGGGGCGCCGAGATCGTTGCCGTCCCCTTCAAGGAAGCAACCTCATCCATCAGAGGCGTCCCAGACGAGCTGTATCACACCGCGGAGACGTTCTTTGGGTAGAGAATTACTTGGTAGTTGGTACTTGGATCCCCACTGTCCGTTCTCAGTCCACCGTTTTCCGAAGAACACAGAACTCAGAATTCGCTCAACATCCACATAGAGCGACGCCAGCCATGGGTTCGACAGCTCGCAGGAGTATATACAGATGGGTGCTCACTGGATTTACTGTCTGCATGACCAAACGACTCGTAGACATCGATGACGAACTCATCTCCGAGGCACAACGCCTGTTGAGCGCTGCGACCTTGAAGGAGACCGTCAACACGGCACTGAGCGAACTCGTCCAGACGGAGCGTCGACGTCAACACCTTCATCGACTCGAGACCGGCGACGGAACAGATATCGCCGACCTGGAGACGATGCGGACCGCATGGGGCTGATGCCGCTCTACCTTGCAGACAAGAGCGCGCTCGCAGGATTCCAACACGCGGTGGTACGCAATCATCTCGCGCCCCTCCTCGTGTACGGACTCATCGCCACCTGCCCGATCATCGATCTCGAGGTCCTCTACAGCGCTCGTTCCCTTGTCGACTACGAAGCGATCCTTCTTGAACGTCGCGCGTTGCCAAGCTATCCGATCACGCCAGCGGTAACGAACCGCGCGATCGATGTTCAGCACTCCCTCGCCCGACATGGCCACCATCGAATCCCTCTGCCCGAACTCCTGATCGCATCGGTCGCAGAACTGAATGGGATTACCGTCATCCACTACGACGCCGATTACGACCGTATCGCTGGGGTCACCAGCCAGCCGACCGCATGGGTCGTACCTCGGGGTTCGATCTGATCTCTCAACTCGCAATCGGACGTCATAGCAAGAGGGTCGCGATCCGCCAAGGGGCCGTTTCGCCGACGGGGTCATCCGGTTCGGTTCTCCGTTCTCCCTCGGTGTACGCATTCCGGTCTCCGTTCCCCGAGGAGGGCAGAGCTCGCGCTACAGCTGGCCCAGAGATCGGCGATCAGAGATCCGAGACGAGGAACGGCGCACCCCACCACAGGGTTGGGTTGCCGATGGGGCCGTTGAGTTGCCTGTCGAGATCCGAACCGGTGAGGGCCGCACCGTGGGGTGCGATAGCCAGATGGACCTCGGCTCCGAGCGGATTCTCGAGCGGTGAACCCTTAGATGCTATCTGCCCGAGACGGACGGACCCGACAAGATCGAGTTCATCTCCGTCCGCAATGCGACCGTCGGCCTGGAATGCGCCGCCCCTGGCAAGCGCATCTTCCTCGAGGTCATCGGTGTCGCAGGAATCGTCGGTACACAGATCCGGATTGTTGAAGACGAATACCCACATCGTGAAGACTTCGGGCTCACCTGGCTCACCCTCGGCAACGTCGGGGTGCGCGGCGACGCCAGGCCCCACCATGTCACCTGTGGGGTACTCGTAGCTGCCGGGCTCGGGCGTCGGCACGATGACCTGCACGCGTAACCCATCGGGCGAACGGAGGAGTTGTGCACCGCCCATCGCGAGCGGTTGACCCTCCCCTCCCTGGCCCCCGAAGTCCGCATGTTGGGCGACATCGTCGCCATCTGATGACACCACAACAACTACGACGGCGATCACGAGGATCACCACCAACCCAGTGATTCCAGCCAAGACCCATTTCATTGTTCAATCCCCCTTGTGATCCGATGGACGCACCAGGTCGCCATTGGCGATCACACGCCCTGTCGCCAGACTTCGTCCCTCTCCGTCATAACTCGCACTCTGGATCTCAAGCACCTGGCGTCACGATCATCGGCATGTAGTTGGTAGAATTGGCGTCGGGCACCCCGAGGATGCAGTTCGGAACGAACGGTGAACCGTCCATCACCGCGGCGACCGAGGTCTTCGCTCCTGGGGCTACCATCGAGATCGCAAGAATCGCCTTGAACGATGTCGGTATTCCAACGATGGCCTCCTCGGCCAGGTCAGACAGTGACACCCCTGAGTCGATCGATCTGATCGAGACGCCACCGATGGAATCGGTCCGGTTGGCGTACTCGAACACGACGACGTCACCATGATCTACACGGATCCGGCCCCCTGCGATGTCCCGCCCATCAACGCTCTGTACGACACAGGCGCCCTCCGTCATGTCAAGCCCGATCGTTACATCAGGCTGCTGCTGCCACACGGGTCCCACGAGCGAGCCCCCGATGACGTTGATGTGATCGAACACAACGTCTCCTTCGATGTTCTTGAGGTGTCCGTTGATCGCGCTGAGGTGGTCTCCCGAGCGCGAGAGTCCGACACCGCCCTCGGCGAGCCCGAGGACAATATCCCCAGATTCGAGAGAGCCGTCCAGGAACCCTGCAACCGCTGCGATGACCGCAGCGTCATACCGCTTGATCGTGGAGGTCAGCAGAAACGATCTGTCAATCTCCGATGATGTCGTGTGATAGGCATCCGTGTCTGAACCGATTACCCACACCGGCTGTGAACTTGACGCTTCCCTGGCAGCTCGAACCACCCCCGCACCAGACTCTCCGACATCGTGGAAGATGACGTCCGCACCGTCATCGAACATGTCGCCAGCCACTGCGCTGGCAAGGCCTGGCTGCGTTCGCGCCTTGACGCTAGGGCTCCCGACCGGTCCCACATACTTCGACACGACTGTGATATCGGGATTCTCGAAGTGGGCACCCTGTTCGAACCCTGTGCGGGATCCCTCCGAAGGAAAGGACTGGAAACCGCCGACGAACCCTACGATCCCCGTCCTGGACGTCATCGCCGCAGCGACCCCTGCAAGGAATGCGCTGTCCTCTACTGCGAAGTGCATCTCGGTGATGTTCGCAGTCTCGATGTGGAGAGCGACAGGATCCACGGCAACGAACCGGACGTTCGGGTAGTCCGGAGCCACCAACTCCACCTCGAAATCGAAGTCTCGGCTGACGATAATCAGGGCCGCCCCGGTCTCCGCAAGACTTCTGAGATCTGCCTCGGGGTCCACGAGTGGCTCCATATGCTCGACGGGGATATTGAATTGTCGCTCCGCTGCGAGCACCCCGGCCACCATGAGATCGTTGATCCCAAGATCCCCAACGGATCCGTGCACGACGACGATCCTCGGCTGCTTCCCTGCAAACACGGAAACGAGGATGCCGAGGAACACGACGACGAGAAGGAACCCACCGGCTGCCAATCCAATGAGTCGCCGATGGGCCTGGCGATCGAGTTTCGACTCCCTCTCCGTTCGCTGGGCTTCTCTGAGGTCCTGCTCATCGCGCCGCTCGACTGACGCGTCGAGGAACTGCTGCTCTGGAGTGCTCAACCGCAGCGTGCTCTCGCGCGCCCACTGCTCATGGTCCGCGAGTCGCTGGCCCGCAAGAAGGTAGCCCGCCTTGTCTCCCGACGCCTGCCACTCTGTGAGGGCCGTCACGAACCGCGAATGATGGAGCAGGTCGTCGCGCCCATCCTCGATCCACATCCGAAGCCTGCTCCATTCCCACAACAATGCTTCGTGTGCCACCTCCACCGTCGGTGAACCGGTGGCGTCGTCACGATCGAACGTCACCAGCCGGTACTCCCCAAATGCATCAAGCACCGTCTGGAGATCGACCGTATCAGGTGCGATCGAGACGATCTCGGACGCCTCCACCCGACGACGACTCCACTCCTGGGTGTCGCTGATTGCCACCAGTCGCAAGAACAACTGTTTGCAAACAGCCTGTTCGTCTGGGCCAAGCGCCTCATACAAATCCTCAGCACGACGGGTGATCGAGCCCCTGACGCCACCCATGTCCGCATACGCCGCCGTTGTGAGTAGATCCCCTGATCTTCGATCGAATAGCTCCGTCAAGGCGTACTGGAACAGTGGCAGCCCGCCACTTTGACCTGCCACGTCCGTCAACAGATGGGCAAGTACAGCTGGCTCGAAACGAACACCTGCGACAGCCGCTGGACCCTCTGCCGCCTCCTCGAGCGCATCGGGCGAGAGCGGTACCGTGTTCACGACGCCGTTGCCGAGGAGACTGCCGAACCGTGCATAGTCGAGAGGCCGGTTGTAGAAGTCAGCCCGGAGGGCTATCACGACAACGATCCTGCCGTGCGGGTCCTCTATGGCAACCTCGAGGTTACGAATGAAGCGGCGACGCTCCTCTTCTGACTCGACCAACGTGAAGATCTCTTCGAACTGGTCGATTACCAGCAACAGTCGATCCTGCCTCTCCGGGAGCATGCGAAGCGCTGCCCTTTGGAGTCCATCCTCAGCGTGGCCAAGAAGCTCGGTGAGGCTGTCTGGCGCATCGAGCGTTGATCTCAGAAGCGCGGCCTCGAGCTCGGTGAACGGCCGGCTGCCCGGTACCATCTGCGCTATCAGCCAACTGTCGGGGTCGCCCACTGCACCCTTGCGGATCGCAGGGATGATCCCTGCCCGAATCACGCTTGACTTTCCTGATCCACTGGCACCGACGAGTGCAAGCAGACGATCCCCTGCACCCAGACGTCGAACGACATCGGTGATGAGGCGGTCCTGGCCGAAGAAGACGCCTACATCGGACTCCGTGAACGCCCGGAGACCCTTGAACGGGTTCGCAATCTCGAGATGCGCTCCGAGCGAGCTGTTCACATCCCTCGATGCCAGCCTCGGGTCGTGGAGGAGCACCTGTTCCTCCACTCTGCACAGCTCAGGAGATGGTTCGATTCCGAGTTCCTCGCCGATGGTGCGTCGGTACGTCTGGAACGCTCGAAGGGCGTCAGCCTGTCTTCCGGACCGATAGAGAGCTGTCATGACGAGACCTACCGGTCGTTCTCGCAGCGGGTGGTCACGTACAAGTCGTTCCGTCTCCCCGATCACGTCCCTATGGCGGCTCATGCGCATGTCTGCATCGATCCGGTCCTCAACAGCGGTGAGACGGAGCTCCTCGAGTCTCGCGATCTCAGACTGGGCGAATTCGTCGTAGGTGAAGTCCTCGAGCGGGCTGCCATGCCACATCGACAGAGCCTCTTGTAGAACGGTGGCAGCACTGGAGGGATCATCGACTACCAGAGAACGTCCACGCTTCACAGCGCTTTCGAATCTGTGTGCGTCTATGTCTTCGGCGTCGACACGCAGGGAGTAGCCGCGGTCTTTCGTCACGAGCACAGTGTTCTTCCCGTGAGCTGGACGATCTGGCTCCAACGCACTCCTCAGCCGTGAGACATAGACCCAGAGGGTCTTCTCCTTTCCGACAGGTTCGGCTGGCCAGATCTCCTCGAGGATGCGTTCGGTCGACACAACGCGATTGACGTTGAGAAGCAGCAACGCAAGAAGGGCACGTTGCTGCCTCGAGCCGATGTCCACGCGTACATCGCCGTCGAGTGCCTCGGTTGGGCCGAGTATCCGGTACTCCATGTGTTCCTCCGATTACAACCCTACGCGCGTGCGCTTGTCATGAGCGAGGAAACCCAAGCGACCTTACCGACGGCTTAACGCGGTACGTGGACACCCGATCCGGGGTTTCGTTAAGCCCTTGTAAGGGCCCACTAAGGCTGCTGCAAGCTGGCGTGGGTCGGATAGGGGCAAGCCGTGGGACGAGAGGTTCCACGCAAGGCAAGGTTCGATACCGGCCACATCGGTCGGTGTCCAGCCAGAGGGGGGCGGATGGTGATCCAGTGGAACACCATCCCCGGTCACGCAGACACCCGTCATGCGGACCGCAAGTCATGGAAGGATGACGCATCATGAACGGAACAAGACGGAACCTACGGAAAAGAACAAGCGTTTTCGGCATCGCACTGGTCGCACTGATGATGGTCTCAGGGGCAGCACTGGCTGGCGGTACAACGCTGGACGGCCCTGACCCTGCGTTCTGGCTCTCCGACCCCGATGGTGTCGATGGCGACAACGGCATCGAGCAGGGCGATCCTATTGAAGGATCCTCGGGAGTAGCAACGGTCAGAGACGACAGTGCGAGGATCAAGGTCAGGACAACGGGTCTTGAACCAGGCCACACCTACACGATGTGGATCGCGTACTTCAACGACTCGTCACTGTGCGTTGATGGCTGCAACGGCGCAGATTTCGCCACTGCGGGCGGTGGTGTTATCTGGGGAGCGGGTCGGATCGCCGGAGACAACGGACAAGCGACGTTCATCGCCAACCTCAGTAGCGGTGATGGAGCAGACGACGTCGGCAGCACGCCACCACCGCCGTTCGCGTTCGCTACCTATGAAGCGGGATCGAACAACGAATTCCATGTGATCATACGATCCCATGGACCACGTATCCCAGGACAGGTCCACGATCAACTCACCACCTTCGGTGGTGGTTGCGAGGTCAACGTTGGGCCACTGCCTGAGCAGCTAGGAGACTTCCCGGTACCAGCAGCATCAGGCGAGTGTGGAGACATCCAACTGTACATCTTCAAGTAGGCATTCCAGCGGGGGGAAACGTGGGGCGGTGGGTCTGTGACCCGCCGCCCTACCGCGTCACAGGTCACAGGTCAGATACCAGAACACAGAACACAGAACACAGATGAAGCATCACACCATCCGGCATCCGGCATCCGGCATCACACCATCTGGCATCTGGCATCTGGCTTCTGGAAGCGAGGCGCCAGCGAGCGATCTGCGAAACTCTATCTTGTTCCCATCGGAGGGGCCGTCTTCGTCTTCTTGGAGGCTGCCTTCTTGGATGCTGTCGCCTTCTTCTTTGCTGGCTTCTTCTTCGGTTTCTCAGCAAGCGGCTCCGCGTCGCTGAGTTCCTTGTAGGCAGCTTGGAGGTGTCTGGCAAGAGCAGTCGGATCCTCGATGACCGAGGGCGCCATGTTGATCCCGATGTCTATCGAACCGCTGATGGAGAACATGGCGATCCCTGAGCCATGACTCCTCCACAGGGGAACGAGCGGATAGGTGGCGAGCATCCTCGATCCGCCCATGAACAGAGGGAACGGCGGCCCTGGGACATTGGTGATCGTCATGTTGAATGGGCGTGCACGGGAGCCAAGCCTCGCTGCGAGCGAGACGAGCGTGGCCGGTGCCCCTGTCGAGACAGAAACGAGCGTCGACGCGCCGAGGGCCTGATCCGTCTCCTTGAGCATCTTCGTCTCGTCATTGATCATCTTGATACGTTTCGCAGGGTCACTCTCAGCGATCGGCAGGGTGAGCAACCACATCGCAACCTGATTGCCTGGGTTTCCTGACTGGGCATCGGAACGAACCGAGACCGGAGCCATGATACGAAACTCTGTCGCCGCGACATCCATCTCAGATAGACCGCCCTCATCGAGAAGATAGGAGCGCACCGCACCTGTCACGATCGCGAGCATCGCATCGTTGACGGTCACGTGGTGTGTGTTCTTGATGTTCTTCACGCCATCGAGAGGCAGTGACGTCCAATCGAAGGTTCGGGTTGGGCCGACGTCACCATTGAGCGGCGACTTATCCGTTGGAGTGAGCCAACCAGAGGACAGCGACGCCATCGTCGCCTTGATCTTGTGCGTCCAGTCTCCTGTCAGATCACTGATCTCCTCTCGCACCCGCGAGATGTCCGTGATGTTGGCGACGATCGACGAGATCGAACGTGACAGTTCCCTGACCGCCAGTTCCGTGCCGTTTGGAGCAGGACGTGGGCTCCACTGGCCCGGTTCGAGGATCTCCACGTCAGGGGTGAAGCTCAAGATGACAGCCATCAGGTCGATGCCTGACATGCCATCGATCATGCAGTGGTGGATCTTCGAGATGAGGGCGAAGCCGCCACCCTCGAGACCTTCCACGATGTTCATTTCCCACAGCGGCCTCGTGCGATCGAGGGGTTGAGAGAAGAGGACACCTGCGAGCGACTTGAGTTGTTCGGGCGTTCCTGGATGAGGGAGTGCAACGTGCCTGACATGGGCACCGAGGTTGAAGTGCTCATCGTCAACCCACACAGGTTGGCCCTCGATCGGTATCGTCGCAAGACGCTGTTTGTAACGCGGGATCTCATCGAGCCCCACGGCGATGATCCCGCGAAGGACGTCGATGTCGACGCCCTCCTCGTTCGAGTACTCCCCAGGACCGAACACAGCAACGGCACCCACGTTCATA
>Ga0190293_1000652_pt1 | contig 12358 bp, 16 predicted proteins | sample 48693001_MG_FD_161671 | JGI IMG/M metagenome (GOLD analysis project Ga0190293, IMG submission 161671) | Hydrothermal vent microbial mat bacterial communities from Southern Trench, Guaymas Basin, Mexico - 4869-30-0-1_MG | ecosystem: Environmental > Aquatic > Marine > Hydrothermal vents >... | reverse complement strand
ATGATCGTCAATGGCTTCTGCAAGGAGGTCTTCAACGAGTTGCCGATGGAGTTCGCCGTCGAAGCGCAGAAATTATTGAATATTACGCTCGAAGGAGCAGTCGGATGAATCAGATGAAACCCAATACTATGCTCTCTATCAACAACCTTACTGTCGACGTCGAAGGCAAAACCATCTTGCACGGCCTGAATCTTGAAATCGGCAAGGGTGAAGTGCATGCCATCATGGGGCCAAACGGCTCCGGAAAAAGCACCCTATCCCACACGCTCTCCGGGCGTGACGGCTACCATGTCACAGCTGGAGAGGCGCTGCTCGACGGCGAGGATCTGCTGTCGCTGGAGACCGAGGAGCGCGCCCACAGAGGGGTGTTTCTCGCCATGCAGTACCCGGTCGAGTTGCCCGGCGTGAACAATATGACCTTTATGCGCGAATCGCTGAACTCCGTGCGCCGCGCCCGCGGAGAGGAGGAGCTGGACGCCGTCGCCTTCATCAAGCTGGTGCGCGCCAAAGCGGCAGAGGTCAAACTCGACCCGAAACTGCTCAAGCGGGACGTCAACTCCGGCTTCTCCGGCGGTGAAAAAAAGCGCAACGAGATTTTGCAGATGGCGCTGCTGGAGCCGCGGCTCGCGATCCTCGATGAAACCGATTCTGGGCTCGATATCGACGCCCTGCGCATCGTCGCTGACGGCATCAACGCACTGCGCAGTCCGGATCGTTCCATCATCCTGATCACCCACTACCAGCGTCTGCTGGACTACATCGAACCCGACTTCGTGCATGTCCTCTCGGAAGGGCGCATCGTACGTTCCGGAGACAAGCAGCTGGCGCTGAAGCTGGAAGAACAGGGCTACGGCTGGATCACCGGTGAGGAGGCGGCGGCATGATCACTCTCGACAAACAACGCGGCTGGTTTGAACAACAGCTTGCCGCCGGTCGCGCACACAAACTGCCGCAAACCCCGCAGTGGCTGCAACTCGCCAAGCAGGATGCCATAGATGCTGCTGCGCAACTTCCACTGCACAACCGCCAACATGAGGCGTGGCGCTATACCAGCATCGAGGGGCTGTTGAGAACCAGCTTTGCAGGCGATAAGCAGGCGCATCAAGTCGATCAGACCATTGTCGAAGAGATGATGCCGTCGAGCCTCGACAGTTACCGGGTCGTCCTGGTCAACGGACAATTCAACGCTCAGCTTTCAACATACGGAGATCTGCCGCCGGGAGTCTCTCTGGAGAGCCTGCGCACAGCGCTCGCCACTGATCCTGATTTGCTTGCAACCTGGTTCGGCAGCATCGCCAATCACAGCGAGAGCATCTTTAGCGCACTGAATACCGCTCTGATCAACGATGGCTTGTTTATCCACATTGATCATGACGTCGAACTGCAGCGCCCCATCGAGGTCATCTATGTGAATATAAGCGAGGATCAGCAGTTCATGATGCATCCGCGCAACCTGGTGGTGCTGCAGCCCGGCGCAAAGGCAACACTGGTCGAACGCTTTGTCGGCGCGACTCCGTCAAGCTATTTCCATAACAACCTGACCGAGATCAGCCTGCAGCAGAATGCCGTATTAAAACACTATCGCCTGCAGGAGGAGAGCCGCGATGCCTGGCATCTCAGCAGCATCTATGTCGAGCAACAGAGCCACTCTGACTACCGGGGTGTAACGCTTGCATTCGGCGGTGCCTGGGCGAGAACCGAATACCATCTCGACTTCGATCATGAGCATGCCACATGTGGATTGAGCGGACTCTATACAGTTGGTGACAAACAGCTGACAGACTTCCACCTGACGGTGAAACATCGCGTTGCCGATTGCCGCAGCCGCGAACAGTTCAAGGGGATTCTCTATGGCGAGGGACGCGCCGTCTTCGACGGCCACATCCTGGTTGATAAAGATGCGCAGCGCAGTGATGCTCAACTCAGCAATGACAACCTGATGCTGACGCGCAATGCCGAAGTCGACACCAAGCCGCAGCTGGAAATCTATGCCGATGATGTCAAATGCAGCCACGGCACGACCATCGGACGGCTCGACCCGCAGCAGCTCTTCTACATGCGCTCACGCGGGATCGATGAAGCGACTGCCCGAAACATGCTGTGCCAGGGATTTGCGGCGGAAATCATCGATCAGATCGACCTGCAGCCACTGCGCGAGCATGCGACAGAGAGACTTGTCGACAGCCTGAAGCGGAATTCGCAACCCGAGGCCGGGAGGTAAATATGGGAATCGCCACATTATTAGGCACTATCAGGAACGCTGCGCATACCGTCGAAGAGACCGCGCCCGTAAAAGCACCTGAACTCCCCGAAGGCAGCTCGCTGGAAGAGCATGTTATTGCCGCCATGCGCACCGTTCATGATCCCGAAATATCGGTGAATATCTATGACCTGGGCCTGATCTATAACATTGATATCAACGATCACAATGAAGTCTTCGTCGATATGACGCTGACTGCACCGGCATGCCCGGTGGCGGGCATCCTGCCTGGCCAGGTGGAAGATGCCATCAAGCAAATCGATGACGTCAGCGATGCCCACGTGGAACTGGTATGGGATCCGCCCTGGGGCAGGGAGCGCATCAGTGATGAAGGCAAACTCGCCATGGGACTGTTTTGATAACTTCTCGACAATTCCACGCACTGCTCTATGCCGTGCAGGGTTGGAATTTGCCTTTCAGGGCTGTATAAAACAGGGATGTTTTATCAGAGCTTACAGGGATGTATTCACGCGTCCCTGTAAGGCTGATCCCAACCCTGCTTACCTGAAAGGGTTATTGAGAAGTTACATGTTTTGAGGATAAGAAGATGATTCAACTGACACAACGTGCAGCAGAGCACGTCAGGAGTATGTTAAGCAAGCGCGGCCACGGAATTGGACTGCGTCTGGGCACCCACAAGGCAGGCTGCACCGGCTTCATGTATGATTTCGACTATGCCGACGAGATCGATGACGACGACCTGGTGTTCGACAGCCAGGATGTAAAGGTCGTAGTCAGCAAGGAACTCATGGAACAGCTGGATGGCAGCGAAATCGATTACGTCACGACCAATGCCCTCAACAAGGGATTTGAAATCATGAATCCCAATGCCAAAGAGATGTGTGGCTGCGGCGAATCATTCCATGTTTAGGAGCCGTTGCATACACCATGACCACTCTTGATGAGATCGCCGAAACCCTCGATCTGTTTGACGACTGGGATCAGCGCTATCACTACCTGGTTGAACTCGGTGAACAGCTGCCGGAGATGCCTGAGGCATTCAAGAGCGAGGACAACAAGGTCAAGGGCTGCATGAGCCAGGTGTGGATCAGCGCCTACACTGACGTGTCTCGGCCTGAGCTGATTTATTTCCACGGCGACTGCGATACCACCATCATCAAGGGCGTGCTGGCGCTGTTGATCCAGCTCACCGACGGCAGAACAGACCAGCAGATCCAGCAACTGGATGTCGATGAGTTCTTCAAACAGCTGAAACTCGACAAGCACCTCTCCCCCAACCGCCACTTCGGCATCTATGCCATTGTAGAACTGATGAAACAGCAGGCGGCAGCAATCTCCATATAGGATGTGCTGAGCTTGCGAAGTCATCAACCCGGTGCCGATTCAAATAGTGCGCCACTCGCTACATCACTCAAGGGCACGGCTTCAACACCTTGCGCAATGGAAAATCGCTTGCTCCCCGGATAAATAACAGCAACCGCTTCCAGTTTCAGATCATCTCGTGCAATCCGTATCGACGGCGTCATGCCTGGAGCATCGCTTCGTTTGCACTCGACACCAACCATTTTCCCATTGATACGCAATACCAAATCGATTTCAGCACCCTGATGCGTCGCCCAAAAAAAGGCTTCATCCGGGCGAACCGCATGCAATACCTCCTCGATCACATATCCTTCCCAAGAGGCTCCGATTTTGGGATGCGTCATTAATTCGCGTTCAGAACCAATCCCCAATAACTGGTGCAGCAAACCGGAATCGCGGATATAAATCTTGGGTGACTTGACCTGGCGTTTACGTAAATTGGCATGCCATGGTTGTAATTGCCTTACCATGAACGCATCGCTCAGAAGATCAAGATAGCGCCGTGTTGTGGATTCACTCACCCCCATCGCTCGAGCAGGCTCAGCAGCATTCCAGGTTTGTCCGTGATAATGCGCCAACATGGTCCAAAATCGCCACAATGCGGTCGAAGAGGTGCGCACCCCCCATTGCGGTAGATCCCGTTCCAGCAGCGCCTGGATAAAACTCTTTCGCCAGGCCATGCTGTTCATTTCCGTTGCCGCCAGAAACGACAAAGGAAAACCGCCTCTCAACCAGTGTTGCGCCATGGAGTCGTAGCCCAATTCAGCGAGGTTGAATCCGCTTAGCATTAATGTCTCCATGCGGCCAGCCAGTGTCTCAGATGACTGGCGGAGCAGATCGCCGGATGCACTGCCCAGAATAAGAAACCGGCCCTCATAATCCTTGCGATCCACCAGCACCCTGAGCACGGGAAATAAATCCGGTCGCCGCTGCACCTCGTCAATCACCACCAGACCCTTCAATGAACTCAGCGCCGTCATCGGTTCGTCCAGCCGCGCCAGGCTGATAGGATCTTCGAGGTCGAAATAGTTGACTGACTCCTCTGGCAGAAACTCGCGAGCCAGCGTTGTCTTGCCGCATTGCCGCGGACCAATCAGCGTCACAATCCGGCTACGCCGGAGTGCGGTGCGTATGCTGCTAAACCACGAGAGCCGTTGAATCATGACGCCATAGTACCATGAATATCCGCCACCACATGCTTGTTTTTCATGGTATATGCCATTATTGAATCGATGAAACAGCAGTCCGCAACAGTCTCCATATAGGTTGTGCTGAGCTTGCGAAGCGCATCCTATGAACTGTTGAACTGCACGGGCTTATTGAGAAGTTACCAGTGCCAGCAGCGACACATTGGATCTGTTGATTTTTACCATATCAGCGCGGTCCCGTATAGCGGTGATTCATGCAGTTTGTATAGGCTACGTCATACACAGCCTGGGTGTTTTCCGCCATACTATTGCCTACCGCTGCGCCGGCTCCGGCCCCGACAACGGTTCCAACGCCTCGATATGACCCACCATACCCGCCATACCCACCATAGGGATAATAGCCATATCGACGTATCCCTCCCCCAACTGCATTGCCGATGATCCCGCCGATTGTCGCAGCAGCGACCGTTTTGACAATATTCCCCGTTCCTGTCTTGGAAGAAGCTCTGCTTGCCTGTTGTCGACACCTGGCTTCGAGAGTCTGTCCCGGCCCCACACTCGGTCCCGCTGCCGCCTGGTATTGTCCGGTCTGACAACCGGATGTGCCCGCGACAATGATCGCAATAGCAGTTAATCTGATTTGATTCAACATTAACATCCTCCTATTTTGTTAAAAATAGCGTCTGAAAACGCACTCCTGCATGGAAATAGCAGGCCGCAGCAACCTCCGAATAGAATGCGGAAGCTTCGATCTTCTGCATATTCTATAATTGGACCAAATTTCAATCATGACGCGTTGGTCTGAGACCTGGTCTCGCTGGAAATGATTCCAAGGAGGCCAATTATACCTTTTCATATCAGCCGTTTTTTTATCCAGGAGAAATCATGGCTATCACCCGTTTAGGCACAGAACGCCACCGCATGAGTAAAATTGTCATACACAACGACACGATTTATCTGTGTGGTCAGGTCGCAAAAGACTCCGATGCCGGCATTAAAGAACAAACCCGTACTATGCTTGAAAAAGTGGATGAGTTACTGGAACAGGCAGGCAGTGACCGCAGACATATCCTCTCTGCCACCATCTACATCAAAGAGATGCGATATTTTCCCTACATGAACGAAATTTGGGACGCATGGGTTGTCGAAGGAGCATCACCAGCGCGCGCCTGTGTAGAAGCCAGCCTTGCCCGACCAGAACTGCTGGTTGAAATCTCGGTTATTGCCGCTGTCATAAAACCTGAGTCCATATGATAAGTGCATACCCCATTCATCGGCAGGTCAGAGAGAGCACTGACATTGTTGATCCTGTTCACAGAAGAAAAAACGGCTCTGGCATATCAGCCAACGCCCCAATAAGACGCATTTCTACTACAAGACAAGGATAATTCACAGCCTGCTTCATTTCGGCTAACTGTAACTTTTTATAGCGGCTGATTGAAAGGTTTGCACCTCGATATACGTTATGCTGCGACCCTCTTCTTAACAACCAGATCAACATCACGATGAAGCACGTAAAGAAGAGCGACCAACTGGCTCATGGACTTGCGACTGTTCGTAGGGTCCAGGAGACGATAGAGTTGCGGCACGGACGTTTTCAGTCGTTTGGCAATCTGGCGCATACTCAGCCCGCTGCCTTCAACGCCGCATTGAGCTTCCAATGTCAATTTGTAAGTAAGGAGTTCTGCAAGATACTTTGGGTCTTCGTTGTATTCTAAAATTTGCTCAATGTGGATAGAACCTTCTCCTCCAGATTGCAGAATGTACGTAAAAGCTTCATTGCCAAGCTCTTTGTCTACAAAGGTTTCCACAATTCGATCATCGGAACTCGGGCGAGGATCGGATTCTGCGTAGGGAAAGGCATACGCAGCCCCGGAGCGAGTCACCACCGCAAATTCATTTCGCCGATTATTTAAAGTAACGCTGCGTATTTTCATAACTCACCTTCACTATCCAGTTCTTTGATAAGTTGTATCAACCTTCGATTGGCCTTTCCTTCCATGGGTTGCCAGTTCTCAAGATCCCATTTCACCACCAGTCTCGAATTTCGGTAGACATGAACATGCTGAGGAGCCTATCCATGTCAAAAATATGTAGTTCCCTCTACGTATTTTACTCATTTTTAAATGTTACCACATGCGGTAACGTTTGCAAGATCTCATAGCAGTATAATTTTCTGGCTCACCCACCCGCAAAAGTGGAACGGGCTGGATCATCTCGGAAAGTTTTCATTGAGGCGATTCCGGCAACAGCTCGGGGCGCATCATCCACTGCACTTGCCAGTCAGATCCTTCCCCTTTTTCCAGGCAGACGATGCTGCCCGGACGAAAGGCGACAATGGACCTCTCCTCGAAACCGGCAGCAAGCCTGGCCACCAGTTTCGCCATGAACGGCAGATGCCCGACGATGAGGAGATTTTCATTCCACTCCTCTACATGCGAAACAAAGGGTTCCACAGGATCGTTGGGGCTGAGTCCGCCAAGCTGCTCAACCTTCGGGTCGGGAGCCACCGCCACAGCCAGCATCTCCGCCGTCTGCCGCGCCCGCGTCTTGCCACTGTGCAATACGCGCGCAACCCGTACCTTCCCTGCCAGAAATGAGGCCATACGCTGCACATCTTTTCGCCCCGCTTCACTCAGCGCCCGGTCGGGATCTATATCTTTCGAAAGTGCTTCACCATGTTGAACGAGGTAAATATGCATTGCCCCCTCCTGCGCCTGAGGCGCGTGCCAGTATTTGATTTTTGCCATGCATGAATACCGAACCCGCTATTGAGTCGTCGATCCTGGCAGTCAATGTGTTGAGCATTCGACAAAAGGATTCTGTATGGTCAATTGCTCGATTTTCTGTCCATGTTGCAGATCTTCGCTATACAAGGTTTTGCAGCCTGCTTCGAGGGCAGCTGCAACGATCAGGCTGTCGTAAAAGCTGAATTGGTAGCGTGACCGAATATCCAGGGCAGCATGATAGAGACGGAGACTTGGCTGAACCCGAAACAACGGAGCCAACACAGATTGAAGATACTTTCGCATTTCGTTGTCGCCCAACACTATTTGTGCTTTGCGAAGCACTACGTTGAGACATTCCTGAACGACTTGAAAGCTAATACACGCTGTTCCTGTAGCTATTCCTTGTTCAATCAGTCGCTCTGCGATTTCTGCTTTACGAGTATCGACGCGTTCTAACTGGTATATAAAGATATTTGTGTCGATAAAGCTCTCAACGCTCATTCATCTCTTCCCGCGTCAACTTGCGCCCAACAAGAACCTTACCTTGCAACTCGCGCATGACAGCCAAGGCATCAGCGGCCTGTTGTTCGCGTTGTACATAGTCCGCAAGCCAACGCCGGAACTGCTCGTTCAGCGTGGTGTGTTCAACTGAGGCGCGTTGACGAGCAGCGGCAATCAAATGCTCATCAGCGCTTAATGTAATATTTTTCATAGCGGCAATCCTCTGTTCACTTAACACGTATTTAGTGTACACTATTTTCGTGCTCACAAGTGCATGAATGCCGTTTTTATGGTTTCGCATGCAGATGCTGAATAACGAAAAAGGTGGTATATTTATCATTAAGCTGGATGAATGGAAATAGTGAGATGTGCCTTGGCATTCCGATGCAGGTGGTGGAAATTGACGACTTTATGGCGCGCTGTGAAGCCAAGGGAATCATGCGTGATGTCAGTCTCTTCATGTTGCAGCATGAAAACATCGAACCGGGTGATTATGTCGTTGTGCATGTCGGTTACGCCATCCAGAAAATGACAGAGCATGAAGCCCGCTCGGCATGGGAGATCTACGACGAAATGCTCGATTTGGAAGCAGAGCAGCATAACATCGGGATTACACCCGATGCATGAACTCTCCATCTGCCAGGCGCTGGTCGATCAACTGGAGGGGATCGCAGCGCAGCATCCGGGTAAGCAGGTTATAGAAGTCTATCTTGGCATAGGGCCGCTGTCCGGTGTGGTGCCGCAGCTGTTGAACGATGCTTTTAGCGTCGCCCGCGCCGGCAGCTGCGCCGACGCTGCGACTCTGCATATTCACGAAAGCGAAATTATTGTACGCTGTCTCAGTTGCGGCAAGCAGAGTCCGGCAACAGCAAACCGCCTGTTATGCAGCCACTGCGGTGAGTGGCAGACAGAACTGGTTTCAGGCGATGAACTGTTGCTTGAGCGCGTTGAACTGGAGGCTTTTGAGCAATCCGGGGAATCTTCACCGGCATACCATTAGAGGTTCGAGAAGATGTGTGACACATGTGGTTGTAGTATTACCGAGGGAAACCGTCATCTGATCGATGAGGGAGGCAAGCATGAGCACAGCGGTGCTGTCGAAGTATTGAGCAATCTGCTGCATGAGAATAACCATACTGCAGCGCATAATCGCGAGCATTTTGATCGTCACCATGTTCTGACAATCAACCTGATGTCATCACCGGGCTCCGGCAAGACCGCACTGTTGGAAGCGACGATTGAACAGCTGGGGAAAAAATATCGCATCGGCGTCATCGAAGGCGACCTCGAGACAGAGAACGATGCAGAACGCATTCGCGCCAAAGGCGTCCCGGCGGTGCAGATCATGACCGGAACCGCCTGCCACCTGGATGCCCATCTGGTTCACTCGGCGCTGCACGACATGAATCTTGACGAAATAGACATCCTCTTTATCGAGAATGTCGGAAATCTTGTCTGTCCGGCCAGCTTCGACCTCGGACAGCACTACAATGTCACGCTGCTCTCCACCACAGAAGGTGATGACAAGCCGGCAAAATATCCTGTGATGTTCCGTGCAGCTGACGCCATGCTGATCACCAAGAGCGACCTGCTGGAGGTGCTCGGCGATTTTGATCCGCAAAAAGCGACGCAATATCTGCGCAACCTGGCGAATCCTGCAGATGTCATGACGCTCTCTGCCCGCAGCGGCGAACATATCGACCTCTGGATCGAGTGGCTGAATGAGCGCTTTGATCAGCAGCAGCAACGCATCGCCGACGGAGCGACACGCAGACCCGCCATCCAGGCCGACGAGATCGCGCTGCATGCCGCGAGATAAGGTCGACTCTATAGGATATGCTGAGGAACGAAGCACATCTGTTGTAATTGATGCGCTTCGCAAGCTCAGCACATCCTATATCCTCGTCTTTCTACAGCGTGTGACTCCTGAATGTCTGACATAGAAGCTGCGCTCTGGCTACAGCGCATCCGCGAACTGAATCTTCCCCAGCGCATTCGCATCATGAATGTCTGCGGCGGCCACGAACGCTCGATCACCATGGCCGGTCTGCGCTCGGCTCTGCCTGACAACATCGAACTGATTCCGGGGCCTGGCTGCCCCGTCTGTATCTGCCCGGAAGAGGATATCTACGAGGCGATTCAGATCAGTCTCAATGAAGAGGTCATTCTTGTCAGTTTCGGCGACATGCTGCGGGTGCCGGTCAATGTACCGAAAAGCGAGGCGCGCTCACTGGAGCAGGCGCGTGCTGCCGGGGCCGACATTCGCCCGGTTGCATCTCCCCTGGAGGTGGTGCAGATTGCCAGGGAGAACCCGCGCAAAGAGGTGCTCTTTTTTGCTGCCGGCTTCGAGACCACCATGGCGCCGGTCGCGGCCATGGCTCTGCAAAACCCGCCTGACAATCTTTCGATTCTGCTCTCCGGACGACTCACCTGGCCTGCAGTCTCCATGCTGCTCGATACCGGCCTGGCCAGTTTTGACTGCCTGGTCGCCCCGGGGCATGTCTCGACTATCATGGGCTCTCAAGAGTGGCAGTTTGTCATTCGTGATCACCACATCCCCACCGCTGTTGCCGGTTTCACCACCGCAAGCCTGCTGGCCGCCTTCTACTCTACAATTCGCCAGAAGATCGAAAACAGGCTTTTCCTGGACAACTGCTACCCGGAGCTGGTGCATGATGAGGGAAATCTTCTGGCGCGCAAACAGCTTGCCGAAGTTTTTGATGTCGTCGACGCCAACTGGCGCGGCGTAGGAACCATCCCCGCCTCCGGCTATGCGCTGAACGTCGGACACAGTCACCTGGATGCGCGCCTGCGCTTTCCCGGCTACCGGGATGACGCCCGCAAACGCGCCGGAGAGATGCCGCCCGGATGTGACTGCGCCAAAGTGGTGCTGGGACGCATCTATCCGGATGAGTGCCGCCTCTACGGCAGCGCCTGTAAACCGCGCACTCCAATAGGACCGTGCATGGTCTCCGATGAGGGAGCATGCCGCATCTGGTGGTCGGGCGGCGTGCGCAAATCCAGATCCGTTGCATGAAATTGTGACCCATCGGAAACCGTCATTCCGGCGAAGGCCGGAATCCAGTAAGTCATCGAGTTCCCTGGATCCCGGCCTTCGCCGGGATGACGCGATTGAACTACTGCTCGGCGGGCGTGTTCAGGGGGTCGGTTTCCGACCTTTTGTCTATCTGCTGGCAGAGCGCTACAAGATCAACGGATGGGTGCGCAATATCCTCGGTCGCGTTGAAATCCATGCCGAGGGAGAGAGTACGCAGCTGGATGCTTTCTGCACCGCTCTGATTAACGAGGCCCCTCCCCTCTCCCGTCCACACCTCGAACAGCAGCAAGTTGCAGAAAGCGGACATTTCAGCGATTTCAGGATATTGTCAAGCTCGCACAAGGGCGCTGCCGCCATCCATGTCCCACCGGACCAGGCCATCTGTGCAGATTGTGAGGATGAACTGTTCGATACGACGAATCGGCGCTATCGCTACCCCTTCATCAACTGTACCCAGTGCGGCCCGAGATACAGCATCATCGATGCCATGCCTTATGACAGAAACAACACCAGCATGGTGGGTTTTCCATTGTGTGAAAGCTGCTGTAAGGAGTATGAAAACCCTCTCGATCGCCGTTTTCACGCAGAACCGAATGCATGCCCGGATTGCGGCCCGCAGCTGACTTTTGCGCAGGATGGGAACCAAACCTGCTCGAGTGATGCAGCGATGCGGGCTGCCGTTCAGGCGCTAACAGAGGGGCGCATCCTCGCGGTAAAGGGCGTGGGCGGATATCACCTGATGTGCGATGCCGCCAATGCTGCTGCTGTCAAACGCCTGCGCCGCAACAAGCACCGGCCGCACAAACCACTGGCGCTGATGGTTGCCGCTCAAGGAGATGATGCTCTCGAGATGGTGCGGCAACTGGTCGTGGTGGATCAGAGCGCTGCAGATACCCTCATTTCACAATCACGTCCGATCCTGCTGCTGAAAAAACGAACACATGCAGCACTCTGCGATGAGATTGCCCCCGGGCTCAACGAGCTGGGCGTGATGCTGCCGCCATCGCCGCTGCACCAGTTGCTGGCGGCGGATTTCGGCAAACCGCTGGTCGCTACATCGGGCAATATCAGCGGCGAACCGGTGTTGACCGAGGATCATGAAGCCCTGCAGCGACTGCAGCCAGTCGCTGAAGGATGGCTGATGCATAACCGCCGTATCGTCCGCCCGGCAGATGACAGCGTAGCCCGCTACATGGCGGCAAAGCCCCGCATGATTCGTGTGGGACGCGGCATGGCTCCTGTGGAATTGACGCTTCCCTTCCATTTGCAGCAGCCTGTGATTGCTGTTGGCGGCCACATGAAAAACAGCATCGCCCTTGCCTGGAAGAACCGCATCGTC
>Ga0190293_1000651_pt1 | contig 12368 bp, 12 predicted proteins | sample 48693001_MG_FD_161671 | JGI IMG/M metagenome (GOLD analysis project Ga0190293, IMG submission 161671) | Hydrothermal vent microbial mat bacterial communities from Southern Trench, Guaymas Basin, Mexico - 4869-30-0-1_MG | ecosystem: Environmental > Aquatic > Marine > Hydrothermal vents >... | reverse complement strand
TTGCATGAGCTATGTGCATCAAAAGAACCATTTCCCCGTCGTATGATACCTGTGCGCAAGTTTGATGCGGATTCGCTTTGCCAAAGAGGCTGGAAGCCTCTTCTACCTTTTCCAACCATTGGAAGGTCTGCACTCGATGCCCGGGCTATGACGACCGCGAAGATCGCATCTACGTTGGGGAGACTGGGTTTTGAGAAGGATGTGTTGGAGTGGAAAGTGGAGCGGCTTTCGACAGGGGAAAAGCAGCGGTTGGCCCTGTTCCGTTTGTTGCTGAATGAGCCGCAGGTTCTGCTCCTCGATGAGCCGACGGCAGCGCTCGACCACGCGAACGTGCATCTGGCAGAAGAGGTGATTGCGGAGTACCGCCGCTCCAGCGGCGCGGCGGTGTTGTGGGTCAGCCATGATCCCGAACAGATTGCCCGCGCGGCGGAACGACACCTGCAATTCGTCGGCGGCGCATTGGAGGAAATGCAGTGAGCGGCATCATTCAACTTTCTCCGCTGGATATGAGCCTCGCGGCACTGCTGGTCATCGCGCTCGCCGCGGTGAGCCGTCGGCTTCAACTGAAAATCGGTGGTCGACTTCTGCTTTCGGCGTTTCGGACGGTAATTCAGCTTTCCCTGATCGGGTTTGTACTGAAGGCGCTCTTTGCGAGCGCCGCGCCGGGGTGGGTGGCGCTGATGGCAGTCGTTATGCTGCTGGCCGCGGGGCGCGAGGTGCGCGCGCGCCAGAAGCACCGCCTTCGCGGAACGTGGGGCTTCGGGATCGGCCTGAGCGCGATGTTTATCTCTTCGTTCGCTGTAACGATTCTCGCGCTAACGGTGGTGGTCAGCCCGGCGCCGTGGTATGCACCGCGCTACGCAATTCCGCTGCTCGGCATGCTGCTGGGTAATACGATGAACGGCCTTTCGCTCTCCGTGAATCATCTCACGCAGAATGTCCGCACACAGCGCGCGGCGATTGAGACGCGTCTCGCGCTGGGGCAGACCAAGTCGGAAGCGATTGATGATATTCGCCGCGAGAGCATCCGAACCGGTTTAATTCCCATCATCAACGCAATGGCCGCCGCGGGACTTGTGAGCCTGCCGGGTATGATGACCGGCCAGATTCTGGCGGGCAATCCGCCGCTTGATGCCGTGAAATATCAAATCCTGATCATGTTCCTGATTGCAGGCGGAACGGGCTTCGGCACGCTGGCCGCCGTCTGGATGACTTCGCGCCGCCTGTTCGACGACCGGCACCGCTTGAGGTTGGATCGTCTTGAAGGTTGAATACAGAAACCTAAATCATTCCCGGACCGGCTCGTTTCGCTTGCCGCATTTGGGGCAGCGGGCCAGCGGCGTACGGTGCGATTCCGTGTAAATGTGCCGGCAGGCATCACAGCGGTACACCGTTTCCCGTGTGGAACGGCGGCGGCGGAAGGTGATGAAATCGTAGAAGGCGGCAGCGGCCAGTAGCGCAATGAGCGCGACTACGAGCGGTGATGTTACTGTGCTGGCAAGTCCGGCCGTCATGATGATTTTTCTCCGTTGACCGGCGTAAACCGTATATCAAGCCAGCTTTCAGTTTCCTTTTCAGACGGTTCGAATCGCAGGCGCAGCAGCGCGCGCAGCAGTGCAGGATTTTCAAGTGGCGTATCGAAGAGTACGCGGCCCACCGTTCCATCCCTCCGGACATTCAGGTTAACGCGGATCTGGGCGGACAGATTGGTTGGGCTGAGGTTGAGTTGCGGGGTCACAGTGATGCGCGCTTTGAGCTCAGGCGAAAAATAAAGCTGAACGCTCTCCGTTATGCGGACGGGCTGGACAGCAGGGAAGGCATCCGGTACGGGCAACCGGCCCGGCGGGAGGCTCATGCCTTCAAGCAGTCCGGCGGTATCAACCACCGGCGAGGCGGCCGTCTGGCGCGACAGAAAGCGGGCAGGTTGCGGCGGCTTTTCAAGCGTCAGCCGCAAATCAACTTGGCCTTCGGGGAAACCGTGGCTGAAGCCCTGTTCAGACGGAAGTGCAAAAAGCGTCGGCGAGAGGACGGCGCGGACGGCTTCGCTTCCGCCGGGCAGATAGCTGACCGCCGGGACGGGGATTGGTTCGACAGATACGGGCACGACGGGCTGGCCGGTGAAGAGCCAGAAGGCGTACCACCCCGCGGCGCACAGAAGCGCTGCGATCAGCGCGGGCGAGAACTGGATACGGAATTTCACGGTGCAGGATTTTGTGTCGCGATGAAAATCTTTTTGAACCCGGCCTTGGCCGCGGCATCGTAGATGGAAATGGCTGTGGCCTGCGGAATGGCCTGATCGGCTTCAAGAATCAACACGGTGCCGGGGCGGGCTTCCGCGGCGGCGGCGAGTGCCGCCGGCAGTTCAGCGGACGGAACCTGTTCGTCGTTGAAGAAAATTTTTCCGTCGCGCGTTACCGACAGCACCATGTCGTTGTAACGGATGCCCTCAACCTGAGCGGCCGCGGGCAGATCGAGGCGGATGCCCGGTTTGAGCACAAAGGGCGATGTGGCCAGCACGAAGGCACCGAAGAGCAGCGCGGCATCGAGAAAAGTGACGCCTACAAGGAAGCCGCGCCCGGTCCGGCGGCGGGGCCGGAAGGTGCGGTGCAGATAGAGGACGGCTTCGCAGTCGTTACGGTTCATGGTGTTCTCCCGCGGGACGGGTCAGAAAATAGATGATTTCCTTGGCGGTTTGTTCCATGTCGACCGCAATGGATTCGACGCGGCCGACGAGAAAGTGATAACCGGCGTAGGCGGGAATGCCGGTGATAAGGCCTGCGGCGGTGGTGAGCAGCGCGATCCAAAGACCGCCGCTCAGGTCGCCGATTTCGGCCAGCGGGGAGGCCTGCTGCAGCGCGATGAGCATATTGATCAGGCCGAGTACGGTTCCGAGCAGCCCCAGCATGGGAAGAACCTGCGCAAGGGTGATGAGCAGGTTCATGTGGCGTTCGAGCTGCGGGATTTCCTGAATGCCCGCCTGCTGAACGGCCTGAGTCAGCGCCTCTTTATCGTCCGCGCGATGCAGCAGCGCCGTGCGAACAAGCTGCGCGGCGGGGCCGGGCGTCTGGTCGCAGATGGAAACGGCTTCGAGGTCGTTTCCGCGGGTCAGGTTGGTGGTGATGCCGTTGAGAAAATCCTCGATTTTGATCTGGGAGCGGTGCAGGTGGAAAAAGCGCTCCAGAAAAATGACCAGCCCAACGAAGCCGCCGGCCAGAATAAGCCACATAATCTCGCCGCCGCTGTTAATCAGTTCGAACATAACCGACTCCTTTTTCTGTTAAAGTGTTGAAGCGTGCTCCTGCCTGATTTTTTCAATACGCAGGAGCGCTTCGCTCTGCGCGGGTACGCCGGCTTCAATGATCCGTTCATAAATGTTGATGGCTTCCGGCCAGCGCTCCTGCTGCTCCTGAAACGCGGCGGCCTCGAAGGCGGCGCGGGTGAACCAGGCCACGGCTTCAGGGGAGATCGGCGTTTCGCTGCCGACTCCGGTATAGACCGTTTCCATGTAGTGCGCAAAGGCCTTATCTTTCAGTCCCAGCTTGTCTTCGCAGCGGGCGATTTTATAGAGCGCCTGCAGCTTCAGGGCGAAAGGAGCCGCCGGCCGTTTGAACAGCGCCTGATACGCCGTGAGCGCTTCCCGATAACGACCGGCTTCGGCGGTACCGAGCGTGAAAAGGCAGTCGCCGAGGCGTCCGCGGGCACGGTCGGCCAGCGGCTCGTCCGGAGCGGCTTTTATGACTTCGTCATACGCGAGGATCGCGCGCGAAAATTCACCGAGTTCCGTGAGCGCTTCGCCCTGTGCAAACCGTGTTTTCAACAGCAGCGGGCTGTCCGGATATTTTTTGGCAAGACGGCTGTAGGCGGTGAATGCCTCCAGAAAGCTGGCTTGTTTCAGCAACGCGTTGCCGGCCCAGAAAAGGGCGTCGTCGGACAGCTCATGTCTGGGAAAGCGGCTGACGATATCGAGGAAGGTACTCTGGGCCGAGGCGTAGTCTCCGCGGTTATACCAGTGCTCGGAGAGCCAGAAGAGCACCTCCGGCGTCCAGACGGAATCGGGATATTTTCTGATAAAGGTCTGACAGAGATCCAGGGCTGCTTCAATATCACCTTGCAGATAGCGACAGAAACCGCGCATGTAGTACGCCTGCGGTGCCTCGGGTGATTCCGGATATTGTTCGCTGATGGCGCGGAACTTTTCAAGGGCGGCATCCCACTGTCTGAGCCGGTAGAGAATCAGCCCCTGCTGGTGCGTCGCCGTAGCCAGCTCGACGGCATTGGTATACTGCCCGGCAATGCGACGGTATTCTTCGAGCGCACTTTCCCACTGCTCTTTATGCTTGAGCAGTTCGGCCAGCTGAAGCGCCGCCTGCGGCGCGAATTTACTGTCCGGAAAATTCGCCTCAACCCCGGCAAAGTGGAGGCGGGCTTTTTCCATCTGTCCGGCCAGCAGGTTGGCGACGCCGCTCTGATAAAGGGCGCGCGGTGCTTCGGGGTCGCCGGGATACTGCTCTGTGATGCGGTGATAATTATCGTGGCCCTTTTGATACTGCCCGGCGGCGAGTCGCGCGTCGCCCGCCTTGAGCAGGGCGCTGACACAAGGAGCCGGGTCGGGACATTTTTCGGCAGCGTTTTCAAAGTCGGTTGCGGCCTCTTCATAGCGCTGCTGCTCCCAGAGGCTCCAGCCCTTGCCGGAGAGCGCGCGGGCCTGCGCGGCAGGGTCAGTAGTGACATCGAGATAAGCCTGAAAAGCTTTTTCGGCGGCGGGATAGTTCGCGGTTTTCAGCAGTGCTTCCGCTTTCTGGATCAGCACCTCGGTGGCGAGCGACTGGCTCGAGGCTTCTCCGATGGCTTCGTCAAAAAGCGTAAAAGCCTCCTTGGTCTGGCCATCCTCAATCAGCAGATTGGCGCGCGCGGCTTTCTGCCGGACGCGCAGAAATGTTTCGCTGGTCAGCGCGGCGGCTCTCTGCAGGGCGTCAGCCGCGGCGGCGGCGTTGCCCATCCGCTGCTCGAGCGCGGCGAGTTCGACGCCCGCGGGAATACGCAGACGCGGGTGGGCGGATGTTTTAGAGCTGAGTTCACTCAACAGGGTCTGGGCCTCCGTCCGTTCTTTCTTTCCATCGTCCGCAATCAGTTCGCGTGCCAGTTCAAGGCTTCCGGTGTCGGCCAGCGAATGGTCGGGATACTCCTTCAGCAGTTTGCGCAAGGTTTTGACCGTACTTTTCCGCTTGTCGCGCGCGCGGTGCACTTCAGCGAGATCGAGCAGATTCTGCGCGCTGTCTTCCTCATCGGGAAATTTTTTATGAAACGCCGAAAAAGTTTTTTCAGCCGCTTTGAGGTCGCCGGAGGCCCGCTGGGCGCGGCCCTTGAGTCGCAGGGCGGCGGGAGCATAGGCTTCCGTTTTTAGCTGTTTTTCTTTGGATTTCAGAGTTTCTAAAGCCGCTTCAAAATCACCTTTTTCAAAAAGAGCACGCGCGCGCCAATAGGCGAAAGCGTCCTGCTTTGGCAGGGTAGCGGATTCGTCGGCCAGAATGACGGCGTCATCAAACCGCTGCTGACCGGTCAGGGTGCGGATCAGCAGCAGCGTCAGCGTCGCCTGCTCCTCGGGCGTGCGCTGAATGCTGAGCGATTCCCATATCTGCTGTTCGGCGAGGGGATAGAGTTCATCCTCCAGCGCCGCCTCGATCTGGCGGAGCGAAAGCGTGCTCTGCGCAAAAAGCGCAGGCGCAAGCAGAAGCAGTAATATGGAAAGCCTGAAAAACGGGTGTTTCATCGCCGGGAGTATCCTATGTCGTCAGCATTTCTGCCAAGTATTTTCCCGTATGGGATTTGGCGTGGGCGGCGACTTTTTCGGGGGTTCCGGTGACGACGATTTTTCCGCCGCGCTCGCCGCCGCCGGGGCCGAGGTCAATCAGGTGGTCGGCGCGTTTGATGACGTCGAGGTTGTGCTCGATCACCAGCACCGTATTTCCGCCGTCGCGCAGGGTTTCCAATACTTGGATCAATTTGTGAACGTCGGCGAAGTGCAGACCGGTGGTCGGCTCGTCGAGAATGTAGAGGGTTTTTCCGGTCGCTTTTTTGCTCAGCTCGGCAGAAAGCTTGATGCGCTGGGCTTCGCCGCCGGAGAGCGTGGTGGCGGATTGTCCGAGGCAGAGGTAGCCGAGGCCGACCTCGCGCAGCGTGCGGAGTTTTCGTTCGACCCCGGGGATGGCACTGAAAAAATCACAGGCTTCATTGATGGTCATGGCGAGTACGTCGGCGATATTTTTTCCGGCGTAGTGGACTTCGAGTGTTTCGTGGTTGTAGCGTTTTCCGAGGCACTGCGGGCAGGTGACGTAGACGTCGGGCAGAAAGTGCATTTCGATTTTGAGGAGGCCGTCGCCTTTGCAGTGTTCGCACCGCCCACCTTTGACGTTGAAGCTGAAACGTCCCGGCCCGTAGCCGCGCACTTTGGAGGCGGGCAGTTTGGCGAAGAGATCGCGGATGATCGAAAACGCGCCGGTGTACGTGACGGGGTTGCTGCGCGGCGTGCGGCCGATCGGCGACTGGTCGATGACGATGATTTTATCGATCTGTTCGACGCCGAGCAGTTGCTTGTGTTTTCCGGGGCGTTCTTTGGAGCCGTAGAAGTGGCGGAAGAGGGCGCGGCGCAGAATGTCGTCGGTGAGCGTGCTTTTTCCGGAACCGGACACACCGGTGACGCAGGTGAGCAGACCGAGCGGAATTTTGACGTTCACGCGTTTCAGATTGTTTTCCGCCGCGCCGCGAATCTCAAGAAAGCCGTTGGTTGCTTTGGTTCGTTTCTCCGGAATTTCGATTTCGATTTCGCGGCGCATGTATTGCGCGGTGAGCGAGTTTTTGGATTTGAGCAGTTGGGCGGGGGTTCCGGCGAAAACGATTTCGCCGCCGTGGACACCTGCGCCGGGGCCAAGGTCGATGACGTAGTCGGCTTCGCGGATGGTCTGTTCGTCGTGCTCGACGACGACGACGGTGTTTCCGAGATCACGCAGCCCTTTGAGGGTGGTGAGCAGGCGGTCGTTGTCGCGCTGATGCAGACCGATGCTCGGTTCGTCGAGGACGTAGAGGACGCCGACGAGGCCCGCGCCGATTTGTGTGGCGAGCCGGATGCGCTGGGCTTCGCCGCCGGAGAGCGTGCCGCTTTCGCGGTCGAGTGTGAGGTAGTCGAGCCCCACGTTCATCATAAAAGAAATCCGCGTACGGATTTCTTTTAATATGTCTTTGGCAATATGGGCTTCCTCGCTGGAGAGTTTTAAATTTTTGAAAAAGCGATCAGCTTTTTCAATGGAGAGGGTGCAGATGTCGTAGATGTTTTTTCCGGCGATGGTGCAGGCGAGGCTTTCGGGCCGCAGGCGCGCACCTTTGCAGGCGGTGCATTTTTGGCGGGCCATGTAGCTGCGAAGCCGCGTTTGTGTGTATTCGCTGTCGCTCTCCGTATAGCGCCGCTGGAGATTGGGGATGACGCCCTCGAACGGTTTCGTGATTTTATGGCGGCGCATGAAATAGGTGATGTTTTCCTCGCCCGATCCGTAGAAGAGCACGTTTTTGAAGGAGGCGGGCAGTTCGTTGAAGGGGGTGTTGAGGTCGATGTCGTAGTGCTCGGCGAGCACGCGGATTAGTTTTTTGTAGTAGAGAATGAGTCGCCGTCCGCCGCGCCGCCAGGGGTGGATGCATTTTTCCAGAGAAAGTGTTTCGTCGGGAACGAGTAGCTCCTCATCGAAGGTGAGCATGTTGCCGAGGCCGTGACAAGTCGGACACGCTCCGTACGGACTGTTGAAGGAGAAATGTTTCGGCGTGAGCGTTTCAAAACTGATGGAGCAGTCGAGGCAGGCATTCTTTTCCGAAAAGAGCCGGTCTTCCCATTCTTCGTCAGGTAGGGCGCGACCGCCGGGCGCGCCGCGGACGTCTCGGAGAGACGTCCCTACCTCAACCATGGCGATTATGAGGCCCTCGCCGAGAGCCAGCGCGGTTTCCACCGAGTCGTTGATGCGTCCGCGGATGGTGTTGGCAATGACGAGCCGGTCGATGACAGCTTCGATGGTGTGTTTTTTGTTTTTATCGAGTTTGGGCAGCGCGTCGAGTTCGTGCAGTTCGCCGTTCACGCGGGCGCGGACAAATCCCTGCCGTTGAATGGAGGCAAACACCTCTTCGTGGCGCCCCTTGCGTCCGCGCACCAGCGGGGCGAGAATCATCACTTTGGTTTTGGGTGGAGTTTCGAGCAGTTGTTCGACGATGTTTTCCGCGCTCTGCTGCTGAATCGGCTTTCCACATTTCGGGCAGTGGACGTTTCCAATGCTTGGAAAAAGCAGTCGGAGGTAGTCGTGGATTTCGGTCGTGGTGGCGACGATGGAGCGCGGGTTGGAGCCCGCCGTGCGCTGTTCAATCGAGATCGCGGGCGAGAGGCCTTCGATGGTGTCCACGTCCGGCTTCTGCATTTGTTCGAGAAACTGGCGGGCGTAGGCGGAGAGGCTTTCGACATATTTGCGCTGGCCCTCGGCATAGAGCGTGTCAAACGCGAGGCTGGATTTTCCCGACCCGCTCAGGCCGGTAATCACCGTCAATTGATTGCGCGGGATGCGCACGTCAATGTTCTTGAGGTTGTGCTCCCGCGCACCAATAACTGTGATCCATTTTCCGCTCATTTCCCCATCTTTCCAGACCTCGGAAAAAAAACCAGACGTTTCCACAAACGCAAATGGAAAGTGGATTGATTTTTTATCGCGGTCAAATTACTGTGGTCAATGTTTTGGGGCTAAAAAAGGAGGGTTGGTATGAAACGTTATTTGCTTTTGGTTGTGTTTTGTCTGAGTTGTTTTGTGGCGATCGGCACAGAGCTTTCTGAAAAGGACCTGAAGAGACTTCGGACGAGAGTGAAGATCAGCTCGGTGGATGATCTTACGATCAAAAATGAGGATCATGAGAAAGTTGAAGTGGTGAAGATTTACACCTATCAGGAACAGGGAGATCCAAATAAAAACTATACCTACCGGATCCGTATAGCGGTAGAGTTGACGGATAAAGAGAAAAACACCTATTTCGCTCGGGCAGAACGAGCGCAGGGAGACGTTCGCGAGAGGGGTTCCCGGATAACGGATTATCTTGGAAAAGACGAGTGGGAGATGCATATTCCACACAGGAATTTAGAGCGACCTAAGGTAACGGCGTATGTAATTCAATACGGCATTTTAAATGAAGGAGAATTCATTGTTCTTGCCGAAGAACTTGATGATGTGGATACGCTGGAAGAATTGACGGAGCGTACGACTACTCGTTTGGAAGAGGTGAAAAAGATCAAGCATTATTTCTGGTATACCGACGAAGATGATGAAGATGTGCGGTCTCAGGTGAACTGATTTTTCTTGGATGATTTATTGATGATGGTTAAGAAAATTCTACAGAAACCGGCGACCGGCAGCGTACTGACGGTCGCCTCGGGCATCTCCTTTTTCTTCACCTGTATGCTGCTGCCGCTTGTCGGGCGGGCAGGGGGGAGCGTTCCCTATGCGGATCGGAACCGGCTGGCCTTTCTGGGTGTGCTGGGACTTACCTTTCTGCTCGGCGCGCTGGCGACCGCCTCGAAGATGATGCGCCGTTCGGACGATCAGAGCCCGCTCCCGTACTGGTCGCTGGGTCTGTGTGCCGTCTGCGCGGTTCTCTTTGTCCTGCTGATGACCGGCCTGCTGGCGATCTGAAGGAATACTCAATTCTCAATATTCAATATACAATGCTCAAGGGGTTGTATTATTTCTTATTTGAAAATTGAGGATTGAACATTGTGTATTGAAAATTTGCTTCACTCAATCGAGTGAAGCCTGCTTGTAGAGCTGCCAGGCGGCGAGGGTTTTGGCATCCTTCACTTTGCCATCGCGGATCATGGCATCCATTTCTTCCTCGGTGAGCAGAACGGTTTCAATGTATTCGTCGTGATCGAAATCGGTTTCACCCGGCTCATGCACGTCCGCAAAAAAGATATCGATGCGTTCGTCGCAGTAGCCGACCGAAGGATAAATCGAGGAAAGAAAACGGAGAGAATCGGGCTCGTAACCGGTTTCCTCTTTCAGTTCACGTACTGCCGCAGTCTCCACCGCTTCGCCGGGATCAACGTTTCCAGCCATCACCTCAAAGCAGACGCGCTCCAGCGCTTTGCGGAACTGACGGATAAAAACAAACCGTCCGTCGCGCCGCCGCGCGATCACCGCCACGGCCACGCCGTGCCGGACGATTTCGCGCGTGCTTTTCCGTCCGTCCGGCAGTTCCACCTCCAGCACGTCCACGCTCAGAATGCGTCCCTCAAAAACGGTTTTTGTTCCGACGGTCTTCTCATACATATTTTGTGCCTCCGCGGCGGCAGCGCCACCAGATGCAGAATAGACGAAAGATCGGTAGTGTGTCATTTGTCAAATGCGGACGATGTTCTAGAATGCAGCCATGACTCACTCTCGGCAGACATGGGAAGATTTGGAAGGGTGCGACCTCGCGCCGGCTGCCGCGCACAGCGCCGGCAGCCTGGGTCGCAAATATCCCGAGACCGATCATCCCGTTCGTCCCTGCTTTCAGCGCGACCGCGATCGCGTGCTCCACAGCCGCTGCTTCCGCCGCCTCGAATATAAAACACAGGTCTTCGTCAACGGCACCGCCGACCACTACCGCACACGCCTTACCCACACCATTGAAATGGCCGCCGTTGGCCGGACGCTCGCACGAGCCTTTCGCGTCAACGAAGACCTTACCGAAACCATCTGCCTTGCGCACGACGTTGGCCACAGCCCCTTTGGTCATCGCGGCGAAGCCGTGCTCAATGAGCTGATGGAAGAAGACGGCGGATTCAACCACAACTGCCAGAGCCTGCGCGCGGTTGAAAAACTCGAATATCAGTATCCCGGTTTTCGCGGGCTCAACCTCACCTGGGAGGTGCGCGCGGGCCTGCGCAAGCATGAAGCCGCTGATCCCGGCGCCGAACTCGACGGGCGTGCCATCGGCCCGTTCCAGTATCTGGAGGCGCAGATTGCCGATGTTGCCGATGACATAGCCTACCACGCGCACGACACGGACGACGGTCTCGAAGCGGGACTCATCACCCTTGATCAGCTCGAAGAACTTGCCTTCTGGAAGCTCGCCGCCGATCGTACGCGCGAACAGTATGCCGGACTCGAAGATGAAGAATTCGTGCGCATCACCATCCGCAACCTGCTCGACCTGCAGGCGCAGGATGTTTTGCGCGAAGGCCGTCGCCGCCTCGAAGAATATAACCCGCAGACCTTCGCCGAGGTAATGAATGCGCCCGTTCGCCTCATCGCGTTCAGCGACGAAATAGCCGCTGTGCTCAAAGAATTTTCCGGCTTCCTTTATCGGCAGCTCTATGAACACCCCGGTGTCTTCGATGCCAACACCGAAGCGGTCACCCTCATGCGCGGCCTGTTTTTCCATTACCTTGAGCATCCCGAAACCATGGGACGCAAAGCGCGTGCGCGGCTCGACGAAGAAGGCCTCCGGCGCACCGTCTGCGACTACGTCGCGGGCTGCACCGACCGCTATGCGCTCGAAGAGTGCAAGAAATACGGCATTGGGAGTCAGGGATCAGGAGGCAGGGGGCGGGTCAACACATTGTAGGACGTCCTTCCTGTATTCAGGAGGGCGTGGTTGTGTATTGTGCGGGGACACGCGCTCCTGAATACAGGAAGCGCATCCTACAAGTTGGATGCTAAAGGCGGGTTGGGTTTTGAAAAAGTTGATGAACAGTCTGATTAAAAAAACAGAAAAACAACTGGCCGCGGCGGGGAGCGGCAACGCGAAGCGCGCGGCGGAAGAACTCGCCGCGCATGTTCTTGGCTGCAAACCGACCGAAATCTATTTTCGTGAATTCACCCCTGGGCAGGAGCGCGAACTCGAAGCGCTTATTGCCCGCGCGGAACAGGGCGAACCGATCCAGTACATCATCGGCCACGTTGATTTCCGGGGGTTGAAAATCCACTGCGACCCGCGCGCACTCATTCCCCGTCCCGAGACGGAACAGCTTGTCGAACAAGTTCTCCAAGCTGTTCAGAGGACGGAGGACAGAGGACAGAGGACAGTAAAGATCGCCGATGTCGGAACAGGGACGGGCTGTGTTGCGCTGGCAATTCTCGCAGAACTCCCGAACGCCGAAGTAACGGCCATTGATATTTCAGCCGATGCGCTGGAGCTCGCACGTGAAAACGCGGAACGGCTTGGCTTGTCGAAGCGGTTTGTTGCAGTTCAGAACGATCTGCTCGAAGGAGTCGAAGAGGGAACGTTTGACATCATCGTCGCCAACCTGCCGTACATTGCCTCGGAGGTTTGTACAGAACTCGACACGTCGGTGCGTGAGCACGAAC
>Ga0190293_1000650_pt1 | contig 12370 bp, 13 predicted proteins | sample 48693001_MG_FD_161671 | JGI IMG/M metagenome (GOLD analysis project Ga0190293, IMG submission 161671) | Hydrothermal vent microbial mat bacterial communities from Southern Trench, Guaymas Basin, Mexico - 4869-30-0-1_MG | ecosystem: Environmental > Aquatic > Marine > Hydrothermal vents >... | reverse complement strand
GAAGACCTGCATTCGCCCATCCAAAAGGGATTGGAGCGCAAAATGAGGATACTGCTGCTCTCCGGCGGTAGGTCAGCGGAAAGAGATATCTCGATCGTTTCCGGTAGATTCGTGTCGAAGGTTCTGGCCGAAAGCGGACATTTTGTGATCCCTCTGGAGCTGGATGCCAGGGGGCGCTGGCACTTCCACGGATCACCGGTAACTATTGATACATCTGTCTTTCCATGGGCGGTGACTGCGGACGAAGTGGATCTTGATCCACAGCTTGTATTTCCTGTTCTTCACGGACCTTGGGGAGAGGACGGGACAGTCCAGGGTCTCTGTTCCATCGCAGGCTGGCCATGCGCCGGAGCAGGTGTGATGACCTCATCGGTAGCAATGAACAAGGCTGTCACAAGGAAATTGGTCTCCTCCAGCAGGATACCAGTCCTTCCCTGGATGGAGTTCACATCATCTGCTCCTCCATCTGCGTCGGATCTGAAGGATCTAGGCTTCCCGCTATTTATAAAACCCTCCAGAATGGGCTCCAGTGTCGGTATAAGCAGGATCAGCGAGGCTGCTGAACTTGATGATGCCCTCCGAGCCGCTTTCAGGTATGACTCGTTGATCGTGATAGAGAAGGGGCTCGCTAACCCAAGAGAGATAGAGGTCAGTGTTCTAGGGGACCGGACCGGTGTGACTACATCCGTGCCGGGTGAGGTTGTCCCCGGACTGGACTGGTACTCATACGATGCCAAATATGACTGTACGGATTCAAGACTGGACATCCCGGCAGATCTGGAGGAAGAGACTGCTTCTATCGTCAGAAATTACGCCGAACAGGCATTTGCGCTCCTCGGCGGCCGCGGTTTTGCAAGAGTGGATTTTCTGATGGATGCGGATGACTCAATCTATTTCAATGAGGTCAACACGATTCCGGGATTCACTGATATCAGTATGTTCGCCAAGCTCTGGACAGCTTCAGGTACAACTCCGGCAGTCCTTCTGGAGAAGATCCTGGCTGAGGCTCTATCCAGGCATTCAGAGCGAACAGGGAACTGAGGACTGAATGAAGCACCTCAAGGTGGATCTGAGAAGCGATACCGTAAGCACGCCATCCCATGCTATGCGAAATGTCATCTGCAGGGCGGATGTAGGCGACGATGTGTTTGGTGAGGATCCGACGATAATCCGCCTGGAGTCTATGATGGCCGAGATGTCAGGCTTTGATGCTGCCGTCTTCATGCCCTCCGGGACGATGTCAAACGGGATCGCAGTACAGGTGATGACCTCTCCGGGTGATGAGGTTCTCTGCGGCAGCAGCAGCCATGTATATCTCTACGAGGGTGCTCAGTACGCCATGATGGCAGGTGTCCAGATGCACCGCATCGATGAGTCGCCCTCAGGATGTCTTCCGAATGAGGAGGTGAGAAAGGCCCTCTCCCGTCCTAGTGATCCTCATTTTGCTCCAAGAACACTGGTAACCCTCGAGAATACGCATAACATTCTTGGAGGTCTTATCCTCCCGGAGGGTGAGCTGGATGCCCTCATCCGTGAGATCGCAGACGCAGGTGCCTCAGTCTATCTCGACGGCGCAAGACTCTGGCATGCGCATGCGGCTACCGGAAGGTCTCTAAGAAGCTTAACTGCCGGTTTCAGAATGGTCTCACTGTGTTTCTCTAAAGCAATGGGATGCCCTGTCGGTTCGATCCTCCTCTGCTCCGAAGATGACGAGGAGAAAGTGAGGAGATTCAGGAAGTGCAGAGGAGGAGGTATGCGACAGGCAGGAGTGCTGGCCTCGGCATGTATCTATTCCATAGAGCATAATCTGCCGCACCTCACCAAGACCCATGCATGGGCGGAGCAGCTCGCAGGGGGTATCAGGCGCTCTCCGATACTGGAGCTGGCTGCCGAACCGATGACCAATATTGTATTTGCCAGGACAACAGAGGGAATGGCTGAAGTGGCGGCGGAAGCACTTGATTCACTCGAGATAGGCTGCCTCGCGCTGGCGGATTCCCTTGTTAGGTTCGTAACACACCTTTCGCTGACCGACAGGTCCGTCAGGTACGCGGTGGATGTTCTCTCCGCATTTGGAGGATAATATGACTGGAGTAGTTGGAACCGGGCATCTGGGATACCATCACGCAAGAATACTGGGCGGCCTTTCGGGCGGCACGGTGCCTATTTTCGACGTCAATGCCGACAGGATGAAGGAGCTTGAATCCGAACTGGATGTCAGAGCCTGTCGATCACTGGAAGAGCTGCTTGATCTCTGCGATTCGATTGTCGTTGCCTGCACCACGGTAGAGCACTACCAGACCGTCCTGAAAGCCCTGAATGCCGGAGTACATGTTCTTGTAGAGAAACCTATTGCCGCAACCGTGGAAGAGGGGCTTGAAATGGTCGATATGGCCGCCTCGAAGAAACTCGTCCTCGCTGTCGGGCATGTTGAACGCTTTAATCCCGCCATAGTTGCTGCAGCGGAGCTTATCGATGAACCCCTCTTCGTAGAGGGGCACCGAATGGCTCCCTTCCGACCGAGAGGCACTGATGTTTCTGTAGTTATGGACCTGATGATACACGATCTTGATCTTGTGCTCTCATTTGTGCGCTCGCCTGTTGAGTCCGTTCATGCCTCCGGCGTTCCTGTCCTCAGTAACAACGTGGATATCGCCAGTGCGAGGATACAGTTTGAGAATGGCTGCACAGTGAACATGACCGCCAGCAGGATATCCAGGGAACAGATGAGAAAACTGCGTTTCTTCCAGCGCAGGAGCTACGTATCGGTTGATTTCGCATCGAGGCGTGTCGAGGCTTTCAAGGTCTCTGATGACGGCAGTATTCTCCCAGTGCATGTCACTGTCGGCGATTCCGATGCACTGACCGCTGAACTCCGGGACTTCCGTTCAGCCTGTTCCACCGGAACTCCTCCAACCGTGACCGGGGAGGAGGGACTGCGAGCTCTCCGCTCCGCCGGAACCATCTCGGAAGCGATCGAGAAGGCCTCCAGACGATTCGGCATCTGAGGTCCGGAGATATATGAGACTGGTCGTTTCAGCAGGTGATCCATCAGGAGATGCCAGGGCTTCAGAGGTTCTTAGAGAGCTTAAGACAATGACAGAGCTCGACATGGAAGGTCTCGGCGGCGACCACCTGGCTTCGATAGGAATGGATCTGCACCATCATCTGAGAGAGTATTCCGTAATGGGCTTTGCCGAGATACTCTCCTCATTCAGAAAACTTCTCTCACTGAAACAGAGCATGAGGTCCATCATTGGATCGGTGCGTCCGGATGCACTGCTCCTGGTCGATTATCCGGGGCTGAACATTCCGCTTGGAGTCTGGGCTCACAACAGAGGTATCCGGGTTATCTACTACATCTCGCCGCAGCTCTGGGCATGGGGAACGCGAAGAGTGAAGAAGATCGCCAGGGGAGTGGACATGATGATCACCCTCTTCAATTTCGAGGTTGATTTCTACGACAGATACGGCGTTCATGCCGAATGGGCAGGACATCCGCTTGTCGAATCCGTAACAGTCCCGCTTGAAGGAAGTCCAGTTGATGGTCACCTTGCTCTTCTTCCAGGGAGCAGGGAACAGGAAGTATCTGCCCTTCTGCCTGATATGCTTGATGCTCTGGTCATCCTCAGAGCTGATCATCCAGGACTTGAAGCAAGAGTCGCCTCTGTCGCTTCCGTCCCGGAAGCACTCTACTCCAGAGCCGCTTCAATGGAGGGAGTAAGCGTTGTCAAGACATCCTCCCAGGCCCTTTCATCCGCAAGGGCGGCATTGGTATGCTCAGGAACGGCAACACTGGAAACATCTCTTTACGGTGTTCCATTCGCTATCGCATACAGAACATCTCCACTCACGTACGCTCTTGCGAAGCTGCTCGTTCGCGGAGTGGAACGGATCGGCATGGCCAACCTGGTGACGGGTGAAGATATTGCCCCCGAACTCATACAGGACCAGGTCAGCGGAGACGGTCTTGCGGGAGCGATCACGAGTTTCATGAGCAGGGGACCTGAGAGGGAGAGAGCCATTGAGCGTCTGGTGAAGGTCAGGGCCGCCCTTGGAGAACCTGGTGCTTCGGGGAGAGCTGCGGTAATGATCCGGGAATTCCTCCATGACAGTACTGGAAACCGCTGATTTGGACCTCCTGAAACTGTCAAGAGTACTTGGAAAGATCTTCATGCGTCTCTGTGGCATCTCATGGAGGATCAGATATTATCACCCTCCCGGAATCCGGGCAGGTCGTACAAGGGGAAGAACCGTGCTCTTCGCCTTCTGGCACGGAAGGCAGCTTCCATTCATCTATACTCACAGAAATGAAGGCATCACTGTACTAGTCAGCCTGAACACCGATGGTCAGTATGCGACGAATGTTCTCCACTCAATGGGTTTTGCCACCGTCAGGGGTTCGTCGTCCAGCGGAGGGATGAAAGCCATCGGCGAGATGGCAGCAGTCCTCAGGAGTGGGACGGATTGTGCAATTACACCTGATGGGCCGAGGGGACCGGTCTATAGATCGAGTGGCGGGGCCGGTATCATCTCCAGACTGAGCGGGAGTCCTGTAGTGCCGATGGCTTCTTCTGCCTGGCCCGTAATCCGTTTCCGTTCCTGGGATGGTTTCATTCTCCCCCTTCCTTTTTCGAAGGTCACAGTTGTCGAGGGCAGGGCCTTAGCCCCGATGAAAAGAGGGGACGACGGCACCTGGAAGGAAATGCTCGAGAGCAGGCTTCGTAGTATTACGGCTGCAGCAGACCTGGCATCAGCACCTGGTTCATCCTGCCAGTATGCGCTCATAGAAGGCGCTGCAAGGCTCGCTGGAGTATTTGCCAGAGCAGCTCTCAGCTTCAGGCCGCCATCAGAAATGCGTGAGCGTCTGGGGGAAGCACACTCGATCACAGGTGCTCCCGTCTGGCTGCACGGATCATCTCTCGGTGAACTCACCGGTCTCATGCCATTCATCAGACTGGTGGAAGATCTTGGACTTAAAGCATTCATCACCTGTTCCACTCCGGCCGGGAGAGAATTCATTGAGGAGCAGGGACTCCGGGGAGCATTCGCACCGCTGGACACTCCTCAATGTGTGACCCGGTTCCTTGATGCAGTGGAACCGTCAGCATTCGTTCTCGCTGAAACGGAGTTATGGCCCTGCACCATTATGACTGCGATACGCCGCTCAATACCATGCATAATGGTGAATGCAAGACTCGGAGCGAAACGGATGTCACGGTACATGTTGCTCAGACCACTACTCGGGAGGATGCTCTCCTGCTTCACCGGACTCCTCACACGTTCTGAAGCCGATTCAGAGCGCTTCAGAAGACTGGGCGCTGATTCGTTGCTGATCAGAACGACAGCTGATGCCAAAGCCTGCTACGATCCTGGTGATCCGCCCGATGAATGGAGGGATAAGCTCGGTGCTGACACTCCCATCCTGGTCGCAGGCTCGACCAGACAGGGTGAGGACAGAACTGTTGCTGAAGCCGCCCTCTCCGCGGGATATCTACCTGTCCTTGCTCCAAGGCATCTTGATAGAGTTGGAAGGGTAATTGACACACTCAGGGATCTGGGGTGCTCTCCAGTTCTCTGGTCTCAACTCCTCCAGTCCAGTTATCATGGAAATCCTGATAGTGTCGTTATTGATGTCCACGGCGTTCTTGCCAGACTCTATGGACTCGCCGACGCGGCATTCGTCGGGGGTACTCTGGTCGATATAGGTGGTCATAATGTACTTGAACCTCTCCAGAGAGGTGTCCCGGTGGCAGTTGGACCTCACTGCTGGAATTTTGCCGATCGGATCGAGCGCGGCAGGGATGAAGGAGCCATAAAGGTGGTAACGGATGCTCAAAGCCTGAGGAAGACACTGATCTCGTTCCTGACGGCTCGCCCCTCTGTAGAGGTAGTCAGAGCCCTCTCAGCTCCTGAAGGCGCCGACCCGCTCGTTCTCTTTAAGAGACTGCTCAAGATTTCTGGAGTTGCTCTCCATTCACGGAGAGAACAATGAGAAGACCTGACCGCTTCTTCCGCCGTATGGCGGCAAGAGAGGGACCCGCAGCCCTGCTGGGCTATTTCCTGATACCTGCCGGATGGCTCTATGGTCTGATCACTTCGGCCAGGAGAGCCTGGTTCGAGGAGAGAGGGAGGAGACTCGATGTTCCCGTTCTGAGCGTTGGCAACATAGAGGTCGGCGGCACAGGGAAGACACCCGTCACGATCTGGCTTGCCCGGCGCATCTCGGGAATGGGTTACAGGGTTTGCGTTGTTGCACGCAATCTCGGTGAGCGCAGGGCGCCAAGCATGGTTCTCCCCGGAGCGGCCAATTCCTCCTCAGGTTACAGTGATGAAGCCATTTTCCTTGCACAGAGTCTTGTGGGCAAGGCAAGGGTCTATGCAGGCCGCTCGAAGCTCGAGACAGCGGAGAAAGCCGTCAGGGAGAGAGAGCCGGACATCATCATTGTTGATGATGGATTTCAGCATCATAAGCTTCATAGGAACATCGATCTTGTCGTACTTGATTTCCACGAGCCATTCGGAAAAGGAGGAGTACTTCCAGCAGGTACACTCCGAGAGCTGCCCTCGAGCCTGTCTCACGCTGATCATGTATGGATAAACAGGGTAACACCCGGCATGTCGGCGGAGTGGGTTCAAAGACGCATATCGGATTACAACTGGAAGGCTCCTGTCCAGTTCAGCAGGATACGCCCGAATGGTTTCAGACTTGCCGTATCAGGTGACCGGGCGGATATTCCCGAAGGGAGCAGAGTGCTTGCATTCTGTGCGATAGGACGACCGGAGAGTTTCCGCAGCACTCTGGAGGAGAGCGGTCTTTCCATCGCGAGTCTGAAGCTCTTTCCCGACCACTATGCGTACACTGCGAAGGATATTGAGGAGCTTCATGCGGATGGTTTGCGGCTGGGCGCGGAATTCCTGGTGACGACGGCCAAGGATGCTGTCAAGCTGTCCACGCTGCCCAACTCGCAGGATATCCTAGTCCTCGATACTTCGCTGGAGGTGGAGGGAGCTGTGACGGAACTGCTGACAGATGTCGAGCGCGTGATCCGCGCATCCAAGAGTATGAGACAGGAGGCAGGCAGAAAATGAATCCCGGCGGAAGCGTGATCCGCACGGATGTCCTTATACTGGGAGCAGGGATGGCCGGGCTCACATGCGCCCTGACTCTCCCCGAGGAGCTCAGTGTTCTTCTTCTCAGCAAGGTCGTAACACCGACAGGCAGTACTCTTCTCGCACAGGGAGGGCTGGCTGCAGCTGTAACGGATGACGACACTTTCGCCCTTCATCTCATGGACACTGTCAGAGCAGGAGGCGGCCTGGTCGATGAGGAGGTCGCTGCAGACATCATTTCCTACGGTCCACTGCTGGTCTCCAGACTCGCCGACTGGGGAGTTGCACTCGAGGGTTCCTCCGGGAAGGGAGGGGGCATCGAGGGAGGTCACAGCGTTCGTAGGGTTCTGCATCACAAAGACAGGACAGGGAGACTGATAAGCGAGACTCTGACTGAAAGATGCCGCGAGCATGATAACATCACCATTTTGGAACCGGCCTTTGCCATCAATCTCCTTACTGCATCAAGGGAGATCCCAGATCTGGTTAATGAAGGCAGTGACAGGTGCCTGGGAGCCCATGTTCTCGCAGACGGCAAGGTATTTACCATTCTCGCCGGTGAAACGGTCATCGCGACAGGTGGAGCTGGCAAGGTATATCGCTACACATCCAATCAGGACTCGGCAACAGGTGACGGAATTGCCATGGCCTGCAGAGTCGGTCTACCTCTTCGCAACATGGAGTTCTACCAGTTTCATCCTACTTGTCTCTTTCATCCCGAAAGAAGGAATTTTCTCATCACCGAAGCTCTCAGAGGTGAGGGAGCTATGCTCCTCAACCTCGAGGGCCACAGATTCATGATAGACTACGACCCGGAGCGCATGGAACTGGCCCCCAGGGACATCGTGGCAAGAGCGATAGATTCTGAGATGAAGAGGCTCGGCAATGACCATGTACTGCTTGATGCCACACATCTGGGCAGAGAGAGCCTGGAATCCGGATTTCCAGAGGTGACCGAAGGGGTAACCGGGCTGGGGATAATCCCATGGCAGGAACCGATCCCTGTCGTCCCTGCAGCTCACTACACTGTTGGAGGAGTTGGCGCAGGCATAGACGGTTCAACCGGCATGGCCGGTCTCCGCATTATAGGTGAGGCCTCCTGTACAGGCTTTCATGGAGCCAATCGACTTGGCAGCAACAGCCTTCTCGAAGCCGGTGTAATGGGAATTCTCTCAGCTGAGTCGATTCCTTCCACAATGGGCGATCAGATGGAGTTCGAAGCCAGAGACTGGTTCTTCGGCAGAGCGGAACCACTCAAGGAGAATGTGCTTGTCGATCATGCCTGGGCCGCGATCAGGAGCGTGATGTGGGATTATGTCGGTATTGTACGCTCCGACAAACGGCTGCACAGGGCTCTGCGTCTGATAAATGTTCTTGCTGAGGAGGTGGAGGAGGATTACTGGTCGCTTCTTCCAACTGTGGAACTTCTTGAACTCAGGAATATCTGCACCGTAAGCAGGAGCATCATCCGCTCCGCGCTTCTCAGACGTGAAAGCAGGGGACTTCACTACAACATCAACTGTCCGGAATCTGTTCCACCACCTAGAGACACAATACTGAGGGGACTGCCATGATACGCATTGCGACGGTGTCACTGGTCGCACTCCTCTTCATTGCAGCATGCGGCACCGCACCCACATACCGTGGTGGAGGAGTTGAATGCACATCTGGAGACTGGTCCGCCGGTGCTTCAGCAGGTCATGGCCCCTCCAGTTCAACGGATAACAGGATGATGACAGAGATCGAATCATGGCTTGGCACACCATACCTTTACGGAGGGGAGAGCCGCTCCGGAGTGGACTGCTCCGCCTTCACCCAGGCCGTCTACAGCTCTGTTGATATCACAATACCCCGCACTGCGAGCCAGCAGGCCGCTGCCGCCACGGATGTCAATCCAGCGAGTCTTGCATTCGGTGACCTGCTCTTCTTCAACACCTCTGGTTCGGGCATCTCACATGTAGGGATCTACATCGGGAACGGATTCTTCGTTCATGCAAGCTCAAGCAGAGGGGTTATCAGGGAATCCATGTCAAAAGAATACTACGCAACCAGGATCCTATCCGCAGGCAGATTCCTGTGAGCTGCCTTGCGCTTCTCGTAATCCTCAATACCGCGCTTCCAGCAGAGTTCACCCCTGTTGACGGTTTTCTCGACCTGGATTACTACGCAACTCCGAATGGCTTCGGCCTGCTGCTGATACTGTCGGGAGAAGCAGCAGAAGACAGCAGCCTTGCCGCACATATCCTGACCTCTCTCGACAGCCTTCCCGACTGCGCGGAAACTGATCTCTGGAGCATTTCACCTGATGCATCAGGATATGCCGAAGTTGCTGCCCTTGCCGGTTCCTACAGCGGATTCCCATGCACCGTTGTTCTTGTCGGTCACTGCGGTTTCCTTGAGATCGATCCAGAGTTCCTTATCACGGAAATTGTTGATGCCTGGTACACCTGGTGCGATCCTGATGGCCGCAGGACCGGCATATGCAACTTCTGCACGCGCTGCAGTCCCTGAGAAGAGCGAGGAACAGCATGAAATGGTTTGAGGATGAGGAATTCTGGAGCAGTGTCTACCCTTTCATGTTCCCTGATTCGAGGATGGAAAGAGCGGAGGATGGCGCGGATGCCATCATGGGGATCACAGGTATCTCCGATGGCGATGTCCTTGATCTATGCTGCGGGCCGGGGAGATTCTCCATCGCAATGGCAAGGAGGGGATTCAGTGTAACCGGTGTTGACAGAACTGAGTATCTACTGCGGATGGCCAGCGAGAGAGCGGCCCTGGAAGGCATGGATATCGAGTGGGTGCCTGAGGATATGCTTCACTTCCTGCGACCATGCTCCTTCGACCTTGTCCTTTCAATGTTTACATCCTTCGGCTACTTCGACAGCCATGACGATAACATGAAAGTCCTCTGCAACATCCATGATTCCCTGAGACCGGGCGGACAGCTCGTTCTGGAGATCATGGGCAAGGAGAACCTCGCCGCCATCTTCCTCGATGCTTCCACTGATGAACTCGAAGATGGAAGTCTGCTTATACAGAAACACCGAGTTGAAGACGGCTGGAGAAAGATCCATAATGACTGGATGATAGTTGACGGTCTCGAGGTCAGGGGAAGATGGCAGCTCTCGCACTGGATCTACAGCGCTATGGAGCTCGAAAGTATGCTGCTTGAGGCCGGTTTTGATTTCATCAGTGCTTTCGGCGGTCTTGATCGCTCTCCATATGATGATTCCGCCCGCAGATTACTCATAGTCGCTGCAAGAGGGGAGTAGGGAATGTCCCTGACAACCATTGGACTGCCTGACGATCTTCGAGATTATATACTGGATGTCGGAGTGCGCGAAACACCTGAGCTTCGTCTCCTTCGCGAAGAGACCGCCTCGATGCCGAACGCAGGGATGCAGATATCACCGGAGCAGGGCCAGCTCATGCACTTCCTCACAAAACTTACAGGCGCCAGGAAAGCCATCGAGATCGGTACATTCACCGGTTACAGCGCACTCTGGGTGGCTCTTGCGCTCCCACCGGAGGGACGCCTTGTCGCCTGTGATGTAAATGAGGAGTGGACCGCAATCGGGATGCGCTACTGGAAACAGGCATCGATCGAGGACAGGATCGACCTCCGCATCGCCCCAGCGGCTGATACTCTGCACTCACTGCTTGCAGAAGGTCATGCCGGCACCTATGACCTCGCTTTCATCGACGCTGACAAGACCGGATATCCAGAGTACTACGAACTCTGTCTGAAACTCCTCAGACAGGGGGGACTTATTGCCCTGGACAACATTTTCAGGGGAGGCAGGGTCATCGATCCCATCGATGATGATCCGGGCACCGCTGCCATCAGGGATCTGACCAGAGCCATCACTCATGATCCCAGGGTTGATGCATGTATTGTGCCGATAGGGGATGGACTGAGCCTGGTCAGAAAGAAGTGAACCGGGCAGTTGATCCGGAAGCAAGAGGGAGGAAGCAATGAAAAACAGGATAGTACGCGCACCGGTGATGACAACACTGCTGCTTCTGGGGATACTGGCATCATCAGCAGTCGCAGAGTCAACTGAAAGCTCAGATCTGGTCATAGGCACATTCGACTCACGCTGCGTAGCCCTGGCCTACTACCGTTCAGATGAATTCCTCACCGGGATTGACGCCCAGAAGGCAGAGTACGAAGCAGCCGTTGAAGCAGGCGACACTGAGCGAGCCGAGGAACTTGGTGAGCTTGGACCAGAGCAACAGGAACTCGCACACGAGCGGGTCTTCAGTACCGGTGATATCGACGAGATCATCTGGACCATCTGGAGTGAGCTCCCAGGAGTTGCCGAAGAGGCCGGGGTCGATCTGATCGTCAGCACCTGGGACATCATCTACAGGGATGAGAGTTTTGAGTTCGTTGACGTAACCGACCTGCTCGTGGTCTTCTTCGATCCTTCGGAGGAGACACTCGATATGATCGAGACCATGCAGGGGATGCCCGCCATCCCATCCCAGTTCATAAACGATGCAAATGAATGAAGTATCAGTTGCTAGGCAAATGAGGATTAGAAGGAGGAGAACAGGATGGCACTGATCACTCTTAAAGGCAATTCAATCCGGACTTACGGAGACCTGCCGGCAGTAGGTACACAATCTCCAGACTTCGTTCTTGTCGGTAAGGATCTCTTGGAAGTAGCACTGGGGAGCCTTGCAGGGGTAACTCTGGTCCTTAACATCTTTCCGAGCCTGGATACACCTGTATGCGCCATGTCGGTCAGACGGTTCAACGCGGAAGCAGCTGCCAGAGATGGTGTTAAAGTCCTCTGCATATCTGCTGATCTACCCTTCGCACATGCCAGATTCTGTGAGACGGAAGGTATAGAGAACGTCCTGAGTCTCTCAAACTTCAGATCACCGGACTTCGGCAGGGATTACGGGGTTGAGATCACAACGGGTCCGCTCAGAGGACTTCTTTCCAGGGCAGTTCTCATCATCGATCCGGAGGGCAAGGTTGTCTATACCGAACAGGTTCCGGAAATAGTTGAGGAGCCTGATTACGAAGCAGCACAGAAAGCACTTCCATAATTCTGCTGGATCGAGGAGATATTCCGATATTCATCTGATGGAAGTTACATGCATGTCACCGGAATGCAGGTACTAGCGCTCTACACAACGGATATCTCAAATGCAGTAGACTTTTACTCTCACCGAGTTCAAGAACAGGATCCTGACGGCAATATCATCGAGTTTGCGGGCAAACTCTGATAAGGAGAGCACC
>Ga0190293_1000649_pt1 | contig 12378 bp, 11 predicted proteins | sample 48693001_MG_FD_161671 | JGI IMG/M metagenome (GOLD analysis project Ga0190293, IMG submission 161671) | Hydrothermal vent microbial mat bacterial communities from Southern Trench, Guaymas Basin, Mexico - 4869-30-0-1_MG | ecosystem: Environmental > Aquatic > Marine > Hydrothermal vents >... | reverse complement strand
GACAACGTTGCGGTCAACGATGTCTCGTTCAAGGTCGACTTCGGAGAGATCGTCGGTCTCCTCGGTGCGAACGGAGCTGGCAAGACAACCACGATCCGGATGCTCGTCGGGCTGCTGGAGCCCTCTGGAGGCGAGGCCATTCTCCTTGGTGCTCAACCGAGTCGGGAATCCCAGAAACGCCTCGGCTATGTCCCCCAGGGCCTCGGTCTCTACGAGGACCTTTCCGTGTCTGAGAACCTCGCCTTCACTGCCCATGCTTATGGCATAGAGCCGGTCGCTGTCACTGGACCGCTTGCCGAATCCTCCAACCTGCTGGTGCGCAGCATCTCCCTCGGCCTCCAAAGGCAGCTCGCGTTCGCCTCTGCCATCCAGCACGTGCCGAACGTCCTCATCCTTGATGAGCCGACGTCAGGCGTTGGAGCGCTTGGTGCAGCACGCCTGTGGGATCAGATTCGCGACGAGGCCGAACGCGGAGTTGGGGTACTCGTTACGACTCACTCGATGCAGGAAGCTCGCCAGTGCGACAGCCTCGTGCTTCTCTCCGAAGGAGTGATCGTTGGTCGTGGCACGGAAACCCAGATCGTTGCCGGGCTGACGGCGATCGAGGTAACGTCCGATGTGTGGAGTGACGCCTTCAACGCCCTCACCGCGACCGGTGCGATCGTGACCCTCAACGGCCGTTCCGTTCGGGTCGTCGACCGGTCACGCGACGTCGTCGAACACACCCTTCAGAATGCTGGCATCGCCGCCACTGTGGAGATCCTTCCCGCCACGATCGACGAGCGTATGGCGTCCCTTGCATCAGCGGCGGGCGGCCACTGACTCAGATTCGAGCTTGGCCACCACATGCATCCGCCACGCGGTTGCCTACTCCTGCGATGCGGCCACGGTCAACGAGCCTTCCATCCCTGCTTCGAAGTGGCCCGGGATCGCACAGATGACCTGATACTCACCCGCTGGTGGAGCAGTGAAGGTGAACGCTTGCGTGTCACCACCCGCAACTTCCTCTTCCCAATAGACGAAGTTCGCGAGTAGCTCTTCCTCTGTCTCAGGCAGATCAATTTCGTTGCCTATCGTGACTCCAGATTTGAGAATGACCCACTCGTGATCGATGGTGGCAACGTTCACCATCGTGATGGTGATCTCCTCGCCAGCAGGAACGTCCCACGAGGACTCATCGAACCTGAAACTGTCGAGGGTCACGTCGATACTGTCTGACACTTCACCGCTCGGACCCGAACTCGAAGACGAACAAGCAGCGCCCACGAGCATCAGAGCGACAACGACCAACACCAGTCTCGCCTGTGTTTGCATGATTCCGTCCCCTAACCCCATCGATTGCCTTCATCCCGGACCGAATGCAACCTTGCGAGCACCAGACAGAGCCGTTACACAAAAAGCTGAGAGGAAGGGAGATTTGCCAATGTGCGGGTCGACGAAGCGTCCCTGCTACGCCCCTGCGCCGGCGTCGGGAGGAAGATCAGGGTTGTTTCCGTAGATCCACACAGGGTCGCCGTCGGCGATCACAGTCCACACGAAGTCCTGGTCCCAGTTCGCCGTGCGGACACAGCCGTGACTCGCTGGGTAGCCGGGGACATGTGGATTGCCATGGATCGCCCAACCACCCTGGAAATACAGCGGCCGGTACAGTGTGCCGAGTGGCGCCTCACGATTCCCGTCGATACTGCGCTGGACCACAAACTCACCGGTCGGCGTATGGGCTGTCACGATTCCTTTGCCTTCCTCTGCCGACTGGAACTGGCGACCTGAACCAGTAGAGACATTGACCGTCGTGACGTTACCGGACGAGTCGATCACGAACATGATCTGTCTGTCCAGGTCGACCTCGACGCGGGGTCCCGCATCAGACTTCTTCGGGCCTGCGGCCTGAGGGTTCGCAAGGTGATCCTCGACTTCAGGGCCGACGATGGAATCTCTTTCGAGACCCTCGGCCTCCTGAAAAGCAAGAACCGCTGAAGCTGTGGCAGCGTCGTACCTCCCGCTTGCATCGCCTGGTCGATAGCCGAGTTCAGTGAGTCTCTCCTGCAACTCCTGCACCTCAGGCCCTTCGTCGCCCTGCTTGAGGTAGTCGTCTGGCACTGTTGCGCCTGAAGCGGGCAGAAACTCAACACCGCCGATGCCGTTCGCACGGGCCGCGTCGATGTGTTCCTGCTCCACTGTGGTCGCATGCAGATCCGTGATCGCGATGAACGTCTCATGGTCGAGAACCCCGGTTTGGTCGAGTCCCTGGGCGGCCTGAAGATCTGTCACCGCTTGTTCCGTGCCCTCACCGAAATCACCATCGACGACCCCGTCGTAGTAGCCGAGTTCCAACAGCTTCTGTTGGAGCGATTCAACCGTGAGGGCATCGGCATCACCAGCGGCCTCAGCGAGCGCCATGGCCGTCTGCGCGTCGTAGTGGCCAGTCGCCTCAAGTCCGTTGTCCGATTGGAACGAGGCCAATGCGGTCGAGGTCGCCTCTCCCCACACGCCATCGACATGACCGGAGTGATACCCGAGATGACTCAGCTCTTCCTGTAGATGGCTGACCAGAACAGAGTCGTGCTCGGCCTCCGTCGGCGTGACCGGGGCTGCAGCGACTGGAGATGTAGAGGTAGAACTGGAACTCGAATCACAGCCCGCGAGCGCCAGCGTCAGCGCCGCAACGCCGAACACTAGAAACAGGTACCAGCGGATGGCGTGTTTGTCGGTGCGCGGTGTTTCGTTGGCGGTCATCGGTCGGTTCTCCCTGTGGGGTAGCGGTCGGCATCGAGCGGAGCGCCGTGAACCATAGCGAGGCCACTTCTGTAGCAAGAGCCTGTGTCCCCTCTTGTTGACGAGCCTGTGCCCGCCGAGGTTGATTCCCCCGCCGTGCGGTAGGTAGGCCACGCAGCTGTAATCCCTCGCGTCATTGCCTTCAGCAGCGAAGCGCAGTATCGGGTACGATGTGGGGCATGAGTGACAACAACACCACCGAAGGATCGATTGAAGGCCTCTCATCAGGAGAGATCGCCAAGGAACTTGCAGCGATCGACGAGAAACTCGACACGCTGCCAGCAGACGACTTCAGCGCAAGGGTGACGTTACATCAGCGGCACGAGGACCTCAGAGCCCGCGCTGCGCAACTCGCCGAAGACGCAGACTATCAGCGTTCGACCCAGGATCTGCAACTTGAGGTACAGTCCCTTCAACAGCGCCTCGGCAGGATCCAGGACGAATTCATTGATGTATCGGAGCAAAGTGGTGAAGGCAACATACCTGGCCCAGACTCGGTTCATCGTAGTGCGGCGGGCCTCAATCGGGATATGGCGGATGCCCAGGATGCACCCCAGATGGTGGCACGGATCAGCAAACTCCAGAGGATCATCAGCAGCAGAGACACCGAGTCAACCTGAGGGTCGTCACCCTTTCGGTGACTGGATCTGAAGTCCGGCTCCGTCTTCGAGGATCGCAAGCGCCGTGCCAGTCACAAGCGTATCGAAGGTCCCACGGTCCACAATAACCACAGGACACGGTATCCCATAGAGCTCATGGGCGGCAAGGGCACCGAGCATTACGATCATGTCCGCCTCAGCCAGCACGATCGCAACTGGTGCCGTTCCGAGCCGTATAGCTTCCGCCAGAACACCGGATGAAGAGGACGAACCACGACCGTGCTCCATCACAAGGACGCGATCAGAAAGCTTCTCACCGACTTGAGAGTGACGATGGTCGATGATGTTCCCTGTTGCAGGATCAAGCCCTCCCCAGAAGCTCAGAGGCTCTTCGAGGCGGAGGACGGTGCCAGCAGCTTCACCGGGTACGAGTACCTCGATATCAGATCCCATGCCACAACCCCGGATCGCGCACGATGCGCCCCGCTTCTGCCGATCGCACACACTCAGCCATTGAGCCGAAGACAACGTCGACCCCGATATTCCCCGGTGCGTACCACGCCCACTTGCCCGAGTCAGTCATCACGGCGCCATCGATTCGCTTGATAATGGGGGTGATGTACGTACATGTGTCGGTCACGAGCGTAACTCCGGCCCGCTCGAGGATGGAGAGCCAGCCTCTTCGCTCCACGGCTTCGAGCGTCTCTCGAGCGGTGCTGACGTAGAACTCGATCGAATCGTGGATCGAGACACCCAGGAGCAACGAAACGAGCTGGCCGAATCCGTCGACGGACAGATGGGGAGTGCCAAGGGCCACCGCACGCAGGGGAAGGTCGGCACGGGTTGTCAGCTGATCGCGGGCGGCCGCGATGTCCATCGGCGTGACATCGACAATGCTGAAGTCACCGCCCTGGGTCACCGCGGCGAGGGAACTCGCTTCAGGAGTAACGCCGAGAGCGTGGAACAACGCAACGGATCCTGAAGATGCACCTGCGGCACCCAGTGCCTTCAGCTGGTCCTCGGTCGTCGACTCGGGTAGTCCATCGATGATCGGGACACCGTTCCCACAGCGGAGCCCGATCAGATGTCCGAGCACCGGGTAGAACACATCCTCGTACAGCAGAGTATCTGGGATGTCCACAAGCCGGAAGAGCACGGTGCCTCTGCGCTCTGAGTCGAGGTGAAGGCCTGCGGCTGGTGCTCTCCCTGTGACGGCACACGAGATATCGATGAAGTCACCATATCTGTTCGTGCGCGCACCAAGAACCGAGTTCGCGAACACGATGGCGTTCGACTCCGCCCATGCGATCTGATCTCCGAAACTGGGGCGGTCCGAGAGTTGGTACGGGGCGCACGTCCACGTCGGTGCTCCGCCCATAGCCATGTACGTATCAACGAGACGTTTCGCAAGCATCGTTGTGTCTTCGTCAGCCCTATTCAACTCCGGGTGCAAGAGGTCGAGAGACGCTACGTTAAGCGTCGTCGGAACGGAGACCTGTGCGCCCCCATCGCGAAGCCTCTCAGCGAAATCCAGTCCCGCGATCCCATTGAAGATGCATGAATCGATGTGTGCGCTCGTGATATCCAGCAAACGAACGGCCCCCATCGTCTCAGCAGACCGCACGACGATTTTCATGGCGAATGCGGCCCCGGGACCGAACTCGCCGTTCAAAATGGCCCTATCTCTATCTGTCAGCTCAAGCATCGAACGAGCATAGGCGGCTCTCCGGATTTGAGCGGCGTGTGGGGACGGCACAGCAGCATCTGGACTCGCCCTAGTTCGAAGGATCCAGGTTTCGGCTCTCAGTTGGGGTTTCCGCCGCGAACTCGACCTGGGGGAAGAAGCATGCCACTGGATGACCCTGACCGCGGTCGATGAGTTCTGGTGCACTCTCAGCACATACGTCTTGAGCTTTCCAACAACGCGTCCGGAATCGGCATCCTGACGGCGGATTGGACGGACTCGGCACGTCTCCCTGCAGAACGATACGTTGTCGAGCCGCCCTCCCTGACGGGTCAGGAATCGGAACTGCAGAAAGGAGCGCTTCGGTGTACGGGTGTGCCGTGTTGTCGTACACGCCGAACTCGTCACCCTCTTCGGCGATCCTTCCGAGGTACATGACCGCGATCCGATCGCACAGGTGTCTCACAACCGAGAGGTCGTGTGCGATGAACAGGTAGGCGATGCCGAACTCGTCCTGGATGTCCTCGAGCAGGTTCACGACCTGAGCCTGGACGGACACGTCGAGAGCCGAGACCGGTTCGTCTGCGATGATGATGCTCGGGTTGACCGCCAACGCTCGGGCAACACCGACGCGTTGCCGCTGGCCGCCAGAGAACTGGTGGGGATAGCGATTGATGTGGTTCGGGTTGAGTCCCACGACTTCGAGGAGTTCCTGCGTCTTCTTCCTGCGGCCCTTCTTGGGGACGGTCCCGTGAATCGTCCAGGGCTCTGAGATGATGTTTCCCACCGTCATGCGAGGGTTGAGAGACGCATACGGATCCTGGAAGATAACCGAGATCTCCTTGCGAAGGTCGCGGAGTTGTCGCGCATTCATATCGAAGATGTTCTCGCCTCTGAAGTAGGCGGCCCCTGCTGTCGGCTCTTCGAGACGCAGGATGGTCCGCGCCGTTGTCGTCTTCCCGCAGCCGGATTCGCCGACTAGCCCGAGGGTCTCCCCAGGGTAAAGATCGAACGACACACCGTCGACAGCTTTCACATCACCGATGTGCTTCTTGAAAAGAATCCCCCTCGTGATGGGAAAGTACTTCACGAGACCTTCCACGCGCAGGATCGGCTCTCCCTTGGGCGCCGGCGTCGCGCCCGGGTCCGCAGCTTGTTCAACGGTCACGTTGTACCTCCTCCCAGAACAGGCACGCGCTCTCATGTCCGCCGCGCCCGATATCCACGAGCGGCGGGATCTCACCCGAACACTCCGGCCGGACATAGGGGCATCGCGGGTGGAATGCACAACCGGATGGAATAGCCAGTAGATCCGGAGGTGCACCCTGAATCGGATTCAATCGGCCCGTGTGGACGTCGGGTCGCGGTATCGAGTCCATCAATCCCAGGGTGTAGGGATGGGCGGGGTGGTGATAGACCTCGTCAACACTGCCCTCCTCAGCGATCCTGCCCGCGTACATCACAACGATGCGGTCACATACCTCGGCAACGACACCGAGGTCATGGGTAATCAGAATCAGGCCCATACCCGTCTCACTCTGGAGATCATGAAGCAGTTCCATGATCTGGGCTTGGACGGTGACATCGAGCGCCGTCGTTGGCTCATCGGCGATGAGGACGTCTGGATCAAGAGAGATCGCCATCGCTATCATCGCGCGTTGTCTCATTCCGCCGGAGAACTCGTGCGGGTAGGCATTGACGCGGTCACGAGCATCAGGGATCTTGACGCGCTCCATGAGTTCAATGGCCTGTTCCTTGGCCTCTTTCTTCGACATACCACGATGCTTCCGAAGCATCTCCCCGATCTGCCAACCAACGGTGAATACCGGGTTCAGCGCCGTGAGGGCGTCTTGGAAAACCATGGCGACCTTCTGTCCTCGGACGTCCTTCGCCATGACGTCTTCAGGCAGTTGCAGAAGATCGACTCCTTGGAACTCGACACTGCCGGAAGTGACAAAACCGGGGGGTGTGTCGAGAATCCCCATCACCGCCTGGGCGCTTACACTCTTGCCGCTGCCGGATTCACCGAGGATCGCCAGCGTCTCATGTCGGTCCAGGGTGTACGACAGAGAGTTGACCGCCTTGACGATGCCGTCTTCGATCCGGAATTCGACGCTGAGATCGTCAACGGCGAGCAGGGGTGCCGTCGGATCATACGACTTCCCTCCAAGGGTGTCCTGAGACTGCTTAGTGGCCATCAGCGGAGCTTCGGATCGAGGGCATCGCGCAGGGCGTCGCCCATCAGAATGAAACTGAATACAGTCACGCTGAGGAAGAGTCCGGGAAAGAGAAGGAGGTACGGGGCGGTGAGGATGCGGGCCTGCGCGTTGCTGATCATCAGTCCCCACGAGATAGCCGGGAGTTGCAGGCCGACTCCGAGGAATGACAGAGCAGCCTCGGCTGAGATGACGACACCCACCGTGATGGTGGCGTACACGATGACGGGGGCCAGAGCGTTCGGCAGAATGTGCTTCGTGATGATCCTGCGGTTGGTCGCACCCATGGCTCGCGCGGCGTCGACGTAGTCGTGGGACTTGGCAGACAGCACCGAAGATCTCACGAGCCGCAACATGGTTGCCCACCCGAGAATGATGAGCACGAGGCTGACCTGGGGTACCCCTCTCGTCGGGAACAGGCTCAAGATCACGATCCCGCCGAGGATGAACGGAATAACGAACATGATGTCGGTGAGCCGTGCAATGATCGTGTCGGTCCAGCCTCCGTAGTAGCCAGCAACGGATCCACCGACGAGAGCGATGCCGGTGGCGAAGAAGGTAACGGTGAGCCCGATTGCGATCGACACGCGCGTCCCATGAATGGTGCGGGAGTAATAGTCGCAACCCTGGAGATCGGTCCCGAACCAGTGTTCGCTGCTCGGCGCCAGCAATGAATCCGTCAAGCTGCAGGCCCGCGGGTCGATGCTCGTGAACAGTCTGGGAGCGATCGCCATCACTATCAGGATGATGATGAGCGTCGCCGAGATCATGAAGATGGGGCGGCGGCGCAACTGCCTCCAAGCATCGCTCCAGAGGCTCGCGGTGCGGGCATTCACCTCCGCCGTCTGTTCGATATCGACGCCGATCTCAGATGGAACCGCCGTTCCCATGGCGAATTGGGAACGATCTTCCCGTCCCACGGCGCCCTCTATCGTCGCGGGATCCGGCGTTTGCTCTGGGCGCCCGGTCGAAGTGTTGAGTTCTTCGTCACTCATCGCCACTCACTCAAGACGAATTCGGGGGTCGAGGACCCCATAGAGGATGTCAGCGATCAGGTTGGCGAACATGTACACGATGATCATGAATGTCGCGATGCCGACGACGACCGTGCCTTCCTGCTTCTGGACTCCTTCGAACACGGCACGTCCGATACCGGGCAGGTTGAAAATCGTTTCAGTGATGATGGCACCGCCCATGAGGGCGCCGAGGTCGATGGCCAGAAAGGTTACGATCGGAATAAGCGAGTTCCGAAGGGCATGGATACCCACGACACGCCTCCGCGACAGACCCTTCGATGTCGCGGTACGCACGTAGTCTGCTCGGAGGTTTTCGACGAGACTCGCTCTCATGAGGCGGGCAATGTACGCCAGTGACAAGGAACCAAGCACGATCGCAGGAAGCATATAGCTCATCCAGCCATCTCTGATTCCGGACACAGGGAACCACCCGAGTTTCACTCCAAAGATGATCTGCGCGAGGAAAGCCAGGACAAAGATCGGAATGGCTATCACGATCAGCGTCGAGATGAGAACGAAATTGTCGAAGAACTTTCCTTTCTTGACACCGGCTAGGATCCCGGCACCGACGCCGAACACCACCTCGAAGAAGAACGCGAGGAGCGCGAGCCTAATCGTGACCGGGAGCCTCTGCTTCAACAGGTCAGTGACCGGCCTGCCCCGAAAATCGACGCCGAAGTCACCCTGGAACACACCCGTGATGTAGATGGTGTACTGCTTCCACAGGGGTTCATCGAGGTGATACCGCTCGTTGAGCGTATCGAGAACGGTCTGAGAGATGTGTTTCTCCCCAGCGAGGGCCCGAATCGGATCGCCGGGGATCGCAAAAACCAGAGCGAAAATCAGAATCGTGGCACCGAAGAACACAGGGATGAACTGCAAGCTTCTTCTGATCACGTATCTGCCCAAGAGCATCCTCCGTCTGTGCCGATAGACACACTAACCGATGCTGGCAGTCTGCGCTCAATCAGGAATAAGAAAGAGATCGGGGTGGGCGGCCATTCGGCCGCCCACCCCCAATCTCATCGATTTTCTACGTAACGATCACTCAGGGTTGAGTTCGTCGTATCCAACGATGTTGGCGTAGAAGCTGTTGTTCTGCTGACCGTTGGCACCATCAGCTCCGAAGCTCCAGGTACGAACGTAGTCAGCCGCCGTGATCGTCGTTCCGTCGTGGAACGTCCAACCCGGGTTCAGAACGATCGTCCATGACTGACCGCCATCGTCCGACGTAATCGACTCCGCATGGGAGTTGAACGGCTCGTTCGTCTGTGCATCGAAGTTCAGGAGCGGTGCGTAGATCGCACGCAGAACGGCGATGCCCTCGGACTCGTTCGAGTTCGTCGGGAACAGATGCTCCGGCTCACTCAGGTCCTGGGAGATGTGCCCATTCTCAGCCTTGATCAAGGTGTAACCAAGATCGTTGTATGCGTCGATGTACACATCACTGGCGTTGTCCGCCCAGACGTACTGCGTCTTACCGAAGTAGACCGGCATCACCTGGGAGTCGTCACAGAGGAGGTCCTCCGCGGCGTAGTAGTCAGCAAGACCATCGGCCAACTGTCCGCTGGCTGCGACCTTGTCCTTGCCAGCAGCGAGCGCTGCGTCGAAGTCCGGGTTGTCGTAGAACGTGTTGTTCGAGCCAACTGGCGGAGCATTGTACGACGCATAGAGCGGCTCGAGGAAGTTGAGTGGTGACGGATAGTCCTGTCCCCAACCGAGACGGAACGGCCCGGTAACTTCCTGGTTGTCGAGCAACGGTAGGTACTCGGAGAACTCGAGCGACTCGAACGTGATGGCGCTCGTGTCGATTCCGAGGTTCTCGCCCCACATGTTGACGATGGCTTCAATCCAGTCCTCGTGACCGGCACCGCTGTTGAACCAGACGGTGATCGGACCCGGGTCGCCTGCTGCGTCCCAGATCGTCTTCGCCGTGGCGGGATCATAGTTCCAGCTCGCACAGACGTCATCACGACCCTGCAGGTTCGGTGGGACCACCGAGTTCGCCGGGGCACGACCACCGAGGAAGATCTTCTCAGAGATCGCAACACGGTCGACGGCCATCGACAGTGCCTGACGGTGTTCCTTCGTGAACTGCGGCAGGTACGTCGGGAAGCCGAGGTACGCAAAGCTGGTCGTGAAGGTATCCCCGTTGTGATCAGGGAAGTCCGTCTGATAGGTCGATAGGTTCTCTGTCGGGACACTGGCCATCACGTCAAGGTTGCCTGCCAATGCCTCGTTGTAGGCCGTGGCAATCTCGGCGATGATCTCGAACGTGAACGTGTCGATCTGTGCCGGATCCGGGCCCTTATAGTCGGGATAGGCCGCCAACGGGATCTGCACGTCGTGCTCCCATGGGCCTGCCATCATGAACGGTCCGCTCCCGATTGGCTGCTCTTCGAACGCTGCCGGATCGGAGAATGCCACCTCGGGCATCGCGAAGTACGCCGCGTATGCCATCTGGAGCGGGAACTCCGGATCTGCTGTCGAGAGTTCCACGGTGAACGTGTTGTCGTCCACGACCGTCATCCCGGCGAGCTGGCCTTCCGCTGGTGCCGGTACGGTTGCGTCCGTGGCCACTGTCGTTGCGGTTGCCGCTGTCGTTGCGGGTGCTGCTGTTGTTGTCGTTGCAGGTGCCACCGTCGTTTCGGTTGCACCAGCCACCGTTGTATCTGCTGAATCGTCCGAACTGCTACAGGCAGCCGCTACAAGAGCGACAACCACGAGCAGAAGAACGAAGCGCCATCGCGTAAAATGCGATTTCATCTTTGCCTCCTGTTTGAGCCGGGTTTCCCCGACAAATTACATGTCTCGGGGCCAAACCCTTCAGAAGACCCATCCGGTCAACCAAGAACCCGTCCCCGATTCACGATCTAAACCTACACCACTATGAGCTACACCTCAACCTCAAGCCAAGTCGGACCCACGCGGACACGATCCGGAAGATGTCAACCTTTTTGAGACAGGTGGTTCACGGTTTCATTGGCTCGGGGGTTCCTCCTCGGGTTTGTTGATCCATGCGGTCTGTGGCAATGGTGGCGGTGTCGGCGGTCTACGGACGAACCGGTCCGGGTGAGCCTGATACGCGGCGTCGAGAACAGCTGCTCGTTGCTCCTGGATCGCTTCCACCCGTCCGTAATGCACATCAGCGGGTGTGTGATAGCCAATACCTGAGTGACGGTGCTCGTCGTTGTACCACATGAAGAAGGTCTTCGTGAAGCTGCGGGCATCTTCGATCGATCCGAACCGTTTCGGGAACCCGGGGCGATACTTCAGCGTCTTGAACTGTGCTTCTGAGTATGGGTTGTCGTTGCTGACATGGGGCCGCGAATGCGTCTTGGTGACCCCGAGATCCGAAAGGAGCAGAGCAACCGGCTTGGATACCATTGACGCTCCCCGGTCGGCGTGGATCGTCAACTGATCCCGCTCAACACCCTGGATACGGATCGTGTCGGCCAACAGCCGCTCAGCGAGATGGGCCCGTTCAACATGTGCAAGCATCCATCCCGGTGTGTATCTCGAGTAGATGTCAATGACCACATACAGGTAGTAGTACGTCCACTTCGCTGGCCCTAACAGTTTTGTGATATCCCACGACCACACCTCATTCGGAGCCGAAGCTACCAGTTCAGGTTTCACCCGAGCAGGATGCGTTGCTTGGCGGCGACGCTCCGACACTTCACCTTCGGCATGCAGTATCCGGTACATCGTCGCCGTCGACGCCAGATGGACGCCCTCGTCAAGCAGTTTCGCGTACACCGTGGCAGGCGCCTCATCAACACGTTCAGGCTCATGAAGCACCCGCAAGACTTCTTTGCGTTCAACGTCGTCCAATGCCCGAGGCTGCGGCAACGCCACACGGTCAGGTTTCGGAGGGGCCGGGCTTTTGCGATGCCACCGGTAATGCGTCGCCCGTGGACGTCCCACCGCCACACACGCAGCCTTCGTACCGATTATCGGAACCAACTCGGAGATCGCGTCGTCAATCACTTCTTCCCGCCTTTCGTTGTCGGATCGGCGCTGTCGGTGGCGAGTTCCTCCAACAACGCCGAGAGTTTCCCCTGAACCTCGATCACCCGACATGCTGT
>Ga0190293_1000647_pt1 | contig 12395 bp, 13 predicted proteins | sample 48693001_MG_FD_161671 | JGI IMG/M metagenome (GOLD analysis project Ga0190293, IMG submission 161671) | Hydrothermal vent microbial mat bacterial communities from Southern Trench, Guaymas Basin, Mexico - 4869-30-0-1_MG | ecosystem: Environmental > Aquatic > Marine > Hydrothermal vents >... | reverse complement strand
TTCCCTTTTTATTCTCACCACATGTGCAATAACACCAGCTATGGCAATGGCTATGGCTGCTATGGCCCCGACTACGGGAGTTGATGGCGTTTCTCCCGCGGGTCCCGGCATGATTCCCAGTTCGACTAACGGATTTACGCCTGCACTTTTAAGCTTTTCTATTTCACCTGGGCTATCTACTGTAAACCTTTTTAGTGTGGAAACAAGAGTTTCCGGTCTGTCCAGATAATCCATCAGCCACAAATCCATTTTCAGTCTCACCCACCACCATTTGTAGGTGCCAAAGTCTCTTAAATCAGTTGCATTTGTGCCACTTCCTTCAAATGCCTTGTTCCAGTTAAAAGCCACAACTATTCCCTCTCTTTCTCCTGTTTCCTGATCCTCTTTAATAATTATGTTGGCAACGTTTTTCGCATCTTTTGGTAGTGCCGCCCTTTGCTCTTTGGTTAGCCACTTTACGAACATTCGCTTATGTCCCACGTTTGTTTCAAAAATGGTTATCAGGACATCATCTTTGCACCATGGTGGAACTGCTATGACCGTGTATTCTCTCCTGGGATCCGCAGATGGTAGTTCTTTCTTCACGTATTCCGCTATTAGATAACCGCTTATAAGTCCAGGGCAGATATGGTCATGAAGCTCAGCGCATTTAAGGAAATCATTTGGCAAGCCTTTTGCCCAGACATTACTCAATGTAACTATACTGAATTCGTTTCCACCGAATACATTCGCAACCATCTTCTCCTGCCACGGTTCTGGATCGGTGAGCAGCTTATTAGCATCTATATTCTCCTTCGCAACCCGTGTGAAGATTTCCTCGTCTGCAAGGTTCATGAAATCGCTTAAAGCAACTTCTCTTTCTGTCTTCTCGCGATCCAGATAAGTTTTTAGGACTTCGCTATCAGCTTCGAGGTAAACGCAATCTTTGCTCCTCTTGTCAAAAAAGGCGAACCATAGAGGGGCATTATAGGGTTTATGCACATTTATTAAGTTTCCCTTACCTCGCGAAGCACCACTGGTTAGCATTACGCCGTCAAGCGCTTTTTCTGTGGTATAATCCGCGATTTTTGCTACATAGCCCGCATCTGTCAGTGCCAGAATGTTTGTCTCGCCTTTGTTAAATGGCAATTCTTTCATTGCTCTATTTGCAGCTTTGAACCCTATTAAATCCAGCACCGATAGATTCTCTTCACCAACAAAGTCAACTATCGGTCTTAATCCCGGGTAATCGCTGGTGATACTTTCTTGTGCCACTCCCGTTACGGTGAATACGCTGCACAAGAATATCACTAAGATCACAACAGCCACATTTCTTTTCATCTTCTTTTTCACCTCCTTTTGTTTTTAATACCTAATAGCTTCACGCAATATATTTAATGATGCTCGTACTTACTTCTCAATTTCCTTACCTCCTCATGCGTGTGCTCGTGGATATGCAGATGAATGTGCCCTCCATTCACCTCCACTGTCCTCGTCAGGTGCTTAATCGCTTCGTCTATGGACAGAGGCAGCTCTTCGCAGTTATAACCAAAACACCTTAACACTTCAAACAGCTTGAACACCTCGGGAACCTCCAAATTGTTCTCCTTTAACAATTCAAAATCCGAAAATATCTTCTGCGACGTACCTTCTGCAATTATCTTCTTATTCAGTACATATACGCGCTCTGCAAGCTCAGGAACAGCATTTACGTCATGCGTGGCGATTACAATGGTAATCCCTTCCCGTTCGTTCAAATGCGTTATAATTCCTACTAATTCCGCCCTACTCCTTGGATCAAGATTAGCCGTGGGCTCGTCAAGCACCAATATTCTTGGCTCCATAGACATAACAGCCGCCAATGCTGCTTTCTTCTTCTCGCCATAGCTGAGATGGTGAGGACATCTGTTTTCATAGCCTGAAAGCCTGAGTGCCAAAAGAGCTTTTTTCACTCTCTTACGAACTTCTTCCTCTTTTAGCCCCAGATTTAGAGGACCAAAAGCGAGGTCATCGAAAAGCGTAGGCATGAACAATTGGTCATCCGGGTCTTGAAAAACAATTCCTACTTCTCTTATTATATCTTCTCTTTTCAACTTGTCCACGCCCTTACCAAAGACTTCTACCTCTCCATCACTCCCTCGCAGAATTCCATTAAGATGCAGCAAGAAAGTTGTTTTCCCTGCGCCATTCGGTCCAACTATCGCAACTCTCTCACCCTCATACACAGCCATATTCACGTCTGCCAGCGCCCTTGTGCCATCTGAATACGTGTAACTGAGGTTCCTTACGGTTAGCGCTTCTCTTTTCAATTGTTTTACCTCTTTCTTATCAGATATGTTATTTTAATATTACTTCTTATTTTATATTCTTAAATAATGAAATATCGAAAAATTTTTAAATGCACCTAAAGAGGGCAGCGATAGTTGGTGCGATTCATTCGAGTTCGGACCTTCAGATTGGCTGCAAGAAACCACAGCCAAAAGAAGAATCAGGTCCGCAACCGATGACAAACCCCACGTTCAATAACCATCTCCCGGCATCGTCTATTTCTTTGATGCTATATTCTATAATCCCGGTATACCCATCAAATTTCGTCTTATTGCTGCGGATGGACCTCCGCTGGAGGTTATGATAATGCCTTACATATTTTTTAATTTCACCTTCTGCAACAAAATCATTCACAAATCTGATTAACCTGTTCCGAATCAGGTTTAACAATGAATCGAATTCTGGAGGAAAAGAAGGGGCAGTGAAAGGAGTTTTAAAACCGATGGTTACTGCGTTCGTTTCCTTTTTGTATTTTTGGATTTCCAAAATATAAGCGAAAATGGCTGCGGTTTCAGAAGGTGGACTCGTAAAATGAGGATTGAAAGAAACTTTTTCGCAAGCTAAAAACCTTTACTAAGAATGCTTACGCTGTTTTTGCTTCGCAAAAATAATCATGCTTCTGTGAGCACGCCTCCTTTTTTAAAGAAGGGTCGGTAGAAAAAGGTTTGATCCAAAATTAGGTTCTTTTGGTAAAGTAAAGCTTTTCTTTCTAATTACATCCCTACTAAAGAAACCACATGCAAAGAAATAGCAAATCCCATAATAAAAACTGCCAATAAGTAGTCCTTCATGCGAATCTCAAACTTAACCAGCGTTTTCTGATACCCGGTATAGCCCCGTGAACGCATTGCCCGATACACTCTTTCCGCCCGTTCGTAACTTCTGACAAAAAGCATTCCCAGCGCTTTCCCTATTGTTCTCAACGCATATATAGTAGTCCTCAGTTTGAATCCCCTGGATACCATTGCCATCCATATCCTTTGAAACTCAGCCACAAACACAAAGATATAGCGATAGGTGAACATAAGCATTTGCACGAGCGAATTAGGAACTTTCAGCCTATCCAACGCTTTTATCGTTGTGTCAAACTTCATGGTCCCAATCATTGGAAAGAGGAGTATAACGGCAGAAAAAGCCCTTACGGTAATCAAAGACCCTGTATATAATCCTTCCGCCGAGATGCTCAGGAAATAAAATCTGGCTATTTCTTTTCCTGGAAAGGTGAACATCAGAATTACTAAAAAGGATAAAATGAACATGGCAACCCATTTCAAATAGCTTAACACAAAAGTGAGCGGGATTCTGGACAGAACAAGCATAAAAACAGCAAAAAACAAGCCAACGAAGGCGATTCTTAAATCCGGTATAAGAACTATGGAAAAGATAAGAAAGAGAAATGCAATTATTTTCACCCGTGGATCAAAGCGATGCAACGGTGAGTCAAGCGATGCATATCTGTCAATCTCTGGATATTCTATCATAAACCTTACTACTTCTTCTTCAGCTTCCAGCTCATATATAGCATCGCAGCTCCTGCTAAACCGATTAAGTAGCCAAAACCCGCGATAGTTCTCGTGTATAAAGGCATTTCTGTTCCCATTCCACCAGCACTTGTACCCGCAGTTTCTTGACTCAAGTTTATCACAGCTTCTGCTTTATGCCCAGGCATGTGAACAGCATCAACGACAACTGTATAACTATCTACTCCTATCTTTGGAGGAAAACTGAACTTTCCTTCATCGTCTGTCTTCCCTTCCACATATAAGTTCCCATCTTTGTCATATACCTTTACGTCAGCATCTCGACATGCGACATTACCTCCAAAGTAAGCTTCTATTTCTATTTCGCTTATCTTGTGAACTATATGCAAACGATGAGCACTCACCCCACTTATGCTTAAACACGATAGCACCAGAAGTACTGCAAGGATACCAAAAACTAATTTACCTTTCATCCCTTTTCACCTCCTAAACCTTCTATTAACTCTGGTTTTACCTTCACCAGGAAGGCAACCACGGAGCCCACAATCACCGTCTCTATCACTATTATCGGAATGTGATAGAGGATCAGTGCTTTTATTGCCCATTCGTATCCTTTCCCTAAAGTAAACAACATTCCCGCGGTAAAGGAGACAGCCAGAGCCACGGCAATTCCACCTGCTAACGCCCCTATCAGTCCGGCTTTACCTGCTAAGGATTCCGAAGGAATCAGTTTATTCCCTGCTTTAAAAATACCATACGCCACTAATGCCGGCACACCCATGTCTATCGTATTTACTCCAAGCACGGTTATGCCTCCATGCCCGAAGAGGAAAGCTTGGAGAACAAGCCCGATAAAAATTGCGGGATAGGCAAGGATTCCAAGTATTATGCCCATCAAGCCACTGAGTATGAGATGCACGCTCGTCGGTCCAACTGCTATATGAATGAGGGAAGCGACAAAAAAAGCCGCGGTCATCACCGATAACTTTGGTATCTCCTCCACTATACTGCCCTTCCTTTTGCCCCACCAGAGCGCTACTGCTATCAATGCAATTGTGATTACCCATCCCGCTGCCAATACAGGCAGAGATAATATTCCATCAGATATATGCACCATTTTCGTTTTTGCTTTTATTTTATCTGCCCTTTCTCCTTTTTACCAGGTACACCACGATTAACAACCCTGCGACAGCAGTTATCACGCCAAATCCGGGTGCTCCTTCGCCAGCAGGTGTTTTCAGTGCTGCTACTTTATCTTCTAAGGATTTTACTCGGCTTTTTAGTTCTTCGAATCCCGCGGGAGCCGCGGCTTCTGCCTCTGCCTTCGGTGGGAACGCATCCAACACTGGAATTATAAACACGCTCCTTTGCGTGAGCCCTTCTACCTCCGGTCCGTATGCAGCAACAAACCATATCCCCGGCTCGTCAAGCGTGTATGCGAATTCTCCATTTTTATCCGTTTTTGTTACACGCGTGAACATCATCGGCGGATCATATGGGAACATCGTCTCTGCGGTTTCTACCACCTCTTTGCCAACGTCCAGTGTGTGGTACTTCTCAACTTCTACGTCTGCGTCTGGAAGAGCGTTTCCATCGTATAACGCCTTACCTGTAAATACAAAGCCCTCTTCTAAGCCATAAGGTCGCGTGAACGGGACGATTTCAGCCTTCTTCCCTAGCTCAGCGTCCCAACCTTCCCATGCTTCTTCTCCGCAGTGAATGATTGCTTTTACATAGTCCGTCAATTTCTGGTCTTCGTCTTCATATCTTACAAACACAACGGAATCACCCCGTTGATCAACAGTGAACGAGGCTTTGTAGGCTACAAAGTTTCCAGGATTCCCTTCTTCATCCATGCCATCAACGGTGATTTGCGTCGTCGTGAGTTCTTCAATCGTGCCGTCTGGTTTCATCACAGAAACTTCAGGTGTGGATGCCATATCGAATGAAATGTGCTCGTAGGGGTGTCCCCACATTATATACACCGTCTTTGTTTCTCCAAGCTCGGCAATGTAGTCTTCAGGTGTCACATCCCATAAGGTAGCCTTACTATCACTGGGGAAGACCATCGTAAAATGTGCACTCGCCATCCCCGCTACGCTCGCAAGCAGTATCCCAGCTAATAAAATAGTCGCTATCGTAGTCGCCTTTTTTCTCCTTTTCGTCATCTTCTTTTTTACCTCCTTTTGTTTTTAATATCTAATCTCTTAATAAAGATATTTCATGCTATTTAAATAGTGTTGGTATTACAAATTTCAATTTTAAAAATTTACTTACACCTTCATCTGTAATTAAGTTTTTATAACGTTAGAACTCTAATAAGTTAAAAAGTAAGCGAGAGAAATTCCAGATGAAGGCAAAAACAAGCAGAGAAGAAGAAACGAAATCTGTACTTGTAACAGACCATATCTCAGAAGAAGGGATAAAAAAGCTGAGGGATTTTGCAGAAGTGGATATTGAATTAGAATTGAGCAAGGAAGAACTAAAGGAGCGTATTGCGGGATACGATGCGTTAATCGTGAGAAGTGGTACGAAAGTGACGAAAGAAATAATAGAAGCAGGGAGCGGGGGTAAACTAAAGGTAATAGGTAGAGCAGGTGTTGGTGTGGACAACATAGACGTGGAAACAGCGACGGAAAGAGGAATAATAGTGGTAAATGCGCCGGAAGCCAATACTATCTCGGCTGCCGAGCATACCATTGCAATGCTGCTCAGTTTATCGAGGAAAATACCAGGTGCGAATATGTCCCTGAAATCGGGCAAATGGGAAAGAAAGAAACACATGGGTGTGGAAGTAAATGACAAAGTATTGGGCGTAATAGGTCTGGGAAGAGTGGGAAGCGAAGTAGCGAAGAGGGCAAAAGGGCTTGGAATGAGAGTCGTTGCATACGACCCTTTTATATCTGCGGAGCGTGCAAGAGAGCTTGGAATTGCTCTTTCGAGCTTTACTGCGGTTCTTTCTGCCGCTGATTTTATATCACTGCATACGCCACTGACAAAGGATACGCATCACCTGATAGGAGAGAAAGAGTTCAGGTTGATGAAAGACGGTGTTCGTGTGATCAATTGTGCTCGTGGAGGGATAATAGACGAGGGTGCGTTGAAGGATGCGCTAAAGAGCGGTAAAGTGGCTGGAGCGGCTCTGGATGTCTTTGAGCACGAGCCACCCGAAGAGAATGAATTGCTGGAAATGGAAGAAGTGATTGTTACGCCTCACCTGGGCGCGTCAACAGAAGAAGCTCAGAAGGCTGCCGCTATGGTTATTGCAGAGGAGGTTATAGAAGCGTTAAAGAACAAACCAGTAAGAAATGCCGTGAACATGATATACGTGGAAGAGGAATTGATGAGTGCCCTAAAGCCTTATTTAGTATTAGCGGAGAAACTCGGGCGACTCTCAGCACAGCTCATACCAAAATCGAGTCGGGTAGAGCAATTTAACGTCTCTTACGAGGGTGAAATAGGAGCCGCGGGAGCTGGCATAGGTAAAAATACAAGATTGATAACCGTAGCAATGCTAAAGAGCTTCCTTTCCTGGTTTACCGATGGTGTGAATTACGTGAATGCCGAGGCAATAGCGAAGAAATTCGGGATAAAGGTCACGGAAAGCAAGACCGAGGACATTGAAAACTTCTCTTCTTTGATTAGCGTTGCAACGAGCTTGCGGGTAGAAGAGAAAGGAAAAGAGAAGGGGGAGATAAAGACCGTTGCCGGTACACTATTCGGAAAAGATGACCCGAGAATAGTGAAAATAGATGGATATAGGGTAGATGCACTGCCTTCGGGTTATATGCTTATATGCTCCTTCTTAGATAAACCAAGGGTGATAGGACCGGTTTGCGTGATTTTAGGTGACAGGGGTATAAACATAGCGGGGATGCAGGTAGGGAGAGAGAAGACAGGAGGAGAAGCTGTTATGGTGCTCAATGTAGATGGGAGCGTTAATGTGGATACAATGGAGGAGATAAAAAAGGTGAAGAACATATTTGATGTGAAACTTGTGAGGCTTTGATAAAGATGACAAAGAAAAAACCAAAATTTGAGCGATATGGATGGAGGAAAAAGAAGAAATTAAGTAAGAGTTGGAGGCGGCCTCGTGGGCATGATAACAAGATGAGGGAGCATATAGCGGCGAAAGGTGCAAGAGTGAAAGCAGGGTATAGGAGAAAGAAAGAAGAAAGAGGATTGCATCCTTCAGGAGTGCGAGAAGTGCTTGTTTTCAACACGAATGACCTTGCTAAGGTAAAGGTTGTAAAAGAGGAAATAGAAGCAGCACGGATAGCATCAGGGGTTGGAAGGAGAAAGAGAGAGCAGATAGAAGAGGAAGCGGCAGTGCTTGGTATAAAGGTGCTCAATCCTACGCGTTAGCCATGCCAAAAAGAGCTCCTGATCCCATTACAGAAGAAGAGCTGAACAAAATCTTAGATGCTGCTATTATAAATGAGAGAGACTACTTAATTTTGCGGCTGCTTGCAAGAACAGGCATTCGTATAGGTGAGCTTTACGGTGTGTATAAGCGTGAGCATGGGGGGTGGATATACGGGATACAAAAGAAGGATATTGACTTCCGCAATAAAAGGCTGTGGGTATATTCATTGAAGCAGAGGAAATATGTGAGGAGAGAAGTCCTTGTTGACGATGCCACCATCGTGCTGCTGAAAAGATACACAGAAAAGATGAAAAACGATGCTTATGTGTTCAGGGGCATCTCGTATAGACAAATTCAGCGGCTGCCGAAGAAGTATGCGCAACTTGCGGGAGTAGATAAGAATGTGTCCTGTCATTCTCTTCGACACTTCTTTATCACGCATTCATGGAGAAAAGGGATAGATATTGCCAGACTTCAATACCTCGCCGGTCATGCGGACTTGAAAACCACGATGATATACACGCATGTGACAACAGAGGATGTGGAGAAGAGATACAGGGAGATATACGAAGGCGATTCAAAATTTTAATTTAATCACGTTATTTCCGTGCCACGATGCTCCCCGTGAACGGCATCTAAAATATTACGGGGATTGCTGCCATCAATGACTAAGGTTTTTATCCCGCTTCTTTCTATTATCTTCGCGGCAACGGGGTCTATAACAATTCTCGACCCTGCTTTTAGTTCCTCCTTCGTAGTAATGGCTACGAGTTCCTTTGCCGTGAGCTTATCGTATTTCCTTGCATCTGGATATATGCGAGGGTCTGCATCATAGACGCCATCTACCGATGTCACATCTATGAAGAGGTTGGCATTTACATATTCAGCAAGAATCGCAGCCACGGCATCGGTGGTATAACCCGGGCTTACGCCACCCATCACCGCTATTTTCCCTTTTTCTTCCTCACCTTTCACCATCGCCTTAGCTTCTGCAACTTCTTTATAATCAGAGAAAGGTTCGGGATACACAGCATCTTTTAAGGCAGAGATAAGCAATTTTGCGTTTACTCTCGTTAGGGCAATTCCTATATAATCGCAGGTCGTTTCGTTCGCGCCCAAATCACGTGCTATTTTTATGCATTCTCGCGCTGTTTCTCCACCTCCGGTAACTATGTAGAGATTGTATGATTTCGCAAGCTTCTTTAATACCTCCGCAACTTTTTTTATGCTTTCGGCATCCTCAAAAAAAATGCTGCCCAATGAAATGACTACTTTCACCATGCTTATTCATTAATAAACTATGTTTTAAATTGTTTACCCTTTTCCAACGCCTCAAGCATGATTTTTGACGACCCCCTCACGCTTTTTATCTCCAGCTCGAACTCCTTAGCGAAGTTTTCAACCGTTTTTGAATATTCTCTCTCTTTCTCATCCGCTTCGGAATAGCATATCTTCACAACCCTTCGGTAATGGTTCCGCATGAGTTTTATTATCCTCGGTGTGTCAACAGCAGCACTTCTGTTCATCCGCCCTGCTATAATACCAATAGTAGATTCCAGGATTACCTGAGGCTCCTTTATGATTGATGCCCCCGCAGGGGTCATGAAAAAAGTTCCTATTTCTTCCCGTAGCAATTCCTGAACCCTTTCTCTACCAAGCGCAATCTCTATACAATTGTTCAATATTTCCCCTCCTTTGTCCCTCGGGATCGCCACGGGAACATCTGCTTCCTTGATTACGCGCTCCATCTCGCTTGCTGTGCTTCCACACAACCCGTATCCCAATAAAACGAAATTCACTATGGCACTCATTTTTTTTATGCCCTCTTTCACCTCCGCCAGCAGTTTATCGGGGCTGTCATGCATTCTCAACTCCATCACTTTAATAATCACTGAATCCCTGATGTCATATTCACGAATTTCCTTCTCTATCTGCTCGATTGTTTTTTCTTTTATTTTTATTTCATCCGCAGCCAGCTCACTCCAAAACCTCTTGTTTACCCTTCTACCTAATGCATTTATCGCGGGGTTGCTTGTTTCATGCAGCACGAAAAATACCTTATTCACGCCTGTTCTTTCGATTATCTCTTTTATTTCTCTTCTTAAAATCTCGCATGTGATAATCCCGATGTGCATGTCGTGGTTTATTCCACTACTTCCACGCCATATTCTTTTTCGAGAAATGCCATGCCCTCCTCCCTGCTTATTCTTTGCTTGCTTGGCAGCTTCTTTTTCTGTATTCTCCTCTCTTTTATTCGATACCCTGGCCTTTTCAACGAAACTGAAACATCCATTCCATATATTCCTACTTTAGGGTCGTAACGGATGCCAAAGTCGGTGTGTTCCGCGATGCCAAAAGAGAAATTGCCATAGGTGTCAAATTGACTCACAAGGAGTTTATTTTGTATTTTAAAACATCGTTTAAGGAATTCTTTTGCTCGTTCTCGTCTCAGCGTAACCTTGCACGCAATCGCTTCACCTTTTTTTATACCGAACGGTTGTATGGTCTTTTTAGCCAGTCGCTTAATCGGTTTTTGACCCGCAATGCGCTCCAGAAGCTTCTCCGCTTTTGCTAACTTCTCTCCGCTCTCCCCTACTGCCATATTTATCACTACTTTATCGATCTCTATTCTTCTCATCGGATTTGCTGTCATTTTTCTCTAACTTAGTATTTAACCTCCGGGATCTCTATTTTTTCTTCCCCTACCACAAAGACATAATCATCTATGGTCTCGAAAGTCCCCTCTTCGCCAAACGGTTTTATCTTTACCACATTTGACTCCGGACTTTGTACTGTTCTTATCTCCTCTATTTCACCAGTCTGAGCAGAATGCTTACCGCCTATCACCATCACTTTACTCCCTTTTTTATATGCAAAATGCTGCAAGATTTCGGTATCAGGAAGAGAGATCAGCAAAGAATCCTTTGTTTTTATTTTCTCTGCACGCTCTTCTTCTAAAAGAATGTTCCTCCCATCATGCAGATTCAATTGTATCTGTCCTCCTTTTAGCATTCTCTTCCCGTTCACACGACACAGTTTCTTGGACGCCTCCTCCTGCCCTATCTTCACCAGTGATAATTTCCCTTTTTTGTCTAACAGAACCATATAATTGTCTTTAATGCGTGGAATGGAAAGGATATCAAAGATGCCAACCGGGAACTTTAGGTCTTTTCTCACTCTGCCATTGACCACCACCTCTCCTTCATTCAATATCCTTTTCGCTTCCTTACTACTGTCCGCTAACTTCAACATGTCCCTTATGATCAAAAGCAAAGGCATGCTTCTATCCCCAGGATGCGGTCCTGGTCTGGGTTTTACTGTCCAGTAGGCGGTTTTCCTTTCTATTCGCCAGCTACGTGGCGCCGCTATCCTCTTTTGATGTTTTCCCATTTTTGGTTAAGCTTTTCTTTTTAAGAAAAGGTTTGTTTACGCATAAGCATATTTCACGAAATCCTCTGCCTTTTCTGCGAATTTCTCCTGTGCTTCAGGCGTTACAGTCGGTCTTACGCTCTTAATCGCCGTTTCAAAATGCTTCTTCTTTATTACTATATTCTTTACCGCTTCCTTCACATGCTCCTCGCTTATTCCCGAGGTGATAAACTCCCTTAAAGCACTCATCACCGCTTCTTTAACAATTCCCGCTATATCAGCTCCGACATAGCCATCGGTTCTTTTTGCAAGTTCCTCTATATCTACGTCCTCTCCTAACGGCTTTCCTCTCAGATGAACCTCAAATATTTTCTTCCTCTCCTCCTTATCAGGTGGCGGGATATAAATCAGCCGGTCAAGCCTCCCGGGTCTTAGCAAAGCGGGGTCCACCATGTCAGGTCGGTTTGTCGCTGCTATGATAATCACATCCTTTAGCTCTTCCAACCCATCCATCGCGGTCAACATCTGTGAAACCACTCGCTCTGTTACATGCGAGTCATAACCCCTTCCTCTCACCGGTGCAATTGAATCTATTTCATCAAGGAAGATAATACAGGGTGCAGCTTGTTTCGCCTTCCTGAAAATTTCGCGAACCGCCTTCTCTGACTCACCTACCCATTTTGATAATAGTTCCGGTCCTTTGATTGAAATGAAATTCGCTTCCGTCGCGTTCGCTACTGCCTTCACCAGCATCGTCTTTCCAGTCCCCGGGGGCCCAAACAAGAGGATACCTTTTGGTGGTTTTGTCTTCAACCTGTCAAAGGTCTCAGGATACTTAAGCGGCCATTCCACAACCTCTTTTAATTCCTGTT
>Ga0190293_1000645_pt1 | contig 12410 bp, 9 predicted proteins | sample 48693001_MG_FD_161671 | JGI IMG/M metagenome (GOLD analysis project Ga0190293, IMG submission 161671) | Hydrothermal vent microbial mat bacterial communities from Southern Trench, Guaymas Basin, Mexico - 4869-30-0-1_MG | ecosystem: Environmental > Aquatic > Marine > Hydrothermal vents > Microbial... | reverse complement strand
CGCTATCAGAATGGGAGATGGCCGTTTCCAGTTGAGAGTACCGGGAGAATTCAGAACGCCGGATGAGATTTATGGATTGATCGTTGGTGTACATGATGGTCAGCCGGTTTATCTCAGAGATGTCGCGCGCGTGGTGGACGGATTCAAGGATGAAGAGGGTCGTTCAAGATTGAACGGGCAGGAGGCTGTCAACATACAGATAAAAAAACGCGCCGGTGAGAATATTTTGGGTATTACGGACAAGGTGTCGGACATTGTCGATGAGAAAAGGCATACCTGGCCCACCGGAACGGAAATCACCAAGCTCATGGACCAGGCCAAAGATATCCGGATCATGGTGTCCGATCTGGAGAATAATATCATTACAGGTCTGATTCTTGTCATTGTCGTGTTGTTATTTTTCCTGGGAGTCCGGAATGCTTTTCTGGTAAGCATGGCAATTCCCTTTTCAATGTTTATCTCCTTTGTGTTGTTGGGTGCCCTCGGCATCACGTTGAACATGGTTGTCCTGTTTTCATTGACCCTGGCGCTGGGAATGCTGGTGGACAACGCCATCGTAATTGTTGAAAATATTTATCGGTATATGGAGCAGGGGGTACCGAGAATACAGGCCGCCATGAAAGCAACGAGTGAGGTGGCACAACCCGTCATAGCATCTACACTGACAACGCTGGCTGCTTTTTTCCCGCTGATTTTCTGGCCGGGCATCATGGGTGAATTTATGTCTTATCTGCCCAAAACGGTTATGGTTACGCTGGCCTCTTCTCTTTTTGTTGCCATGGTCATCAATCCTGCACTAGCGGCCATATTCCTGAAGTTGCCTTTTGGTCACCCATTTGCAAAGAAACGAGCTACGGCAGAAGATATCGAACAGGCCGGGGAGGCGCCAATTGCGATCCGGGGCCCCCTGCTCAAGGGATATCGCAGACTCCTGGAAGGCGCGCTAAACCATCGACTGGCCGTTCTCTTGATGGCTCTTCTGGCTGTTGTGGCTATGACCATGATCTGGATGTATCGAATCGGTCTGGAAAAGCCTGTCGAGTTTTTCCCCAATATAGAGCCGAACAGTATATACGTTAACCTGGATGTCTCAGAAGGTGCGGATATTAATTTTTCCGATCGTATTTCCAGGCAGGTGGAAGCCGCCATCTGCAACGGCGCTGAACAGTCAATCATCGAGGCTCATATAGATCCTGCCGAGTGTTATTATGCCGATACGGAGAAAAAAAACCATACGCTTCGGGGTGGCAGGCAATACACCGGCTTGACGGATCTGGCAAATGTAAAGGACATTTATTCCCGAACGGTTGCGGTGATCGGTGGAAGCTCCATGTTTGAAAGCACCTCGCCCAATCATATTGGTGTCCAGTTTCATGATCTGGAAGAACGTCCGGAGTCCTCTTTTATAACGGTGGAAGAGATCAGAAAACGGATCAAAGATATTCCGGGAGCCAAAATAACCATCTCCGTCCAGGAGGAAGGCCCGCCCACCGGAGCGCCCATCAATATCGAAATTTCCGGGGACAACTTCGCCGTTCTCGGACGCATATCCCGGGAGGTCACGAGAGTATTGGGAAAAATTCCTTTTGTGCAGGATATTCAGGATGATTTTGTTTCCGGATCACCGACTGTAAGCGTTCGGGTCGACCGCCAGAAGGCTTCGTTGCTGGGTTTGTCTACCGAGGTCATCGGGTTTGTTTTGAAAGTCGCTTTCAATGGAACAAAAGTATCCACCTATCGCGAGGGGGATGAGGATTTCGATATTACGGTTCAATTGTCGGAAGCAGACAGAAAGTCGACAGACATCCTTCGTGAGCTCCTTATTCCCACGGGCAATGGGCTCATTCCGTTGAGTACGATTGCAAGCTTTGAAGTGACCGGAGGATTGGGGCAGATCAACCGCGTGAATCATGAACGGGTTGTCACGGTAAAGGCCGATGTTGATGAAACGCATATTCCAGGCCCGGTGGTGAGGGCACAGGCTGAAAAATATATGTCAAACATCAGTTTGCCGCCGGGGTATAAGATGCGATTTACCGGAGAACAGGAAGAACAGGAACAGGCGGAAGCCTTTTTGACAAAAGCGTTTGCAGCGGCTCTTTTTCTCATCATGCTCATTCTGGTTACACAGTTCAATTCGATTGCCCAGCCGCTGATTATCCTGACATCGGTTATTCTCTCGCTAGGGGGTGTTTTCCTGGGGCTTGCGGTGATGGAGTATCCCTTCGGTATCATCATGACAGGTGTCGGTGTCATTTCACTGGCAGGCGTCGTTGTCAACAATGCCATCGTGCTGATCGATTATACCAATCGGCTGAACAAGAGAGGGATGCCGTTTAAAGAGGCCATCATTGCTGCGGGATGTACACGCCTAAGGCCCGTATTGTTGACTGCAATAACCACGATCCTCGGACTTTTGCCGATGGTTACAGGGATATCATACGATTTTCACGAGATGAAAATGTCGTGGATCAGCGCATCGACACAGTGGTGGAGTTCCATGGCCAGTGCGGTTATCTTTGGCCTGGCGCTTGCCACATTATTGACGCTCCTGGTGGTTCCAACCCTTTATGCGCTGGTTTACACGAGCAGCCAGACCATGACTTCTACGATTAAATGGATACAAAAAGCCTACTGGAAGCCCTTTTACCGAATAACAGGCTTGTCTGAAGAAGAGGAATAATATTTTAGCCCACCACAAAATAGGCGGATAAACCTTTCGTCAAAAGCGACATAGTCGTGCATTGTAGATACCTGGCCCAAATGACCAGGTTTTCTTGCTGGAATAAAGTTGTTCATAAGTTTTTGGGGGGGAGGGGGTATTATGGCCGAAAAAATTTCATTTCACACGGATAAGGCAGCAGAACTGGGGGGGCCGTATTCACAGGCGGTAATCTATAAGGACATGATATATATATCCGGGCAGGGTGCGGTTGACCCTTCAACCAATCAATTGACAACCGGCACCATTGAAAATGAAGCAAGGCTGGCCTTGGAGAATATTAAAATCATCATGGAATCAGCCGGATCTTCACTTGATAAAATTCTGCAGGTCAGCGTTTACATGGCCGATATTCGGGAATATTCTCGCTTCAATGATGTGTACAGAAAATACTTTAACGATCCAATGCCGGCCAGAACATGTGTTGAAGTAAAAAAACTGCCCTTTGGTCTTCGCATCGAGATTGATACGGTGGGTTATATTTGATTGCCCTGTAGAAGCTATCTCAAAAACGTCTATTGGCCCAATTTCTGCGTTGGACTCTCAGGTGCCGATTGAAGCGTATGATATCTATACTGGAACCTAAAATATACCTAATCCCTTGACCCATCCCCCACCATCCTGTATAAACCTTATAACACACTTGAATTACATCTGATCTGTAGCGGAATTACATAAATTACACCTGCTCTGACGTCATTCACGGCTTGTCACTATCTTTTCAAAACGGATCATCTTTTTTTAGCATCCAACCAATGAAGGTGATCACCATGTCCGATGAGCAAAAAGCCACACACCGATGAAACGATATTCTTGGCAGTAAACAGGGAGCCTTTAAAGGAGTGTTGTCATGAAAAAAATATTTCTTATTCTTGCGACGGTCATTCTACTTGGAAGCCAATCCAGTTTATGCGAAGAACTCACTATTTTAACAGAAAACCTACCCCCCTTAAATTACGTAGATAGTGGTGAATTAGTGGGTCCTTCTGTGGAGATTGTGAAAGCAATTCAAAAAAAAGCAGGATCCCGGGAGCAAATACAAGTCTATCCATGGTCAAGGGCTTATAAAATGGCTCTGGAAGAAAAAAATGTGATTCTGTTTGGGATGACATATACCAAAGTACGCCATGATAAATTTAAATGGGTTGGCCCGCTGGCAATGAAAAGAGACGTTCTTGTCGCACGAAAGGGCTCGGGAATTATTATTGACAGCCTGGAAGATGCCAAAAAGGCAAACCGTATTGGGACACTTCGTGATGATACCAGAGGACGCTTGCTGGAAGCACATGGCTTTGAAAATCTAGAGCCTGTTTCAGATGAACAATTAAACGCCAAGAAGCTCGCCCTTGGCCGAATAGACTTGTGGGCTTATAAAATACCGGGCATGAGAACGGTTTGTGACTTGGCCGGCATTGACTATAGTAAATTTGAGGAAGTCTATCATCTGCGTGAAATTGAACTGATGATCGCTTTTTCCAAAAAGACATCTGATGCAATTGTTAAAACGTGGCAGGACGCTTTTAATGAATTGTCTGCGGATGGCACCATCCTGCAGATTCGAAAAAAGTGGAATATGAGATTAGAAGATGATCCATTCCCAGAGATTACAAACTAAGACGCACGGGTTGCTATAGCCGGGACCTCGATAAAAATTGACTCTTTCACTACTTTTTAAGGGAATTTGTCTATGCAGAGCGCCTTCTCACCGGGAACCTCTCCTAAAGCCAGCAGTATCAGCCGTCGTTTTAGCTATGCCTTAATCAGTATCATCGCCTTATTATTAATAGTTTTTACTACGATTGTCACACTCTATGACATCAGCCGAATCGAATCGGAAATGCAAAAGCGATTGGATAACGCTATTTTATTTGCAGAAAACAGTCTGCCTACGCCACTGTGGAATTTAGACTACATGGTTGTAAACGATTTTGTTGAGGCACTTTTTTTAGATGAATCAATTGTTTATTTAAAAATATGGTGGAAAGATCAGATTATCACTGCGAGAGAACGCCCCGGTATTCACCTTAAACATATCGGTTCAGACATGTTCCCGGCAATGCTAAAAGATTCTGAACTGATTGCCAAATCATCTGACATCTATTTTAAAGAAAACATCATCAGCAAAATTTTAATCGTCATGTCACGCGAGAAAGTAAAAAAGCAGGCCCTTTATCAAATTTACGGCACAGTTGCATTGCTAATCCTTATGATTGCTGCAATTTGGCTTACATCGATATTCGTCACAAGACGTTATATCACTACCCCATTGAAAAAACTGCAGGCATCAGCTTCTTTGATTGCTCAAGGAGATTTAGGCACTTTTGTGGATAAGAGCAGCAGTGATGAGATAGGAATACTGGCGCAACACCTGGATCACATGCGAGGATCGATCAAACAATTATTTGAAGAACTGAGTGAGAGTAAGGGAAAATTAGAAGAATACAGCCGTACCTTGGAGCAAAAGGTTGCATTGCGGACCAAAGAACTGGCTCGATCAGTGGAAGAATTGACTGCCCTTGGGGAAGTCAGTCAGGCGGTCAGTTCCACTCTCGATCTGGAGAAGGTGCTGACAAACATTGTTCGCCATGCGGTACAGTTTTCAAATACAGACTCCGGAACGATCTACGAGTTCAATGAAGCGGAACAGGTTTTTGCAACACGGATAAACTATGGCATGAGTCCGGAATTCATTGGTTCGTTGCGTGATTCTAAACTACAAGTGGGAGACAAAACAGTTATCGGCCAGGCTGCAATAAAAAAGGTCCCGGATCAAATTCCGGACCTGGCGAAGGTGCCACATTACCCCCTACCATCCGTTCAACAAGCCGGCTATCGGGCCCTGCTTGCATTACCGTTGCTGCGTAAAGACCAACTTATTGGTGGCTTTATTGTTCGACGCAAAGCCGCTGGTGAGTTTCCACCCTCGGTTGTTGACATGCTTCAAACCTTTGCCGCCCAGTCTGTCGTTGCCATCCATAATGCTCAACTATTTCGTGAAATTGAAAATAAGGGACAAGAACTCGAGATTGCCAACAAACATAAGTCCGCGTTTCTTGCCAACATGAGTCACGAACTCAGAACACCCCTGAATGCTATTCTAGGCTATTCGGAATTGATTATAGATAACATATATGGTGAAGTGCCAGAGAAAATCCGGGAGGTTTTAGAGCGTGTGGGAAAAAGTGGGCGGCATCTTCTTAGCCTGATCAATGACGTCCTCGATCTCTCCAAAATCGAAGCAGGCAGGCTGACACTTTCTCTCAGCGATTACTCGATGCAAGACATAGTCCAAACGGCTCTCACATCGGTTGAAGCACTGGCGGTGGAAAAGAATCTCGATTTGAAACTCATCGTCCCTAAAAACTTGACAACGGGTAAAGGAGACGGGCAGCGTATAGCTCAGGTGATTTTGAATCTCCTCGGAAACGCTATTAAATTTACCGATCAAGGGGAAGTTAAGGTGGAGGCAGGCGTTTCCAATAAATCCTTTTTAGTCTCTGTATCCGACACAGGTCCTGGGCTTTCTGAAACAGACCGACTGAAGATATTTGAAGAATTCCAACAAGCCGACGGATCCAACACCAGAGAAAAAGGTGGCACAGGTCTTGGCCTTTCCATCTCAAAGAAAATCGTAGAAATGCACGGGGGCCGCATAGGGGTAGAGTCGGCTCTTGGAAAAGGCTCTCGGTTTTGGTTTACACTGCCGACTCGAGTCGAAAAACAAACGGAGCGAACATGAGTAAGGTGATATTGGTTATCGAAGACCAAGAGGATAATCGCCGCATTATGAGAGATCTTCTGACGAGCGTCAATTATGAGGTAATTGAGGCCGTCACAGGTGAGGAGGGGGTCCGTTCGGCAGAGACACATCGTCCGGATCTCATTCTCATGGATATTCAACTGCCCGATTTCGACGGATATGAAGCCACTCGGAGGATCAAGGCCATCCCTTCCCTGAGTTCGATACCGATCATTGCTGTCACCTCCTATGCTCTCAGCGGGGATGATACCAAGGCATTTGAGGCTGGTTGTAATGCATATGTATCGAAACCGTTTAGTCCGAGAGCGCTTTTAATAAAAATCCGCGAATTTTTGTAACTGAACTGAGTGATTTTTCCCGTCAGTAAATAGATATGACCTCAAAGGAGGTATATGAGAGAGCCACCACTCATTCTCATTGTGGATGATAATCCAGCGAACGTAGAAATATTGGAGATGCGTCTCTTGGCAAATCACTACGATATCATCACAGCGACAGATGGCGAGATGGGTCTGGCCATAGCCGTAGAGAAGCATCCCGACTTGATTCTACTGGACATTATGATGCCAAAGATGGATGGGTTAGAGGTGTGCCGACGCCTCAAGGGAGATCCTTCCTTACCATTTATGCCCATCATCCTGGTTACTGCAAAATCAGAATCAAAAGACGTCGTCGCCGGCCTCGAAGCAGGGGGTGACGAATACTTAACCAAGCCTGTAGATCACGCTGCGCTTGTCGCTCGGGTTAAATCGATGCTACGGATAAAGTTGTTGCATGATACAGTACTTGAACAGTCGACCCGGCTTAAAAAACAACTCAAGACCGCTACTAAAATACAATCTTTATTTTGGCCGGAAATTCCAGAACTGGAAGCAGGAGGACATATTTGGGCGGTCTCTGTTCCTGCCACCTATGTTGGTGGTGATTTATATGATGTAATATCACTGCCTGATGAAAGCATACTGGCGTATGTGGCTGATGTTTCCGATAAAGGTGTTCCTGCCGCTCTGATTATGGCTGCTTTATCAACTAAAATCCGCAGTGAATCACGAATTCAAAACGAAATTGACGAGCTCCTTGTATCTATAAATAACAGCCTGTACAACCTGATATCCGAAGAAGGTTTTTTTGCTACAATTGTTCTTGTGAAATATTGGCCAGTCAGTGGGAAAATGCAATTGGCGCTGGGCGGTCATTTACAGCCGTTGTGGATTGTTGAAGACGGTATCGGAAACATGCCTCAGCTGAGTGGAATTTCGCTGGGTATAATGCCGAATGCTCATTTTGAGAAAAAGGAGATTACACTATCTCCCGGAGAATCGGTTCTTCTTTTCACAGATGGTCTTACAGAAGCAGAAAACGAAGGAAAGGAATTATTCGGTAATGAGCGATTGGTTCGATATATAAAAGATAAAAAAGGAACACATATAGGCAAGGGGCTTTTAGATGAAATCAGAAAATGGCGCGGAAATGCAAATGTAAATGATGACTTGACACTGCTTGAGATATGGCGCGATCATGTGTAGTCCTTATTCGAAATCCTACACCCCATTACCTATTGACTTCAAGCGAGGCTCTGTTGTATGCATTAACAATACTACAATCTTGCAACTACGGCAACCTCGACAATCGCTCAATTTAGGCACGATTAAAAAGACGCTCATAAGTGTATTGATATTTTCTGGGTGAATTGTTCCTCATCTCAAGTTGGTTTTACCACTTCATCTATTCACCCGACACTTAGACAGCAAACGTGTATCTGCATAATGGATAATGGGAGGTTTCTCCCTGAAAGTATCTATTAACCCGAAAACAATAAGGAGAGGGATATGCCGGATAGTGTATACAAAGTTATAGAACTTGTGGGCACCAGCGAAGCGTCATGGGAAGAGGCTGCAAAGAATGCAGTGGAAAAAGCGGCCGAAAGCCTCCGGGAACTCAGGGTGGCGGAAATCACGAAGCTTGATATGAAAGTCGAAAACGGCAAAGTCGTTGCTTTTCGAGCAAGAGTCACGCTTTCCTTTAAGTATGGCACATAGCTTTAGCCCGAATATTTACGAAATTACCATAGAGATACAACAAATAAGCCGCGATAAGCGGCTTATTTGTTGTCTGGGCATATTGACATCACCCGCAACATACTATAATTCGCCTAATGATTTAAAGAAATTGAGCTGGTTGACTGAAAGGAAGCTGAATGAGTATTGATGGATATTTTATGGAGAGCGAAGAAGAGGCGCAACGCTTAGATCTAAAGACGGATCCGAAGGTGGTGGACAGGCATGCCCGGTGGGCAGGCCTTCAGCCGGGTATGCGTGTGGTTGACCTGGGCTGTGGATCAGGAAAGACAACTCTTTGTCTCAGCAAAATTGTCGGGACAAAGGGTGAGACCGTCGGGATTGACAACGCCGACCAGCGAATTGAATTTGCAAAGAAGCATTATTCCGCAGAAAAAATTGATTATGTACTGGCAGATATTCGCTCCGATTTAAGCCATCTGGGAAAATTTGATTTTGTCTGGATTCGATTTGTTATGGAATATTACGGGTCTACGGCCTATGAGATCATTCAAAAGGTCAGTAAGATTCTTAACCCGGGGGGGATTCTTTGTCTTATCGATCTCGATTATAACTGCCTGACCCACTTTGGCCTGCCAAAAAGGCTTGAATCAGCCATACAGGGAATCGGGCAGACATTAGAAAAAAAAGCGGACTTTGATCCATATGCCGGCCGTAAGCTCTATTCATATCTTTACGATATGGAATATGAAAATATCGACATGACCATAGAGGCACATCATTTAATTTTTGGAGAGTTGAACGAGGTGGACGCTTTTAACTGGACCAAAAAAGTCGAAGTGGGTGGAAAATTATCAGGCTATCCATTCGACGACTATAAAGGCGGCTACGAAGAGTTCTTTGAAGAGTTTAAAACAATTTTTTCACATCCAAGAAGATTTACCTACACGCCGATCATCCTGTGCAGAGGTAAGAAACCGAATTGATATGAAAAAACTTTTGTTGATCAACCCGGTTGGCCGGAAAAGCGGGTATCTCATGAGCAGATTTTCCACTTTTTCGCCTTTAGGGCTAGCATATGTTGCTGCAGTTACACCTGACAACTGGGAAGTTAAAATAGCGGATGAAAATTTTCAGCCGTTTGAATTTGAAGAGGCTGATCTGGTTGCCATCACGGCCTTTACCAGTAACGCCAACAGGGCATATGAAATCGCCGAGATGTATCGGGACCACGGAACAAAAGTGATCATGGGCGGCATCCATGCATCCATGCTTCCCGATGAAGTGATGATGTTTGCAGATGCGGTTATTGTTGGCGAGGTGGAAGGCATCTGGAAGGAAGTTTTAAAAGATTTCGAAGACAACAAGCTTGCCAAGAAATATATCGGTCCAAGGGTTGATCTGGGAAACTACAAGATTGTTCCCCGGAGAGAGCTGCTCAATCCCGGCTATCTGTGGCAATCGGTTCAAACCTCACGGGGCTGCCCATTTAATTGCCATTTTTGTTCTGTTTCAAGATACCTTGGCAAAATCTATCGCTGTCGCAAAGCCGAAGACGTTCTGAAAGAGCTCAGCAGCATTGAGAAGCGGCATATCGCGTTTGTGGATGACAACCTCATCGGTTATAGTCCAGAGAGCGTCCAGCGGGCAAAAACGCTGTTTCAAGGCATGATAGATCAAAACATGAAAAAAAAGTGGTGGATGCAAACATCCATCAATGCAGCTGACGATGAGGAGGTTGTCGAGCTTGCGGCCAGAGCGGGATGCATGCTTGTCTTTATCGGATTCGAAACCATCAGCCTGACATCATTAAAAGAAATGAAAAAAGGTATCAACGTTAAAACCGGTGTGGACAATTACAGGCGCGTGGTGGATACGTTCCATAAATATGGTATCGGCGTGTTCGGTGCCTTTATCATCGGGAATGATTTTGAAACAAAGGAATACTATAGGGCGCTGGCTGATTACCTGGTTCATTCCGGAATAGATATGTTCCAGGTAAGCATTCTTACGCCATTGCCCGGAACCGATTTGATGGAGGAAATTACCACCTGCGATCGGCTGGTTTATAAAGATTTTCCTCGGGATTGGGATAAATACAGATTTTCTTACGTGGTACATAAACCTAAAGAGATTACCCTGGAAACAATATACGCTGCAGACAACTACATCAAAAGCAGGCTCTACTCTTTCCCAACCTACCAGATTCGGTTGTTGAAATCACTCTTCAGCCTGCGCCGCCTGAAAAGGGCTTATGCGATATACAAGTTTAATCAGGCGCTTAAACTGAGCTGGCAAAATGCCCATTATTATAATAAATATCCTAAAGATATCATGTAAATGAAAGTTTCCTGAGTTCACGCTTCAGGAGTTTTCCCTGCGGTGTTCTGGGAAAAGTGGGTGGGAATTGAGAAGGATGCACATTAAGATATTTACAACAGGCGGAACTATTGACAAGGTGTATTTTGATGCAACGAGTGAGTATCAGGTAGGCCCGCCGAATATTTCAGCGGTCTTTAGCGAGTTGAAGCTGGGGTTTACTTACACGATTGAGTCTTTGATGAAAAAGGACAGCTTGGAGCTCACTGATGATGACCGAACAATTATTTGCCGGGCCGTAGCGGCGGATTCTTCCGACAGGATCCTCATTACCCATGGAACGGATACCATGGTTCAAACGGCAAAAATACTTGCCGACATCCAGGGAAAAACCATTGTTTTAACCGGTGCGCTCAAACCGGCTCTTTTCAAAACCACCGATGCTGTTTTCAACATCGGCTGTGCCGTTACCGCTGTCCAGACTCTTAAGCCCGGTATCTACGTTGTCATGAATGGGTGTGTGTTTACGCATGATCATGTCAGAAAGAATGTTCAAGACGGTATGTTCGAAACATTTTAATTAGAAAGAAGACACCATGAGCCAATACTGGAGCCGAATTATTCGTGAGTTGAAGCCCTATATTCCGGGTGAGCAACCCAAAGAAAACCGATATATTAAACTGAATACCAATGAAAATCCCTATCCGCCTTCACCCCGGGTTATCGACGCCATTGTTAAGGCGGTTGATTCCACCTTGCGGCGTTATCCGGATCCGAATTGTGATGCATTGAAGCAAATCATTGCAGTGTATTATGGGCTTAACAAAGGGAATGTGTTTGTGGGCAACGGTTCGGACGAAATTCTGGCGCTCTCCTTCATCAGTTTCTTCAAACAGTCGCTGCCCATCCTTTTTCCGGACATTTCCTACAGCTTCTATGAAGTCTATTGCGGTATCTTTGAAATTCAGAACATCCGTGTACCCTTGACAGAAGATTTCGATATTTCCCTGGTGGACTATGAGCAGCCCAATGGCGGCATCATTTTTCCGAATCCCAACGCACCCACGGGAAAACTACTTTCATTGGAGCAGATCAAAAAACTTTTGGAACAGAATGGAGAAACCGTCGTTATCGTCGATGAGGCCTACATCGATTTTGGTGGAGACACTGCCGTTCAATTGATTGGGGAACATCCAAACCTGCTGGTGGCTCAGACGTTTTCAAAATCGAGATCACTGGCCGGCTTGCGAGTCGGCACGGCCCTGGGATCTGAAGAGCTCATCGAAGGCCTTGAGCGGGCCAAAAACGCCTTCAACTCCTACCCATTGGACAGACTGGCCATTACCGGTGCCGTAGAAGCCATCAGGGACGAAGCATACTTTCGAGCGACCTGTAAAAAGGTGATGGATACACGAGAGCGTACCGTTGCAGCGTTATCTAAGATGGGATTTTCGATTATTCCTTCCGTGGCTAATTTTATTTTCATCAAACCCCCCGGGATACGGGCCGGGGAGCTTTATACCCGACTCAAGGATGATAAAGTTTTGGTTCGATATTTTGACAAGCCGCGTATCAATGAGTACCTGCGTGT
>Ga0190293_1000643_pt1 | contig 12426 bp, 9 predicted proteins | sample 48693001_MG_FD_161671 | JGI IMG/M metagenome (GOLD analysis project Ga0190293, IMG submission 161671) | Hydrothermal vent microbial mat bacterial communities from Southern Trench, Guaymas Basin, Mexico - 4869-30-0-1_MG | ecosystem: Environmental > Aquatic > Marine > Hydrothermal vents > Microbial... | reverse complement strand
AATTCGTGTAACAGAGTTGTTTATGCAGGTTTATATTGGGGAGCTGTTTCGGCACCAATAAGTTTGGAACCTGAAAAGGTGAAATTTAAAATCCCAAGTGCGGGATATCAGGATGTTACTGCAGATCTTACCATTGATATGATCTATTATAAGGATGTAACAGATATTGTTACAGCCAGTAATAGTGTATCTGGTGATTATTATGTTGCAAATATAAGTTCCTCTGAAGGAAGAAGTTCAGCAGCAGGCTGGTCATTGGTGATTGTTTATGAAGATGCTACGGAATCAAGAAAGTATATTTCTACTTTTGATGGTTTTTCAGCAGTTAGGGATGCACCTTATGATAGGGTAGATTTTAAATATTCAGGATTTGTAACACCACCATCAGGTGCTGTTGAAGGTAGAGTAGGAGTAGCTGCATTAGAAGGAGATTTGGGTTGGTATGGTGATCAAATGTTGTTTAAAGCAGATGCAAATACAAGTTTTACTGCCTTGCACGATGCTGAAAATGAAGAAAATAATTTTTTTAATAGCAAGATTACTGAAAATGGTGCACAGGTTACGAATCGTAATTTAAATAGTACTAATACCCTTGGATGGGACCAAAAACTATTAAACCTTTCTGATCTTAATCCCGGGAACAGTTTGATAGGGAATAATGAAACAGGTGCAACCGTTAGAGTTACAAATACTGCGGGTGGTGACTGGATCTATACTTTTTTAAATACTTTTTCAATTAATATTATAGAACCGGTTTTACAGGTTATTACCAGTGTTGAAGATACATCTGGTAATCCAATTACACATAATTCACCGGTACCATTAGGATCAACAGTTTGGTATAATATTAAATTTCAAAATATTGGAACGGATAATGCACAAAATACTTATATAATAAATAACTTACCCATCAATGTTACTTTAGATGAAAGCAGTATTATTCTTCCTTCAGGAGTTACCTATAGTTATAATAATGTAACCAGAGAATTAAGATTTGATATTGATAATTCACTGGTTGAGAAAAAATCTGTATCCAGTTCACATAATATTCGTTATCAGGTAACTGCCTCTGAGAATTGTTTTGATTATTCCGATGCCTGTACAAATTTACTGGAAAACAGTATTACTTCTTATTACGATGGTGAAACTTCCGGTGATAATATTTCCGGTCAGCCAGGTTTAAATGGAATCAATGGTTGCGGATTGGGAAGTGTAGGTTCTATGGATCTTTTTGTGGATACCAGCTCGTGTTCTTTTGATAGTGAATTGTTCTTTTGCAATAATACATTGACATTTGAAGGTGATGATGGCTATGATACTTATATATGGACAGATGAAGCAGGAAGTGTTATTAGCAATACAAAAGAAGTAACGGTAACAGGTGCAGGAATTTATGTAGCTACACAAACAAGAACAGGTTGTACGAAAACGATAAGAACTGTTACAGTAAACGGTTTGGATGTTACCATTACACCAAGTGATGTTTTATGTAAAGATGCTATCAACGGACAAGTAGAAATTACTATAAATGAAACTTCCAACGCTTATAGTTATGAACTTTATAAAGGAGCTAGTTTAATTGATTCTAAAAATAATATCACAAGTAATACACATACATTTACAAACCTGGATATTGGTAATTATAAGGTAAAATCTATCAATGCAGATGGCTGTTTTGATGAATCAACCTTTTCTATTGCACAGCCAACTTTATTACAGGCTTCTTCGGTTAAATTATTTAATGTTACCACTTGTAACGGAGCAGTTTTAAACGGTAGTGTTCAGGCTTCAGCATCAGGAGGAATTCCGCCGTATGAGTTTAGTATTGATGGGGGAAATAACTATCAGGTAGAAGATACTTTCTCAGTTGCAACTGAAAAAACCTATGAAATTTTAGTGAAAGATGCCAATGGTTGTATCAAACCAACAAATATTGTTGTAGGTTTTGACCCTGAAATTATTTATGAGATCACCAAAGAAGATGTTATCTGTGTTGGTGACTCCGATGGAAGAATAAGTGTTAATCTCACAAACGATCAGGGTTATAAGGTAACCTATAGTATGGATGGTACAAATTACCAAACCAGCTCTAATTTTAACGGTTTGGCCAAAGGAACTTATGAATTATGGGTGAAAAAGGATAATGGTTTCAATGTTTGTGAAACTATGAATACAATTGAAATAGATCAACTTATCTATTTACAACTAACAGCAGAAACTGATTTTACCTGTGAAGGAGCAAGCAATATTGTTATTGCCCAGGTGGATCCTATCTATCAAGATGATGTTACTTTTTATTTGGATGGAGCCAATGGTAATAGTTCGGGCATTTTTGAAAATGTCACCAAAGGAACTCATATGGTTACAGTTAAACATAATGAATACGGTTGTAGTGATACACCTGTTGAAGTAACAATACAAGAGTATATTCCAATATCCTTTCGAGTTGATAATACGTATATCAATGAATATACGATCAATGCAAGTGGTGGAGAACCAGGATATGAATATAGTATGAATTCTATGGATGATTTTGGTTCGGATAATGTATTTCACATTAGAAAAACAGGTGATTACACTTTCTATGTAAAAGATCAAAGAGGTTGTGTGGAGGAAATTACCATGTTCATTGAATTTTTAGATATTGAAATTCCTGATTTCTTTACTCCGGAAGGAGATGGAATCAATGATACCTGGTATCCAATTAATATAGAACCTTATCCAAATATTACGGTGCAAATATTTGACAGATATCAACGGCTGATTGGCAGTTATAAGGGGTTGCAACATTCCTGGGATGGAAATTATAAGGGCAAACCTTTACCAAGTGGAGATTACTGGTATTTTATTAGACTTAATGAAAATGCAGATAATCGTGAGTACAAAGGAAATTTCAGTTTAGTTAGATAATAAAGATACCGATGAAAAAAATAATTGTTATAATAATATTATTAGTTGCCGGATTTAAAAGCTATTCTCAGGAATTTAAACTTGCACCTTATACGCAGTATTTAGTTGAAAATCCATTTATTATTTCTCCGGCATATGCTGGTGAAGGAGCAATGAACAGATTACGCTTTAGCGGAGTTTTTCAATGGGCTGGATTAAAAGATGCACCCAACACGCAAACCTTATCCTATGACACACATGTATTCGAAAACTCAGGTACAGGAATTGTTTTGTACAGAGATAAAAACGGTAATACATCACAAACAGGAGGGCAGTTAACATTTGCACATCATTTAACTATCAATGAATCGAACGGACAGTATATTTCATTTGGTTTATCGTATAAATTTACCCAATTCAAAATTGATGTATCTGGTTTTGAATCGGTAGGAGATTACAATCCTAATGATGACCCAAATATAGGTGCTGATATTTCTAATTTCAATTCAAATTTTGATGCAGCATTTTTATACAGATTAGGAAGATTTCACTTTAGTTTTAATGCAGCTAATATATTGAATAAGAGTGTAAAAGCTTTTGATGATAGTGAGCCCAAAAAACTGCGTAATTATTATGTTTATACAGGTTATGTTTTTGATATTCAAGATGGAGAATACGAGATTGAACCATCTGTTTATTTCAAACTGTTTGAAAGTGATAGCAGATCCATTACTGATATAAATGTAAAAGCTAAAAAAATAACCGATGATGGATATTACTGGGCTGGATTTAGTACAAGATTTATAAATGATCAAAGTTTTGAGCCTTTGGCAATAGTACCAATGCTGGGTCTAAAAAAGCAAGATTTTTATGTAGGTTATGCATTTCAATACAATATAAATGATGCAATTGAGTTAAATCATGGAGGTACTCATTTACTTACTCTTGGCTATGATTTCGAAACTTCAAAAGCAACAAGATGGTAATTGATAAAACTTAAACATTATGAAAAAGATAAAAATGGTATTATATTTGCTTTTATTGGTTATATTGAGTTTTTCAACGTATGGATAAATTTAATAGAGAATAATTAATAACTTAAATAAAAAAAAATGAGAAAGATATATATTTTAATAACAGTATTTTTTTTAGCAGCTTTTGGAATGCAGGATATGCAAGCCCAAACAAAGCAGGAAAAAGTATATAAAACCACAAAAGCAAAAACCCCCGAAGCTGTAAAAAAATCCTTAAAAGATTATGCCGATTATAATATTTCTAACGATGTAACGTTTACTAAAAAGGGGAGTGAAAATATTTATAAGTTCAAAGTGCAAAAAGGTAACTGGTCTCACTTTTTATTGATCAACGAAAAAGGAAAGATTGTTGGAATAGAAACAGGTGAGCACAGTAATTAAAGTATCTGACGAAAATTTTCATAAAATTTTCAGATTTGTTTGTATGCCTTATTAGTTAACGCTAATAAGGCTTTTTTTATGAATGTAACTCTATTTTGAAAAGTCTAAAATGCGCCTGTCTGGAATTGTTTCCGCTCAAGCGGAATCTCCATTAATTTCCCTGAATTTAAAGTCGATTCAAATTATTGAATTAAAGATTTCCCATGTGGTTTAATACCTTTTATATCTTCAATTTCTTTTTGACTTCTTTTAATTCAAAACTTTCTCCTAAATACACTTTTCTTACCATTTCATCATCTGCCAATTCTTTGGGTGTCCCTTCTTTTAAAATACCACCCTCAAACATTAAGTAAGTTTTGTCAGTTATTGCCAATGTGGCATGCACATCATGATCGGTAATCAATATGCCAATATTTCTATCTTTTAAATGTGCAACAATATTTTGTATATCTTCTACAGCAATGGGATCAACTCCTGCAAAAGGCTCATCTAAAAGAATGAATTTTGGATCAGAAGCTAAAGCTCTGGCAATTTCAGTTCGCCTGCGTTCTCCTCCCGATAAAAGATCACCACGATTCTTGCGAACATGATCCAAACCAAATTCTTCAATTAAAGATTCCAGTTTCTCTTTTTGTTCCTTTTTTGAAAGATCCGTAAACTGCAGAATGGACATGATATTATCTTCAACAGATAGTTTTCTAAAAACAGATGCTTCCTGTGCAAGATAACCAATACCTTTTTGAGCACGTTTGTACATAGAATCATGTGTAATATTTTCATCATCTAAAAATATTTCACCTTCATTTGGTTTGATCATTCCAACGATCATATAAAAAGAAGTTGTTTTTCCTGCTCCATTAGGACCTAAAAGCCCGATGATCTCACCCTGTTCCACCTGTAATGAAATTCCCTTAACAACTTTTCTGCTGCCATACATTTTCATTATATTCTCTGCTCTTAAAATCATGTTTATTGTTATTTATCAATTTTTAATCATTAATATTATTTCTTTTCTTTTTTTTGGTGGTTGGTTTATCAGTTTTTTTGAATTCTTTTTCCTTTTTATTTTTCTCATTTTTAATGATTCGAGCAGATATTCTGATGCTAACTTCGTATAAAGTGACCATAGGTATTGCAACAATGATCTGACTGATAATATCTGGCGGAGTTATCACAGCAGCTAAGATCAACACTAATACAAGTGCATACTTTCTGTATTCTTTTAAAAATTCAGGAGTTACCAATCCCATTTTTGTTAGGAAATAGATTACAATTGGTAATTCAAAAATAAAACCTGACGACAGACAAGAAGCTTTTAACAGACCTGTATAAGAGCTAAGGTCAAAGTTGTTTTTTACTTCATCTGCTACACGATAACTACCTAAGAAATTAATAGATAGAGGTGTTATCACATAATATCCAAATAAAATACCTAAAAAAAATAAAAAGGAAGTGATAATGATAAAACTTCTTGCATTTTTCTTCTCGGTATCATATAATGCTGGTTTGATAAATTTCCAAACTTCCCAAACAATAAATGGAAAGGCTGCAATAAATCCAAAAACAATGGATGTCCAGATATGTGCAGAAAATTGTCCTGCCATGGTTCTGCTCTGTACAATAAAGGGGATCTCATCAATACATAGACCATTGGTTCCAAAACTTTGTGATACAGAACACAAAAAGCGATAGGTAACAAACGATGGGTCTTTTGGAGCCAGCAAAATAGAGTTAAATATAAAATCCTTCATTATAAAGGCAATAATACCACCTGCAAATACTGCTAATGCCGATCTTACGAGGGTCCACCTTAAAACTTCAAGGTGGTTTAAAAACGACATTTCATTTTTTTGTTTACTCATATTTTTTTATCCTTTTAGGAAGAACAATTTTATAAATTTATATTTTGTTTTAAGCCTTAAATAATACCTTCTTTTATTAGGTCATGAAAATGAACAACACCAATATATTTATCATTTTTTGTAACCAGGATCTGGGTAATATCCTTTTTCTTCATTATATCTAAAGCCTTAATGGCCATTGTTTCAGCATCAATTATTATTGGATTTTTACCCATGATATCTTTTGCTGTCAATTTTTGGATATCATTGTTATTTTCCAACATTCTTCTAATATCACCATCAGTAATGATTCCAATAATTTGACCATTATCTACTACTGCTGTAGTACCCAATCGTTTTTTTGAAATTTCAATAATTACTTCTTTTACAGAAGTGTTCATTTGTACGGAAGGTACTTCATTTGACTCTGCTAATTCATTTACTCTCAAATAAAGTTTTTTACCCAATGCACCTCCTGGATGGTACTTAGCAAAATCTTTACTCGAAAAATCATTTAGATCTAACAAACAGATTGCCAGGGCATCTCCAATAACCAATTGAGCAGTTGTACTGCTGGTAGGCGCCAGATTATTAGGGCAGGCTTCTTTTTCAACATAAGAGTTTAAAACAAAATCGGCATTTTTGCCTAAAAAAGAATCTTTATTACCTGTGATTGCAGCGATTTTATTTCCATAATTCCTAATAAGAGGAACTAAAACTTTTATTTCGGGAGTATTACCACTTTTAGAGATGCAAATAACAAAATCATCTTTTTGGATATTTCCAAGATCACCATGTATTGCATCTGCAGCATGCATAAAAATAGCTGGAGTTCCTGTTGAATTTAATGTTGCTACTATCTTTTTTGCAATATTTGCACTTTTGCCAATTCCGGTAACGATAACCCTTCCGTCAATGTTTAAAATAGTTTTTACTGCATTTTCAAAATCACTATCCAATAAATTAACTAAATTACGAATTGCATCAGATTCAATTAAAATAGTGCTTTTAGCAGTTTTTAATATGTTTTTAGCGTAATTCAAAATAATAATTTTTAAAAATTCAAAATATTACATTATATTTATAGGGCAATTACAATTTTATTAAAACAATAATAAATACAATTGTAATGTAATACTACAGAGATAATGTATTTCTGCAAAAATATTTAAATTTAGATAAATAAGAGAATGAAAGTGACAAAAATTGACTTTAATTCAGAATTAAAAAAACATTTTGGTTTTAGTAAATTTAAAGGATTACAAAAAGAAGCAATTGAAAGCCTGGTTGAAAAGAATAATACTTTTGTTGTAATGCCAACTGGTGGAGGTAAATCATTAATTTATCAGCTGCCTGCCCTTGTTTTAGAAGGCACTGCTATTGTGGTGTCACCTTTGATCGCGTTGATGAAAAATCAGGTGGATTCCTTAAGAGGTATTTCAACAGAATATGGTATTGCACATGTATTAAACTCTTCCTTAAACAAAGGAGAGATAGCCCAGGTTAAAAGTGATATTGAAAATGGAATTACAAAATTACTTTATGTAGCTCCCGAATCTTTAACAAAGGAAGAATATATTGAGTTTTTACAAAAGCAGAAAATTTCATTTATAGCGATTGATGAGGCACATTGTATCTCGGAATGGGGGCATGATTTCAGACCCGACTATAGAAATTTAAAAAATATCATTCAAAAAATAGGAGATTTACCAATTATTGGTCTGACAGCTACTGCTACTGAAAAAGTACAGGAAGATATTTTAAAGAACTTAGGTATGTCAGATGCCAATACCTTTAAAGAATCATTTAACAGGCCAAATTTGTTTTATGAAGTGCGACCAAAAACAGCAAACGTTGAAAAAGATATCATACGGTTTGTTCGTAATTATGAAGGAAAATCTGGTATTATTTATTGCTTAAGTCGAAAAAAAGTAGAAGAAATTGCCCAGGTTTTACAGGTGAACGGAATTAAAGCTGTACCGTATCATGCCGGTTTAGTTGCAAAAACCAGAGCAAAACACCAGGATATGTTCCTGATGGAAGATATTGATGTGGTAGTTGCTACAATTGCTTTTGGAATGGGGATCGATAAACCTGATGTTCGGTTTGTAATTCATCATGATATTCCTAAGAGTTTAGAGAGTTATTATCAGGAAACAGGTAGAGCAGGAAGAGATGGAGGAGAAGGTTATTGTCTGGCTTTTTATGCCTATAAAGATATTGAAAAACTCGAGAAATTCTTATCGAATAAACCAATAGCAGAGCAGGAAATTGGTAATGCTTTATTGCAGGAAGTTGTCGCTTACGCAGAAACATCCGTTTCACGACGAAAATTTTTATTACACTATTTTGGTGAAGAATTCGATGAAGTGAATGGAGATGGTGCTGATTTGGATGATAATGTTAGAAATCCGAAAAAGAAAGCAGAAGCAAAAGATAATGTTCAAAAACTTTTAAAGGTTGTTAGAGATACGAAAGAAGAATATCGATCAAAAGAAATAATCAACACACTGATAGGTAAAGAAAATGCCTTACTGATATCGCATAAAACGAATAAACAAAATTATTTTGGTATAGGTAAAGACAAAGATGATAAGTACTGGATGGCTTTGATTCGGCAGGTTTTTGTTACAAATTTATTATATAAAGAAATTGAACAATACGGAGTTTTAAAGCTGAGTCCTGAAGGGTTGGATTTTATTGATAACCCAACATCTTTTATGATGACGGAGGATCATATTTATGCAGAGGATGATGATTCAAATATCATAACCAATGCAAAAGGATCGGGTGGTGGAACAGATGAAGTTTTAATGAAAATGCTTAAAGATCTTCGGAAAAGTGTTGGAAAAAAATTAGGAGTCCCACCTTTTGTAGTTTTTCAGGATCCTTCTCTTGAAGATATGACATTGAAATATCCTGTTGATATCAAAGAAATGGCTAATGTGCATGGAGTTGGTGATGGCAAGGCCAGAAAATATGGAAAACCTTTTGCAGAATTGATTGCAAAATATGTTGAAGAAAATGATATTACACGCCCGGATGATCTAATTGTTAAAAGTACAGGAGTTAATTCGGGGTTAAAACTTTATATTATTCAAAATACCGATAAAAAATTACCATTGATCGATATAGCCAAATCAAAAGGCCTTGAAATGGAAGATCTGATCAAAGAAATGGAAAGGATTGTTTATTCGGGTACTAAGATCAATATCAAATATTGTATTGATAATGTATTGGATGAAGATCAACAAGAAGAAATTCATGATTATTTTATGGAAGCTGAAAACGATCAGATCCAAATGGCATTAGATGAATTTGACGGTGATTATGATGATGAAGAACTTCGGTTGATGCGAATTCAATTTATTAGTGAAGTGGCTAATTGATGGGAGTTTATATTTCTTATAAATAATCCAATGAGGTGTTTATATAAGATAAGAACTAATAAAAGCAATTGCAAATCCAATAATAATTGCAATAAACTTTTTAAAATTAAATTGATGATTTTCAGAGCTTTCAAATAAGATTGCTGTTGAAATATGTAGGAATATCCCGATGACCAAAGCATTTATTTCTGTTTGATACTGTTTTAGTACAGTTAGATCTTGTGCAACCCAACTTCCTAATGGAGTCATTAAAGCAAACAAACTTAAAAACAAAGCTACTTTTGGCAAAGACAGATTTGAATTCTTAAAAAAGACAGCAAGAATAATTGCAATGGGAACTTTATGAATGATAATAGCCCAAAGCAGACCTTGATTTTTTTCAATTCCTAAGGGTACACCTTCTAAAAAAGCATGAATACTTAAACTTACAAATAACAGCCATGGAACATGATTTCCGAGGTCGTGTGCGTGAACATGACCATGCTCGGCTCCTTTAGATAAATATTCAAGTACCGTTTGAACAACGATTCCTAATAATATAAAAAGACCAATATTCTTTTGTTGTGATTCAAATACTTCAGGTAAAAGATGTAAAACCGTAATGGAGAGTAAATATGCACCACTAAAAGATAAAAATATTTGAATTGCTTTTTTTTGAGGAGCAATAAATTTTGCAATTAAAACTCCAATTACAACTGCAAGTATAAGTGCTATATATATCATTCTAAAATCAAAATTAATCTTTCGGATAAATCTTTATCAAAAGTATCCAGATTATAATTTCCAAAAGTATTACTTATTTTTAATCCAGCTTTCATAGCAAATTCTTCCATTTTATTTAGATCAAGACATTGTAATTTTTCTAAAAAATGGTGCTCTTTTTGATCTGCTTCAAAATAAATATCCTTTATCAAAATATTATTTTTAACATACTTATGAATATTGAAAGTAATTCCGTTTTTAATTATCTCTTGTCTTTCTTCCAATTCGTTCAGGGTTTTTGTAATATTTAAAAAATCAATTACAATATAACCATTTTTATAAATAGCATTCTTGAAATTCTTTAAAACGATAATATTACTTTCTTCCTTCTCAAAATATCCAAAACTTGTAAATAAATTAAATATGGCATGGTATTTTCTCAATAATGGATCTCTCATATCATGAGAAGTAAACTTTAAAGACTTATTCTCAAACTTTTTAGCAGCCTGAATGCTGTTGATTGAAAGATCAGACCCTACAACATCAAATCCCCGGGTATTTAAAAAAAGAGCATGTCGGCCTTTTCCACAGGGGAGATCTAATATTTTGTCTCCTTTTTGGAGATGTAAAAATGAAATAAGGTTCTTCATAAAATATTTGGCCTCTTTCTCATCTCTGTGATCGTATAGTAAATGGTAATAAGTTGTGTCAAACCAATTGACAAACCATTCTGGTTTATTTTCCATATAAAAAGATTGCGGCAAAAATAATTAATAGCAACTAAATAAAAGAATTTGCAATGAGATATTTTATAGCTTAAGAGTTTAATGTATTTTTGCTAAATGGATGGAAATTTTAAAATGCTTGCTAAATCCTTGTTTGGATTTGAATCGGTTTTGGCCAAAGAACTTCGAAAATTAGGAGCTCAGGATGTTAGAGAAGGAGTTAGAAATGTTACCTTTAAAGGAGACAAGGGCTTTATGTATAAAGCCAATCTTGCTTTGAGAACAGCAATCAGAATTTTGGTTCCTGTACATAGTTTTACTTTGTATAATGAAGATGATCTTTATGATAACTTAAAAAATATTCAATGGGAAAAATATTTTGATGTAGATGAAACATTTGCTATTAATTCAGCTGTCCATTCTGATAATTTTACCAATTCACATTATGTATCTTTAAAAAGTAAAGATGCCATTGTTGATTATTTCAGACAAAAATATCATAAAAGACCCAGTATTGACATCAAACATCCCGATGTATTATTCAATATTCATATTCAAAAAAATACTTGTACGGTTTCATTGGATAGTTCCGGATCTTCCTTACATAAAAGAGGTTATAAGACCGATACAAATATAGCTCCGATCAATGAGGTTTTAGCTGCGGGTTTGGTTCTCCTTTCGGGATATGATGGAAGTCAGCACTTTATTGATCCGATGTGCGGTAGTGGTACCATATTAATTGAAGCAGCAATGATCGCTAATAATATTCCGGTAAATATTAACCGACCGGAATTTGCATTTGAAAAATGGAAAGATTTTGATGAAGATCTTTTTGATAAAATTCACGATTCATTATTAAAAAAAGTTACAAATTCTGATAAAAAAATAATTGGCTATGATAAAGCGCCCTCTGCAATAAGAAAAGCACAGGAAAATGTTCAAAATGCGTCTTTAGAAGAATTTATCACAATTGAACGTCAGAATTTCTTTGAATCAGAAAAATCATTAGAAGGCAAAACGCTGCTTGTATTTAATCCTCCTTATGGTGAAAGACTTGAAATTAATGTTCCTGTTTTTTATAAGGAAATAGGGAACACTTTAAAACAAGGATATACGGATACGGATGCATGGTTTATTACATCTGATTTTAATAACGGACTTAAAAGTGTGGGTTTACGAACATCTAGAAAGATCAAGGTTTTTAATGGCAAACTGGAATGCAGGTTTGTTAAATATGAAATGTATAAGGGAAGCAAAAAGACCAGTAAGCAATAATAACAATTTTGGTTTGTTTTATTCTTTTCACGATCTATTCTTTGCAGTATTATGAGAAAATCTTACCAAAGTGTTATCAAAACAGAATAAAGTAGTTAGTAAAACCCACCATCTTCCCGTAAAACCTTTACCATGTGAAATCCGAAAATTTCATAGCCTTCATTGTAATAGAATTTATGTGATTTTCTGT
>Ga0190293_1000642_pt1 | contig 12447 bp, 10 predicted proteins | sample 48693001_MG_FD_161671 | JGI IMG/M metagenome (GOLD analysis project Ga0190293, IMG submission 161671) | Hydrothermal vent microbial mat bacterial communities from Southern Trench, Guaymas Basin, Mexico - 4869-30-0-1_MG | ecosystem: Environmental > Aquatic > Marine > Hydrothermal vents >... | reverse complement strand
GATATGCATATTATAATGTAACGATGAGAAGCATGACCGGCTTTGCCCAGGGGAGGTTTTCTCTGGACAAGCTTTCAATTGGTATCACAATAAAATCTCTTAATCACAGGTTCCTTGATATTTCCTTTAAAGGATCCGGGACATCTCAGGAAATTGAGAAGATGGTTAAGCAGATCATCAAGGATGATCTGCATAGAGGGAAAGTTGAGATAGTTGTGGATTTCTTTAATCTTGACCAGAACAGCTGGGACATTCAGTTCAATGAATATCTGTTGTCAAATATTCTGGACAAAGTACTTCATTTCAAAAAAAAATATAAAAGTGAACTATCACTCTCACTTGACTCACTTCTTAAGATCCCGATGGTATTCCATCTTGAACAGACCGGGAGTGATTTGTCAGAGAAAGAAAGGTCTGTTATTGAAAAAAAAATAAAAAAGATATTCCTGGATTTTATAAAAAGCCGAGAGGAAGAAGGACTGGAGATTTCAAAATCAATAATGAGCAGTCTCGAAATACTAGATAAGAACACAGCGATCGTTCAGAAGAAAACTGCTGATATAGAATCTGAACTTTTTCAGAAATACAGAGAAAAAATAAAAAAATTTCTCAATGATATTGATATTGATGATAAGAGAGTTCTGCAGGAAGCTGCAATTCTTGCAGAGAAATCATGTGTTACAGAAGAAGTAAACAGACTGATGACACATTCAGGCCGAATAAGAAATATGATTAAAAAGAAAAAGAGCGATCTCCTGGGTAAGGAGCTTGATTTTCTTACGCAGGAATTACTCAGGGAAATATCTACTATTTCGGCAAAAACAAATTCGATGAACATTCATGAAAATATAATCATGATAAGAAGAGAAATCGAAAAGATAAAACAGCAGGTTCAGAATGTCGAATAAAATTCTTTTGAACATTGGTTTTGTAAATTCAGTGATCGTTAATAAAATAGTTTCAATAATTCAACCAAATTCAGCTCCTGTAAGAAGATTTGTAAAAAAAAAAGAAGCAGAGAATCTGTTAATAGATGCAACAATGGGGAAGAAAGTACGTTCAGTGGTAGTTCTAACTGACGGTATTATCGTTTTATCAGCTATCTCAGTTCAGGCTTTGACCGCACGTCTTGAAAATGAATAAAATCTTTGTTGTATCTGGCCCTTCCGGAAGCGGTAAATCAACATTGATAAAAATGCTTACAAAAGAACATGATTGTATCCTGTTTTCCATTTCTCATACAACAAGGGAGAGAAGGGATGGTGAAACAAATTCAGAAGACTACTATTTTGTAACCCGGGAAAATTTTTCCAATATGATCAAAAAGGATCTTTTTGCTGAGTGGGCGGAAGTTCATGACGAGTTATATGGTACTTCAATTAATGAAATTGAGGAGAAATCCACCGGTGATAATATTCTGGTCCTTGATATTGATGTCCAGGGTGCAGAGATAATAAAGAATAAATTTCCTGATTCTCTTCATGTTTTTATTATGCCTCCGGGGATTGCAGAACTGGAAAAAAGGTTATTGAAGAGAGAGAAAAAAATGAGCAGTAAATTCAAAAAGAGACTAATTACAGCTGAGAAGGAGATTAGAATTGGAGAATCAGGTTTTTATGACCATAAGATCATAAATGATAATATTGATAAATCCTATAACAAATTCAGGAATATATTCAGGAAATATATGAATTCGGTTTTATTATTTGATAAAAGCAATATCGAGGGGATCGAAAAATGATAAGTAGTATATTGATAACTTCAGGTTTGACGATGGAGCCGATAATATCTAAATGACGGAAATAACTGATATCCTGAAATTCTATAAAGAAATTGGTGCAGATTTTGTTGAGAGGAGAAACCCGGAGCCTGCATCAGAATTACGTGAAGTAACCAGGGTGATTCTCTCTTGTACGAAATGCCCACTTCATAAGACGAAGACCAAATATGTCCCTGGCGAAGGTAACATCTCTCCGGATATCATGTTTGTCGGGGAAGGCCCGGGTGAAACCGAGGATAAATTCGGAAGGCCTTTTATAGGCAAAGCAGGACAATTACTTGAGAAGATAATTGAAAAAATGGGATATTCAAGAGAAACAGTTTTTATTGGAAATATTGTAAAGTGCCGTCCGCCGAACAACAGGGATCCACAAAAGGATGAAGTCGAAGCGTGTTTACCTTTCCTGGAAGATCAGATAAAGATCCTTAAGCCTAAAGTCATCGTATGTTTGGGGAAAGTTGCTCTGAATAACCTTCTGAACACTAACTATCCAATCTCCAAAGTCAGGGGTCAGCTATTCAAATTTATGGATATACCTGTAATTCCTACTTATCATCCGGCTTTTATACTTCATAAAAAGGATAGAGAAGAGATTTCCCGCGTAAAATGGGAAATGTGGAGAGATATGGAAAAGGTATTGGCTATAGTTAAGGGAGATCAGGTCATTGAAAGTTGAGGTGGCACTATCGCTTAATACAACCGCAAATTTTTCATATGAACTGAGGGCGGATCCCAGTTCTATTAAAGAGGGAATAAGGGTTATTGTGCCTCTGTGGAACAGGGTCACCACGGGGTGGATCATCAATACCAGGTCAGGGTATCAGGGAAGCGTTAAATCTGTATTGGGAATTATTAAAGATGAATATATCCCTGATGAACAATATTTAAGATTTGTTAAAGAGATTTCAAGGACTTTTATGATCTCTGCCGGTAAAATACTTGATGCTTCTCTTTCTCCGGGAATGAGATCATTAACAAATGTATATTTCAATTCTGATGAAGGTGGTATCCCTTTTTACAAAAGATCGATTAAAGAGCATGAGAAGTTCAGTAAAAACAGAACGGTAGAATTCTTTTACAGAATAAAGGGAAGTGAAATATATAAATTGGAGGATTCAACTATTGACCGGGTCGGTGATGAAGCTGCACCCGGACATTTGATCTATCTTAATTATTACAGGGATGACTTCTATAAAAAAATATGGCAGAAGGAAAAAACTGCTGGGAGGAAACCGACAATTCTTCTTCCCAACAATCTTAGTATGGAGAGATATAAAAGTGGAATGAGTGATCTTCAGATATATAATTCACGAATAAAGACAGGAGAAAGAGAAAGGCTTTGGAAGATGGCTAGGGGGAACAATCCGGTCTTTTTCGGAGGAGGTGAATCGGCTTTATTCCTTCCTGTAAAACAACCCGGAACCATAATAATTGAAAAACCCGGTTCCTTTTTTTATGATAAGAACATTTCTTCAGGAATTGACCTGAGAAAAGCAGCCAGGATCAAGGCTGGAATTATGGGTGTCGATCTTATAGAGGGGAATAGCTGTACCACTTCCTTTCAACACTACAATAGAGAAGCTCTCAAAATTACGGATGACAGGGCAAACGATGTCCTCCCTGTGTCAGTAAAGAAACTGACTCCGGGCACCAGGATTCCACCTGATCAGGTAATAGATACAATAATCAATAATTTCATTAAGGGAGTCAGGGTTCTTGTTATAGTAAGCAAGAAAGGTTCTCTGAAATTCTTATTTTGCGGAGAGTGTAAAAGTATTTATAAATGCCCTTTATGTGGAGGGTCTGTAGCAATATCACCTGATAGCAGGCTTAATTGTATCTCCTGTAGTTATACTGATGAAAAGCCTGGAAAATGTGAAAAATGCAGTTCAGAATTGAAGATAATAGAGGATATCAGCGTCAGGTCATTAAAAAAAAAATTAGTTGACAGGGCTGGGAAAACATCAGTAATATCAATTGAAACTAAACTTCAGAATGATTATGAAAAAGTTCTGAAAAGACCTGAAACCGGAGAGAAGAATATTGTTATTTTAACTCCTGCAGAAGTAAATAGCATTCCTGAAAGATCATTCGATTATGTTGTTTTTCTTAAGCCGGAGTCATTTTTTGATCTAAATGATTTTAAAGGCGGAGAGCAGATATTCTCATTCATAAAAGGGCTTAGAGAAGTTATATCTCCGGAAGGTAAGATTGAGGTTTATTCGGTTTTTCATTTTCATTATTCATTGAAATATATAAATGATGATGTTCAATATCTGTTAAGAGAATTAAAATACAGAGAGTTCTTTCTGCTGCCACCATATTGTGATGTGTTTGATCTTGAGATGAGTGATAGAGATATCAGGAAATTAGCAGGGAAAATGAGAGATGTATTCAATGAGTTCCGGGACATTCTCAATATAAGGAAAATAAATCTTTCGACACGATCAAAAATACGCGGGTTTTATAAAGGGAGTATTCAGATTCATAATGAACGGGAAATAGTATCCAATTCCGGTATCTTAAATCTGAAAAACTTGAAGATTAAAGAACTTTATTGATTGGAAACTCTAACAGATTCCGTAATATTATCTGATTTTTTTTTCTGACATATTCATATTCCCGTTGAATATGCCCCCCTCTTCTATCACTACATTTTCAGAATTAATATTTCCATCAAATTTTGCAAAGCTATGAATTTTCAGTTTTTTCCCGGTGAAAATATCTCCCTTCGCTCTTCCGATGATATTGATAAATTCGGCTTCGATCTTACCGCTGGTATTGCCGGATTTTCCTATAGTTACAGTATTTTTCGATTGGATATTACCACTTACTTTTCCTTCAATTATTATAGAATCCTCAGATGTAATATTTCCTTTAATTTTAATTGTTCTACCTAAAAAAGATTCCGAACCGACATTAGTTGAAGAGTTTATTTCTTCACTTTTTTCGGCTTTATCTTTTTTCCTGTTTTTTGTAAAATCCATATTTACCACCTTTTAGAATTTATCTTAAATCCATTATACATAAACTAAATAAAAAATTCACCAGGAACTATCATATCTTAGCTTTCACTACTCTAGAAATACCATTAAGGTCATTATAAAACCTGATATCCCTGAATCTATATTCGTTAAGGATCTTTTTAACAATATTCCTCTGATCATACCCTATTTCGAGTAGTATAGTACCTCCATCCGAGAGATATTCTGGAGATTTATCTATTATTTTTTCAATAATTTCATATCCTTTTTCCCCTCCGAGAAGAGCTGTTTCAGGCTCATGATCACGAATAACAGGGTCAATAGATCTCAAAGCTTTTTCTGATAAATATGGGGGATTCGAAACAATAATATTAAATTTATTTTTTACAGGGGGGAAAAGGTCGGCACAGACAGGAGTGATCAGATGAACGACTTCATGAAGTTCTATGTTTCTCTTAAAAACACTCATGGCGTTTTCATTTATTTCAACTGATGTTACTCTGGATCTACTAAGTTTAGCAACGAGAATCGATATTATGCCACTTCCCGGGCCAATCTCAAGTATACTTGATGATTTGTCAGACTCTTCCAATAGTATTTCAAGAAGTAATTCGGTTTCCGGCCTAGGGATCAATACTGTATTATCTACAATGAAATTTTCTGAATAAAATTCTTTTTCACCAATCAAATAGGAGACGGGTTCTTTGGCAACCAGTCTGCCAACATATTCATTGAGTCTGTCCATATTCTCTTTCCCGCCAATTATGGAACTGCCATGGGCCCAGAATTCTTCCTTTGATAAATTGAATATCATTTTTATTAATAACAGAAGGTCAGCCGGATTAATCTTATACTTTTTTAAAGCTTCTTTATAAATTTCAGAAAGTTTCACTTACTGATTATTTCTTTAAATCTCTCTTCCAGCAGTTTTTTTGAGTTCATCTCGTCGAGATCTTTAATAAGTTTCTCCAGATTTCCGTCCATTGTCGATTCAATTCCGTAGTTCTTTCCGGTTATTCTATGATCAGTAACTCTGTTCTGAGGGAAATTATATGTACGGATCTTCTCAGATCTGTCTCCTTTGCCGACCTGTGATCTCCTGTCATTTGCAATGTCATCCTGTTGTTTCTCATGCTCAAAATCATAAAGACGTGATTTAAGAACTTTCATTGCTTTATCTTTGTTTTTATGTTGAGATGATTCGTCCTGGCAGGATACGACTATTCCTGATAGCGCGTGGGTTATTCTGATAGCTGATTCCGTCTTATTCACATGTTGGCCCCCGGCTCCGGAAGCTCTGTATGTATCTATTCTAATATCCTTAGCGTTGATCTCGATTTCCACATCATCAACTTCCGGAAGGACAGCAACAGTTACTGTCGAAGTATGTATTCTTCCGCTTGATTCAGTCTGCGGGACCCTTTGTACCCTGTGAACGCCACTTTCGAATTTAAGATATTTGTTCACATTTGACCCCTTAATATACATAGTGATCTCTTTAATACCGCCAATACCGGAATAATTGGTGGAAATTATCTCATGCTTCCACCCTTTTCGTTCAGATATTCTGGAATACATCCTCAGGAGGTCTGATGCGAATAGAGAGGCTTCGTTTCCCCCTGCGCCAGCCCTTATTTCAAGGAATACGTTTCTTTTATCCTCGCTTATATCTGAGACCATAAGAAGTTTTATGTCATTTTCAATAACTATCATTTCAACTTCAAGATTTTCTATATCTTCTTCGGCAAGTTCTTTCAGTTCCGGATCATCGGCGTTGCTGAGGATATCTAAAGACTCTTCGAGCTGCTTTTTAATTTTAAAATATTTTTGGTAATTCGCTTCAAGGGGATTCAGATTGGATAATTCTTTCGATAACGATGCAAATCTTTTCCTGTCATTTGTGATAGCAGGATCTGATAATTGCTTGCTTAATTCAGAATATTTATTGTGAAGATTTTCGAGATAGGAGAAAAACTTTTCACTGCTCTTTATATCCATATTTCTTCTTGAATTTTTCTATTCTTCCTTCAGTATCAACATATTTCTGCTGTCCTGTATAAAAAGGATGGCAGGAAGAGCAGATCTCTATATCAATTGCAGCTTGAGTAGCCCTTGTTTTAAAGGAATTACCACATGCACAAGTTACAGTACATTCCTCATAATTAGGGTGAATGTCTTTTTTCATATTTTCCTCCGAAACAAAGGGATTTTATCACTAAACCCAAAGCTTGTCAATATTTGATGTTCCGGGGTAATATAACTTCCAAAGCTAAAGTTTTCTTAATTCGGCCTCAACCGCTTTAATTAATTGCATTTTCAGATAGGGTTTTTTAATATATGATCCGGCTCCCAGCTTAAGGGTTTCTTTTACATTTTCATTGTCTGAATAGCCGCTGGTTATAATGGCCTTTTGTTCACCTTTTCGCATTAATATTTCGATGTAGGTTTGAAGGCCGTCAATCCCACCCATAATCATATCCAGTATCAGAAGGTCTACTTTCTCCTTTTGAACAAACTCGACAGCTTCCTCACCGCTTGAAACCGATGATACTCTGAAATTACACTCTGACAATATCTCTATAGCAAGTTGTCTGTTATTTTCATCATCTTCGATGATCAGTATATGCTCTCCGGAGCCGATATGTTTTGTAATGATTTCAGATTCTTCAGCTTCTTTATCATCCTCGAGATCATAGATGGCAGCAGGGAAATACAATTGAAATTCTGTCCCCTTTCCTTTACTGCTATTAACGATCAAATAACCATAATGATCTTTTACAGTCCATAAAACGACTGTCATACCGAGGCCGGTTCCACTTTTACCCATCCTTTTTTTACTGAAAAAAGGTTCAAAAATATTTCCAAGATCTTTCTTGTCTATACCAATACCATTATCTTTGATAGCCAATTTAATATAGTCACCCTCATTTATCCTGTCATACCCTCTTAAAGGTTCATCGAGATAACATCTGCTTGTAGATATTTCAATTGCTCCATCAATAGGAAGTGCTTCAGATGCATTTATGATGAGATTCATAATAGTTTTAGTGATATGAATTGATGATCCGAAAATGGATGTTTTTTCTGTAGAAAGGTCAGTAATATACGAAATGTTCGGTTGGTATTTTTTCAATTTCATAAATACAGGACTATTCAAAAAATCTTTAATGATCTCATTAATAGATATTGGCTCTTTATTGATCACCCCTTTCCTGGTTAAAGTAAGAAGATCTTGAACCATCTCAGCGGCTTTTTCACCTGAACTCTTGATTATTTCCACATATTTTCTATGGGGGCTGTCTTCCGGTAGATTTCTCAGTAGCAGGTCGGGATAAGAAACAACTCCTGAAAGAATGTTATTAAGGTCATGTGCAACTCCGCCGGCGAGTGATCCTATTATCTCCAGTTTCTGTGCCTGAACCAACTCCATATTTTTTTGTTCAAGTTCGTTTGTACGTTCAATAACTCTTTTCTCAAGTTCCTGATTTATCATGTCTACTTTATTTTTCTCAATTACCAGTTCCTCAGTTCTTTCCCTTATTTTTTCCTGAAGGTCGCCTTCCCTTCTTTTCATGCCGGTAGATTTGTAATAAAAGACAGCAAACAGGATAAAAAGGAGTATGAATACTGAGAGATAAATAAAAAAATTCGATCTCCAGAATGGGGATGTTATTGTGAATCTGAAAGATGCAGCAGGGACTTCCCAACTTTGGAAACCTGTTGAGCATTTTACCGAAAATATATATTTCCCTGATGAAAGATTTGAATAAGTGATCTGCTCCTGGCTTGAAGCGGATGACCAATTAGAATCAACCGGTTCTAATTTCCACCTGTATTTAACTTTTTCAGCAATTGCTGAAGTAATGCCGATAAAGCTGAAGGAGAGATGATTCTGATTATAAGGTAATTCAAGTTTTTGAGGCAGATTTGTCCCTGCATTGAATCCTTCACAATATTCGTTAATATCTTTGTCTCCCAGAAATAGTTTTATACCTGTTATATAAGTGATCGGGTCAGGAAATGATTTCCCAATATTTTCAGGATTAAAAACTATTGATCCGGTCTGTGTCCCGATCCAGATATTGCCGGAACTGTCCTTGAAAATAGATTTCTCATTACACTTTGATCCCTTCATTCCTACATTTCCGGAAAAATAAAGATATTTATCAGCCTCATTAAAGTTATAATTATCAAGATTAATCCTGAAAAACCCGACATTTGTTCCAACCCATAGATCTCCGGAATTATCAAAGATCATTGATAATATGTTTTTCTCAGGAAGATTTGTAGGATATTCATATCTGCTGATTATTGGTTGTGGAATAGTTGGATCGACCAGGAACAGGCCGGCTGAATATGTACCGACCCAGAATCGGCCTTTTACATCTTTCAGAATTTCTGTAATAGAAAAACTCTCAAGTTCTTTAAATCCGGGATGTTTTTTGAATTCCGTACCATCATAATAAAACATTCCCCTTTCACTGCCGAACCAGATGTTCCCTTTATTATCCTCTGCGATGCATAGAATCAAATCGATATTTAAAAGTTCTTTTTTTTGGATTTCAGTGAACTTCCCTTCATCCAATAATAAAATGGTTGAAGAATTGGTTATGAACCATATCCTGTCCGAGCTGTCCTGTAAGACATCATGAAAAAAAGAGAACTCATTTTCCCAATTCTTAAATTCCCTGACAATTTTTTCATTCTTTATCTGCAGAATTAAATTATCACTGCATAGCCATATAAAACCTTTATTGTCTCTGAACATTGGATAAAAGGTATGACTGGAATAGGGGAGAGATTTTTTTAAAACTTTTCCGGTTTCACCTGAAATTATATTAATTCCTTTATCAGATGACAAAAGGATGTTTTTATTTTGATCTTCGAAAAATGACCATACATTATTATCTTTTAAGCCAGACCTTACGGAATAACTTTTAAATGGGAACCATTTTAATTGTTTTGAGAGCCCTCCGTCTGTACCTATCCAAATATTATTTTCCCGGTCCTCTCCGATCGCAGAAACAAAGTTATTTATTAGTCCTTCATTTGTAGTAAATGTATCGAATCTATCCCCGTTATAAATTGCGAGTCCCTCTTTTGTCCCGACCCTTAATTGACCATCTGAAGATTCGTGAATTGTCCAGATAGAATTTGATGGTAATCCGTCAGCTGCTGAAAAAGATTTCCAATTATCGTTTTGTTTGAGAAATAATCCGATTTCTGAACCGACCCATAATCTTCCTGCAGTATCTTTAAAAACAATTGAAACCTGGAATTTTTCAGGTGCAACACTTATAGGGATCCTTTCTATCTTTTTGTTGTAATACCTTAATAACCCTTCTTTGCTGCCGATCCAGAGTGTACCGTTTTTTTCCCTGTAAAGAGAGGAAATAGATTTATCAGAGAGGTTGGCGAATTTTGGATTCGCTTCTACTTCGCCATTGATATAATGAACTATCCCGCCTTTGGAATCTGTAAAAAATATTTCTCCGTATTCTCCGCCAATAATAGTTTTTACTTCACCTCTGGGAAACCCGGCATTTGAATTCATATGTTCAAACTTATTTCCATCAAACTTGTAAACTCCGGCATATGTACCTATCCATAAAATATTATCTTTGTCTTCATAGATAGACGCGACCCTTTCGCTTGTAAGTCCTCTTGTCCTGTCGAAAGTTTCAAATTGCCGCCCGTTAAATCTTGACAGTCCTCCTCCATAAGTCCCGATCCAGATGAATCCTCTTGAATCTTCAAGAATGGATGTTATCTCTGTTTGGACAAGTCCATGTTCAATGTCAAAGTTTCGGAAGTTTAATTCTTGGGCAAAAGATAGAGGTATAACGCTGATTAATAATAAAAAGAATGTCCATGCTCTCATAAATACAAATGTATTTTATAATTTTATCAAGATTAATTCTATTATATTTCAATAATAAAAATTTTATTATAAATATCTTCAGAATTTTAATGAAATTTTGTGGAAAAAACAGGAATATAATCATGTACATACGCTATTAATCAGCATTTATTTGAAATGCACATTTTCATATAGTGTATACTGCCTATATGAAAGATGAATTCCGGAAACGCAATGCTGATGCGGTTTTGCGTTGAATTGTGATGTTATGAGAATAATTTCTATTCTGCTATAATTTTACCAATAACTAAGTTTTGTAAGAAATTTTGGAGTAATAATGAGTTTTTCAAACCCGTCATATTTATTTCTTTTATTGTTGTTGATACCTTTGATAATTTTAATGTTGATCAATTTCAGAAGGAAACGTGAGATACTGGAAGGCTTTATGTCTATAAAATCCTTCAATAAATTGGGTATGCGCAGTGGAAGAGAAATCCCATTGATGAAATCACTTATAATAATCCTTGCATTTATTTTTTTTGTTGCCGCACTTGCGGGTCCCAGATGGGGAGAAAAATTTGAAAATTTAAGTATTAAGGGAATTGAAATGGTCTTTTTACTTGACACCTCTTTTTCAATGAATGCTGAGGATATAAAACCTGACAGGCTTGCTGTTGCAAAAGATCTAATCAATATGATAATTGATAATCTCGAAACTGATTATGTCGGACTTATAAAATTTTCCGGAACTGCTCATGTACAATGTCCGCTTACTTTAGATTATGAAGCGATGAAATTATTGACAGAGGCAACAGAAATAAGTCCTCCGGAAGAACAGGGTACAGATTTTCATGAAGCCTTAAATCTTGCACTTAGAGCCGGAGGTATTTCCTCGAACAGAAATAAGATCATATTTCTGATCACTGATGGTGAAGATCAGGAGAATAGATGGGAGGATATTCTCACGGAAATAAAATCTAAAAAGTTGATGATTTTTCCAATAGGGATCGGAATACCTTCCGGAGCGCCAATACCCCTGAGAGATGAATCAGGGAATATGAAGGGTTGGAAAAAGGATAATGAGGGGAATTTAGTAAAAACAAAATTAAACGAAGGTGTTTTAAGGAAAATTGCATCCGAGACAGGCGGGCAGTATTTTAGATTGACAGATTCAGCCGGGATGGAATTGCTATTACGGAACTTGAAGAGGTTTGAAAGAACAGTTCTTCGTAAAAAAGTCAGATCTGTCAAAATCGAGAGGTTTCACTATCCTCTTTCAATTGGTATAATATTGTTTCTAATTGAATTATTTCTAATAGAGAAAAAAATAAAATGGAAAAAAAATTAGTAGTTTTGTTATGTGTCACAATATTTCTTAACTGGCACTGGTTTGAGCCTGTTGCAAGGAAAAATGGTGAGGGGATAAAAGCATACGGGGAAAAGTCTTACAATAAAGCTCTTGAAAATTTTTTATCCGCAAAAGGGATCAGTCCATCCTCACCTGAATTAAAGAGTAATACCGCTTCTGCATTATTTAATCTAAATAAATTTGAGGAAGCTCTTGAAGAATTCTCGAAAATTGATCCTGAAAAAGCTGGTATTTCCAATTCAGAGTTTTATTATAATTTGGGAAATACTTACTTCAGACTAAACAAGTTCAAAGAAGCTCTTGAAAATTACAAAAAAAGTTTGCTCTCTGATTCTGAAGATCTGGATGCAAAAAAAAATTTTGAAATAACATTAAAAAAAATAAAAGAGCAGGATAACAAAAAGGATAACAAAGAAAAAGATGACCCGAAACAAAATAGAAATAAGAATGAAAA
>Ga0190293_1000641_pt1 | contig 12453 bp, 11 predicted proteins | sample 48693001_MG_FD_161671 | JGI IMG/M metagenome (GOLD analysis project Ga0190293, IMG submission 161671) | Hydrothermal vent microbial mat bacterial communities from Southern Trench, Guaymas Basin, Mexico - 4869-30-0-1_MG | ecosystem: Environmental > Aquatic > Marine > Hydrothermal vents >... | reverse complement strand
CCTTGCCGCGCGCTGAAATTCTTGAGAAGTCATTGCGGTACCTCAGGCGAATCCTGGTGAATTCAATCGTTGATGCAGTAGAAATCAGCAATCGTTACGCACCGGAACACCTGATATTAAATTGTGTCGATGCAGATCAGGCAGCTGACCGGGTGACTGCAGCGGGCTCGGTATTTATTGGTCCCTGGACACCTGAATCCCTTGGGGATTATTGCTCCGGCACCAACCACGTTTTGCCGACCTATGGTTATGCGCGGGCCTATAGCGGGCTTTCGGTCAATGATTTCCTGCGCCGCATGACCTTGCAACGTGCCAGCAATCTGGGGCTGAAAAATGCCGGGCCCACTGCCGCTACGCTGGCCAGGGCTGAGGGTCTCGATGCCCATGCCATGGCAGTGGAATATCGCCTAAATAACACGGATGAATCAAATTAATGGACATCTATAGTATTGCGCGGCCGGAAATTGTCGCCATGAAACCCTATGTTTCGGCGCGCAATAGTGCGGCCGCCGACGGTATTTTGCTGAACGCCAATGAAGCGCCATTTCCCCACGTTGATGATTCGGAGTGGCAACGTCTTGCATTGAATCGCTATCCGTCACCACAGCCGGCATTGTTGAAGTCCCGCATGGCGGATCTGTACGGTGTTTCCGAGTCCAATGTATTGGTAACGCGCGGTAGCGACGAGGGCATTGATTTGCTGACACGGGTTTTTTGCCGTCCCGGTCAGGATGCCATTGTCGAATGCACACCCTGTTTTGGCATGTATCGCATCGCCGCTACCATCCAGGGCGCGAGAGTGATCGATGTACCCAGGTTGGCCGCGTCGGGTTTTCAAATCGATTATGACCAACTGGAAAAGGTGATTGATGAGCAGGCTGGTGTAAGGCTGGTTTTTCTGACCACACCCAACAATCCCACCGGCGACCTGATTGAAAGACCCGCACTGGAGCGGATACTCAGGGTCTGCGAGGACAAGGCGCTTGTGGTACTGGATGAAGCCTATATCGAATTTTGCACGGCTGATTCCGCCAGTGAACTGGTCGATAAATGGCCACAACTGGTGATCTTGCGGACATTGTCCAAGGCATGGGCCGCCGCCGGTGTGCGTTGCGGTACCGTCATCGCCGACCCGGACGTTATCAGCCTGTTGCAGCGTGTTATCGCACCCTATCCATTGGCGGCTACGGCCATCGATGCTGCGCTGCAGGCCACCGCCGGTGGCGCGATCACCCGCCAGCGGGAATTTGTGGATATGGTGGGCCAAAACAGGACAAACTTGCAGGAATTTTTAGTAAAATGTGACTGGGTTGAGGCGTTTTGGGAAAGTGAAGCCAACTTCATTCTGCTGCGGGTTCCCGATGCCGGTGAACTGGTGGACTGGTGCGCCAGCTGTGGCATCCGTATCCGCAATTTCAGTATGCAACCACAACTTGAAGGTTGCGTGCGCCTGACTATTGGCAGCGCCGATGAAGTAGCGGCCCTGACCTCAGCACTGCAAGCATTTGGAGACCGAAAGCAGGCATGAACACAAGCAAGCGCCGTATCCTGTTCCTTGATCGTGACGGAACCCTGATCATCGAGCCGGAAGACAAGCAGATCGATAGCCTGGAAAAGCTGGAGCTGGTTGAAGCTGTGATACCAGCCTTGCTGGAGCTCAAATCCGCCGGTTACGAATTTGTTATCGTCAGTAACCAGGACGGGCTGGGTACTCCATCCAATCCGACTGAAAATTTTAAGCCCCCGCACGACAAGATGCTGTCGCTGTTTGCCTCGCAGGGAATCAGTTTTACAGCCGAGCATATCGACCCGCATTTCGAAAGTGACGACTCACCCGACCGCAAGCCGGGTATCGGCATGCTGCTGGATTATCTTAAATCCGGCGAACTGGATCTTGAGGACAGCTGGGTCATTGGTGATCGGCAGACCGACCTGCAACTGGCGGATAACATGGGTATCGGCGGTATCCTGTGTGGCCCGGATGGTGATGGCTGGCAGGAGATCACCCGCCGGCTTTGCATTAAGCCCCGCCAAGGCAGCGTACAACGCGATACCAACGAAACAAAGATCCGGGTGGAAGTAGATCTGGATGCAACAGGTGGCAATGAGATCAGCACCGGTATTGGTTTTTTCGACCATATGCTGGATCAGATCGCCGCCCATGGTGGTTTCAGGCTGTTACTGAACTGCAAGGGCGACCTTGAGATCGATGAACATCACACGGTAGAGGATTGCGCGCTGGCGCTGGGACAGGCACTGGACCAGGCATTGGGCGAGCGTCGTGGCATCGGCCGTTATGGTTTTATTCTGCCGATGGATGAGTCGCTGGCCGAGGTCGCAATTGACCTTTCCGGGCGCCCGGCATTTCAATTCACGGCCGACTTTCCCCGTGACATGGTCGGTGGCATGTCGACCGAAATGGTCAGCCACTTTTTTGCGTCACTGAGCCAGTCCCTGCGTTGTGCATTGCACCTGAAGGTCAGCGGTGAGAACACCCACCACATGGTCGAAGGCCTGTTCAAGGGTGCCGGTCGCGCATTACGCCCGGCCCTGGCCAGGCAGGGAACCGACCTGCCCAGCACCAAGGGTGTGTTGAGGTGACACTAGCCATTATCGACTTGACATGACACTAGCCATTATCGACAGCGGCGGAGCCAATATCAGCTCCGTTATGCATGCACTCAGACGCCTGGGTGCCGAGCCGGTGTTTACGGCAGATGCCGATACGATCCGTTCGGCAGACCGCGTCATACTGCCCGGTGTAGGCGCTGCTGGTGCTGCCATGTCCCGCTTGCGTGAGCTGAACCTGATTGACTGTATCCGGGAACTGCAGCAACCGGTACTGGGAATCTGTCTTGGCATGCAACTGCTGTTTGAGAATTCCTGTGAGGATGACGTCGATTGTCTTGGCATCATTCCCGGTACCCTGGAAAAACTGCAAGTATCCGAAGGCGTGCGCATTCCGCACATGGGCTGGAACACCACCACGGTAGTACGTGATGATGCCCTGCTCAACGGACTCCCGCAGCACCCCTGGTTTTACTTCGTACATAGCTACTGTGCACCCATTGGGGAAAGCACGCTCGCGGTCTGCACGCATGGCAAGCCATTCGCCGCTGTGGTGCGCAAGGACAATTTTTATGGGGCGCAGTTTCACCCTGAACGCTCAGCCCGCCATGGGGCGAGGCTATTGGCCAATTTTCTGGAAATATCATGCAATTAATCCCGGCTATTGATCTGTTGGATGGGCGCTGCGTGCGCTTACTCCATGGCGACTTCGAGAAAGTCACCCATTACCCTGCCTCTGCTGATGAGTTGGCCCGCAGCTATGCCGATGCGGGTGCCCAATGGCTGCACGTCGTGGACCTGGTGGCTTCAAGAGACGGTGATGGTGCCGATACCTCCGCCCTGTTCGAACTCCTTGGCCAGGCACCGCAGTCGGTACAAACCGGTGGTGGTGTGCGTAGCGGAACGGACATCAGCAACAGGCTGGAGGCCGGGGCAGCGCGGGTGGTGATTGGCAGTTTGAGTGTGACCGATACGAGCAGTTTTATTTTCTGGCTTGAGCACTTTGGCGTGGAAAAACTGGTTGCTGCCCTGGATATCAGCAAAGACGAAAATGGCGTGCCCTGGCCCCGTATTCACGGCTGGACCAGTCGGGGTGACAGAAACCTTTGGCAGTTGCTGGACGAACTGTCAGCAGGAGGTTTACGTCACTTACTGTGTACCGATATCAGCCGTGACGGCGCACTCAATGGTCCAAACCTGGAGCTGTATACTGAAATCACCCAACGCTATCCGCAATTACAATTGCAGGCTTCCGGTGGGGTCAGCAGCCTGGATGATCTGGAGCAACTCAAAACCACGGGTTCGACCGGTGTGATCACCGGCAAGGCATTGCTGGACAAGCGTTTCACCGTGGCCGAGGCGTTGGAAGCACTGAGATGAGCACCAACCTGGCCCGCCGCATTATTCCCTGTCTTGATGTACGTGACGGACAGGTGGTGAAAGGCGTACAGTTCCGCAACCACCGCGTGATGGGCGGTATCATTGAACTGGCCACGCGCTACAGTGCCGAGGGTGCGGACGAGTTGGTGTTTTATGACATCACTGCCAGCCCGGAAGGTCGTTCGGTGGACAGTGAGTGGGTATCAGGTGTGGCCGAGGTCATTGATATCCCGTTTTGTGTGGCCGGCGGTATTCGCTCGGTAGAAGACGCACGTAAAGTGCTGCAGCGCGGCGCCGATAAGATATCCATCAACACACCGGCGGTGCAGCGGCCTGATTTGATCAATGAACTGGTAGAAGCCTTTGGCAGTCAGTGTGTTGTAGTCGGGGTCGACTCGGTGTTACAGGATGGGCAATGGGTGACGCGGCAAATGACCGGTATCCCTGATCAGATGCAACAGACCGGTCACACTACCATGGACTGGATAACAGAGGTCACCCAACGCGGTGCCGGAGAAATCGTACTCAATTGCATGGGCAGCGACGGCACCCGGGAGGGTTTTGATATCGAGCAACTGAAAGTAGCCAGGGAACTGATTTCCATACCGCTGATTGCATCCGGCGGCGCAGGCAGCGCCAGCCATTTTATAGACGTATTCAAACAAGCTGATGTGGACGGCGCACTGGCCGCCACTGTTTTTCACAACAACAAAGTACCGATTCCCGCATTGAAACAAATGTTATCTGCGGCCGGTATTGGAGTGAGATTATGAACATTGACAAGCTGGCATGGGAAAAGATGGATGGTTTGATACCCGCCATTGTGCAAGATTTCTTCGATGGCCGTGTGCTGATGCAGGGTTATATGAACAAGGCGGCACTTGAGATCACCCTGGATACGGGCAAGGTGACTTTCTGGAGCCGCAGCCGAGAGCAAATCTGGACCAAGGGTGAGACCTCCGGTAATACCCTCGACCTGGTTGATATCCACCCGGACTGCGACGGGGATAGCCTGTTGGTGCGCGCGCATCCGGAAGGCCCCACCTGCCACCTCGGCACCCAGACGTGTTTTGATTGTGAGGAAAAGGTCATACCGGAACTGGCCTTTTTGACAGAACTGGAACGCGTGATTGCGGAGCGCGATGAAAATCGCCCCGAAGGCAGTTATACGACCTCGCTGCTGGATTCCGGCATCAAGCGCATTGCCCAAAAAGTAGGTGAGGAGGGTGTGGAAACTGCCCTCGCTGCCGCTGCGGGTGATGATGAAGAATTGCTGAATGAATCAGCAGATCTTGTCTACCATTTACTGGTGCTGTTACGCAGCCGGAAACTGGAGTTGGGGACCATGGTTGAAGTGCTGAAAGTGAGGCACGGCGGTTAAAAAAGGGGTGGGTAAAACCGGGGTCAGACTCAAATGTAAAACCGGGGTCAGACTCAAATGCACGTGACTGTGTATGAAGCTTGTTTGCTGTTTGTTGCATTTGAATCTGACCCCTTTCCTTGCCTTTTTATTATTCAAAGAATAGTTGATCTAAGTCGTATCAAACATGCGAAATCCGAGCTATTGTCTGCCTGATTTAGCCAGACTTTATCCATTTGGCTGATTCAAAATCACATCCCTATAGCCACGGAATTCAGGATACCAGCATGAACCTAATCTCAGATCGGACAGCTCTCATAAATACCGAAAATGCGTTTAAAGTCGGCCCCTATATCGTTGCCCTCGAAAATGCCGGACACAAGGTTGTTAAATGCAACCTGGGTGAGCCTGATTTTCCACTGCCGGTGCATGTGCGCGAAGAGGTCAAAGCCCAGTTGGACAAGGACAATACGCACTATTGTGATCCCCAGGGAGTACTTGGTCTCAGGCAGGCCGTTGCCAAATACATCGGTGATGCGCGTGGTATTAAAATCACCGCAGAGCAGGTGGTGGTTTTTCCGGGTGGAAAGCCGCCGATTGGACTTTGCCAGCAGGTTTATTGCAACCCGGGTGATGAGATCATCTACCCGAGTCCCGGTTTCCCTATTTATGAATCCTTTATCAACTATGTCGGTGCCATTCCCGTTCCCCTGCACCTTCGTGAGGAGCTGGGTTTCAGTTTTACCGGCGCAGATCTTGAGAAACTGATCACACCAAAAACGAAACTCATCTACATAAATTTCCCGTCGAATCCAACTGGTGGTGTAGCCACGCCTGAGCAACTGGAAGAGATTGCCGATGTGATCAAGCGGAAATGTGACCCAAATGTCCGCATCTATTCCGACGAAATTTATGAAAACATCCTCTTTGACGGTGCAAAAAACTACAGCATCGCATCGGTTGAGGGTATGCAGGAAAAGACGATTATCGCCACCGGCGCCTCCAAGTCCTACTCATGGACAGGCGGACGCGTGGGATGGGCAGTTTTCCCCACGGTGGAGGAAGCCCTGCTGTTCAAAAATCTCAATATCAATTACTTTTCCTGCCTGCCGCCTTATAACCAGGAGGGGGCCAAGGTGGCGATTGAGTCGCCGGAGAGCAAGGCCAGCATCGCTGAAATGAACAGTGCATTTATGCAGCGCCGGGATTTTGTTGTCGACGCGCTCAACAACATGCCAGGGGTTAAATGCCAACTACCCAAGGGTGCATTTTATGTATTCCCGAATATCGCTGGAGTGGTTAAGGATATGGGCATCGACAAGGCCTATGCGGCATTGCCTGAAGATGTACAGAAAACCACCAGTCCATCGACCTTATTCCAGATGTTTTTACTCTGGAACTACTATGTAGCCACGATGGACCGGAAGTCATTTGGCCAGATCGGCACCGAAAATATGCATTATCTGAGGCTTTCAATTGCGACTGGCATAGACGACCTGAAACTTGGTATGGAGCGTATGGCAAACGCCATCGACGACAAGGCCGGCTTTGCACAGTTTATTGAAAACCAAGAACATTTTTCCTGAAAGGAACCAGAACATGACATTCTCACTTAGTCTTCAAGATCGTGGCACCGAGTACATTGCAATCGACTCCGGCGCCAATTCAGCACTGCCTGCCATGGATGGCGATAGCCTGGAATTTCTGGACCTCTGTTACAGAACGCTGTGCGCGATTCTGTTTAACCATGCATCTTCGGGGCATCCGGGCGGCAGCATCTCCAGTGGTCGTATCGTGGAATCTCTCATCTATAACCAGATGAAATACGATATTTCGAACCCGATGGATCGCAGCGCGGACATCATTTCCTATTCTGCCGGGCACAAGACCCTGGGGCTCTACGCCATGTGGGCCTGCCGCAATGAAATCGTTCGTCAGACGCACCAGGATCTTCTGCCGCAGGTAAGCCAGCAACTCAGGCTTGAAGACATGCTGGGGTTCCGGAAAAACCCCATCACAAAGACGCCTTTGTTTGTGCAGTTCAATGCAAAACCGCTGGACGGGCATCCTACACCTCAAACCCCGTTTGTCTGGCTATCAACCGGCGTCAGCGGCGTGGGTGTTGCCGCATCGACGGGCCTGGCACTGACCCTGAAAGACATGTATGGCGATGATGCACCCAAGGTGCATATCCTTGAAGGAGAGGGTGGTATGACACCTGGCCGGGTGGCCGAATCACTGGCCATCGCGGCCACATCGGGCCTGGATAACATCATTTTCCACCTCGACTGGAACCAGGCATCGATTGATTCTGAACTGGTGACCCGCGAAGGCAACAAGGCTGGCGATTACGTCCAGTGGGATCCTTGCGAGTTATTACTGGTCCAGGGTTTTAACGTTATTTACGTTCCCGACGGTTTCAACTTTGCACAAATTCGCGAAGCACAGGAAAAAGCCCTGGCGATGAATAACGGACGCCCAACGGGTATTGTCTATCGCACAGTTAAAGGCTGGAAATATGGTATGGAAGGCGCCCAGTCACACGGTGCCGGTCATAAATTTTATAGTGAAGAATACCATCAGGCTTTGCTGCCTTTCGAGCAGGCTTTCGGGCTGGAATTCCCGCGTTTTGAAGGTGAAAAAACACCCGAGCGTATTGAGCAGGCTTTTTATGATTCACTACTGGTAATCCGCAAGGCCTTTGAGTCCAACCCGGCGATGACACAACACCTGGGCGACTGGATTGTCGGATGTAAACAGGGACTCGAGGGTTCGGCCCGGCAGCTTCGCAGCGATGCGCCTGACCTGGGCAAGCTATACCAGGACGGTGCTATTTCACCGACGGAGCGTCCTGCATCGTGTAGCTATGACATAGGTTCGTCCCAAACCTTACGGGGTTGCCTGGCTAACAGTCTTAACCATGTCAATCATCTGACCAATGGTGCGATTCTCTCGGCAGCAGCCGACCTTTATGGCTCGACCAATATTGCCAGCATCACTGCTGGTTTTGGCTCGGGCTTTTGGCACCCTACAAAGAACCCTGAGTCCCGGTTGTTCTCGGCAGGCGGCATCGCAGAAGATGCGATGGGCGGAGTCTGTTCAGGAATTTCCACCATGGGTTATCAGATCGGTGTGGGTTCTTCCTACGGCGCATTTATAGCCCCGCTTAATACCATTTGTGCCAAGACCCACGGAATCGGCCAGCAGTCGCTGAGACACCGCGTACCTGGTGAGCCGAACAAGACATTCATTATTGTCTGCGGTCATGCCGGTGTTAAAACCGGTGAGGACGGCCCGACCCATGCAGAACCCCAGGCGCTGCAAGTATTGCAGGAAAACTTCCCGGGTGATGTCATGATCAGTCTTACACCGTGGGATCCAAATGAACTTTGGCCGCTTACAGCCGAGTCCCTGATACAACGCCCGGCGGTAATGGCCGCCTATGTAACCCGGCCCTCAGAGGTCATTCTGGATCGCGAGGCACTGGGTTTGGCACCGGCCGAGGCATCTATCAAGGGTGTTTACAAGCTTGTAGAAGCCAACGGCACCCCCGATGCCACCATCATCTACCAGGGCAGTGAAGTGGCCTATGCTTTCGCCACTGGCGTCCTGCCGCGATTGAAGGAGAAGGGTATCAACCTGGATGTTTACTATGTTTCCAGTGCTGAACTCTTCGATCGTCTGGATGAGCAGGAGAGAAAGGAAATCTTCCCGTACTCAGCAGCATCCTCAGCGATGATGTTTTCCGGCTTTACCGCCGCAACCACCTATCGGTGGATCATGTCTGAGCGGGGTAGAGAGTTCACGATGTATCCCTGGAAGCATGGCGAGTTCCTGGGTAGTGGTCAGGGTGATGTTTGTCTTGAACAGGCTGGTATGCATGCTGAGGCTCAGTTGGAGATTATTCAGCGGTATATCGGGCGTAAATAACCCGAAAAAGTGACGAAGTCATCCCCGCGGAAGCGGGGATCTCTTCACGTACCCGGAATGCTAATAAAAGCAACGTCATCCCGGTACAGGCCGGGATCTCCTGCCCATTTTATTTTGCTTACTCAATTGTTCTATCCCATTTACTTAACTTGGGTGAGTTGGGGTGGGTATTTACTGCCAGGACACGCCATAAACCCGTCCATGGGGGCTCGGTCGCGGCATCCCTGCCGCTCACGGTCCTGGCAGCAAATTCCCATCCCAACTCGTGCCAGGCTGACAGTATTTTCGTGTGGGATTTTTTATGAGCACGGCGGTAGCCAAGGGGGTGTGGTGTCTTGACTCTGGACCGTGAGCGACAGGACGTCGCGACCGAGCCCCCATGGATGGGTTTATGGCGTGTCCAGAGGCAAGACACCACACCCCCTTGGCGGGTTGCCTCTCAGACCCTCAAAACGTCAGTACATCAACTGCTTCGACGTACACAATCTCACACGCCCCCGCCCCCGTATCCGTGCGGTTCATGGATGTCCGCCACCTCCAACCGGAGTCATGATCGACATCCACCAGATAGCCCTGCAAAACGATGACATCGCCTTCCCGGAGTTTCATTAAAGAGCGCTCAACCGATGCGGTGGCAGGAATCATATGCATATTGCCGCTGTTGCTTATAATTTGCTGGTCTGAAACAGGTAGTGAGCCCTCATGCCGCCAACGATACCAACGACTGCTCTGGGAGATATCAATTTTCTCGAGCAGACTCTGATCAGACATCACACCCCAACCAAGCGCCAGGTCAATCGGAGAGATGTCTGCTTCCTTGCCTAAATAATACTGCTCGGTGGACAGGACTCTTGCATGGATTTCAAAACTGGCTTTTTTAGTGATCTGGTAATCATCCATCTCAAAACCGGAGGTTGAAACATTGGCCTGAAGCGGCGCGTTGTTGGCCAGGATACCGGGTGGATGAGTGATGGGTTCTTGTTCCCAGCCCCTGATTATCAAATACGCCAGGACTGCGACACTGAAAATAAAAAGATTTCTGACCATATTGTTATAGCTCGCCCCAGAAAGGGTCAATTTCATTAACCGGGGTAGTGACCGGGGTCAGTCTCAAATGCACATGACTGTGTATGAAGCTTGCTTGCTGTTTGTTGCATTTGAATCTGACCCCTTTCTTGACCCTTTCTTGACCCTTTCTTCGCCTTACCTGCCGACAGTTTCTTTGCCTTCACCGCCAAATTTGGTGGCAAAATAACCGATAACAAACCCCACAATGGCACCTTCCAGCGTAAACCAGAATACTGTGCTGAATGTGTCTGTTTTGCCGAATATGGTCAGCGTCATTTGTTTCATGACGTCAAAGGCAAAGAATGTCAGCACGAAGTTCATCCACGCGCCCATAAACGGCGCGCGAAACCACCAGCGGAAGGGCAATTTCATTATTGGGTGGTGAGTTAAAACCCCGAATACACCAATGATTGCGCCGAGCGTCGTGTACCACAACAATATTCCCCATCGAAGTTGCCAGTCTGCTTCTGGTAAGAATAATGGTAGTAAGATCAAGCCGGCAAGTCCGAATACAAAACCAATTCCCTTGCCGATTGCGATCCGCATCATTAATGACGGCTTCTGCAGCATAGCTATTCTCCGTGTTGTGTTGAGACCAATCATACAGGCAGGTACTGCGATGCACTACACTGGCAGTAGAAACTACAGGCAGTTTAAACCATGTTCACTAAAGCAATCGTAAAAACTCCGTGTCGGGCGATGATCAATGGGATCAGCAATGCCGGACTTGGCAAGCCTGATTATCAAAATGCACTGATCCAGCATGCAGACTATATCGAGGCTTTAAAGGAGTGTGGCCTGCAAGTGACGGTATTGCCGCCTGATGAGAATTTCCCTGATTCAACCTTTGTCGAAGATGCGGCACTGATGACGCCCCATTGCGCCATACTCACCAACCCGGGTGCCGCCAGTCGCAGGTTGGAAACACATTCGATGCTGCTAACACTCCGTGAATTTTATGAAGATGTAGAAAAAATCGAAACACCCGGAACCTGCGAGGCCGGTGACATCATGATGGTGGGAGAACATTTCTATATTGGCTTGTCGGAGCGCACCAACCAGGCCGGCGCTGAACAAATGGTCGCTATTCTGGAAAGGTATGGGATGACAGGTTCCGTGGTCGAACTCAACGAGGTGTTACATCTGAAAACCGGTCTGGGTTACCTGGAAAATAATAATCTCCTGGCATGTGGGGAGTTTCTGATCAAACCGGAATTTCAGCAGTTCAATATTTTGCAGGTCGATCCGGATGAATCTTACGCGGCAAACAGCGTATGGATAAATGGAACCGTACTGACCCCCAGTGGCTTCCCGAAAACCAGGGCACTAATAGCATCGGCTGGATACGATGTCAGGGAAGTCGATGTTTCTGAATTCCAGAAGCTCGATGGGGGTCTCAGCTGTCTTTCCCTCAGGTTCTGAATGAAAAATCCATCCAGCCGGCGCTGTTACCCACCAATCAAAGATTGACAATATCCACATAGTGCATTGGCGAACTACTGAAAAGTATCCGCCGATTGCACAATATTTACCTTCTTGATATTCAGCGGGTATACGGCCACCTTGTCATCCTCGGCCAGTACATCGGCGGGTAAGCCGGATTTGACCAGGTTGGAGTAGCTCATTGGTGACGGCGTGTTGTTGATCAGGCTGTCGGCCAGCGGCTGGGCCTCACTGATGTCTGTAATGATCGTGACGAACATATTGTCGGTCTGCCAATATTTGCGAATGGCTGCATTGACCTGTTCAAGCGTGGTGTTTTTCAGCAGAGTATCCAGTTCTGCCAGGTAATCGTTGCGGCCATAGAAACGTGAATCCATCAACCATCCGATTTGCTGTGCAGGGCTTTGTGCGTAGAGTTTTGTATAGCTGCGTAAAAAGGTTTTTGTCGCCTCAAAGTCTTCTTCGTACATGCCGTTTTTAATTAGCAGATCAAATTCGCGTATCGCCATGCGCAGGGCGAAATGTGCGTGGCCGATGCTGACGTCGGCCAGCTCGGGATACTGCGATTTCAACTGTGATGCGATTTGTACCGGGCGGATCCATATGGACCAGTAATTGGAAGCGCGCGGCACACCGGATGGTGGTAATTGATTAGCTCCACCCTGGCTGTACCATTCGATGTATGAATAATCGCCGTAGTTCAT
>Ga0190293_1000640_pt1 | contig 12462 bp, 11 predicted proteins | sample 48693001_MG_FD_161671 | JGI IMG/M metagenome (GOLD analysis project Ga0190293, IMG submission 161671) | Hydrothermal vent microbial mat bacterial communities from Southern Trench, Guaymas Basin, Mexico - 4869-30-0-1_MG | ecosystem: Environmental > Aquatic > Marine > Hydrothermal vents >... | reverse complement strand
TGTGCCGTCCTTTACCCCTTTGTAATAATAATTATCCTTCAGATCGTTGATCGGAAAATCTGCAAGGAATTTTATAAGGTCAGACTTTTCACTCTCTTTCATTTCCCTTTTGAAAATAGAATAATTCTTTCTGTTCAGTTTTTTCGCTGTCTCACATATAATTTCATCCGGAGTAATTGTTATATGGATATTCTCCCGCCCGAAATAGTATTTAATTATCTCGATCTTAAACTTTTCAATATCCATATTTTTTTCACCTGACGTCAGATAGACAGATATCATTAAACCAAGCATTAAAATAATTATAATTTTTTTCATTTATTTTCCATACTTTCCACGATCAGATAAGGCCCAATGCTATGGCAATAAAACTAGGTCCGTTTATTCCTCCATGCATAATAACCCCTGCCCATGAATTTTTTGTTTTTTGTACCACATAAGACTGAATAAAAATAATTGGAATTAAAGTTATTAAAAGCTGCCATCCGAATGCAATGTGGAACAATCCCCAGCCGAAGCCATGAATTATCCATGTATATTTTCTGAACGATATCTCCTGCCTGGGCATCATGATCCCCCTCCAGAAAATCTCCTCTCCCATTATATTCAGAATCCAATATGGCAGCCAGACAACAAGGATCCAATATCTTCCCGAAGACAAAGGCTCGAAGGACATAAAAGAAGGAGAAGCATCAAATTTACCGGCAAACATTTCCAATCCTTTCATGATAAGCCCGCTAAAAATCAGAATACCCAGAATCCCGCTAAAAGTCCAGATCAGATCATTTTTTGTAATTTTTCTAAACCTTAACCTTTCTTTCCAGGTTTTTAAGTTGAGGGCAAAGCCCTCTTTCTTTAAAAAAATTACAGTTAAAATAACCATCGGTAGAAAAAATCCCAATGCAGCCACAATGAACCAGAACAGGATCGTTTCCATACCCGTTTTTTCACTTAAATATGGTATTAAATATTTAGTCAGAACAAACATTAGAATTGCTGCAGGAACATAGATCAACATAGACAACAAAAATCCCATCGGCTTCAGGTTCTTATCCAATTTTTTCTCCTGGTTAATCTACATAACTATTTTTTTTTCTCTCTGTTCTCCAGACGATTTTTATCCTGCTCCTTACTTTCACGGAACATATCTGTCACATTATCGATCTTCGGAGATCTTTTGACCGCCTTCCAATCAAATTTTTCATCAAAAGGGTCAAGCGCTTTTTGGGGATCGAAGATCCTGCTATCAACTGCTACAGCATCATAAGGTGTGTGATCAGGAGTATTTGTGAAAAGATCAGCCAGATCGGTAGCTCCGGCATCATACTGATTTAAGTATGGAAGGCCGAGAATATTCCAGAATGTCTTGAACAGACTTCCGAAACTATAATGGACATGACTCACATAGTCCTTTTTTACCCAGGGGGAAACAATCATAAGTAAACTACGATGAGCATCTATATGGTCTACACCATTTTGTGCGTCATCTTCCGTAATAACGATCAACATATTTTTCCAATAAGGTGTATGCGTAAGATATTCCACAATACGGCCGACAGCCAGATCATTATCAGCCATATAACTTTCACGGAAAGGGTAACCTGCATCAGGACGATCACCTGCTCCATGGTCATTTGGGATGATTACCGTAATAAATTCCGGCATGACATCCTTGCCTCTGATCCATTTATTATCAAACTCCTTAATAAATTGATCTATTCTGAATTGATCAGGAATTGCCATATTATATGTCGGATACATTCTGGACGTACGTTCAAAAAGGGGCTGTGGAACCGGATAATTTATATAATGCTTAATTCCTGTATATTTAAACTCTGCCTTATAAAGTCCCGGTTCGAACATTATACTGAAACCGAAATTATAGAACCGCACATTATGACGTTCCAAATGATCCCACATCGACCCTGCCTCATTATAATCTTCCGGATAGATGGCCCCGGCAGTTCCATTCATACCAAACACTCCCGGTGCCTTTGAATTTTCCCGATAATTACGGTTATTGCCATAACTTGCTGCAGTTGATGTTTCACACCACTCATTCGGGTATGTGTTTACCAGCCAGCGGTGCCCGTCGGCAGACACATCGGAATCGACATAAAAGTTGTCTGAAATGGCAAACTGCCCGGCGATAGCCAGGTGATTAGGCATGACCACAGCATTTGAAACAGAGTCCGTCTTTTTTCTGTTTGAGAACGTCGCCCCTTTACCATATCGTGCAAGTGACGGATCTCCTTCAGCTTTTTTTATCTGGCCGAAAACTTCATCATAAGTTCGATTCTCCTTGGAAATAAAAACAATATGTTTTATGGGACTGATCTTTTCTCCGGGGAATAGTGGAATCGGATTGTTCTTCCTGCTTTTAAAAACCGGATCATCAGCTTTTCTGAATTTAAAATTATTCGAAATGACCTGTGTAGTCAATTTTTTCAATTGTTTATCATCGGGGATCTCAACAACCTGAAGTGTCCCTTTCATTAAGGAGCCGATGTAACTCCCCTCCGGCCCCTTTTCAAAAGCTGACCCCCCGTTCGGACCGCTTCCATATCCCTTTGCATTGGCGATAATAAGATATTTCCCGTTCTTGCTCACTTCGATCTTTGATGGAAACCAGCCCGTCGGAATATGCCCGAGAACTATTAGATCAGCAGTATTGATAACAGCAACCGCATTTATTCCCGATTCTGCGACATACAACCGCTTCCGGCCCGGGCTTAAAGCCAGGCCGAATGGGATTACCCCCCGGAACTGCTTTATCCGGTCTTCAGGTTTGAGATATATCGTATCGACAATATTATTTTCTTCCGGAGAAATAACAGAGATACTATCATTTGTTCCATTGCTGACAAATACATATTTATCGCTTGCAACAATTGAATTGGGACTGGATCCTCCAACTGCCGGGATACCATCGACCAATGCTCCAACCAGATGCCCTGTTTTAATCCTGGCAACAACTAACGGACCTTTATCAGCCTTAAGATCAATAACAAAAACAGAAAACGCTTCAATAGCATTCGGATCGCCAAGGCCGCGAATTGATACTGATTCATTTTGTATCCCCTCAATCATCTCTTTTGAACCATAGGGGAATGGCGGGAAATCTATTGGTTTTACTTTGGATCTATCCCCCGATCCATCCCTTATCAGAGAATATTCGAACATTCCCACATTAGCTACATAAATTTTTTTCTCATCGGGAGAGAGACAGATACCGAACGGATAACGTCCCACCGGGACCGAGTGTGTCAGCTTTCCGGTTTCTGTATCTACAATAACCACTCTGAAACCTATCTGATCAACTGCATAGAGAGTTTTACCATCCTTGGTTAGTTTCAGGTCACCTATATATCCATGTGAATAATCCACGTTTTCTGAAATAAAAGAGCAGTCTATAACACCAGTTTTTTCTCCGGATTTGACGTGGAACAAATATATTCTGTTAGCCTGCCCTCCGGCAACATATATTGTTTCATTGTCGGGTGATATTGCCAGCCCCATAAATACAGAAGCCAATACTCCCTTATCGGTAGAAGGGCCGGGCGGTATCTGTTCTACTTCAGGATGTGATGATAAAATATTCCGGACTATGGTAATTGACAAAGGATCTACTCCGGAATTTGAAGTGACTGCAGTTTGCCCGTCCGGACTGAGAGTTAATCCATAAGGATGTGGTGCAGTTATAATACTTTTACCTGCAGGGGTAATGTATCTGCCGTTAGGGATCACTGTTCTCCCTGTTTTGTTGATTTTTGTAAATTCATCTCCTGCAGGTGCTGATATTATCCATAATCCTTTTTTATTTGAATTATCCTGCAGGCAGCTGACGGACAATAATACTATTATCCAAATTACAATTTTCATCTTAACTTTCAAATTCAGTTCTTCCACTTGTTTCTCCATTTGATCCTGGAAACAATTATATCTGAATCGGGCTTAAATAGAAAAGGGAATAAACACTTCTATTTCAAGGAAAATTCCTTTACCTGATCAAAAGGGGTCACGCACTTCCTTCGTTTCGGCAGGGGTGGCTTTTTCCGTAATTACTTTTGGCTACCGCAGAATTGCTCTCAATTCTGCTGGACCTACGCCCTGCGTTCGATATTAGCGAGACTCCGGGCTGCGAGTCCCGCAAAAGCAAAACACGGAAGCGCCACTTGTCTTGGGAATCAACAAGTATAATGTTTTTCCAGCAGGGAGTGTCAGGCGTAGCCATCTATCTGAACTCGCGGCCACCTCAGGGGTGACTCGTCAATATCGATCACCCCGGGGACAGGTACCTTTATTCACCTGAAATAAAAAAGTGATAATAATTTATCCATTTGTTAAAGGATTACGTATATATATTATGACGGAGGGAAATATGGAAATAACAAAAAGAAATATTGGAGATATTACTATACTTGATCTGGACGGAAAATTACTTACAGGAAATGATGTAGGATATTACAGAGATGTTTTCGATACATTGATAAAAGGCGGAGAATCGAAGGTTATATTAAATTTTGAGAATCTCAGCATGATGGATTCAACAGGCCTGGGGGAACTTACCAGGTCTTATACAAGCGCAAAAAATAATGGCGGAATGGTAAAACTGGTAAACATGACAACACGGATCAAAGATATCCTGTATGTCACAAAACTGATCACTGTCTTTGATACCTATGAAAATGAAGAAGAGGCGGTTAACAGTTTTTAATAGTTAATAATTTTGAATTCCAGATCTATTTTCCGAGGAATTTTTGTACTTTTTGTGACGATGCTCCGGCAAACTTTACTGCTGCTACCAGGCTTCCTTCCTCAACTCCGAAAAACTCACTCCACTCTTTTACATCTTGCGGATCATCAATATTAATTTTTTTTCCTTCTTTAATCTGCATTACTTTGTCTTCTGACATAATTCACTCCTATTATCCTTTTGTTCTGATTTTTATATTTAGAATGCCCCTTTTTCAAAAACATCCGAAATAACGGATGTGAAGTCATGTCTTTTTTAAACCGGACTATAAACTCATCCAATTTATTTTTAAGATGTAAAATACATCAACCTTAAGTACAATGCAATTTAAAAAAGGGAAAAAATATTTTATTTGAAGAATATTTTCAAATTAAGCATCATTTTACGGAATTTAATAAAAGGGATAGCAATGGCCGGGGCTGAATATCTGGCAGGTTTTTTCTTCATACATTTCATAATATGTTTCACCGCTTTTTCAACAGACATTATGAATGGTTTCACATCCCCTTTTGCCATCTTTGTATTAACAAATCCGAAACGTACATTGGTTATTTTCACAGGAGTGTCCTCTAATGCAAGGGCCATACTTTCCAGATAATTGGTCAATCCCGCCTTCGATGCATGATAAGCAGGGCTGTCATACGAATGCATCTCATCTGCAAAACTTGATATTCCGATAAAATGACCCTCTCCACTCTCTTCCATTGCAGGAATAACGACAGAGATAGTTCGCACCATCCCCATCAGATTTATATCAAAGGTCTTGATATCAGTATCCATATCATCAAGGTCGAGGAGCTCCCCGATCCCGGGGCAATAGATACAAAGGTCAGGCGTGCCACCTTTCTTCACTACCATTCTCAATTTGTTTATGTATTCATTGCTGGTAACGTCACACACAACATGACTATAGGATGAATTTTTAATTGGTGATCTGCTCCTTGAAAATCCATTAACGTTCCAACCGTCTTTTAATAATTGTCCAGTAACTGCCAGCCCGATACCATCCGAATTCCCGATAATTATCGCCTTTCTGTTCATATATATCTTTTACCTGTTACCATTTACCGGCATAAGTTAATGAATCGCCGGAGAGGTGTTTATGGTAATTAAATTTAAGTCCGAGTATCTGTCTCAAATGAAGATAATCGTGTGCAAGCCAGTTGGAGAGGAACATCTTCGCTGTCATTTTTCCGAACGCAGGATGATCATGCGCATTATCCCATGAGGGATTTACTAAACTTCGCATCCATTCGATCGACCATTCTCTCTCCATCAAAAATTTTTCCACAGTAGTATTGAAGCCCTGTTCAATATATTTTCTGGATATTACCCATCCCGGGGGATCGATCGGGCTTAGTGACTTTTCCGGATCTTCCATTACAGATTTTATTCTTGCTCTGAAATCCGACCTCTCTTCATCATAGAGGTGACAGGCCACCTCCAGGAGGCACCATTTCCCGGGTGCAGGTTTCCACAAATACTCCTCTTTTGTTAATCCGGAAAAAAGTTTTTTAAAAACATCCCTGTTCACAGAAAACTCATCAACAATTCTTACTATGTCCATTATGCTTTTCCCCTTTTCGGGTGATAAATCTATTTCTTTGTCTTGATATAAATATGTTTTATATGTCTCTTCCCGCTGTCTCTTTCATCAACAAGAAAATGTTTTTTTAGAGATTTTATCAATGGTGTCAACTTAGGGAATCCGTAATTCCTTGGGTCAAAATCGGGTTTCTTTTTGATGATCAATGAACCAACTTCGGCTAAAAATGCCCAACCGTCATCATCCGCGATGTCTTCCACAGAAGAAATTATTAATTGAATAAATTTGTTATCTATCGGATCGACTTCATCACCCTGGGCAGATGATGCTTTTGTGGAAGTTGCTGGTTTATGTCCTTTTTTACGGCTGATTATTTCAATATAAATAAACTTATCACATGCTACGATGAATGGATTGGGAGTTTTTTTTTCACCAATCCCAATCACGACCTTCCCGGATTCCCTCAGCCTTGTTGCCAGCCTCGTGAAATCACTGTCGCTGGACACAAGGCAGAATCCATCCACCTTCTGACTATGCAGAATATCCATTGCATCTATTATCATCGCAGAATCGGTTGCATTTTTCCCGACCGTATAACTATATTGCTGGATCGGAGTTATCGCATGCTCAAGCAGTGATTTTTTCCAGCCTGAAACTGTCGGCTTCGTCCAGTCACCATATATCCTTTTAATCGTCGGCACACCCAGTTTTGCAATCTCATCAAGCATCTCTTTTATATTTGAATAAGGTATGTTATCGGCATCAATAAGTACTGCCAGATTTAAGTCATTTTTTTCTCTCATATTATTTTTCCTTTCCTTAATTATTAGTAGATCACTTACAATAAATATCATATCACATTCAAATGATTTATTGTTTAATCATGCTTTCGCCATCATCCACATCGCTCCCGCTCCGGATGTGCTCATCCGTCTCCGCTTCCTGTCCCCGGAGTGATCGATATTGACGAGTCACCCCTGAAGTGGCCGCGAGTGCAGATAGATGGCTACGCCTGATACTCTCCCTACAAGTAAAATATCATTCTTTTTGTGAGGAAACGAAACAGAGCGTCTGGGAACCGGTTTTACCGAAGCGGCGATGTCCCGAAGGAAAAAAGTTACTGTCTGAGTATGCTTCTTTAGAAGCATGCGAGTTGGCTTTTTAATGCCGCTGAATAATACCCGGTCAGACGCGTCGTGGTGAACGAATAAATGAATGATATTTGTAAATTCCTTAACTCCAAAAGTAATCACGGCAGAGTCACCAATCCTGGAGAGAGTGTGGAAAAAGCCACTCCAACTTAAATACAAAGGCGAAGTGGATGATGGCGAGAGCCTGACTTAAATTTCAAATTGATGATATTTGGCATTGGAGAAATCAGGTGAAAGGCTGAGATAAAAAGAAAAAATTTAGACTTGAAGATTAAAAACGATTATTATATATGAATGAAGAATAAAGTAACGAGGGGGAGTAAAATGAAAACCCTGGAAATAAACGGAAACACCGGTAATTCAAAGATCTATATAAATAAACCTTTCACATATGCGGAAGATTTATTAAAAGGTGAAAGGATCGTTATTATTACCGATGATAATGTCAAAGCTCTGTATCAGGACAAATTCCCTCCAGGAGATATTATTTCGATAGGAACAGGCGAAGGGATCAAAACCCTTCAGACTATTGAAGAAATTTACAGGAAATTAATGGCTCTGGAATTTGACCGCTCCGGCTTCATCCTCGGTATCGGCGGCGGTATCGTATGCGATATAGCAGGCTTCGCGGCATCAACATATATGCGGGGAGTCCGGTTCGGATTCATTGCTTCCACACTTCTTGCACAAGTCGATGCATCTGTCGGCGGCAAGAACGGTGTTAATCTGGAAGGCCATAAAAATATGGTCGGAGTTTTCAGCCAGCCCGAATTTGTCATATGCGACCCCAATATGCTTAATACCCTTCCGCAAAAAGAATTAAAGAACGGATTTACAGAGATCGCCAAGCATGCCCTGATAGGTGACAGGAGTCTATTCGAATTTATGGAGGAGAATCACAAAAGGGCACTCGAACTGGATCCCGAAGTGATCAGCAGGCTGACCCTAAACTCCCTTATCCTCAAATCAGGAATAGTTAACAGAGATGAGAAAGAGAAAGGTGAAAGGCGTAAACTTAATTTTGGCCACACGATTGCTCATGCGCTGGAAAAAACCATGAACCTGAGCCACGGTGAAGCTGTTGCAGTAGGGATAGGCATTTCAGCTAAACTATCTGTAAATATGAGTGATCTTTCAAGTGATGACGAAAAAAGGATCTATGAGTTATTTAAAAAGTTCGATCTGAATCAGAATATAAAAATTTCATGTGGTGAGATCAAAAAAGCTGTCAGAAGAGATAAGAAAAGAGAAGGTGATAATATAAATTTTATTTTATTAAAAAAGATAGGAGAAGCAATTATAGAAAAGATTCCAATCAAAGTTCTGGAGGGAGTAATAGATGATATGTGTTAGCATCGGTAAAATCAACTATCAGGATCTATTAGCTCTACTTGCCGATGAAAAATTTATCGAGATACGGCTGGATATGAATAATTTTTCTGATGATGAGATGAGAACTGTTTTTTCGGGTCCGGCAAAAACTATTGCAACCTGCAGGCCGGGAACATTCAGTAAGACCGAGAGGATCGAAAAACTAAAAACATGCATCGAAGCCGGAGCATCTTATATCGATCTGGAACTTGAAACAGACAAAGAATACCTGAAAGAACTGAGCACACTTTCCAAAAAAAACGGATGTAAGGTCATTATCTCCTATCACGATCAAAAAAAAACCCCTTCTTCCTCCGAGTTAAAAAGGATATGCAGATCTTGTTCAGAACTGGGAACAGATATTGTGAAGATCGCCTGCAATATTCTCTCGGAAAATGATAGTGCCAGATTGCTATCGCTTTATGATCAAGAGATCTTTTCTGAAAAATTCCAACTGATCGCAATCGGGATGGGTAATAAGGGAAAGATAACAAGACTTGCCGCACCTTTACTCGGATCCCCCTTCACCTATGCATCATTGAAAAATGGAAGAAAAACTGCAAAAGGTCAGATCAGCAAATCTGTATTGGAAGAAATATACAAATTGATCAAAAGTGAAAATAATTAAAACATTTGCCGTTACAGGATTTCCTGTTACACACAGCAAAAGCCCTATCATATTCAACACCCTTTTCTCCTCATTGAATATTCCTGCATACTACTCCCGCTTGTCAGCAAGTTCAGCTGAAGAGGCTTCCGATATGTTCAGAGGATTGGGCCTGACCGGGATGAATGTTACATCCCCTTTAAAAAATGAAATGCTTCTCCTGTCAGAAGACCGGGATGAGCCATCAATTGCTATCGAAGGGGCGAATACTTTAATGAATGTGAGTGGAAGAACAAAAGTGTATAACACCGATCACTTAGGTGTATCAGAAACACTTATTGAGGAGGACATTGATATAAACGGGAAAAAATGCCTCGTACTCGGAGCAGGAAGCGCCGGAAGAGCGGCCGTTTATGCTCTCACTCAACTTGGCGGTCAAGTTACAATCATGAACAGAACATTCAAAAAAGCACATATTCTTGCAGGTGATATGGATTGTGAGGTTGTAGTTTTTGAAAAACTACAATCAGAAATAGTTAAAAATGATCTTCTTATATCGACCATCACATCCGGATCAGAATTAATTAAAGAAGGGTGGTTAAGAAAAGAAACAATAGTTTTTGACGCTGTATACAGATCGTCAACTCTGACTGATACTGCATACTCCGCCGGCTGCAGGGTGATCATGGGAGAGAAGTGGCTTTTAAATCAGGCTATACCAGCCTTCAAAATATTTACAGGCATGGATATAAGTCAAAAAGAGAAAGATAAACTTTCCGGGCTACTGGCAAAATCTGATCACAACCCTTCTGAATTTATTCTTTTGGGGAAAAAAGGATTATCCGAAGAGATAAAAAAAAAGATTGAAGAATCTTATGAAAATCAAAAGATAACAATCCTCACAGATCCGGATGAAATTGAATTGAAAAGTAAGAAAAACAAATTAAAAAAGAGACCGCTGCGGATCCTTATATATTCCGGTGCTGTTAAAGAGGAGAAAGAGCTTTTCCCATTTTCGGATCTGGTTCTCTGGGGAAAGGGCGGGATAGATGATATAGCAGAAAGGATAATCAGGGAGGCCGCACATGTCCTCTGATCTCAGAATCAGGAAGTCAGTTATTAAGGGAAGCATTAAAATACCGGGATCAAAATCCCATACGATCCGGGCGATGGTTATCGCCGGACTTGCAGAAGGGGAATCTGTGATCAGAGCACCTCTTCTTGCCGGAGACACACTCTCCTGCCTGAGAGCTCTTGAAGAGATGGGGATCACTTTTGTCTCCAGACCTGGTGAGCATTCACTTTTAAAAATAAATGGGACCGGGGGAAGATTCAGAGAAACAGGAAAGGTTATTAATGTCTGCAATTCCGGAACCACATTGAGGATCCTGACCGCAGTCGGAGCTTTGTCAGACAATACCATCAGATTTGACGGAGATGATTCCATCAGGAAAAGGCCAATGCAGCCTCTCCTCTCTGCACTATATGATATCGGTGCAAAAGTAGAATCGAATAGCGGGCATGCTCCGCTTTCGATCTCCGGCCCCCTTAAAGGCGGGAAAACAATGACAGACGGGATAAGTTCACAATTCCTGACAGCTCTACTCCTCGCCTGTCCGTTAGCTGATGGAGACACAGAGATAGATATTATTGATCTTCACGAAAAACCGTATGTAGAAATGACACTAAAATGGCTGGATGATCAGAATATCATTTATACGAACCGGAATTTTGAACACTTTACAATCAGGGGAAGGCAGTTTTATAAACCATTCGCTACTACTATTCCCGGTGATTTTTCATCGGCGACCTTTCCGCTCGTTGCAGCAGCTGTAACAGGAAGTAAAATAAAAATAGAAGGACTTGATTTCACTGATTCACAGGGCGATAAACGTGTATTTGAGATCATGGATACAATGGGAGTCTCCATAAGTCATGACAAGAACGGAGTAATTGTGACAGGCACACCACTCAAAGGGATGGAGCTTGACATGAATGATATACCTGATGCTCTGCCTGCTCTGGCCATTGCCGGCTGCGTTGCAGAAGGGGAGACAAGACTACTGAATGTGGAACAGGCACGTTTGAAAGAGAGTGACAGGATAAGGGCAATCTGTGTTGAATTGAGAAAAATGGGGGCAAAAATTCATGAATTGGATCATGGACTTGTAATTGAGAAAAGTCAATTGAAAGGAGCGGAAGTAAAAGGTTATGGTGATCACAGGATAGTAATGGCCCTCAGCATTGCAGGAATGATCGCATCCGGAGAAACAATTATACGTGATGGTGCCGAATCGATCCGGATAACATATCCGTCTTTTGTTGAAGATTTTATAAAGCTTGGAGCTGATATAAGTATAATTTAATGAATTTTCAGATAATTAAAAATTTTAGGAGATTACAATGTTAGGATGCAGTTATGGGAAATTATTCAGAACTACAGTGGCCGGAGGATCATACCAGGAAGGATTATCCATCAACATCCAGGGTATTCCACCGGGGTACCTTTTTACAGAAGAAGAGATATACAGGGAGTTGATGTTGCGGAAGCCGGGACAGGGGGAGCTGACATCTCCCAGACGTGAAGCAGATGTCCCTATAATCTATAGCGGCGTCAATGCTGCTGATACAATGCCCGGCTTTTCCAATGAAGGGCTGACGAACGGTACACCTCTGGTGATCCTTATACCCAATGTTGACAGGCATTTTGAGCATATCGAACAATACAGGAGAACCAACAGGACACCGAGACCGGGGCATGCTTCATATGCATCCTATAAAAAATATGGAGAAAATGATGATTCCATCGGTGCCGGATTTTTCAGCGGCAGATACACTTCAACAATAGTCGCCGCAGGAGTAGTGGCAAAGAAGATCCTTGTCGATCATGGGATCACTGTAACCGCTTATGTTAAAGAAGCGGCCGGGATATCTATGCCTTATATGGATATTGAGAAGATCAGAAAAGCTGGCAGGAAATACAGAGAAGCAAGAAAAGAGATAGACCCGATATACAGAGAGATATTTAAAA
>Ga0190293_1000639_pt1 | contig 12499 bp, 13 predicted proteins | sample 48693001_MG_FD_161671 | JGI IMG/M metagenome (GOLD analysis project Ga0190293, IMG submission 161671) | Hydrothermal vent microbial mat bacterial communities from Southern Trench, Guaymas Basin, Mexico - 4869-30-0-1_MG | ecosystem: Environmental > Aquatic > Marine > Hydrothermal vents >... | reverse complement strand
AGGGGAAAACATTGATGGAAGAGGTATTGTCTACGATAGATAGTTGTGACTGTCCTGCAGGCTGCCCCTCCTGTGTCGGGCCGCCTATCCGGAAAGGGGGGAAACACAAAGATGCTGCAAAATTCATTGCCCGGTCACTTACAGGTAAAATATATAATTAGAAACAATCTCTTTATCGATTATTTCAGATTGAGAATATCTTCAACCTCTTTGATAGCCTTGATCTTACCCAGGAGGACCTTCATTTCATCAGGTTTCCCCAGAGCGGGAAGTAATATATATTCGGATAATTCATCACAAAGCTTTATTCGCGTCAGATCCTCTTTCTTTTCAATAGCAAAATTGAGGATCTTCTTGTCATCTATCTCTACGACTTCGATAGGGATCATTCCCACCTTCAGGCAAAACTCCGGGCCGATCTTCTCAACAAGAAACGGATCAGGTAAATTGTGTCCGATCTTAGTTTCATGAATAGCTTTTTGATCCAGGAGAAAAAGTTCAAGATCCTCAGCCGTTATCAATTTCATTCTGATAAAAACCTCACCAAGTTTGGCCTTCATCTCATTCTGCATTGAAATTGCAACATCCAGGTCCGCCCTGGTTATCTTGCCGGCATTCAACAATAATTCACCCAACTTCATTTCCCTTGTTCCAAGCGACCTTTTTTTCATCTCAAAAAACCCGGGAGGAGCTTCATTCAGAATTTTTTTACGGTAATCTTCAGGTGCATTACACAGACACTGATAACAGAAAAGGCATAGAGGTGTAGGTTCAAAGTGGCAACAGAATGTTGATTCAAACGTATTGAACTCGGCACCGCAATGCCAACAGGAAATCAGGTATATCTGATCCTTTTCCATTTTCCTCTCTCTTAAAAGTATGGACACAATTGCAAAAAATTTCCACAAAAATGTTTATTGATCAGATTCGGACCACTTGATATCTCCGCTTGTGAGTATTATAATTTTTGAATTAAATATAAGGATAAAACAAATGGAAGAAAAATTGTTCGAGATCGATATGATCTACATAAAAAACACAAGTCTTGCCGATTATTCTATCGAATGTGCAAGCAGAAGAAATAAGTCCGTAATTTTAAATTTTTCAAATGCGGATGGAGTTGAAATAAATGCACCCGTACCACTTGAAATAAAGAATGCCATTATGTCCTGTAGCAGTAACGGTGAAAGAATATGGAACATGAGATTCAGCTCTCCGGCAAATCTCAAGATTAGTTTTTCAGGAAAGATAACAATACAGGTCATATGAAAAAATGATCTCCGAAGAAATCCTCAGAAAGATCAGAAGGATAGAGATAATCTCAAAAAAGAGTTCAAGCGAAGTCTTCTCCGGAGAATACCACTCGGCATTCAAAGGGAGAGGAATGGAATTCTCCGAGGTACGGGAATACTATCCCGGTGACGAGATAAGATTCATAGACTGGAATGTGTCATCACGGATGGGGAAGATCTATGTTAAACAATTTGTTGAGGAGAGGGAATTGACAGTAATACTTGCAGTTGATCTCTCATCATCACTTGATTTTTTTTCTGGAGAAAAAAGTAAAAAGGACATAGCAGCAGAGATCTCGGCAATTATTGCATTTACTGCCAACAACAATAAAGATAAGGTGGGTTTATTGGTATTTACTGATAAAGTTGAATTATATATCCCCCCAAAAAGAGGGATATCCCACCTTCTCAGGATAATCAGAGAAATACTGACATTCAAACCGGAGAGCAAGGGAACATCAATAGAAAATGGACTTACATATCTGAATAAGGTCATTAAAAAAAAAGCGATCGTATTTCTCATATCCGATTTTATAGATAAAGATTTTTCTCTTCCTCTCAGGATCTCCGGGAGAAAACATGATCTGATAGCAATAAATATCTCAGATAAAAGAGAAGTGGTGCTTCCCGATGAAGGAATTTTCAGAATGAAAGATAGTGAGAGCGGGGAAGAGTTCATGGTCGATTTCTCATCTGAAAAGACCCGTACAAAATTCAGGAAGTTAATTGAAAGGGAAAATGAAGATTTAAAAGAAAAATTTAATAAGTACAATGTAGATTCTATAGATATAAGAGGTGAAGAAAATTATGAAAAACCCCTGTTTAATTTTTTCCTTAAAAGGCGGAAAAAACTTTCAAGATGAAAAAAATAATTCTGATACTTTTAATACTCTCTTTCACCCAGGGTATCCGATCCGATTCCCAGGTATCCGTTTCTGTTTCCTCCACTACTGCAACCATAGGTGAAAAGATCACTCTTAAATTTATTATAAGAACATCCACCGGAGGTGATTCAATAAAAATATCACCGGGGAAATCTGATTTTGAGTTTGTTGAAGAAGCAGTACTTTTGATCAGTGACAATGATGGAGTTAAAACATTTGAAAAAGATTTTGTTATATCTTTCTTTAAAACCGGAGAATACAATGTCGGCCCTTTTAATCTCAGTCTTATCAAAAAGGGGGAAATTATTGAGAAGTTCATCTCAAATTCCATACCTGTAAACATCAGGTCCGTTCTTGAAAAAAACGATAGAGACATAAGACCATTAAAAGATCTCTCTGAAATAGAGGGTAATCCGTTCTATCTGCTCAAATATGTATTGTTCATATTAATTATTGCAATAATTATATTTCTGATCATTTTTTTTCTCAAACGGAGAAAAAAAGGACCTGCTCAGATCATCTCTGTTTCATTGCACCCCGAAGTGGAATTTATGAAAAAGATAGAATCTCTATGGAGATCCGATCTTCTCAATAAAGGAAAAACTAAAAAATTCTTTCTTACCCTGACCGAAGATTACAAGATCTTCATGTCCAGATTATACAATTTTAACGCAGAAGATCTTACCACATATGAGATCATGCATAATCTCAGGAATTTTGAAAAAGATGATAATATCCCCGGTAATTTTGATCAGGTATTTCTTATTTCTGATCTTTCAAAATTTGCTAAGTATACTCCCTCTGAGAGTGAGGTTGAGGATGTAAGGACAAATTTATTCAGAATAATTGAGTTGGTCGGAGAAAGGAGAAAGAAAGAGGGGGAGAAAACAGCAAATGCCTCACTTTGAATTCCCCCTTGTACTGCTTCTCCTCTTATTTGTTCCGGCACTGATCAAATGGAAACATTTCGGTGATAAAAGAGGAAAAAGATATATAAATTATTCATCGGGAAAGTTGCTCAATTTCAGTGAGAACAGCTTGAGAACATTTTTTATAAAAAATCTCTTTTATATTAAACTGATACCTCTTATCCTTCTCATTATTGCCCTGGCAAGGCCCCAACTCCTGGATTATTATGATGTAGAAAACAAGCAGGGAATCGATATTCTTCTCGCAATGGATATATCCGGTTCAATGGCATCGCTTGATTTCAAACCGAAAAACAGGCTTGAGGTTGCAAAAGAGGTAATTAACGGGTTTATCAGTAAAAGGAAAACCGACAGGATCGGGCTGGTTGCATTTGCAGGTGCTGCTGTCACGAAATGTCCTTTGACACTGGACTACGAGATGCTCGAATATTTTCTGAACCTGACAAATCTGGGGGAACTAGAGGACGGGACAGCCCTCGGAATGGCCCTTGCAACTTCGGTCAACCGGATCAAAAATTCAAAAAGCAGAACAAAGATAATCATTCTTCTTACAGACGGAGTCAACAACAAAGGAGAGATAGACCCCAGAGATGCTGCCCAGATCGCACTTAATTTCGGGATAAAAGTATATACCATCGGAGTGGGTAAACGGGGAAAAGCCCCTTTCCCGGTAAAAGACAGATTCGGAAGGGAAACTCAGATAATGGTGGATGTTGAGATAGATGAAAAGGTGTTAAGAGAGATCGCTAATACAACAGGCGGATTATACTTCAGAGCAACTGACAAGGATTCTCTCGACAATATTTTTACTGAAATAAATAAATGGGAAAAAACAGAGATATCAACAAAAAGGTTCTACAATACAGATGAACTCTACCCCTTTTTTCTTTTACCCGGGATTTTTATATTTCTTATCGCTGAATTCTCAAAAAGAAGTATTTTAAGAACTATTCCCTGATAATTCAGACCAGACTCATTCCGAGAGCAATAGCTTTCTCATTCAGAGGAATAAGTTTGTGATGTCTTTCGGGAAGAGTCTCTTTCAATGCTACAAGGAGAGAATCTTTCTTCACTATATCATTTATCTTGACCAATGCACCCAGGATTAACATATTCATCACCTGTACATTCTTAAGTTCTTTGTTGGCTTTATCAACCGCAGGTATTGCAAATATTCTTATGTCATCCCTCGTCGGCCCTTCTTTAATAGTACTGCTTTCCCAGATCAGTATTCCGCCTTTTTTTACTTTTGGTTCAAATTTGTCAAGAGAAGGCTGATTGAGAGCTATTACAACATCATACATTGTAACAATAGGGGATGAAATTGGATTGTCACTTACATTTACCATACAATTAGCAGTCCCTCCACGCATTTCCGGACCATAAGAAGGCATCCAACTAACCTCTCTCCCCTCTTTCATTGCCGCATATGCCAGAAGTTTTCCCATGGATAATACACCCTGTCCGCCAAAACCTGCAAATATCATTTCATTAAGCATTCTGATCTCCTATTTCCCCGGTTCCTTGAAAATTCCTAACGGAAAGTAAGGTATCGCTTTTTCCACGATCCAGTCCATCGATTCAACAGGAGTACACTTCCATCCCGAAGGACAATTTGACACGACCTCAATAAATTGGGTCCCAATGTTCTGCTTCTGAATTTCAATGGCCCTTTTGAACATCCGTTTTGCCTTTCTTACATTTGCAGGTGTATTACCACTTACCCTTGCGGCAAAAGCAACTCCATCAAACTGTGATACGATCTCTGTCATTTTCAGAGGAGATCCCATACTCTTTTTATCTCTTCCGAATGGACTTGTAGTTGTTTTCTGTCCCTCTAGAGTTGTCGGGGCCATCTGACCTCCGGTCATCCCGTAAATACCATTATTAATAAAAATGAATAAAAAATTCTCACCTCTGTTACATGCATGGAGCGTCTCTGCTGTACCGATAGCAGCGAGATCACCATCTCCCTGATATGAAAATACTATTCTGTCAGGAAGCATCCTTTTTATCGCGGTAGCAACTGCAGCAGCTCTCCCGTGAGCAGCTTCCTGCATATCCACATCCATATAATCATATGCAAATACAGAACATCCAACAGGGCAAACACCCACTGTTTTCTCCTGGATGTCCATCTCCTCGACTACTTCCATAAATATTTTATGCATAATACCATGAATACAACCAGGGCAATAGTGCATTTTATTATCTGTAAGGGTCTTTGGTTTCTGATATATTACCTCGTATCCTTCTCTCATTTATATCTCCTTATAATTCCCCGGCCTTCTTCTGGATAAACTCAATAACTTCTTCAGGTGTCGGGATGATACCACCGGTCCTTCCATAAAAAAAAGTGGGCTTAACACCGTTAACAGACAATTTTACATCCTCAACCATCTGTCCTGCACTCATCTCTATCGAAAAGAAAGCTTTAACCTTACCATCATTCGCAAGTTCACTTATCCTGCCGGAGGGGAACGGCCACAACGTAATGGGTCTGTGAAGTCCCATTTTTATACCAGCTTCCCTGGCGAGATCTACAATCTTCTTCGAAGTTCTGGATGTAACTCCATAAGCAGTTATAATTAATTCTGCATCTTCGATCATATACTCTTCAAATCTCACCTCATTTTCTTCTATTTTTCTAAATTTCTTCTGGAGAGAATTGTTCTTTCTTTCCATATCGTCAGATTGGATATATAAAGAAGTTATTATGTTTCTTTCTCTGTCAGGCGTTTTTCCTGTTGTAGCCCATGGCTTGTCCGGTTTATAAGGGATAGGCTCTGGAAGTTCAACTTTTTCCATCATCTGGCCGATTGCTCCGTCTGAAAGTATAAGAACCGGAGTCCTGTATTTATCTGCAAGATCAAATGCGAGAATAGTATGATCAACCATTTCCTGAACAGAGTTCGGCGCAAGAACTATCTGTCTGTAATCACCATGCCCTCCACCTTTCACTGCCTGGAAATAATCTCCCTGACCAGCCTGGATCGTACCGAGGCCCGGCCCCCCCCTTGCTACATTCGCAACTACGCACGGCAATTCTGCACATGCAATATATGAAACACCTTCCTGCATTAGTGAATATCCCGGAGAAGAAGTTGTCGTCATTACTCTGGCTCCGGCTGCAGCTCCTCCATAAACCATATTTATTGATGCTACCTCACTCTCTGCCTGAATTAGAATATAATCATGATTAGGCTCTTCTGCAGCAAGATATTCAATGACTTCGGACTGGGGCGTGATCGGATACCCGAAATATCCCTGCATCCCGGCTCTGATAGCGGCTTCCGCAAGAGCCTCATTTCCTTTCATAAATCTTATTTCACCCAATTTATCCTCCATTCAGAAACTAACTTTTTTTCTTGTAAACAGTTATAACAGAATCAGGACACATAACGGCACAATTCATACATGCAATACACTTTTCAGGCTCTGACATATAGGAATAATGATAACCGTTCACATTCGTATCATCCTGTTTTAACGCAAGACACTGAGTCGGGCAATTAGCAACACAGAGACCGCACCCTTTACACGTGTCAACCAGTATTTCGACATAACCTTTAGCAGGCATACAGAACCTCCTTTTGTGAAATATTATTGTATTACTTTACCTATCAATGTCAAGTATGACAGTTAATAAAATTATGCAAAAAAACTAATTATTCCACTTCACCCCAGAGCTACATCAAGGATCATCATTATTGTGAAACCAAGGATAACTCCGATTGTTGCAATATCCGTATTTTTGCCGAGTTGAGATTCAGGGATCAGTTCTTCGACCACAACAAATATCATTGCACCGGCAGCAAAAGCAAGTGCATAAGGGAGAATAGGCCTGATCAGGAGAACCGCAGCAGCACCGATCACTCCTGCGATCGGTTCAACAATCCCGGATAATTGTCCGTAATAAAAACTTTTTGCCTTGCTCAGTCCCTCTCTGTGCAACGGGACCGAAACCGCCGCCCCTTCCGGAAAGTTCTGGATACCTATTCCAAATGCCAGTGCAATTGCACCCGCCAGAGAAACCGATGACAAATCTGCCCCGAGAGCACCGAATGCAACTCCTACTGCAAGGCCTTCCGGAATGTTATGAAGGGTGATCGAAAGGACAAGAAGGATGGTCCTTCTCCACCCTGTTTTGATCCCTTCCGCCTCTTCCATCGGAAAACCAAGATGAAGATGAGGAAGTATCTTATCCACACTCCAGAGGAAAGCTCCGCCAAATACAAATCCGACTGCTGCCGGAACCCAGGGTATCATGCCCATCTCCTCTGCCATTTCGATCGAAGGAGCCAGCAGAGACCAGTAACTGGCCGCAATCATAACCCCTGCGGCAAAACCGAGCATTCCGTCCATAGCTTTTTTATTGAAATTCTTGAAAAGGAAAACTACTCCGGCACCAAGTGCTGTCATGAACCAGGTAAAACATGTTGCTACCAATGCCTGTATTATCGGGGACAATCCTGAGAACCATTCCATAAAACCACCTCTATATTATTAAACTAGATTCCGGAAAATTTTTCAACCGATTTTGAGGGACGTAGCTAACTTTAAATCCTTGGAACCGTATGATATACTGACAGCCGCAATGAAACAGTTTTTTCTAAAACATCTTAAGGTTTTTCTGGTCATCATAAGTATCATCGTAACGATCCTCATTGGAGCATTGACAGGGATTCTCCTGGTCTACCAGAAAGGGCTCCCCCAGATAACCAACCTGGAAGATATAAAGCCGGTTGTTATGACAAGGATATATGACGACAACAAAAAACTTCTTAAGGAATATGCTGTTGAGAAAAGGATCATTCTGAAATATAGCGATATACCGCAAATCCTCAAGGATGCGATCATCGTTTCGGAAGACTCAAGGTTCAAGTCACATTGGGGGATAAGTTTCTCAAGTATTTTTCGTGCCGTCTCCGGAATTATATTCAAAAAGAATCGGGGAGGCGGAAGCACGATCACAATGCAGCTTGCCCGAAATCTGTTCCTTTTTGAAGAGAGGAGGCAGAGGACTTTCGGGAGAAAATTAAAAGAGATCCTGCTGTCGATCCAGATCGAGAAAAATTATTCTAAAGACCAGATCCTTACTTTTTATTGCAACAAGATACCATTCGGAGGCCCGGCATACGGAGTTGAAGCTGCATCCAGATACTATTTCGGAAAATCTGCCCGTGATATTAATCTTGCTGAATCTGCACTTTTAACTGCTATAATCCCCAGCCCGAACGGCAGATATAACATTTTCAAAAATCCTGAAAACTGCCGGAAGAAGAGAGATCAGATATTAAAGAAAATGCTTTATCTCAAATACACTACGAAGGAAGAACTCGAAAATGCACTGAAAGTAGAACTCCCGACCGAACCTTTTGATGACGACGAATATGAAGTAGGAAGCTATTTTGTCGAAGAGATCAGGAAAGACCTTGAATCAAAGTTCGGAGATACTCTCCTCTATGAAGGCGGACTGAAAGTATACTCCACACTGAACAATGAGATGCAGAAATGGGCCGAGCAATCCCTTCAGCAGGGGTTGAGGGACCTGCATAAAAGAGGCGGATGGAGATCCGGGGAAAAGCTTTTCAATATTATAAAAGAAAAATTAGACCCTGTAACATATGAAAATGAATCATGGGACAAATTAAGGATCAAAGTTGGTGTAATAACAAATGCTCTTGTAACAAGTGTTAATAATTCAAAAGCTGTTTTAAGGATAAAAGATTACAAATGTACACTGAGTGCAAAAGAGGCAAAATGGACAAGATATTCACTCAGGAGAGTGTTAAAAAAGGGTGATATCGCATTGGTAAGTATCCTCGAAATAGAAGAAAAGAAGAAAGAGTTAAAGCTCGCCCTTGAACAGGAACCCGAAATGACGGGAGCGCTTCTGGCTATTGACAACAGAACCGGAGCTATCAAGGCAATGGTCGGTGGATATAGTTTTGAGAGGAGTAAATGGAATAATGCCACTCAGGCCCTGAGGCAGACCGGATCAACAATAAAACCGATAGTATACACCGCTGCACTTGAAAGCGGCTATACCCCCGCAACGATCATACTTGACGAACCGAGGATATTTGAGAACCGCTGGACCCAGGAACCTTATGAACCACGCAACCACACAGGAAAATATATGGGACCTGTCACCTTCAGGATGGCCCTTGAGAAATCCAAAAATCTTGTAACTGCCAGAATTGTGGAATCTATAACCCCTCCGAAAGTGGTCGAATATGCAAGGAAGTTCGGAATAACATCGAATCTGATCCCGGTAATGTCGATAGGACTCGGTTCTCTTGAGATAACATTAAAGGAGATGGTAGCGGCTTATACCGTTTTCCCAAACTACGGGATAAGAGTGAATCCTTACAAGATCATTTCGATCCTCGATCAGAACAACAATATAGTTGAAGAAAATTTCCCCGATAAAAAACAGGTGCTGGAACCGGATACTGCCTATATCATGAACTACCTGCTCCAGGGAGTTGTGAAATATGGCTCCGGTTTCAGAGCAAGAGTTCTTGATGCCCCTGTCGGAGGCAAGACCGGTACAACCAATAATTTTTCCAACGCCTGGTTCATCGGATATACTCCCACGATTACCGTAGGAGTATGGGTCGGTCATTTTATTGAAAAATCTCTCGGTAACAATGAAACCGGTTCAAGAGCAGCAGCCCCTGTTTTTGTCAACTTCATGAAAAAATATCTTGAGAAATACCCTGAGATGAAAAGATATAGGAAACCGTCAGGGGTGATAATGGTCAAGATAGATAAACTGACAGGGAAACTTTTCTCTCCCGACTGTCTCTACCCTTTCATGGAATGTTTCCTTAAAGGGAATGAACCTCTCGATAATTGCACAGAAGAGGACCATATACAAATCCAGGACTATTACGGAAAATATGAAGGTCCAATTGAAGATGATGACGACGGGTAGTTGTAAACAAAAGGGCAGGAAAAAACCTGCCCTCTTGTTTAATAATTAATTGTCTTTTTAATAAACAGCAACAGAGCACTTTTTGACGAGCTTACAATTATTCGCTGCTACAGGATCTTTCATTGTAGAATCTGCCGGTTTCACACAAATACTGATGCCGACTGACTTTTTCACCAATACAGGATGATCGACCATAACAAACCTATGTAATGTGTGAGTATTCTTCGGAAAAGGATTTAATACCTGAGTAGTTTTAACAACTTTAACAAGTTTCCCTTTCATAAGATCATAATACTTGAGAGTAACAACAACAGCTGTTGGCCATCCTCTTTTTTTATATGGGTGATTGGCAAGATCTACCATTATATTTCCCATATAGAATGCATTTACACCCACAAGATCACAAATACAACTGTACGAATGAATTGCAAGTACCCGCAGATCCGTTGATTTTAAAATAGTTAACTGACCTGGATCAAATTTTGTTTGAACTTTTTTTAAGTCAGTTGTTTTAACCTGACCTGCAAACACAGGATTTACAATCAATACAAAACTAATTAAAGCTAACACTGAAAATAATGAAAGTTTTTTCATAATTTTTTCTCCTTAATAAAAATTTTCCTCATTTTCTCGTCTCAATAAGGAAATAGAAGATTCAATGAAAATATCTCAAATAAAATAATTTTTTTAATAAATTATATAAAGTAAATTGTCAACATTACCTTTACTGAAAAAAGGGGTGCCGTTCAGGCACCCCGGATTATAATTAATATATGGCTGCCTGTTCGTTAATTGGTTTTAGTTGTATTTTTACCGATCAGGAAATATCCCATTATCACCTTATCGGGTTTCGTCACCTTTATCCGGAAAAATTCATACCCTCTCATAAAACTTTTCCTTATAAGATACTTTCTCTTCCCGATCCTGCTCTTTCTGAGTTTTACAATAGCAACTTCCTCAAAAAGCAGTTCGTCTGCGGGATTAAAAATATTGAATAAAAATTCACCCTCTTTTTCCATAAGCGTGACTTTGTAGACACCTTTGTTGTAGTTCTTCCCATCATGAATAAATGCCCTCGGAAACTTCACACTACCGATTTTAAGATCACTTGTTTCCAAAACAACTTCATCGGCCGGAACTGAAAGGGTGAAAAATAAAACTGATATTAAAAGTATTACCATTTTTTTCATTTTCCCCTCCTGGCTTTTCCCCTTTTATATAGCCTATGAAAGAATTATATGTTACCGGATTTTTAAAAGTCAAGGAGAAAATCTTTTTTACGCCAATTGTTTTTTCGCATCAAAAATATTATAATTTTTTCTTGACGATCCGGGAACACAAAGTTAATTAAAATGAATATTGAAAATATAAAAGAATTCTTCTCGGGCAAATATGAGTTTATTAAGCTTCTTGGAAGAGGCGGGTTCGCAGAAGTTCATCTTGCTATGGATAAGATGCTTGAAAGGAAGGTAGCAATAAAAATACTCCTTCCCCAGCATGCATCCGATCCTGATATAGTTAAAAGATTTATAAGAGAAGCCCGTCTTTATGCAAAACTGGAGCATCCTAACCTTATAAACATCTACGAAACCGGTATCGCTGAAGGGACTGCTTTTATTGTAATGAAATATGTAAAGGGCGAAAATCTGAAGACTTATATTCAAAAAGATATTAAAACAAGGCTTTCACTTGCTCCCGGAGTTGTCAAAGCACTGTCAGGTGCCCTGAGCTACATTCATGAAAAAGGGATAATCCACAGAGATATAAAACCGGCCAATATAATTCTTGAAGATGAAGGAAATAGTATTTACCTTGCCGATTTCGGAATAGCCAGGTCAGTTTCAAGCCAGACCATGACACAAACAGGATCGATAATGGGAACCCCTTATTATATTTCCCCTGAACAGATAAAGGGGGGAGTTGTCGATCACAGATCTGATATTTATGCTCTCGGAGCCACTTTATATGAACTTGTCACCGGGAAGCCTGTATTCTCTGCAGACTCATCGGTAGAAATACTTTATAAACATGTGAATTCCGAACCGGAACAGGTCGGCAGGATCACACCCCAGATATCAAAACCCTTAAAATATATTATTACCAGATGTCTTGAAAAAAACCCGGACAAAAGGTTTCAAACAGCGGTTGAGCTCAGTAAAACATTAACCGGAAAGAAAAGCGGACACATAACGAAATACCTGAACGCCATTGAATCAGGAAGAAAAAATTACAGAAAACGTTTAGCATTTATTCTTCCGTCCATTATATTAATTCCTTTTCTAATTTATTTTGTTTTCAAAAACACTGCTACATCAAGTGCTGAAATCTCTGAGGATATGCAGAACAAAGTTACCCGGTCGGATATCAGCAATAATATTACGGAAGAGAAAGAACCTGAAATTCTCTCAAATAATACAGTTGATCCGGGGGTGGAGAAGTCAAAAGAGGTAA
>Ga0190293_1000638_pt1 | contig 12500 bp, 14 predicted proteins | sample 48693001_MG_FD_161671 | JGI IMG/M metagenome (GOLD analysis project Ga0190293, IMG submission 161671) | Hydrothermal vent microbial mat bacterial communities from Southern Trench, Guaymas Basin, Mexico - 4869-30-0-1_MG | ecosystem: Environmental > Aquatic > Marine > Hydrothermal vents >... | reverse complement strand
ATAGCGATAAACGGTTTTTTGATATCCTCGTTGGTGAGTCCCGTTGCGTGCATCAGGCTGCGGTGGGGTGCGCGTTCCATTCCTTTTTTAACTCTGTCGCTGTTCATAACATCATCCTTTTCTACCGGTTTAAAAATGGTTGCCCCCCTAAAGCTTATCGGGCAGGCTTCCCGCCTTTAGATTTCGAACCAGCATACTTCGGAGCCAAACTTTATGAAGAAAATTCTGATTGCAACCGTACTCGCCGCACTCACCGCCTCGGCTACGGAAACCAATATTCCAACGATTGTGGTAACGGCCGCAGCGCAGACTCCGGAAAACGCGGCCATTCACAAAGCGCTCCGCGCTGAGCCGGGTGTAGTGCTCAATTCACAGGGCGGTTCGCAGAACGACCTTTCCGTGCGCGGCAGTTCGTTCAGCGGTGCGGGCCTCGCACTCGGCGGATTGACGCTGCGCAATCCGCAGACTGAGCATTTCAACACCGAGCTGCCAATACCAGCGGCCATGCTGTCGCGCCCGCAGGTGCTGACCGGCCTCGACAATCAGGGCGGGCACCTCGTCGGCACCGTGAACTTTGATCTGCTTCCCATGACCGGAACCAAGGCTGGCGAAATCGGATTCGGCTCGGATCACCGCGATTGGCAGAGCGTGCTGTTGCAGCAGATGCTCACGGATACGCTCGGCATCGGGGTTTTTGCGGGTCGCGAGTCGGCCAACGGTGTGGACTATGACGATAACGATTATGACCGCGAATACGCGGGCGGTCATTTACAGTACCATACCGATGACGCACAGATTGATTTTCTTGCCGCGCATCAGGAAAAGGAATTCGGCACGCGAGGCTATTACGGCGCTAATCCAGCGTGGGGCCCGCCGTCTGAAGAGACCGAGGATACGTTGATCTATCTTGCCGCCCGCAAGGGTGACCTTAATGCCGACTACCTTCGAGGCGGTGTTTCGTGGCACCAGTTCCGGGACTACTATGCGGTTCCGGACGGCACGTACTGGAATCGCCACCGCTCGCGGATCAGTTCCGCCTTTTTTGACGGCCGTACGCTGGAAGTGAACGGCTGGGCACTGGGCTGGCGAGCCGATGTGGAAGAAGAACGCGTGGCCAGCGACGGATTCAGCGCCTTCGCTCCTCCCCCATGGGGGTTGGGACATCATCACCGCACACGCGGCGGCCTCTCGCTCCTGCCGCAGTGGCGCGGCGACCGACTGAAAATCACTGCCGGTGCACGCGGCGAATTTTTCACCGATGAATCATCGGAATTTCTGCCGCAAGTCGGTCTGGAATACCTGCTTTCTGACAATCTGACCGCATTTGCCTCCTATACCGAAACCGTGCGCCTGCCCTCCTACACCGAGTTGAATTATAATTCGCCCGCCAGTCTCGGCAACGCGGGTCTTAAACCGCAAAGTACGCAACAGACCGAAATCGGCCTCAAGGGTATCCCGTCGGAAACGGCCGACTGGAAACTCGCCGCGTTCCATCGCCGCTCACACGACACCGTGGACTGGATCAAAGCGACGCCCGCAGCCAGATGGACGGCTCAGAACCTCGGCGACGTAGATGTATTCGGCGCAGAAGCCGCAGCGGGGTGGTACCCGGCACAGAACCTGGATGTGCAGTTTGCCTACACCTGGATTTACAAAGATAAAGACGCCGATGATTTCGGAGCCTATGCCTCGCGCTACGCGCTCGACTATCCCGAACACCTCGCGCAAGCCTCCGTACTCTGGCGGCCCGTTGCGCCGGTCGAGATCGGCACAGTACAGACGCTCCGCTGGCAACCCGATAACCGCGTACGCGAAAACAGCGACTTCGGAGTTCTCGGCCGTTTCGTACTGCGCATTACGCCGCCGTGTGCCGACTTTCTCACCTGCTCACTGCTGGTTGACAACCTGTGGGATGACGACTTTCAGGAGTTCCCCGGACAGCGCCCCGCCGACCGTAAAATTTCCGTAGCTTTCTCTACGGAATTCTAACCAAAACCTAACCCCAAAGCGGGTTGACTTATTTTCCCGGAAGAGTACAACACGCGGTAAGTTCTTAAATAGATGTCCCTCACTGAGGGTCGAAAGGCTTTGAAGCGCTCCGAAGGTCGGGGCGCTTTTAAAACAAGGAGAAGAAAATATGACTAAGCTGGACCAAAGCGGGTTCGAATACGACGGCTTCAATGAAGCCCTGTATGATACCGCCGGCGCCCGGTATCTGCGACGCTACTGCCGCTTCTTTTTTAAGAAGCTCGGTCGTGCCGCGGGTCGTCGTTTAAGCAAGCGGTAACAAAAAATAGAAATATCCTGCCCGATGGCGGGAGGCCCCCTTCGGGGGCCAGCCTCTTTGGGGAAGAGCCCGTTGGCGTGCCAACCGACTTGTCCTCCGTAGCTTTAGCGAAGGAGGAAGCTCCGAAGGAGCGAAGGCTGGTGCTCGGGGCGGGACTCGAACCCGCACGGCCTAAAACGGCCACTAGGCCCTCAACCTAGCGCGTCTACCAATTCCGCCACCCGAGCATGAGAGGGAAAATGAAGGCGAAGAAGATAGCTTCTGCCCCATCCCTGCGCAAGTGGATATTTACAAAACCGCCCCCTCCATCCCACCGCTTCCCTCACAAGTTCGGGTAAGCGGTACTACATTGTAGAGACCGCTTACCCGGAGTGAAACGACGGGAAGCGTTGCGGTGTAGAGAACGTTTACCCGCCGGGAAACGTTGATCTCCATTTCCCAAAACCCCACACTCCGCCTCATGAAACTCGTCATCGCCACACGCAATCCGCACAAGCTCGAAGAGATTAAGGCCATTTTCGATTTCAAAGGCCTGGACGTCTGTACCGCACTCGATTTCCCGGAAATCCCCGATACGGTGGAGGACTGCGACACGCTCGAAGGCAACGCGATCAAGAAAGCGGTCGAACTGTGCCAGGCAACCGGCCTGACAGCGCTGGCCGACGACTCCGGCCTCGAAGTCGAAGCTCTGAACGACGAACCGGGTGTCTACTCCGCCCGCTGGGCTGGCGAAGGCTGCACCTACGCCGACAACAACCTGAAGCTCCTGCGCGAGCTCTCCGGCAAAGACAACCGCCGCGCACGGTTCCGTACCGTCATCGCCCTCGCCCGGCCCGGCAAAGAGCCCTCCTGTGGCGGGGCGAAGCGAAAAGCGAAGACCGCAACCGTTGAAGGCGTTATCGAAGGCGTCATTGCGAAGGCGCTGCGCGGCGAAAACGGATTCGGCTATGACCCGCTCTTCATTCCCGAGGGTTACGACCAGACCTTCGCCGAATTAAGCACCGAAGAAAAAAACAAAATCTCCCACCGTGCTCGCGCCCTCGCAGAAGCGTCAAAGCGGTGGAAACATTTATGGGTGGGAAATTTTCACCACTGAGACCTCAGAGACACAGAGAATTTCCAATGGTGGAATACTCTATCGGTATGGAATATCGGATCTATCGATAGAAATATCTTCGAACCCGTTTGCCTCTAAAAACTTCTCCACAACATTCCTTGGAGTTTGATTCTTTGGGCCGAGCATAATCGTTGATATTGGGTTTTCATTCCGATCTACTGGGCGTTCGACATAGGGTCTCACAGCATTTTCTGTCGTTTCGAACTTTAGTGCATCGCGAACTTCCGGCATTGTTGTAAGCAGTCGCCACTCCTTCTCTTCCCGAAAACTGAACAACCGTTCCTTGTCGCCAGTTACCACAACCTCAAGCCCTCTCCCAAAAAATAATTTTGCTGTGCATGATTTTGCCATTTCACTTCGTTTCATTGCCGCGCAGTAACGCGGCCTCTCTCACTATGATCGAGTGTCAGCCATCCCCTCTGCAAACGCGGGCGGCGACCGCGTTCTCTGCCGCGCCCACCGTGCGCAGCTACAGTTTCCAAGCCTTGGAAAACGGACGAACTGCGCTGAATAGCCCGGTTATTCGCCGAAAATTCTGCGGGGATTAGGCTTCGGGCAGGTTGAGGTGGTAGCGTGTGGACTTTCGTTCGCCGGTACGGGTCAGCGCGCCTTTGGCAACGAGATCCTGCAAGTCACGGGTGGCGGTCGAGGCCGATGTTTTGGCAATGCGGATATAGTTGTCAGCACTGAGACCTCCTTTGAATCCGGACAGGCCTTCTTTGAACATGCGAGTCAGTACTTTCTGCTGCCTTTCATTCAGAGCATCCCCGAGCCGGGCATACAATTTGGCTTTTTCGACCAAAAACCCGATGGAACGAACGGTATAGTCCTGCGCAGCAAGAACAGTCTGCGCGAACCAGACCAGCCAGTCTGTAATTTCCAACCGCCGATTGACCTTCTCAAGCGCCGCATAATAGGCTTTTCGATTGGCTTCGATGGTGTGCGCAAGCGCGATCAATGTTGGCCGACCCAAACTTTGCGCCAAAGCTTTCTCCGCGATGGCACGCCCGATGCGCCCGTTGCCATCTTCAAACGGATGGATACTGACAAAATAGAGATGTGCAATCCCGGCACGTGTCAGTGCAGGCAGCGGGCTCCTTCCCCCGCGAGCCGTTCGGTTGAACCACTCGTTGAACAGATCCATTTCCTGTAGAACCTGTGTTGCCGGCGGAGCCTCAAAGTGAACTTTTCGGCGGCTGACCGGACCCGAAACAATCTGCATCGGCTCTGACGAAGTTCGATAGCACCCGATATCAGAAAAATCACGGCGACCTTTCGTCAGCATGGCATGCCAATCAAAGAGAGTTTGGTTCGTGAGCGACTCAGCCCATGTTTGATAAACCTGCACGGTCATCTCTGCAATGCCCTGCTCTGCGGGCGGAACCCTGCGGTTATCTGTCTGCAACCCAAACTGCCGGCGAATCGACGACTGAAGACTGTCGCGGTTCAAAAACTCGCCCTCAATCTCCGATGTTTTCAGAGCTTCTTCGCTCATCAGCTCGACGCGCAACTCGCTCAATTCTCCGGCATCCAAATGACTACAGGTGCCAAGCAGCACACCCGATGAGCTCAAAAACTTCACCTCGGACGTCGCCAGCGCATCAGAATCAAACCCGAATTCCGGCCAGCCATCATTTTTCCAATTCCACTTCATGAGCTATAACCCTCTTTTCTATAGCCCAGAAAAGAGCATATTTGTGGGCTATAAAAAAGGTTTTTATAGCCCAAGGTTCGCCGCGCCGAATTTTCGCAGACAGGTAACGCAGTCAGTCGCCGAGTTTTTTAACGAAGGCTTCGGGCGGAGAGATGCGCTTCTGGTTTTTGTAGTCGAAGATGGAGACGCCGGTTTTGGCGAGTGCCACTTCCGCACCGGCTTCCTTGTTCGTGAGGCGGTAGAAAATGTCACAGCCGATCCGGCTGAAGTCGCCCGCCGCCACTTCGATTTCGAGCACGTCGCCTGCAAACGCCTGCGCTTTGTAAACAATCACCGAGTCGAGCATGATGGTGCCGTAGCCTTCGACATTGACCTCGCTATAGCCGAAAGAGGCGAGAAACCGGACGCGTGCCTCGTGAATCAGGGCCAGCATGTCGGCGTTGCCGAGGTGGCCGCCGTAGTTGATGTCGGTGATGCGAACGGTGAGTTCGGTTTTGAACGGATAGGATTCCGGCATTTCAAGTTTTACGCGCGCCACGGGAGCTCCTGTTGAATTTATGCTTTATGATTGATAAATTGTGATTTTTAACTTCTCAGCCCCAAATCGGCCCTTGGAGCGACTTGTCGCACCGTAGCGCAGCGAAGGGTGAAGCGGAAAGATAATTTTCCGCAGGAAAATAACGACCACCGGGAGTGGTCCATCCCCAATCGAAAATCTTCCATCAGGCGACCCGAAATCTTCACTTTTAAATGTTGCGTCAGTCGGGCCGCCCATGTAGCTTACACCGCTCGCTTTTGAACGATAAAGCCTTTGGAGAAGAAAAATGAGAATTCGCAGAGCCATGCGCAAAAAACCGCTTCGCCGCCCGATTAAAAAGGCCGGCCCCAAACGCCGCCGTATATTGGAGCAGAAAAAACGGCTGGCCGAACTGGGTGTTTCGGAAGAAGCGCTTCGCACCATGAACAACAAGGATATCCGCGCGGCACTTCAGAAGCTGGAAAAAAACGCGGCCTGAACCTGTTATTCCGCCGTTTTTCGTGTATAACGCCCCGAAATTTCGGGGCGTTCTTCTTTGGAGAAATGATGAAAAAACGAAACATTATTCTGACCGGGTTCATGGGCACGGGCAAAACAGTGACGGGCCGCGTACTGGCGGAGCGCACCGGCCTGGAGCTGGTGGACATGGATTCGATTATTGAAACGCGGCAGGGCAAAACCATCCCGGAAATTTTCGCACAGGACGGCGAGGCGGCTTTCCGCGCTATGGAGCGGGCGCTGGTACAGGAGCTGGCGCAACGCGACGGCCTGATCATTTCGACGGGCGGCGGCATCGTGCTGAATCCGGACAATATCGCCGATTTCGAGAAAACCGGGCTGGCGGTCTGCCTGAAAGCTTCGCCGGAAGAGATATTCCGCCGCGTCGAAGCCGATACGACCCGCCCGCTGCTTAACGGCGATAAACGCGCGCAGATTGAAGCGATCCTCGCCGAGCGCAAGCCGCTTTATGACGCGGTGGCGCACGGTATCGCCACGGACGGCCTGACGACCGAAGAAACAGCCGGACAGATTCTGGCGCTCTACGAACTTGAAAACTGAGCCCGAGGGGCTAGACTGCCCCTCTTTAAATTCAGGAGTCAGATACTATGGAACATTCCCACGACGATCTTCAAAAAGAGCATGAACTCGAACAGCACGAAGTAATAGAGGTGCTTGGTTTTCTGAAGCGCTACAGCAAACTGATCGGAACGGGCCTCGTGGCCGCGATTGTGGTCGCGCTGGGCTCAATGGGTTACCGCAATTACCAGACCGCCCGGATCGCTGAGGCGGAACAGGCCCTGCTAACGGCACAAACTCCGCAGCACCTTGAGGAAATTGTCGCCCAATACCGCTCCACACCGGTCGCGCCGGTTGCCCTGCTGAATCTCGCCAAAATGCAGTTCAACGGCGGTGAAACCGCGCTGGCGCGTGCGCAGTATGAGCGTTTCCTGAAGGAATACAAAAAGCATGAAATGCTCCCGGTGGCTGAACTGGGTCTGGCCTACTGCACGGAAGCTGACGGCGATTTCAACGGAGCAACGGAAGCGTTCAGCACGTTCGCGGAAGCGCATGAAAACCACTGGCTTCATCCCATGGCCGTGATGAGTATTGCCCGCTGCATGGAACAGGCAGGCCGCCTTGACGAGGCGCGCATTGTGCTCGAAGATTTTCTGGCTGAAAACGCCAGTACCCAGTGGGCCGGCCCGGCGGAAAACGCGCTGCAACAGCTAAACCAATAAGCAATATTCAATTTCCAATTCTCAATTCTCAATGTTCAAGTGCTGCTGCTTGAACATTGAATGTTGAGCCTTGGTTATTGCTCATTTTCTTCCTCTGCTTCACTCCTCAATCTCTCCCTCGCGCTGATGTACGGGCCAGGGAACAGCTCTATGAATTCATCGGGGTTGTCGCGGTACATTTTCTGCATACTGCGGTAAGCCTCGCGCGGATAGCGCAGGATATCTTCGAGTTCCCCGTTCTCCGCACCCATCACCGCAAAAATCAGCTCATCCGTCGTGGAATCCTGCACGTTGAGCAGCAGCTGTTTTTCGGCAGGCGGTACGCGGTTCATATTCTGCGAATGAATGGTGTATTTGATGTGCTCCACCACGCGCTCCTCCATCCCCGCTTCGATGATGAAGACCAGCTCAACAAGCTCGACGCGGGTGAAAACCAGCCGCACACGCGGCGGCTCCATGTCTGCGGGCAGCGCGGTGCGCAGTTCCTCCATGCTTTTATCAAACTCATCGAGAATCTCCTCTCGCGAGACCGCAGAGTCAGGCATCCAGTGAATAAGAATGTTGCGGTCGGCATCGTGATAAAGCAGCGGCTTGTCCACCCGGAAGGAGGCCTCGCATCCGGCGCACTGTACCCGGTTGAGACGGTTTTCCATCAGCGCGGTTTTCAGTTCCGGCTGTTGCGCAACGTTGATGGAGTCATACAACTCCACCTGCTGCGAATGGCCGCATTCCGGACAGGAAATTGAATAGGTTTTGGCTGCACTCATCGCTTTTACCATTCCTCGCGATGAATGCGCGTTTCATCATAACGATATTCGGGGTCGAGCTTTTCGCCGGGAACACCCAGCGGGAAAAGGGCAAAGGGAATCATGTTTTCAGGAACGCCGAGCACCTTGCGGCAGCCCGCGACACGCGGCGGCACGCCGATAATCGCGATCCAGACGGTGCCCAGCCCCATATCGTGCGCGGCCAGTTCCAGATTATGCGCGGCGCACGAGCAGTCCTGCGGGCCAAAGCCCTCAAAGCCTTCCAGCGATTCATCGAGACAGATCAGAATGGCCGTCTGCGCCTGCTTAAACATTTCGTTACCTTCGTCCACTTCGTCGGCCAGCGCGTCAAGTTTCGCGCGGTCCACGGTCACTACAAAATGCCACGGGCGGCCATCGCCCGCGCTCGGGGCATTCATCGCCGCTTCAAGCAGGGTTTTGATCTGTTCATCTGTCACCGGCGTATTTTTAAACGCACGAATACTCCGCCGCGTCATAATCGCTTTCATCGTTTCCATCTGACTCTCCTTAAAGAAAAAAGATTGATAGACGTTTTGCCCGCTTTCCGCAAGCGAACAGGGGAGAATTGACTGGCAAGTTTATGGGGCGGAACGGGCGAAAACACACTGATCAGGCCGTTTTCAAAACATTTATCTTTTCATATGATTTTAAGTGTGTTAGACAGAAAAGCTCTCATAAGCCTAAATTTCGTCTCAAGCCATCCCAGTTTCAGTAATCAAGGATTATAAAAATGAATTATAGAGTTTATTTAGCCGTTTTAATCAGCCTGGCAAGCCTCAACCTGTCCGAAGCAGCAAGCGTGTACCAAAACACTTTCAGTTCTCCAGACAGTTTGAATGGCTTTACACACTATGGAACAGGATCCGTCGGCATCGAATCAGGTCAGCTTCGTATCGATACTACGGGGTTTTCAGCCCGCAGTCTCTCCTTGGATACCTCTCTAAGCTTCAGCTCTGCCTACAAGCCGATATTGTCTCAGAACAGCGGCCTGATCAGTTGGAGTTTTAATCTTGCAAACCAGGATGGAGCCTACAACAACGGCTTCTCCTGCATTCTGGCGAGCACCATGGCAGATCCCTATGATTTAGGCGCTGATGGCTACTCTTTCCGCGGTGGAGGTATGGTTGGCAACCGGATGGTTATCAAACGATTTGACTACGGGTTAGGCGGAGGCGGAGAAATATTGATCGATATCACTAATGGCCTTGGTCCTCTGCCGCAGAAGGGATCCTTTCGCATCACTTTTAATACTGCCGCCGATGAATGGTCTTTATTTGGAGAGACCGGATCGGAATTTACAGATCCTACTCAGGTGGATACGCTACTGGGAAGAGCCACTGATGGAACTTATACTGGCGTTGAAACAAAATTCTTTGGGTTTTCCGGACAAACTGCAGGAAGTGTCTTTGTTGATAATGTTAGTGTGGATGTAGTTCCGGAGCCGACCTCATCAGCTTTATTAATCATCGGAGCAGGAGTTCTGTATAGATATAAGAGAAATCAAACCCGAGACTTCGCTTCACGGTGAACAACGCCCGTTTTTCAGATCAATGAACAGGGCGCCGAAAGTACGCTTTAACGTTGGGAAAACAAATCAAACACTCTCACGGGTTCTCAGCCATTCCTCAAACAACGGCTTTCCCTCTATAGTTGTGATGCAGCCTTTTTCGATCTGAAGCGTTCGGCCTTTCAGAGTCACTTCAAAGCGCGGGGTGCGTCCGAATTTCCAGTCATTGGAAGAAAGGGTTTCAATGATTGGAGAAAGTTCTGCTTCCGAAATCATCTTGTCATCCCAAAAAATCACGCCGGGTGAGGTCACCCGGCCTACAACATTCCTCTCCGCAACTGTAGGCCGGGTGACCTCACCCGGCGCATACATCATTTGGAAGGTTTCAATCAGCGCGGCGGAGAGTGTTCTGATCGTCAAATCGGGCGCGGCCTGATTTAGATTCATCACCTCAGACGGAATGGAGGTGATCGCTTTGGTTTCGATGCCATCGACCTCGGGGCCGAGGTAGCGGCCAAGCCGGTCGAGGTCGCTATTCACCAGTAGTGTGCCGTGGTGCAGCGAGCGATCGCGCCGATGGCAAAACGCCTGTCCGGAAAACTTTTTCCCGTCCACGGCCAGACTGTTTTTGCCAAGGCGTTCGGCGGTAATGCCAAGGCCGGCGAGCGCCTTCAGCATCAGCTCGTACTGCTTTTCTTCGCGATAGGCTGTACGCGGCACGATGACACTGACGTTAAGGTTGCCCTCATCGTGATAGACCGCACCGCCGCCGGAAATGCGCCGCGCCAGCGAAACGCCCTCTTTGTCCATTAAAGAAAGCCGCGCCTCGCGCCACGGATTCTGGTTTTTGCCTATGACCACGCAGGGTGCGTTGACACTAAGAAACAACACCGGCCCGCGATCTTTTATGTGGTCGAGCAGATATTCTTCGAGCGCCAGATTGCGGTAAATATCGCGCTTCTCTGTTGAGACAATCAGCATGAAAAAGTAGAGTAACGGGCCTGCATCTGAAGCACCACTCAAAAACGGAGAGAGCAATGCCTACGAAACTGAAAAGCGGAGAAACCCTTCTTTTTATCGGCGACAGCATCACGGACTGCGGTCGGCGCGAACCGCAACATCAACCGCTGGGTTGCGGCTACGTCCAAATGGTCGCCGATATGTTGACGATTCGTGAACCGAAGAAGAAAATCACGGTTATCAATCGGGGAATTAGTGGGGATACCGTTTTCGATCTGCGCAGCCGCTGGCACGACGATGTGTTTGAAATCAAACCCGACTGGCTCTCGATTAAAATCGGCATCAACGATCTCAACCAAACGCTGGAAGGGAACACGGATCTGCCAGCCGACAAATTTGAGGAAATCTACGACTCTCTGCTGGCCCAAACCGTCAAACGCTTTCCAAAGTGCAACCTCCTGTTAATGGATCCGTTTTTTATGAGCCGCGACCGGGTCAAAGATTCGTACCGCACCCGCGTTCTCCGGACGCTCCCCGACTACGTGGATGTCGTCCATCGCCTGAGTCGGAAATATAAAACCCGGCTGGTGAAAACCCACGATCTGTTTCAGGAACAACTGAAGCATCACAAACTGGAACGATTCAGCACCGAACCGGTTCATCCGAACTCGGCGGGCCATCTGTTGATCGCCGAAACAATTTATAAAACTCTATCCAAGTAAGAATGGCACCCGCATGAAAAACGATTTCCCTGTTTTTAATCCACGAAACGGATTCTCGGTATCCGTAAAAAAACTCCGCGAAGAGCCGTTGCGAATTGCTTACATCGGCGGTAGCAACACCGTCGGAAAAGAGGGCTGGCGTCCGCGCATGCACCAATGGTTTAACGATACATTTCCAACAACCCAACCTCATGAAGAAATCAATCTGAGTATCGGAGCGATCGGCTCGCTAGCCGCCTCGTTTATTCTTCCGCAAAATCTGACCGGAACAAAACCGGATGTTGCATTTGTTGAATATACACTCAACGACCTGAACTGGATGACGTGGGAGGGCGGCTATTTTGGGAACGAACTTCAATCGGCAGTAACAACTTCTTCCTCCGTCGAGGGCATCGTCCGTATGATTCTTCGGGAAAATCCGGCCTGCGACATCTTCTTTGTCCATATGCCAACTCTTGGACAAATGGAAGGGACGTCTCCGCTGGCAAGCAATGCGATGTGTGAATATGAACCCGTCGCCGACCATTACGGAATTCCCTCTCTCTTTATCGCTCAAGGGCTTCGCGACCTCGAAGCGAACGGTGTTCTTCAGCCAAGTGATTATAAAGAAAAATTGTTCAACGACGATGCCCGCCTCGCCCCAGAGGGGCTGGATCTCATGATGGAAATGTTCCAATCCGCTCTCAAAGGGCTTTTTGCAGAGGCTACTGATGAACGAACTTTGCCCGCTCCGCTGAATGCAATTACAACCGTTGATGCCCGGCCGGTTCCTGTCGAACCGTGGATGATCGAAGGCCCGTTCACACAGGAACGCTTCAAAAACAGCCGCTTCGACCTGCCCTACCTTTCACTCGCTCCCGGCTCGAGGCTGAGCGTGGAATACTGCGGCATTCCAGTCGGCATCAACAGTGCCTTCGGCCCGGACACACCGGGCTCCTACCAGGCCTCCGTAGACGGCAGAAAGGTCGACCTCAACCTCTACACAGCCTACTGCGTGAAGCCCCATTTGGGATCAATCATTCTCAACAAAGATCTCAGCCGAACTGTTGAACGCGCGCGCCTCACCTGCGAAGCACTGCCTGAACTGCCCGACTACAGCCAGTTTCCGGAATGCACCCCCGTATCCATCGACGACCTGCGCCTGAACATCACCCACCTCATGCTTTTAGGTGACGTTTTGCGCCCCTA
>Ga0190293_1000636_pt1 | contig 12521 bp, 10 predicted proteins | sample 48693001_MG_FD_161671 | JGI IMG/M metagenome (GOLD analysis project Ga0190293, IMG submission 161671) | Hydrothermal vent microbial mat bacterial communities from Southern Trench, Guaymas Basin, Mexico - 4869-30-0-1_MG | ecosystem: Environmental > Aquatic > Marine > Hydrothermal vents >... | reverse complement strand
AATGCTGTTAGCTCTCAGAAATTCATTAATTTGGGTGCTGATTGTGCTTCATGTCATGAAAACAAACACGATGATTCCTTTGCTATAGAAGGTGTAACTGATTGTGAAAGGTGTCATATTACAAGTAGTTGGTTCCCTGAAAATTTTAATCATAATACTACAAATTTCCCCCTTGTGGGCAAACATAGAGATGTAGAATGTAGAGCTTGTCATACCAGTAGTATTGTCAATGGACAAACGGTAGTATTATATAAGTTAAATAAATTTGAATGCATAGACTGTCATCAATAATACCATTATTTTTGGTGTTTACTTCAATCTTTGCGCAAACATCGCCTCATGGTGATGAGCTAAAGATTAATTGTAGTGAATGTCATAATCCTTCCGGTTGGGAAATGGATGTGTATTTGATGCGTTTTGATCATAATAAAACAGATTATAAACTTGAAGGAGCACACACGCAAACTGATTGTAAGGCATGTCATGAAAGTTTAGTTTTTAATGAAGCACCAAATCAATGTGCTTCTTGTCATAATGATATGCATAGCATGTCTGTTGGTAACGATTGTATGAGATGCCATACTACTAATACTTGGTTAGTAGATAATATTCCTGAACTTCATGAAGAAAACGGATTTCCTCTAATTGGTTCTCATAGTGGTTTGAATTGTGTTGAATGTCACACTTCTGAAACTAATTTACGATTTGATAGGATTGGGAATGAATGTATTAATTGCCATAGAGATGATTACTTAACTACTGAAAATCCTAATCATAATGCTTTAGGGTTTTCAACCGATTGTTTAGAGTGTCATAATCCATTAGGAACGGGTTGGACGCCTGCAGATGTTGGAGACCATGGTTTCTTTCCTCTTACCTTGGGCCACGATATACAGGATTGTGCACAATGTCATTTAACAGATGATTTTTCAGATGCAGATCCAAACTGTGTGAGTTGTCATCAAAGTGATTATGATACGACCACAAATCCAAATCATAATGATGTTGGTTTCCCAACAGATTGTGTGCAATGTCATACGACAGATTTAGGATGGACACCAGCGGAGATACAGCACGACTTTTTCCCATTAACACTTGGTCATGATATTCAGGATTGTACACAGTGTCATACCACAGGTAATTATTCAGATGCAGATCCAAACTGTGTGAGTTGTCATCAAAGTGATTATGATACGACCACAAACCCGAATCATAACGATGTTGGTTTCCCAACAGATTGTGTGCAATGTCACACGACAGATTTAGGTTGGACACCAGCGGAGATACAACACGATTTTTTCCCATTAACACTTGGTCATGATATTCAGGATTGTACACAGTGTCATACGACAGGTAATTATTCAGATGCGGATCCAAACTGTGTGAGTTGTCATCAGAATGATTATGATACGACCACAAACCCTAATCATAATGATGCTCAATTTGGAACTAATTGTGTAGACTGTCATACAACCAATCCAAATTGGACACCAGTAACTTGGAATCACAATGATTTTTATCCATTAAATGGTGCACATGCATTTATAGCTAATGATTGTGTTGTTTGCCATAATGGAGATTATACAAATACACCAAATACTTGTGTAGGTTGTCATTTAGAGGATTATAATACTTCAACCAATCCGAATCATAGTGCTGCACAATTTCCAACAGATTGTATAGAATGCCATACAGAAACAGCTTGGACACCTTCAACATTTGATCATGATGGGCAATATTTTCCTATATATAGCGGAAGGCATCAAGGAGAGTGGACTCAATGCACAGAATGTCATATGAATCCAAATGATTACTCCGTATACAATTGTCTTGATTGTCATGCTCATAATAATCAGATTGAAGTTGATAATGATCATGATCATCCTGAAGAGCCACAATATGATGGCTATGTGTATGATAGTAATGCATGCGTAGCATGTCATCCGAATCCATAAAATAAAGAACTTGGCCATTTATGAAAAGTAAATATGCTTTCATATTATTCATTATGACTATAACCAATTCTTTATTTGGGCAGAAAACTGATTTTGTTATTGAAGGGAAAGTTACTTTTATGACGTCAAAAAATGTTTATGTTAAGTTTGAAAGTACTAAGAAAATAAAGGTTGGAGATTCTTTATGGGTTTCTAACATAAGCACACCTTGTTTATTAGTAAAGAATAAATCATCTAATTCTGTTGTATGTTCCATTATTAATGATTGTGTTATTAATAAAGATGATATTATAATTTATAATTATGTCATTATACCTGAAAAAACAGAAACTATTGAGGAGGAGATAATTCCAGTTGTTGATAGTACACTTTCTAATAATCTAAACAAAAAAGAAGTATCATATTTAGAAAATATAAAGGCTAGACTTTCAGTAGCTAGTTATAGTTATTTATCCAATATTAGAGACGATAGGCATAGTTTAATGACTCGTTTTTCCTTTACGGGAAATCATATCAATAATTCTAAATTTTCAGTAGAAACGTATTTAAATTATAGAAAGAATTTTATTTCTGGAGATAGGAGCAATACAGTAAAAAGTAGTTTTTTTAACGTATATAATTTGGCAATTAAATATGATATAGATACAACTTTTTCGGTAACAGCGGGAAGAAAAATCAATTATAAAACATCATCTTTAGGTGCAATTGATGGCCTTCAAGCAGAGAAATATTTCGGTAAAAATTATGTAGGTGTTTTAGTAGGCTTTAGACCAGATTTCATTGATTATGGCTTTAATTCAGATTTATTTCAATATGGTGCATATATTGGAAGGCAAACAGAGAGCAAGAATTTTTATTCGCAAACGACATTAGGATTTATTGAGCAGACCAATAGTGGAGAAACAGATAGGCGTTATGTATACTTTCAGCATTCAAGTCGATTATTTAGTAAGTTGAATTTGTTTTCTTCGATGGAGTTAGATATTTACAGTAAAGTTGATGATGTTGAAACTAATGATGTAAGATTAACAAATTTATATGTTTCAGCGAGATATAGATTTAGCAGAAAAGTGAACCTGTCATTATCCTACGATTCTAGAAAACGAATTATTTATTATGAAACTTTACAATCGATTATAGAACGGTTATTAGATGAAGATTTAGCAAGACAGGGTCTAAGGGCTAGAATAAATGTAAGGCCATGGAAAAATATATCTACTGGATTGAGTTATAGTAAACGCTTTCAAAACGACACTGAAAACAAATCAGATAATATTTACGCTTATCTGAATCTTTCAAAAGTACCGAGAATTGGAGGCCGCGTTACTGTTTCATATAATATGAACTCATCAAACTATTTAGACAGTAATATAGCTTCAATTAGGTATTCTAGACCATTTTTTGACCAGAGGCTTAATGCTGATATTTATTATAGGTTTGTTAATTATGAGTATGTTAGAAATATTCCTAATTTTAGTCAAAATTATTTCGGCGCATATCTATCATATTATTTAGACAGAACATTAACAATTAGTTTATCTGGTGAATACTCAAGTTATGATCTGGAAAATAATTATAGAATAAATACAAGAATTATAAAACGATTTTATAGAAAACGAAAAAAATAAATTATGAAAATTAAATCTATTTTAATGATTTCAATAGTAATGTTGAGTATTGGATGTAATAATAGTCCAAAGGTTATAACATCAATGGAAAGTGAGAATTCAAGTAAGAGTTCAGGGATATTTTCTGATAATCCTTCTTCAGAAATTAATGCAAATCAAAATACAGCTTTTAGTAACGATTTACATACAGTTGTAGTAAATGAAGTGTTATCAACCGAAAAATATGTCTACTTAAATGTAAATGAAGGTGATGAACAGTTTTGGATAGCTACAAGAAAAGCTGATGTAAAAGTTGGTCAGACTTATTATTACAAAGGAGGATTACTTAAAACTAACTTTGAAAGTAAGGAGTACAATAGAGTTTTCGAAAAAATATATCTAATTTCAAGTTTAGTAGAATCAAATCATGGGATTAATTCTGGAGTTTTAAATGAAAGTAAACCTAAACCAAAAGTTACATTAAAAGAACCTGTTAAAAAGGAAATTGAAACGCATACTGAAAAAACTATGCAGCATAAAGGGTCTATTAAAATAGTAGAATTAGTTAAAGACCCAAAAAAGTATGAAGGAAAAACAGTTCAGTTAAGTGGTATTTGCACAAAAATAAATGCTGGGATTATGGAAAGAAACTGGATTCACCTAAAAGATGGTAGTAAAGATGATTTCGATCTTGTAATTACTTCTGATGTATTTGTTCCTGAAGGGTCTCAGATAACTATTAAAGCTTTAGTAACTCTAAATAAAGATTTTGGAGCAGGTTATACTTACGATTTAATTCTTGAGAACGGTATACTTGTAAAGTAATGCAACCAAAATTTAAGAAATAACCTTGAATTTCCTCTTTTTATAATATGCTAGAACACTTATAATAATAATTGAGATAACGACATAGTATACCCAATTTGGGATTGGTACAGGATCTCCAGTTGCATAAGAATGTAAACCAGATAAGTAATAATTTACACCATAATAGGTCATTATTACAGTTGCCAATCCAAAAATAGTAGATACATTATATACAAATAATCCTGTTAGTTTTGGAATTATTCTCATGTGTAAGATAAATGCATATACAAGAATAGTTACTAAAGCCCAAGTTTCTTTAGCATCCCAACCCCAATATCGTCCCCAAGATTCGTTGGCCCAAATACCACCTAAATAAGTTCCAATACTTACCATAACTAATCCGCCAACTAAAGTTAATTCACTTATATAAGACATTTCTGTAATAATACGTTTAACTCTGTCTTTATTTGTTTTAGTAATAAAAATCATCAGTATTAAATTAATTAATCCAATGATGGCGCCTAACATTAAAAAGCCATAGCTACCAGCTTCTAAAGACACATGTATGGTTAACCAATACGATTTTAAAACTGGGACTAAAGGTGTGATTTCAGGGTCGAGAAAGCTTAACATTGAGACTAATAATAGTGTAGAAGCAAGTATCATTGTTGCTGCTAAACCACCAAACGATTTCCGAGTAAAAATAACGCCAGCTAATGTTGTTGTCCAAGCAATGTAAATCATAGATTCGTAGCCATTACTCCATGGAGCTCTTCCTGAAATATACCATCTTAAACCAAGTCCAATAGTATGTAAAATAAAACCTATAGCAACTAACGCAAATAGGATTTTATAAATCATTTTTAAATTGATATTTGGTTTAAAAACGGAAAGAAATAAGAATAATAAAAAAGCTAAACCTAGCATAAAGTAATATGCTGCTAATCGGTTGAATACATTTAAATTATTAAGTGTTATTTCAGCATTTATTTTTGATGGTGAAGGGATAACAGAACTTCCATTTTTTATTTGGTATTCCTTAAGTTCATTTAAAAGATTATCAGCTTCAGTATAATTGTTATTTTCAATGCCTTTTTTTAATGCAGAGCCATAAGTGTTAAAGAAGTTTGTTGCAACATGACTATCATGATTATCTGCATTACCATGATTATGTCTCGAAAGCCATGTGTTATTGACATCATTTTCAATAGGAATTATTTTTAATAAATTACCCGAGAAAACCATGTTCAATATATTTAATCGCTCATCAATTTTTATAAGCTCTTTTTCGTAAACACCTCTATCCTTTGGATTTAAATCATAGACTCTTCGCACTTCTTCTTTCAATTTGTAATCGCCATTTTTATCGAAAAAGTCGTTATATGAAGCATATTTAGAGGAAACGCCTAATTGTTTTAAGATGTTTTCATGTTTCCCTAATTTAATAAGTTTTACATTATTCCATTCGTAGCTATTTACAAACATGCTCAACATAATTTGATCAGCAGTTAAACCATTTAGGCTTTCTTTGCGATGTAATTTCCGCATTATTTCTCTTGACAAAGTATGTATGGGTTTCATACGTCCCTTATAATCTTGGACTATAAGTTTGCTAAAACTTTCAGCATGCTCTTTGCTAACGGCATGTTCTAAATAAGCATTGTTATTTTGAGATTGTGAAAATGAAAATGATAACATAAGCAAAATTATAAAAGTCCCACTTTTTGCTCTCATTTTTTTAATTTTTTGAAGGACTTGATGAAATCTAGTGTTTTTGCTAAAAAAAATCATCAGAAACCCAATGGTTAATAGTGCATAACCTATATAAGAGATTAAAGTTCCCCAATAATCATTATTAACACTTAAATATGTACCTTTTTCATCATTATCAAAAGAAGATTGAAAAAAGCGATAGCCTTCATAGTTTAAAATATTATTCATAAAGATTTTAAAATCCATGTGGATATCTTTTCTGTCATCAATTAAAACAACTTCACTGGCATATGAAGAAGCGCTATTAGTTCCAGGGTACTTGTCAAGAATAAATTTTTTCAGCTGAATAGAAAAAGGTAAAACGATATCTTTAGAACCATAAGAAACAGCAATAGATAAGTCATTAAAACCTAAAACTTGAGGTCTTCCAGTATTCCCTCGACTACCAAAAATGATAGCCTCTTTCGAATCGCCATTTACAGAAACATCAAGGACTAAAGCTTTATAACTTTTACTTGTTACTTTTCTGTTTTCAGATTCAATAATAACTTTGGCATTTTCATTAAATTCAGAGAAAACAAAATTATTATTACCATCAGAATAAAGTGAACGTAATTTTAAGGGCTTATAACTATTAGAAGGATAAATGGTATCTCTCTTTTGAGTCGCCATTTCCATTAGTGTGAGAGTCTTATTAGTTTTAAATTGTAAAGAATTGTTCTTGTAAATTAGATTTATAGCATTAGATAAAGGACTATCCTTAAAATTATAAACTACATTTCTAATCTGTTTTGTTTGCCCTTGCGCAATAAAATAGTCCTCTCTGCCATTTAAGCCAGCAACAACTATTTTTAATATAGGTTTTCCATCAATACTTTGTGAAAGAACTTGTTTAGGATTAGGAACAAATTTTTTAACTTTAATATCGATTAATTCACCATCTATTAAATACGATTCATGCCAATTATTGTTTCCTAATGAAGCAAAAAGTACAGGCTCATTAAAGTCGTATACTTTATTGTTTTTATTGACTTTAAATTTTAAATAGGCATTTGAAGAAATAAAACTATTTGAAGAATCATTTTCTCGTATATGCATCATGCCTTCAAATCCAAAATAACGTGTTATACCAGCTCCTAGTAAAATTATGATGATGGCAGAATGAAAAATGAGAAGTGCCCATTTTTTTTGCTGAATCATTCTAAACTTAATGATGTTTACAACAATTGTAATACTAAACAAAAGCAATAAGAGCTCAAACCACCAAGCTTTATATACAACCTTTTGAGCAGCACTAGTACCAAAATCATTTTCTATAAATGTTGCGATAGCAATTGATGCTGCAAACAGTAATATATATAACCCAGCAGCTCTAGTATTAAATAAAAGAGAAGTGTATTTTTTGATTAAAAGAAGTAGCTTGTTCATATTCAAAGTAGGATTAAGCATAAAATTACGCTATTTCTTTTAAACACGTATAAGAGCTTATATTTTAATTTGTTTTTTTATAACTCCAAACAGCTAATCCATTCATGACCACAGCATATAGTAAGGTTTTTAGGAGTTGAGGTAAAATATCTGTAAAGTTAGAGCCTTTAAGCATTACCATGCGCATGACTTCTACAAAGTATTTTATAGGATTGAATTCAGTAAGACTTTGTGCCCATTTTGGCATACTTTCAATAGGCGTGAAAAGACCACTCATTAAAATAAAAATCACTACAAAAAACCAGGCAATAAACATGGCTTGTTGTTGTGTGTCTGTAAAGTTTGAAATAAATAGACCAATTCCTAAAACGACCAGAATGTAAATAGAAGTATATAAATACAATAACCAAAAGCTACCAAGCATTGGGACATCAAATATGATTTTCGCAATGATTAACCCAATAGTTAATATGGTCATTCCAATAACCCAAAAAGGAAATAGTTTGCCAATAATAAATTGACTTTTCTTAATTGGAGTAACGTTAATTTGCTCAAGAGTACCAATCTCTTTTTCACGAACAATGTTCATTCCAGAAAGGAATAAGGTAATCATGGTTACTAATAAAACCAAGATACCAGGAACCATATAGGTTTTATAGTTTAGTGTTTCGTTGTACCAAAATGAAGGTATTGTTGTTATGGATTGAGGGCGATTTATTTTATCTGAAGGATTCATCAGTTCTACCTGAACTTTTTTATTAAATCGTTGTATTATTTGATTAATATATACGTTTTCAACACCTGCAGCTGCACCATCAATTGCATTTATTGTAACCCCTAAACTAGTATGCTTATCTTTTAATAACTCACGCTCAAAATATTGTGGAACTTCTAACACAACATCAATCTCACCTCTTAGCATAGCTTCACTAGCTAATTTTTCTGTGGGAAAATCAGCAGTGACATTAAAATACCTTGAAGCATTAAAAGCTTCAATTAGCGCTCTTGAAGTTGAAGTATGGTCATTATCTATATAAGAAAACTTAATGTTTTTAATTTCGAATGTTGCCGCATTTGATAAGATAACAAGTTGTAATAAAGGCAGAATAAAGATAATAGGAAGCATACCTTTATTTCTAAAGATTTGCTTGAATTCCTTTTGTATAATGTATCCTATTGTCTTCATTATTCTAACCGGATTTTATATTTCTTTACACTTAAGCCAATGAAGAATACTGTCATTCCAATTAATATTAATGTTTCTTTCCAAATGAAAGTGATGCCAACGCCTTTCAGCATAATTGCTTTTAAAATAATAATAAACCATTTTGCAGGAATAACATTACTAATCACTTGTAATGGAGTCGGCATACTTGAAATAGGGAAAATAAAACCTGATAATATGATAACAGGAAGCATTAATCCCATTAATGAAATCATCATTGCTGATTGCTGAGTGGCAGACATTGTAGAAATTAATATTCCTAGTGATAAGGAAGTGATAATGAATAAAACGCTTTCTGCTCCCAATAATAACAAGCTCCCTTGTACAGGCATTTTAAAGATGAAAATGCTTAATATTATTATAACGATAGCATTGATTATAGAAAGAAAAATATAAGGTACTACCTTACCAATAATAACTTGAAAGGGTTTTAATGGCGATACTAGTAAAATCTCCATGGTCCCCAATTCCTTTTCTCTAGTGATTGATATAGATGTCATCATTGCAGAAACTAACATTAATATGATGGTCATCACTCCAGGCACAAACATAAAAACACTTTTTAATTCAGCATTATAGACCATACGTACTTGTGGTACTATTTGATAAGATATTTTAATGTCCTTATTGAGTTCTTGCTGATATTTTTGTAATATAGAATTTGTGTAATTGCTTATTGTATTTGCAGTGTTTGGATCAGTAGCGTCTGTAATTATTTGAATAGTTGCATTGCCTTCTTTGATGAGATTTTTGCTGAAATCCTTTTCGAAATTTAAGACTGCTTTAATTTTTCCTTTTTTAAATGCAGATTCTATATCGTCTTCTCGTTCTAAAAATTGATTGATACTAAAATATTTAGAAGCGGAAATTTTGTTGATAATTTCTTTTGTAGTTACATCTTTAGAATGATCTAAAATAGCGATGTCTACATTATTAATTTCGTTTGTTATGGCAAAACCAAATAGCATTATTTGAGCTATTGGCATTCCAAACAAAATGAACAACGACCTTTTATCTCTAAAGATATGATAAAACTCTTTTCTTATAAATGCTACAAACCGTTTCATCCTCTTGCTAACTTTAAAAACACATCGTTCATACTCTCTACATCAAATTGTTTTTTGAGGTTTTTAGGAGTGTCTAATGCTTCAATTTTACCGTCTACCATTATAGAAACACGATCACAATATTCTGCTTCATCCATATAATGAGTTGTGACAAAAATTGTCGTTCCATTGTTAGCTGTCTGGTATATCATTTCCCAAAATTGTCGTCTTGTGATAGGGTCGACACCACCAGTAGGCTCATCTAAAAAAACAATTTTTGGTTCGTGTAATAGTGAAACTGAAAATGAAATTTTCTGTTTCCATCCAAGAGGTAAAGAGCCAACCAGTTGATTACTGACCTCTTGTAATCCTAAATCTTCAATGAGTTTTTTGGTTTTCTCTTTTATTTTTTTGCGTGATAAACCATAGATACCACCAAAAAAAGTAATATTTTCTTTAACGGTTAAGTCATCATATAGAGCAAATTTCTGACTCATGTAGCCTATATTCTTCTTAATATCTTCAGCATTAGTAAACACATCAAATCCAGCCACATTTGCTTCCCCAGAAGTAGGATTAGAAATACCAATAAGCATTTTCATTGCTGTTGTTTTTCCAGCACCATTTGCTCCAAGAAACCCAAAAATCTCACCTTTCTTCACTTTAAATGTAATAGTATTTACTGCTGTGAAATCACCAAACATTTTGGTTAAATCTTTTACTACTATGACATTTTCTATATGCATCATTTTGCTAATTCCATAAAGATGTCTTCTATGGTTGGATTAGTGGTTTCAATTACAATATTTGTTAGCTTTTCAGATTCTAAATAATGTTTTAAATCTTCTGGGTTAAAATTAGATCGGTTATCTGTATAATGTACAAACTCACCAAATGGATAGACACTATACTGATATTTATAGTTTTTGAGACTTTTAATGAGCTGATACATGTTATCTGCCCCAACATTGTAAAGCGTTTTGGGGAAGGTTTTTACAATTTCTTGGGGCTTATCAATCTTTAATATTTTCCCATCCTGAATTAATGCAATTCTATCACATAAAGCAGCCTCATCCATATAAGGTGTAGAAACTAAAATAGTAATTCCTTTTTGTTGCAATCGCTTTAACATCTCCCAAAATTCTTTACGAGAAACAGGATCAACTCCTGTGGTAGGCTCGTCTAGAAAAAGTACTTTAGGTTTGTGAATTAGGGCACAACATAAAGCTAATTTTTGCTTCATTCCGCCAGAAAGCTTACCAGCTCTACGCTTTTTAAAGGGTTCAATTTGAACATATATATCTTTAATTAAGTCGTAATTTTCTTCTATGGATGTTCCAAAAATCGCAGCAAAGAAGTTTAAGTTCTCTTCAACAGTTAAATCTTGATATAAAGAAAATCTCCCAGGCATATATCCAACACTATGTCTTATGTGTTTATAGTCTTTTAAAACATCTAAACTTGCAACAGTTGCAATGCCTTCATCGGGAATTAATAATGTAGTTAAAATTCTAAATAGCGTTGTTTTTCCTGCTCCATCAGGCCCAATTAAACCAAATAACTCACCTTCTTTAACTTCAAAAGAAATGTCATCTACAGCTTTTAAGTCATCGTAAGATTTTGAAATATGTTTAACTGATATGCTCACAATTTCACTTTTGTTGTTTATTTAAATAGTTCGGAATCAATAGAGATAAAACAACGATTAATATCCAAATACTTGTTCTGAAAACCATAGCTTTAATGCTTTCTGAAGCTGCTGAATCACACACAAATTTCAGATAAATAAAAACCATAAAATGCATTAGCAGTATAAATAAAGTAAGCGCTTTGCTTTTTACTTTATTCTTCCAGATTAAAAATGCTGCAATTATTGAAAAAACACCAAAAAGGACATTGTAGGAAACTAACCAAGTTAATACATTATAATCTTTAGTGTCAATATTAAGGAGCACTTTTGTGCCAGCAAAAACTGACATCAACCCAATGAATAGTGCAAGGATTGCTGCGGATTTTTTAAATAATCTATCTTTATGTTTAGTCGTCTTATTCAAAATAGTTTTGATAACCTGCTAAATGAGTATTCATTATTGAGAAATTTTCTTTACAAGTTTTTAAATCTGAGGATTCTAAGCCTTCAAAAATTTCAATCATTGGTTTTAAATAATTATGTAACTGATTATGAGATTCTCCTTTCATAGTACACTTCTGAAAAATATTAGTAAACTCTGTCTCAAGATTAGTTTTTAAAGACGCATAGGCACTTACATTTTCTTCATCCGAAAAAGACGACATTATTTCTTGCATTTTTTTTATGCCTTCTGTCGTTTCAATATTGGCTTTCCATAATTCATCATTATTTGTACTAACACCTTCTATTTTTATTGTACTAGAATCAATAACCAGTTTCTCCTTTTTGTTTTGATTACAAGAGAAAACGAATAAGATTGTAATTAAGATTAAAATTATTTTTTTCATGATTTTTATATTATGATTAACATCCATTACCACAAGACTTACCATCTTTATGATTACATGATTTTTTATTTCCTTTCATCATTCCTTTGCCCATTCCTTTGCCTTGACCTTTTTTCATTCCTTTTCCCATTCCTTCTTCATGTTTTTCCTTCATGTGATCTTCCATCCACTCAGGTTCATCCACATCATTATCATACATATATGACGCAATTTTTTCAATGTCTTTTGCTGGTAATTCCATTTTAGGCATGACTTTAAATCT
>Ga0190293_1000635_pt1 | contig 12528 bp, 10 predicted proteins | sample 48693001_MG_FD_161671 | JGI IMG/M metagenome (GOLD analysis project Ga0190293, IMG submission 161671) | Hydrothermal vent microbial mat bacterial communities from Southern Trench, Guaymas Basin, Mexico - 4869-30-0-1_MG | ecosystem: Environmental > Aquatic > Marine > Hydrothermal vents >... | reverse complement strand
TGCCGGCATCATGTGTTGGATTCCAGCATGCAAAAAGCCATGAAACAGGCGGTGCGATTGGCGGGTATCAACAAACGCGCCAGTTGCCATACTCTGCGCCACAGTTTTGCTACCCACTTATTGGAGTCAGGGATGGATATACGCACCATCCAGGATTTACTGGGGCACAAGGATGTTTCTACCACCATGATTTACACACATGTGGTCAACCGGGGTGCGTTGGGTGCGCGTTCCCCACTTGATCATTTCTGAATTGCTGGTAAAAAGAACTTGATACACCCTATACTCGAACGATCATAGTTTTTGATTCCCTTTAGAACTGGCTATCATTTGATTCGCCTTTTGCACAGAGAAAATAATAATGTTCTTCAATCCCAAAGTTAGTGTTTTCACACTCTTTATTTTGTTGCTATCCCTGTTGTCCTGCCCGCTGCTTGCTAAAGATGAAAGCAGCGCGGATGACTCCGTTCTCAAAGGCCTCGAGTGGCGGATGATCGGCCCTTACCGTGGTGGTCGTGTGACTACGGTCGCGGGTGTGCCGGACAATCCCATGTTGTATTACATGGGGGCCACCGGAGGTGGTGTGTGGAAGACTGAAAACGCCGGTACGACCTGGGAGAATATTTCTGATGAGTTCTTCAAAGTAGGTACGATTGGTGCGGTCACAGTTTCTGAATCCGACAATAACGTGCTCTATGTTGGCACCGGTGAGTCGCCCATTCGTGGTGTCACCACCAGTTCGGGGGACGGGATGTGGAAGTCCACTGATGCCGGTAAGACCTGGACGCATATCGGCCTCGATAAAAGTGGTCAGATCGCACAAATAGAAATCCACCCCACCAATCCCGACATTGCCTGGGTCGCTGTGCAGGGGCAGATCTGGGGGCCGAATGAAGAACGTGGCGTATATCGCACCACCGACGGGGGCAAAAGCTGGGAGCATGTCTTGAAGGTCAGTGAGGATGCCGGTGCCGCGGATATCAGCCTGGATCCGACCAATCCGCGTATTCTCTATGCAGCGATGTGGAACCATGGTCGCAAGCCCTGGTTTATTCATTCCGGTGGTACCGATGGTGGCATCTACAAATCCATTGACGGTGGGGATAGCTGGGAAAAGCTCACCGGCGGTCTGCCGGAAATGATCGGTAAAATCGGCGTGGACGTTTCGGCAAGTAACCCGGATCGGGTATATGCAATCATTGAGGCAGAACCTGAAAAGGGTGGTTTGTGGCGCAGCGATGATGCCGGTAAAAGCTGGTCCCTGATCTACGCTCACCGCGTGCTGCACTCGCGTGCCTGGTACTACATCCACGTCAAGGCTGATCCTGTGGATGAGGACACGGTTTATGTGATGAACACGCGGATTATGAAGTCAGTCGATGCTGGTAAAAGCTGGGAGCAAATGAAAGGGGCGCATGGCGATCATCATGATCTGTGGTTTAATCCGACCAATAGCCGTAATTTTGTCAATGCTAATGATGGCGGTGCAACAGTGACCTTTGACGGCGGCAAGACCTGGTCCAGCATCATGAACCAGCCAACGGCACAGTTTTACCGGGTGACAACGGATAATCTTAAACCGTTCCGTATCTACGCCGGTCAGCAGGACAACACGACTGTTGGGATCGCCAGTCAAAGCGACTATGGCGGCATCGGAGTGGAAGACTACTTTGATGTGGGTGGAGGTGAGAGTGCACATATTGCCTTTGATCCGGATGACCCCACGCTGATTTACGCGACAACCATCAATGGCACATTGACCGAGTACGACCATTCAACCCGTCGTACGCGTTACATTATTCCTTTCCCGGAGATGGTCTTTGGCAAGGACTCGAAAGATCTCAAATACCGCGCCAACTGGAATGCGCCAGTTGCGGTTTCGCCGCATGACCCATCCATTATCTATTTTGGAACACAGATGATCCTGCGCAGTACCGACCGTGGCGCAAGCTGGACCGAGTTCAGCCCGGACCTGACCCGCAACGACCCGAAAAAGCAGGGTCGAAACGGCGGTCCGCTGACACCGGAGAACGTGGGTGCGGAGTTTTACAACACAATTTTCTATATCGTTGAATCACCGCATGACAATGGCCTGGTCTGGGCCGGTAGCGATGATGGCCTTGTACACATCAAGCGTGATGGCAGCACTGAATGGAAAGATGTCTCGCCGAAGCATCCGGGTGAGGCCATGATCAACGCGATTGAAATCAGCCCGCATGACAAGGCCACGGTGTACCTGGCGGTTACCGGCTACAAGTTTGGCGACAATAAGCCATACATCTATAAGACCACCGATTACGGCAAACGCTGGAAGCGCATCGACAAGGGTTTACCGGAGGGAGCTTTCGTACGCGTCGTACGCGAAGATCCGACCCAACGTGGTTTGCTCTATGCGGGCACCGAACTGGGCATGTACGTTTCCTACGATGATGGCAAAAAATGGGAATCCCTTGATCTCAACCTGCCACCGGTCCCGATTACCGACCTCGCGCTGAGGCAGAACAAGCTGGTTGCTTCTACACAGGGCAGGGGGCTCTGGGTGCTGGATGACCTGTTCGTCGTGCGCCAGGCTGCTGGCGGTTTTACTGACGAAGCCCTGCATGTGTTCACACCCGGGGCAGGCGAGTTGCGTGACAGCAGTGGCAGAGCAGGCTTGTTTGAGGCGGCCAACCCGGCATCGGGCGTGACGCTCTACTATCATCTCAAAGCTGATCTCGAAGGGCCGTTGAGTATCGATATACTCGACAATGCCGCCAACACCGTTCGCAGTTATTCCAGCGAGGAAGGTGATTTCGAACGTTGCAAGGTCAGTAATATGGATCCCCGTCTGCCGTTCGAACTCAAGTATCCATCTACCAAAAAAGGCTTGAACAAGTGGACCTGGGATTTGAGGGGCCAGGGACTCAAATGCACTGAAAACATCACCCTTTTCGCCGGTTTCAATGGCCCGCGCGTAGCCCCGGGTAACTACAACGCCCGGGTTTCTGCCGGTGATGCCGTACAGACGGTGTCCTTTAAAGTAGAAATGGATTCACGTGTCACTGCCACGGATGAGGAAATAGAGTTCTGGTCTGAACGTACGAAAGAAGTAGCTGAGTTACTCAGTGACAGCCTTACCAGCCTCGAGAATATACGCCAGGCAAAGCAGCAAATTGAGGCGTTGATGGACAAATATCCCAACGACAAGGACTTACAAACAACCGGCGCAGCTGCGGTTGAGAAGATTAGCGCCTGGGACGGCAAGATCATTCAGGTATTGCACCAGACCTACGAAGACGAGGATGCCTGGGAAACCATGCTGGCCGGTCAACTCCGTTTCCTGCTGGACGTCATCGATGGCTCCGGCGCACCGGTAACAGGTGGTGCGTTGTTACGTCTCGTAGACCTGAAAGTGGAGTGGGCTGAACGAGAAGCTGAATTACAGGCCATCAAGACCGCTTATATCGATGTCATTAATGAATGGGCACAGAAGAAGGGTGTACTGCATATACAGGGGCTGTGAGCCTAACAAACTAACGTCATTCCGGACTTGATCCGGAATCCATTTTTCAGGCATGCCTGGATAGCAAAATGGGCCCCGGATCAAGTCCGGGGCGACAGTATAAAAAACTAGTGGTACAGGCCCATTTTGTACTTCATGCTTCCGGCAACCGCATTGGCGAAATCCTCGAGATTTTCGTATTTCATTTTCTCGGCGAGCGCGACGAGTTCTTCAACGGGTTTGCGCATTGCTGCAACTTCCTCGTGGCTGCGGCCACATCCTTCGCAGTGGGTACCTTCTTCGGTGCATTTTCCGTCGCATGGTATGAATTTCATATTTGCTTCCTCTTAGTCTCGTGCCTGGTGGGCAATTCGTTTTCGCAGTTCAGTTACATTATCACCGCGTAATTCACGCAGTGCATGGTTTACAAATGACGGTACCATTTTCTTTCTCCAGATCGGAGTGAGATCCGTGTTGCCGCGTGGTTTTGCGAGTTTGGCCATGATACGACCTGTTTCTTCAATGACTTCGTCGGTCAGTTTATTGCCGACGAGAAATTCTGCTGCCCCGGCTGAAAGCAACGGCTGAGAAGAGACCGCACCCAGTACGATCCGTGCCTCCTCAATGGTTCCGTCCCCATCAGCGTGGATGGCAGCGGCGACAGACAGGATCGGGAAATCGACAGAGCCTCGTCGGCGCAGTTTCCAGTAAGTACTGCGCCAGCCATTCATGGGGTCAAGGATGACTTCGGTGAGGATCTCATCCGGGCGGCGTTGCATATAACTGGCACCGTCGTCCTGGTAGAGGTCTTTCATATCGACAAGTCGTTCACCATCGGCCGATACGAGGCGAACCGTGGCACCCAGGGCTATCAGGGCAGGTGCCGTATCGGTGGATGAGACAGCACGGCAGGTTTCGCTGGTGGTGGCCACCCAGCAGGTTTCACCGTCTTTCTTCATGCAGTAATTGATCGCCTTGCGCCAGTCTTCGTTCTGGTTGTAATAACTGCAGCGGGTATCCAGGCAGATATTTCCGCCGATGGTGGCTGTATTTCGCAGCAGCGGTGTTGCCACCACGCTGACCGCCTGCCAGAGGCCCGGATACATCTCGCGGACGGTGTTGTTTTCAAGCAGTTCGGTCAGTGTCATCCCGGCACCAAGCTTCAGGCCGGAACCATTGCTGAATTCACGCAACGATTTGATTCGGCGCAGGGAAACCAGTGTTTTGGGCGTTTGCTGGCCGCGCTTCATGTTGGGTAACAGGTCTGTACCGCCGGCCAACAGCATGGCATCCGTTCCTTCCTCTGCAAGAATTTTTACCGCTTCGGCAATACTATCGGGTGAATGGAATCGGAATGGCGGCAACCTCATCATGATTCGGTCACCTTGTCCATGTTGTGCATCTTGGCGGCGCGTTTGCGCTGCGGTTTATTGCTTGCCTTGCCGTCTCCACCCTCATCGGGAGGCAGTACAAACATGGCCTGGGGCCACTTGATCTCCGGGAATTTCTTTGGTCCAACTCGTGGATCCCGTCCAGCGGCTTTTTGTTCCAGGGCTTTCAGTACCTTTGCCGGGGTAATGGGTACTTCGTCTATGCGCACGCCAACCGCATCGAAAATTGCATTGGCGATGGCTGGCATGATGGGCAGCAAGGGGCCCTGGCCAACTTCCTTGGCGCCAAATGGGCCGTTGGGGTCAGGATCTTCAATGATATCAACAAGCACTTCCGGCATATCGTGCATGGTCAGGGTTTTGTAATCGAGCATGGACGGGCTGTCATGCACCAATGCATCGGAGAGCTTTGGTGGCAGACGCCGTGAGGTGGTTTCTTCCATCAGGGCCTCACCGACACCCATGTAGACGCCGCCGATGACCTGTCCCTCCACCTGCACCGGGTTCAGAGAGCGGCCGATATCATGCGCAATATAGATCCGCGATACCTCAACCACGCCGGTTTTCTCATCAACGTCAACTTCGGCGACCGCAGCGGTATAGGAATAAGTGGGGGAGGGGCCTACACCTCCACCGGGATATCGTCCGACAGCCTTGGGTGGTGCATAAGACCCGGTTGTGGCCATCGTGCCGTGCTTTTCCTCGGCGCAGACAACGGCTTCCTGAAAAGTCATGTTGCGGGACGGGTCTTCCACATCGAAGACCAGGCGTTCGGCAAAACCGACGTGATCTTCCGGAACCTCAAGTCTTATGGCCACGGCGCTGGCGATCAGATCGCGTGCACGCTCCGCTGCCTGGATGGCGGCATTGCCCATCATCAGCGTGACACGGCTTGAATAGGAGCCTAGATCGACCGGTGTCAGGTCGGTATCACCGGTGACGCATTTAACATCGATGGTCTCGATACCCAGCACCTCGGTGACCAGGCTGACCAGCACATCATCGGAGCCCTGGCCGACATCCGTTGCCCCGCAGTAAACCGTCACCGCACCGCTGCGATCCAGTTTGATCTGCACACCGGAATGCGGCATTTTGTTCCAGTAAATCGCCGTTCCCGCACCGCTCATATAAGCACCACAGGCCAGGCCTACGCCTCGACCTGATGGGAGTTGATGGTGTTTGTTATTCCAGTCCGATTTCTCCACCACGCTTTCAATGCAATCAGCCAGCCCGATGGTGCCGACCTTCAGGTAGTTGCAGGTCAGTGCGTTGGGTGGCTGCACCATTCCCAGCCTCAATTCGGCCGGATCCATGTCCAGTTTTTCGGCAATCTTGTCAAGCTGAATTTCCTGGCCAAAACGTGGTTGGGGCGTTCCGTGGCCGCGTTTGGGCCCGCAGGGTGGTTTATTGGTAAATACCCGGCAGGCATCAAAGCTGTAACGCGGTAGTTGGTAGGTTACCGGTTGCAGGGCAGTGGTGTAGAAGGTACTGGCGATACCGTATGAGCCGTAGGCACCGCCGTCCAGCAGCGTTTGCAGGTGCATGCCGGTGAGCTTGCCATCATTGTTGACACCGGTGCGGAATTTCATCGTCACCTGGTGACGGCCACGGTGGCAGAAGAACACCTCCTCCCGCGTCAGGCAAATTTTTACAGGCCGCCCCAGCAGCATGGAGGCCCTGGTCACAACAATTTCGTGGTTGAAGGGGTCGGTCTTGCCGCCAAAACCACCACCGTTGGGGCAGGCAATCACCCGTATGTGCGCCGCCGGCATTTCCAGCGCCTTGGCCAGCGCACGGTGCACATAATGCGGGCACTGCGTACTCGACCACAATGTCACCCTCCCATCGGGATCAGCGGAGGCGACCGAAGCGTGTTGCTCCATCGCCATGTGCGTATTGCCTTCGTAGAAGAAGGTATCTTCAAAAACGTGATCGGCCTGCTCCAGTGCCTCTTCGGTATCACCAAAGGAATAACTTAGTCGCCGATGGATATTGTTTTCCTCGGCATAGTCCTGCAATGGCGAATCGGTTGGCAGTAAGGCTTCGTTGACTGAGGCAATGGTGGGCAGGGACCGGTAATCCACATCAATCAAGGCCATGGCCTCGGCGGCGGTTTGTTCGTCGCAGGCAATCACGGCAGCGACCGGGTCACCAACAAAACGGACCTTGTCACGGCACAGCGGTCGTTCATCCTGGCTGACTGGCAGGATGCCGTATTCCACTGGGAAGTCCTTGCCAGTGAGCACAAGGTGCACACCCGGGTGAGCACTGGCGCGGGATACATCGATATTTTCGATCAGGGCATGTGGTTTTGTCGAACGCAATAACTTGCAATGCAGCATCCGCGGTAGCCTGATGTCATCGGCAAACAGCGTTTGGCCGGTGACCTTGGACAGGGCATCGACCCGCATGCGGGGTTTTCCGATGATTGAGAACTTACCATCTGAATGGTTTTGGCTCATGAGTCAGCACCCGCAGATTTATCGTCAGCCTCATTGATCACAGCGGCAGCATGTTCAACTGATTCGATAATCTGCTGATAGCCAGTGCAGCGGCACAGGTTTCCGGAAAGCGCTTCTCGGATCTGTGGCCTTGTGGGATCGCGCTCGCTCTCCAGCAAGGCCTTTGCGCTCATCAGCACACCCGGTGTGCAATAACCGCATTGCAAACCGCCATGTTCTGCGAAAGCAATTTGCAGGGGGTGCAACTGGCCTTTAACTGCCATGCCTTCGATCGTTTGGATGTTTGTGCCTTCGCACTCGATGGCCAGCACCAGGCAGGATAAAACGGGTTTGCCATCTACCAATACAGTGCAGGCCCCGCATTCCCCCAGTTCGCAGCCGTGCTTGGTGCCGGTCAACGACAGGTCTTCACGTAATACCTCGAGCAGGGTCTTGCCGGGATCAACGGTTACGCGTGCCGCTTCATTATTAACCTTGAGTAGAAGGTGAGAATGTTGCGGCTTGTTCATTCAGGCAATACTTTCAAACAGGTTTCGCATGTCATCCGGGATTGGCAGAACATTGTGGCTATCGAGATCCATGAAAACCAGCGTGATACAGGCAGAGAAACACAGCACTGCGTCTTTCTTTCGACGGATTTCATAACTCAGGGACGCCGATGAACGGCCGATTTTCTTAAGGGTGATGCTGACGGTCGCGATATCGCCGTAACGTAGCGGGGCCGTGAACTCCGACTGGATGGCGACAGTTGGAAAGCCGCGGCGTAACTCATTGATTAAGCCGGGGTATGAAAAATTTTCGCTGGCATCAAAAAAATCTTCAAATGCCTTGTGGCAGAGGTGGAAATACTGCGGGTAGTAGACGATTCCCGCACCGTCCACATCATCAAAACGGATCTTTTGTACACTGGTGAATGCCATGCTTGGTTTTCCGGTGGCCCGTGGTTTAAGACCAGGTAGAGTCAGGGTAGAGTCAGGGTAGAGTCAGGGGTCAGATTCAAATGCATCAAACGACCTTCATTAATCAAACTGGGTTAAGTGCATTTGAGTCTGACCCCGGTTGTGACCCCGGTTGTTAGTCTGACCCCGGTTGTTCATCAATCATACTTAAAGTCAGGGGTCAGATTCAAATGCATCAAACAGTCTTCATCAATCATACTGGTTTCAGTGCATTTGAGTCTGACCCCGGTGATTCGGGCCTGCGACCAGGTCGCACGACAGTGCCAACCGTTGTGAAAGCACGAAACCACAGCTTTCAAGAAAGCCGAGCAGGCCAAAATTGTTCCACTCAACCTCGGACCTGACCGACTCCACCTGCAGGGTCGCCAGGTTTGCCAGCAACTGGGCGAGCAGGGCGTGTCCAACGTGTTGGGAGCGAAAATCCTTGGCCACGCCGAGGGTGTCGATGACGGCTTCGGAGCCTTGCCGGCCAAACTCGCCAAAGTCGACCCGCGCCATCATGAACCCCACAACCATGCCATCAATCTCAGCAATGAGGGATACTCTCACACCCGATTCAAACAGTACCTCCTGGAATTTGCGCTTGAAAAAATTTCGCCGGTCCCGGCCGGTGATTTTTGCGTCAATCCTTACCACCGGATCAAGATCATCCTGGGCTAAGGAGCGCACCAGCACTTCGTCGCGTGACAGGTCATCGAATTCATCGCGGGTGGGGTCGCTGTAATCGGGTGTGGTTCGTTCGAGTATCAGGCGGGGTGCCAATTCGAAATCGGTATTGGAGAAAAAGTCGAGTACTGCGGGTTGATCCCAGCCTGCCTGCGTTTGTAGTTTTCGGCCACCGCGGTCCCGAACTTCAGACATCAATTGCGCCATGAGGTCCCGTCCGAGCCCATGTCCCTGGCTGTCAGGGTCCACTGCTATGGCGTCCAGAACTGCAATCAGTTCATCGCTACCGAATTCACCCTTCTGCATATGACAGCAGATAAATCCGACCATTTCTCCATCGCGGGTGACGCCCAGGGAGATAAACGACTGTGGATGCTTCTGTTGTGCCTCGAAGCGTTTTGTAAAGAAATCGCGTCGACGACTGCGGTTGGTTGCTTTGTCTAAAGCTACGACCGCGTCAAGAGACTCCGAACCGATAGCTGTGATACTAGTCATGTAACATCTCGTATTTCATTTGCAGTTCTTCTTTGCTTTCCTGGAAATCCGGGTTGGGTATGATGCAATCATCAACCGGGCAGACCAACTGACACTGTGGCTCTTCATGTTCACCCACGCATTCTGTACAGCGCAGTGCGTCGATTACATAGGGATCGCCTTCTTCGATGGCCTCGTTGGGACATTCCAGAATACATGCGTCACAAACTTCGCAGTTGTCTTTGATTAATAATGCCACTTTTTATCTCCTGTAAATAATTAAGAAGCTTTTGCAAGAGCTTCTAAGTTCTGAAGTTTCTCGTATCTAAAAGCACCCCATAACGCAGCACCAATAGCACCGGCAAAGATGGAGTCCGGATGGCTGCGCGCTGTGATCGTCAGCTTTTGCTTGGCCATTGATTCGTTAAGTGCTGCCATCAGGCCATCATCCAGCGCCAGTCCGCCGGTTGCCAGTGTCACGCCTTCTTTGACCTTGATCACGCGCAGTAATTTGGCCAGGCGTCCAGCCATCGAAAGATGTATGCCCTTGAGGATGTTGGATGCAGATATGCCGCGCGACACCATGTTGATGACGTCGGTTTCGGCCAGAACAGCACAGATGCTGGATACGACCTCCGGATCATCAGCCTGTTGTGACAGGGTTCCAATCTCGTCCTGGGCAATGCCAAGATAGCGTGAGATGTTCTCAAGGAATTGCCCTGAGCCCGATGCGCACTGGCTGGTCATGCGGTAATCAAGTACTTTGCCGTTTTCATCCATCTTGACTGCGCGCCCATGCAGGGCACCGATATCCAGTACCGAACGGGCCTCCGGGTCGAGGTAGATCGCGCCCCGGGCGTGTGTTGTCATTGAATAGAAATGGCCGGTACGAAACGGGATGGTTTCGCCGTCGCCGGTGGTGGCCACGTATTGCACTTCGTCGCGTGTCAGACCGGCATCGGCCAATACGCTGTCATAGCCTTTTTCGGCCAGCTCAAAAGGATCACGCTGGCGTATCCGGTCGGCACGGCGCGCCAGCCACTCGATATTGCCGTCTTCGACCTTAAACAGAACGGTCTTAATCGTTCCTGTACCTAAATCCACACCTGCGGTGATTGTCATGCTTGTGTCTCCACGGCACGGCGCGCGAATTCGGCCGCGCCCAGTGCACCTGTGTAAATTGAGTCGGGGTCGATGTTGATGGTCACATCGCCATAGTTTTCCTTGATCAGCTTGCGTAATTCCTTCACCGCGGCCTCGTTCTTGGCCACACCGCCGGTAAAGGTGAACTCGGAGGTCACACCACCCGAACGGGAGATGATGGAAATGGCGCGCAACACGATGGCACGGTGCAGGCCGGCGAGGATATCCGCGCGTTTCTCACCCATGGCCAGTCGGTCGCGCAACTCTGCGCCGGCAAATACGGTGCAGGTCGAGTTGATGCGTATGTTTTTGGTGGCCTTCATTGCGATGGGGCCCAGTTCATGCAGGCCGATATTCATTTCATCCGCGATATAGCCGAGGTAACGGCCACAACCGGCGGCGCAACGGTCATTCATCTGGAAGTTAACCACGATGCCTTTTTCATCGATCTGGATGCCCTTGGTATCCTGGCCGCCAATGTCCAGTACCGTGCGGGTATTGGGATACATCAGGTGTGCGCCCAGGCCATGGCAAAGGATCTCGGAGCGGATATGCTCTTTCGGGAAGGGCAGGCGGACACGGCCATAACCTGTTCCCACGACATAGGTTTCTTCGAGTTCGACGTCCATTGCCGCTCTGACCAGGTCACGAATTGTCTGGGGTTCAACGGGCAGGTCGTCATGCTCGCTCATGACGCGTTCCAGTGCGCGCAGGAAGGTGGCAACCAGATCCTCGGCAGGTGGTCGGTTTTCCGTTTCAATAATAGACTTGTCATAGATATTGATAAGTACGTCAAACGGTATGCCCATATCTTCCGCGACTGCTTCGGCCTGGTTCATATAGACCGAACCTGCAAGATCGCGGAAGAAATCAGACTTTCTTTCAACACCGGGCGCGAATAATTTTGACAGCTCGGTTTTCATCCGATCAAAGGTTTCATTCAGGGCATTCGCCAGTTCTGTACCAATGTCTGCATGACGCAGATCGGCGCCATTGTGGAGACAGGTCTGTTGCAGGTCGTCAAGCTGGTTCAGAAAAAGTTCGAGGCGAAAATTACGCTCCAGCGCGTCCAGCAGGTCATCGGCCATGTCTTTCATTTCCGGGATATCGCTCAATGCCCGGTGGCAAAGCTCCAGGCGGGCGCTGATGACGGCTTCCTGCTTGGATACCTTGCTTGCGGTGTCGTAGTTCGAGCGCGAGTTGGTAATGCCGCGCCCCAGTATTTCGCCATTCATATCCATCATGACCGCCTTGGTGGTGGTCGATCCGAGGTCAATTCCTATAAAACATTTCATGCCGCTGACCTCGCACCCTGGCGCCGTTGTTCGATCATCTGGAAGTAGCTTTCCAACCGGTTTTTGACGTTGGCCGCGGAGAAGTAACGCGGGTCAACCAGGTCGGTTTCGATGAAAGCACCCGGCTTGCCGGTGCGTTTTTCCACTTCCTGCATCATCAGCAACTGCCCGGCGGAGAAGCTGTTACAACTCTTGATGGAGTTGATCAACAAGCCATCGGCCTGGTATTCGTTGACGTATTTTTCCAGCATGTCGACACGTTGCGACAGGTTGCGGTTGGTGTAGCAACCCAGGCAATAATCGGCCAGCGTTTCAATCGGGTTGGTCGGGTCATGGCGGAAACCAAGATCATAGACGCCGCCGACCTTGGTGTAGGTGCTGGCAACCACCACCGCACCATCTTCATAGAACATCTTCCAGAATTCACGGAAGTTGGTCCAGTTAGGCGGGCCCTCGACCACCAGGCGGTAACGTTCGTCTTTCATGTCGCCCTCAGGTGTTATCGGACCCTTGCCCTCGGCGATACGTTGCTCGATTTCCTTACGCAGTATTTTGTAATAATCAACGGCCTTGTCAGTGCCACGAAAAGCGGTAAAAATGGGGCCGATGTAATACACACCACCAAAATAGGCATCGATAGGGGAGGGCCTGTTCTTG
>Ga0190293_1000634_pt1 | contig 12533 bp, 10 predicted proteins | sample 48693001_MG_FD_161671 | JGI IMG/M metagenome (GOLD analysis project Ga0190293, IMG submission 161671) | Hydrothermal vent microbial mat bacterial communities from Southern Trench, Guaymas Basin, Mexico - 4869-30-0-1_MG | ecosystem: Environmental > Aquatic > Marine > Hydrothermal vents >... | reverse complement strand
TGCCCTTGAGCTCATCACATATGAGTAACGTAGCAACTGAAGTAATAGAGGCAGCTGCGCTGATAGTCGGAAGTCCCACCATCAACGGTCAGATATTCCCGACTGTTGCAGCCTGTATGACCTATCTTGGAAGTCTGAAACCGCGTAACATGGTCGGTGCCGCTTTCGGTTCATATGGCTGGAGCGGTGAGGCCCCGGGGAAGCTCGAGAAAATGCTTGAGGATCAGAATATCCCTCTTGCAGCCGAGGCACTGAAGATCAACTACGTCCCGGATGAGGATGCCCTTCAGAAGGCAACCGAGTTCGGCATCTCTGTTGGACACAAGCTCCTTGAACTCTGCGAGGGGGACTGATGGACATCTCTGCACTCTTCACGCTCAGTTATGGTCTCTATGTTGTCGGAACCCGTTCCGGCGATAAGCTGAACGGACAGATATCCAATACAGTCTTCCAGATAACCGCTGAACCCATGCGGATAGCCGTCTCAATCAACAAGACCGAACTCACGCATGGGTTCATCGAGGAAACAGGTATGTGCTGCGTTGCCATCGTAAGCAGTAATGCAGATCTCCCCTTCATAGGCAGGTTCGGCTTCAAGAGCGGGAGGGATACGGATAAATTCGAAGGTATCCCATTCAAGCTGGCCGCCTCAGGCTGTCCGATGCCCCTGGAGAATACCCTGTCATACCTTGACTTGCGGGTAGTGGATCAGATCGATGCTCAAACGCATACTGTCTTCATATCTGAGGTCACGGATTGTGGCATTTTGGGTGAAGGTCAGCCGATGACATATGCGTATTACCAGCAGGTGCTCAGAGGACGAACTCCCCCGACCGCACCATCGCATAAACCAGTTCTCAATGACTCAGAACAAGAAAACGAAGGAAGGGATAAGAAAGAAATGAAGAGCTACGTCTGTAACATTTGTGGCTATATCTATGATCCGGCAGAAGGTGATCCAGATAGCGGTATTGAGGCTGGAACCGCCTTCAAGGTTATTCCGGAAGACTGGGTCTGCCCGGTTTGCGGAGTGGGCAAGGACCAGTTCTCGGAAGTGTAGATCTCAGGCCGAGATCTCAGGCCGGGCCTCAATTCTTCAATAATCGAAGAAATGAGGCCCGGCCTCAGTTTTTGCATGAGAGGAGTTCGGCGGCGACGCTGACAGCGATCTCCCATGGGGATTTAGCCCCGATGGACAGACCTATCGGACTTCGCACGCTTTCCAGCCATTCATCTGATACTCCGGTCTCTCTCAATCTCTGGAAGATTGTCTCCCTCTTTGCACTGCTTGCCATGAGTCCGACATACTTAAGATGCATATCTGTCAGGCTGTTGAGTACTTCAAGGTCCGCCGAGTGCATGGGCGTCATCACGACTGCCCAGCTGTGATCTCCCTCCGGGATATGTGAGCAGGCCTGCCCGAACTCGGCTCTTACCCATTCGAAGGGGAGATTCTGAGAAGGCGCTTCTCTGGAGTCGATGACAACAGGTCTGAAAGGCAGTCTGACAAGCAGTTCCGCCAGAGCCTGTCCGACATGGCCGCCTCCGATGATATAGACCGTATCCTCGAGGCCAAGCATCGCAGAGAAACTCCAGTCATCACACTCTGAAAGCACGAATCCTGTAGGATTGGCAGGCGCCCCTTCGATGATCCGAAGACCTGATCGATCGAGAGTGAGTGTTCCCATAAGACCATCTGTCAGGATCCCTGCAGCAAGCTCAAGAGGGACCAGCAGGCTGGCATCGAGGGGAAGGACTGCGGTTGTCTGGGTGCCTGAGCAGATCATGCCGGATGCGAATGCATTACCGGAGGGAACCTCTGAATGCTGATGTTCAATAAGCTCAGGCTCGACTGAACCAGTCTCCAGCATCTGCCGGGCCTTTCTGACCAGGGAGAGTTCCAGAGTTCCGCCGCCAACAGTGCCGAATGAATCCTCGTTCGTGACTGCCATCGCGGCACCGGGTCTTCCCGGGCCGCTGCCTTCAGTAGTGACCGTTAGAAGAAGGGCGCATCTTCGCCCTTCTCTCAGAGAGACAGCCGCGTATGACCAGAGACCCGGGTCGTTCACCCGGGATTCCCGCCCGAACGCTCTTCCTTCTCAATCTTCTCGAAGTATTCCATGCAGCGCCGTACATAGGCTCTCTTCTCATCGTATCTGCCGGGGAAGAAGCTCCGCTTGAAACCGTAGACAAGAATGTTCTTGAGGTTGCTCCGGGTGAGAGCAAAGGTGCTGACTGCCTTGTAGAGTTCATTCGTGACGGTAGTATTTGAGACAGTCCTGTTATCTGTGCAGATGGTCACGGAGAGTTTTCTCTCCATCATCTTGCCCAAAGGATGATTATGAAGATCGCGGTATGCTGGGTTTGTCTGTTGATTGGATGTCAGGCAGACTTCAAGCGTTATCCTGCGGTCCGCGATATACTGGGCAAGCTCTTCAACATAGGCCTCAGGATCTCTGATCATCTTCGATGTGACTGAAGCCGGATCGAGGAGGGTAAGGCCATGTCCGATCCTGTCTGCGTATAACTCGGTTATCGCCTGATAGATACTCTCCGGTCCATACGCCTCCCCGGCATGAACAGTCTTCTTCAGGAAATGCCGCTGCGCTCTCTTGTAGGCTTCGAGGTGATTGATGGCAGGCCAGCCTTTCTCCGAACCTGCGAGGTCGATGCCCACTACCGGCAGTCCCTCCTCCCAGCGTGCCCTCGCCACTGCACCTTCAAGTTCGGTTGATGCCAGAGCAAATACGTGCTCCTGACTCGAGTAGCCGTGCATCTCGAAGAACCGACGATACCAGGAAGAAAAACCCGGCGTGAAGAATCGCATTGCACAGGCAATGATACCGTAATGGAAAGGCGGTTCATCACCGGACTGGACAGCTGCCCCTGAATTGAATTCCGTTTCCGCCCTGTCAAGACCGGTATTCACGGCTCTGATGCATTCAACGATGTCCATTTCAGAATTTGCATGGAGCTGAGGGGCGAAGCGCACTTCGATATACCTGACGCCTTCCTGCTGGTTGTCTATGGCTACTTCATATGCGATCCGCTCCAGATTTTCACGGGTGCGCATTACTGCAGTGGTGTAGGCGAATCCTGTCAGGTACTCGTCAAGGCTGGCATATTCATCCTTGAAGACGAGTTCCCTGAGTCCCGATTCGGTATACGTTGGAAGTACGACCCCTTCCTCCTTTGCGAGCTCGATAAGTGTATTTATCCTGACCGAGCCGTCGAGGTGCATGTGAAGATCGGTCTTGGGGAGCTTCTGAAGGAGCTCCAGACTTATTTTACTGTTCATTAGATGTCCCTTCATAAATATCGTTGTATCATCCCTAGAAGAGCTGACCCAGCCCGATCTGGATGCCGAGTCCTTCCGGAGACAAAGCGAAATCCGCCCTGAGCGTTGCACCGCCAGGTATCCCTACCCTCGCTCCGAGACCGGCATCGAGATGGAATCCGTCCCACCGCAGTTCTGACAGATCATCCGCGGTCTGACCGGCGTCTCCGAATGCCACAATACCGAAGTCCATCGATACTTCCTCATCCAGGCGCAGACTGAATATCCTCTGCCTGAATTCCAGATTGGCCAGAACAGACCAGTCTCCACGGAATCTGCCGTCACTATACCCCCTGAGTCCTTCGCTGCCGCCGAGGGAGGGCAGGAGCTGGAATGGGGTTGAAGCGCTGCTGAAATGTCTGCTGATCCCAAGACGGAGAGCAGGGATGCTGTACGGGGTGATGGGAGTGAAGCATGCCAGGGCCAGTTCCGCCTTCGAGTAGCTGTGATCACCTCCGAACTGATGATCCAGATCAAGAGAAGTATATCCTTCCAGGAAGGAAGGGAAGGCTGCCCGTAAATGCACATACGGACCTGCAGTCCATATCGAGCCATACGCTTCGGATGGTGAGCTTGACCAGAGGGGGCTATCCTGCCTGCCATAGGCGGTGGAGTGGAGCAGCCTGCCGCCCCCCGTGAGCATAAGGCTGAATGAGGGCGTGTAGTTGTAAGAACATGAAAGCTCTTGATTCTCCGACTCGTACTCGGCATAGACATCCCCATCCCCACCATTGCCCCATCCATAGAACTTCTTGCTCTTGTTCACAGAATATTCAGCCCTGATGCGGACCATACCAGGACCTGCGGGGAACAAGAGCTCCGGTCCGGCGTAGAGGCTCCCGCCGGTGTACATGTAGGCCATTGTACTGAAAGCAAAGGGACGGAAAGGCGGCATCATATTATGGCTTGCTACACCGCCGAAGAGAAAGCCATTGGTGGAACTGTAGCTGACCAGCGGGAATACCCGCCAGCAGAATCCAGGCGCTGCAGCCGTCAGCAGCAGGATGACGATAAGGATCCCCATGGAAGTGCGCATCATACCGCCTCCGTTCGAAGGTGAAACATAACCTCAAGGGCAAATATGCCCCGTGCCGTTGATGGAGTATATTGCCTTGAATAATCAAAGTGGAGGGCTGTCCGTGAAAAAACCGATCATAGTAGTACCTACTTACAATGAACTCGATAACATCCGCAGGCTTCTGCCTGTGCTTCTTGACCTTCCTATCGAAGCGGATGTTCTGGTTGTTGATGACAACAGCCCGGACGGTACGGGGAATGCTGTTCTGGAGTTCGCAGATACAGGCAGGATCCACCTGCTCTCCAGACCCGAGAAGGCCGGTCTCGGGCAAGCCTATATAGCCGGATTCAAATGGAGCCTGGAACACGAGGAGTACGATCCCGTTGTACAGATGGATGCGGACTTCTCCCATAATCCGGACAAAGTTCCCGAACTGATCAAGGCCCTCGAGAACCACGATCTGGCAATAGGCTCCCGGTACTGTAGCGGTGTTAATGTCGTCAACTGGCCGCTCAGCCGCCTGCTGCTCTCATGGTTCGCCAACCATTACACGAAGGTCATAACTGGACTTCCAATTATGGATGCCACCGGTGGATTCAAGGCCTTCAGGCGCTCTGCACTGGAGAAGCTTGATCTGGATTCAATCCGTTCCGATGGCTACTCCTTCCAAATAGAGGTTACATACAAGCTTTTCAGGGATGGATGTTCAGTTGCTGAAGTGCCGATAATCTTCGTAGACAGGCATGCGGGAACATCAAAGATGACCAAGAGCATTGTCTGGGAAGCGGTATGGATGGTTTGGCGACTGCGTTTTCCCGGACTATTCTGAGAGGAATCGAATCCGATGACATCGATCCTTATCCTTCTTTCAGCGTTACTGGCATCAGGCAATCCCGAATGGACATTCGAGACATCGCAGGCCTTCGTCAACTCGATCTACGATCCGGGCGATGGAACTGCATGGTTTGCAACGGCGGGTGGAGTGCTTCACTGGGACCCTCAATCGGGCTGGGATGAAAGTATTGTTTATCTTGCGGGAATGCCGTGGTACAGCGCGAATGATCTGACCTTCAGTGGAGAGACCATGTGGGTCGCCACCAATGGGGGCGGACTCGCAATGGAGAGGGATGGGCAGTGGACGGTATTTTCGGAGTATGAGGGAATTCCGGGATCGGGAGTTGTTCATACCGTTCATTCGGCGGGTGGCTATATCTGGGCCGGCACGAACGGTGGGCTGGCCCGTGGCAGTGAAGGCGGCTTCATCCCTGTCTCCGAATCTGAGACAGGGGGGATATTCAAAGCCGGTGAGGTGACAGGTATATCGAGCATAGAGGGTACTCTTCTTCTCGCAACGGACAGAGGAGTCTATTACTACGATCTCTCAATGCCACTGACGGATCCCGGAGCATGGATCAGTCATGAGTCCGAGACCAGCAGCCTGGGGATAAGCGGGATCTATTCCGTAGACCCCGATACTGTACTTGGCTTCGGTCCGGGAGGCGTTGTACTCAATAACGGGATAAAATGGATGGTGCTTCTGGATTACTCTGCGAGCGGTGACTCCGTAGTCACCGGTGTCGCGGTGACACCGCAGGGAATCATAGCTGCTGCACGGCAGGTCATCCTCTACGAAGATTCAGTATGGGTTCCGGAAGGGGACGGCTATCCGCCCAGCAGTTATGCTTCCTGTATTGCAATGATATCCGGAAGGCTCTGGTGTGGTTTCGGACTCGGTTCATCAAGCTGCAGGGATACCGGCAGGGGGCTTGGTTACCTCGAAGAAGATCAGTGGATCGGTCTGGCTGTGCCGGGCATGGCAGCTCCAAGCTGTTTCCAGATCGCAGAGAAGGACGGCAGATTCTATCTGGGGAGTCACCGGTTGGGTCTAATGGCCTTCTATCCTGATGACGGCTGGCGGGCATTCAATATGAACACATGCAAAATGCCCAACAGCCTCAGAACGTATTCGTCTGCAGTCACTGCCGCACCTGGAGTATGGACCGCAAGTTACAGCTACGGGCTCACGTGGATCGGTGACAGAGGAACATACTCGACCGAGGATGATTCAGTGATCACCTTCGTGTCCGATTCGATTCCGGGACTCTCGTCATCCATTGTACAGATCATATCCCCACTCCTGAATAATCAGGTGATCATGCTTGCTCCCCAGGGAGAGGGACTCTGGGTTGCACAGGATGCTTTCTGGGAGACGCCGGATGAAGTCAGCGGGATAGTCGGGCTCACCGGTGATCCCGAATCAGGTGATCTGGAGTGGGCACCGAGAACCGTCTCTGAGGGCCTTGCCAATAAGAACATCCAGACTCTGTTTCCCTGCGGAACTGACAGCCTGTGGATTGCTTTCGCCACTGGAGATGGCTGTCAGCTCCTTGTGCATGGGGGAGACCCTTCCGATGCCTCATTCGATACATGGTATCCCGGCTCCGGTCAGGCCTACACCACAAGCTGGGGACTCCCATCCGGTCAGGTATTCTGCTTCGCGAGGGATGATGAAGACTTTATCATCGCAGGTACTGGAAACGGTATCTGCAGATGGCAGGATGACGGGTTTGTACAGATACCCGGCGTGACCGGCTCCATCAAGTCGATCCAGGTTGATGATGAGGGAAGGATCTGGTGTCTCGCCAGTGATGCACTTTTCTGCGTCGACGGTTCTGATGTATTCGAGTACACCAGTTCAAACAGTCCCTTCATACCGACAAACCGGGTTGAGAACGAATTCAGCTATTTCGACGCCGCTACCGGACGAGTTTATTTCTCCTCCATTATTGGGATCTGGTCAGTGAGACAGGGTGGAGGCAGACAGGAGAATCCGGTGCCGGTCTTCTTCCCACAGCCATATCTGCCCTCCGAAGGCCTTCTGAGGATGTCATGGTCAGGGACAGGCGGGTTAATTGAAGCAGACATATTTACGATTGATGGGAGATACGCCGGTTCCGTGAGCGGTGACTCATGGGATGAGTGGAGCTGGGACGGGACTATTGATGGAGATCAGCTTGCCAGTGGTGTCTACATGGTCCTAATACGCTCCGATAGTGAAGTTGTCAGAACCAGGATGGCGCTGGTGCGATGATGCGGATCAGAAGGCTTGAAAACACTGACAAGGCCGATTGGACAGATTTCGTACTCCGATCCAACAACGGGACAGTATTTCAGCTCCCGGCATTCCTTGACTATCATCCTGCGGGACGCTTCGACAACCATCACCTTGCGCAGGAGGGGGCGAAGGGGCTTGAAGTGATCATCCCCGGCGCTCTCACTCAGAGGGAGGACGGCATCTGGTTCAGGTCCTATCCGGGAGCCTCCTACGGCGGACCGGTACTTCAGGATTCAGCCGGACTTCACTTCGTTGAGAAATCGGTCGATGCGCTTATCGAGTACTGCCGGAAGCAGGGATGGACCGGTATAGAGATCACTCCGCCTCCAACGGTCTACTACAGAAGACCTCATAACTATCTGGAATTCGCCCTGATCAAGCGTGGCTTCACATATCCTCGCAGGGAGCTGACCGCAGTCATCGACCTTTCCCGTCTGGGAGAGGAACTGAATCTGGGATTTCGCTCATCCGCTCTGAGGGGGGTCAGAAAGGCCATCAAGAGCGGAGTCAGGGTCGAAGAGAACGATGATTTCTCGCTCTTCTACCCCGTACTTGAGTCCAATCTGCAACAGAGACATGGTGTTCGTCCCACCCATACTCTTGAAGAACTGGAGCTACTCCGTTCGCTCCTGGGACCGCAGCGGATTAAGCAGTTCGTAGCTCTCGCTGATGGCCAGGTTCTCGGCGGCATGGTGATGTTCCACTGCAATCCCAGAACAACTCTTGCCTTCTACATCTCACACGATCAGGAACATCAGGCTCTAAGGCCTGTAAATCTGGTCTATATGGAGGTTATCAGATGGGCCAAGAGCATGGGTTATCATTATCTGGACCTCGGGACCTACACCCTCGATATGGATGTGAACTACGGTCTCTGCCGTTTCAAGGAGTCATTCTCCGCCAGGGGGGTCTTCAGGAACACACTGGCAGGGAAGGTTTAGCCAGCCAGTGATGGTCAGAGCTTTCTCCAGCAGCTCTTCAGCGGTTCTTATGCTCTGGGCAGGACTCCTTGTTCTTGTCTTTGGCGGCAGGATGTATACCACTGATGTTCTGGCGGAGTATGAAGTTGCCGGCTCCATAGTTGGTCAGCGGTCCTTTCTCACGGTTTCAGGAGATTACGGCTGGGCGGTTTCCGGTTCAGGCGGCAGGATCTTCGCTCCTCACGGAGTAGGCTACTCCATCCTCCTGATCCCTGCGGCTCTGGCTGGAGGAGTCCTGGGACTGGATGCCGGGAAGCTGGTTACCGCGCTTCTTAACGTGGGATTCAGCCTCTGTCTTATCGGCTTCTGGTACTCGGTGGCCACACGCCGCTTCGGGAAAGTCCCCCCGCTCCGCATGCTGGCCCTTGCTGCCGGAGGTATGGCGCTGGTTTACGGGAAGATGCCCTATGATGTCACAGCAGCAGCAGCAGCGGCGATGGCTGCACTCTACTGCATCGACACCGGCAGGACTGCCCTGGCGGGAGTCTGCATGGGACTGGCAGTCCTTATCAGGGCTGACAGCCTTCTCCTGCTGCCGGTTTTCTGGAGGGGACCGAAGGATCTGAAGATATTCTTTGCAGGTCTTATCCCTTTTCTTTTGCTTGCTGCCGGAGCGAACTGGTACAGGTTCGGCAGCCCTTTTGCCGATGGACACGCACAGGATCCGGCAATGGCCTTCGCCCCCTTCAAGGGGGGGATCCCGGGGCTCTTTCTCAGTCCAGGCAAGGGTCTCCTGTACTATGCCCCGCTCTGCATACTAGCTCTCTTCCACCAGAAGGACTGGAGACTCTGGAGCCCCTTTGTGCTATCTCTTGTCCTTCACGGGATGCTGCTTGACTGGACCGGAGGTACGGGATGGGGGCCGAGATTTCTCTTTACCTCGCTTCCATTCCTCCTCCTCCCGCTTGCCAGATCCGGAACAGGCGGGAGACTATTCTGGATAATTGCCGCTATAGGGCTGACTGTCAGCCTTGCCGGCAGCCTTACTGATACCAACGCGCTGGAGCAGTCGCTGGGACCTGACGCTTTCGGAGAACCTGGTCGTCAGGCGGTCATCTGGAACTACTCCTCCTCTCCGCTCTTTGTTTCTTTCCGGGCCGTGTTCTCCGGCTTGCCTGACATGTTCGGCATTACCGCAGCCGCCAGGACAGGGATTCCCTCTGCTGTCGGCGCTGCTGCCCAGATGGCATTTTCTGCACTGCTGGGCCTGGTCGGTCTTCGGCTAATATCCAGAGGACGGACGAGGGGAGAGAGGGCATGAGAATACTCCACCTCTCTCCGCAGAATTACACTGGCGTCCTCAACATGTTTGTCCGCGGCCATATCGAACTCGGTCATGAAAGCAGGCTGGTAACATTCTACAGGGCAAAGAACCTCTATCCTGAGGATATCTGTCTGAATCTTCCATTCGTCGGTCCAATGGAATGGCTCTGGAAGGTGAAGCGCCTTGTAAAAGCAGGAAGCATGAATGTGCCTTTCACTGGAACCACGGAGAGGATATTCTGGAAACCGAGGCCGTTGGAGCGTGCCCTGCTTGGATTAAGGAATGCAGTGTGGTCACCCAGGATCGATCGTGCCGCCAGGGAATATGATCTGTGGGATTTCGATATCTACCACCTCGAGGGCGGCATGAGCTTCTTCAGAGATGGCAGGGACGTCAGGAAACTCAAGGAGGCAGGCAAGAAGATCGTCTCCTACTACCATGGACTGGACCTGCGGATGAGAGGTGCCATCAGACCTGTCTGGGATGCCACCGATCTCCACCTGACATGTGAGTTCGATCTGTTTCAGAGGTATCCGGAAGTGGGCTATCTCTTCCTTCCCTACGATCCCGATGGAGTACCGCTGGCCAGGCCGATGGGGGAGAAAGTACGGATATGCCATGCTCCGAGGATCAGGGCGGTCAAGGGGACTGAAGCAATTATCAGTGCCGTGGAGAGCCTCGCGAAGGAGCTTCCTGTCGAGCTTGTTCTCATCGAGAACATGTCCCACGTACAGGCGCTGGAGCTCAAGTCCACCTGTCACATCGCCGTGGATCAGGTGGCCACCGGTGACATGGGCTATGGAGTCAATTCGCTGGAGACGCTTTCCATGGGGATAGCCACGGTTACAAATCTCTCAGAGGCTTACCAGGAGTTCATACCGGAGCACCCGTTCGCACTCACAGGCTCTACCAACCTGAAACAGGTCCTGAGGGAACTGGTGCTTGATACTGATCTGAGAAAAAAATACGCCTCTGCCGGTCCTGGATGGATCAGGAAGCGTCATCACTGGCTCTCGGTAGCCAGGGAAATCCATCGTCTTTATCGCGAACTGGGCTGGGAGAAGGATGTCTGACAAAGCACTTCCCAAGACTGGAGAGAGCGGCCGGAGAAGGGATCTGTCCAGGGAAACCCTCTACTATGCCATTGCTCTGATCGTGAGCGGTCTTGTGCAGGTGGCCTTCCTTCCCTTCATGTCGAGGTTCCTTTCCGCCGAGGCTGCCGGTGAGCTTGGCGCGCTTCGGGTCCTTTCGGAGGGCATTGCCGGAATCGTGGTCCTCGGACTTCCCACAGCGCTCATCCGCGCATGGCAGAGAACGACCGCTCACAGAAGTGTACTGGTTCGGGGCATTCTCTTCCCGATAGTTCCCGCACTCCTCCTATCCGTGCTGGTCTATATCTTCCGTGGCAGTCTTTCGGGATACCTGAACCTCGGAGATCCTTCCTTCCTGGGACATGCAGCTCTCCTGGGTATTGCTGTTGCCTATGTCCAGATCGTTCTTTCATTCCCGAGAGCGGAGGGTCTTGCACGAAAGTACCTTATCCTGCAGCTCATCCGGGGAGCGACCTCCCTTGCTGCGCTGTGGGCATTCCTGAGACTCACGACTATCGGTGCAGTACCGTCGTTCATGACGGCTCGCTGGGCACCCTCTTTCATCATCGTCCTTGCAGCAGTTGCCATGACCTGGCGAAGGACCGCCCCCTCCCGCACACAGGTGAAACCTCCAGGGCTCACAAAGGAGCTCTTCTCATTCAGCCTCCCGCTGATCCCGGCGAGTCTTGCAATGATAGTTCTCTCCTCTGCGGACATGTTCATGCTTCGGAATATCTATCCCGTCATGAGCGAGAGCGGCTACTATGAGTGGGCCAGCCGAGCCTGCCTGGTGATGATGCCCCTGATACTCGGCTTTGACATGGCCTGGAAGAGATTCATTTTCAGGAAGAGGGATTCCGGTGGAACGATTGCTGAACTCGGTCGGGCCGGTCTTCTCTTCATGATAATAGTGAACTGGATGGCTCTCGTTCTTGCGATGATCACGCCCATTCTGGTCGCAGCCATAGGAGGCGGCACGTTCTGGCCTGCGGTGAAGGTCCTTCCGACCCTTGCGGGAGCGAGCGCGATGTACGGTCTCTTCCTTATCTCCCAGACCGGCTGCCTTTTAACTGGTCAGACAAGGTATGTGGCGATGATGACCGCCTTCGGTGCAGTGCTGAACATAGGCTTCAACCTCAGACTGATACCGGTCGCAGGTGCAACCGGCGCGGCGTTCGCAACCCTGGGGACCAACCTGTTCATGGCGATGAGCCTGTTCTGGCTAGGGCGCAAGGTGTTCCCGATCAGTTTCATTGTTGTGACACTGATGGTCATTCCTCCCATCATGTTCGGACCGCTGGCCAGCCTTGGTCCCAACTGGAGAGCCTGGATCGTAGTGGGTGCCTCTCTCATAACCGCTCTCGTAATCGGGATGCTGCGCATCATGGGAACGACCATAAGTGCGGAGGGACGTGAATGAACCCGGAAATTTCCGTCCAGATACCTGTAAGGAACGGTGGAGCGGCATTTGCGGAAGTGCTGGACAGCCTCAGGGCTCAGGATGCTTCGTTTCAATGGGAGCTCGTGATTGTGGACGACGGGAGTCTCCTTCCGGTAGAGGAGGAGTTCAGCCTCTCCTTCCCTGACAATGTCAGCGTCAGTGTGATCACACTGAAGGGCGAGGGCAACCGTCCGGAGGCCAGGAACACCGGATGGAGAGCCTCCATGGCGCCGCTGTCGCTTCTCTCGGATGCAGACCTCCGATTCGAACCCGACATCGTTCGCAGA
>Ga0190293_1000633_pt1 | contig 12558 bp, 10 predicted proteins | sample 48693001_MG_FD_161671 | JGI IMG/M metagenome (GOLD analysis project Ga0190293, IMG submission 161671) | Hydrothermal vent microbial mat bacterial communities from Southern Trench, Guaymas Basin, Mexico - 4869-30-0-1_MG | ecosystem: Environmental > Aquatic > Marine > Hydrothermal vents >... | reverse complement strand
ATATACTAGTTTTGAAGATGTAGCATCGTATGCTGTTACGGTTAAGCTAACAATAATAATTACTCTGGCATTAACATCAGTCAATGCTGTTTTTGCTCCTAAAATGGCTGAGCTTTACAGTTTAAAATCTTTTAAAAAACTAGAAAGAGAAATAATTAAAGCCACAAGGTTAATTACTTTATTAACAATACCAGTAATAATTGTTATGATTTTATTTTCTGGCTTTATTCTTGAAATGTTTGGGAAAGAGTATTTGATTGCTAAAAAGGCTTTATATATATTGCTTATTGGTCAAACAATAAATGCTCTTTGTGGTGCGGTAGGTGTTTATATGAATATGACAGAAAAGCAAAACACACTACAAATATTTTTGATAATAGCTTTTATAGTTAATTTGATATTAAATTTATTACTAATACCTAAATTTGGTATTGAGGGAGCAGCAGTTGCTACAACAATTAGTATGATATTGTGGAATGTTTTAGGATCCTTTTATATATATAAAAAGGACAAAATTAAAACTTTTTTAAACTAATAAATGAAATACAAACCTAATTTTCTCATTGTAGGTATAGCAAAGTCAGGGACAACGTCTTTAGTTCAATATTTAAAAAATCATCCAAAAATATTTATCCCTAATATTAAAGAACCAAGGTATTTCTCTTATGACCATTTAAAGGATAAAGGTTATAAAGGACCAGGAGATAGTGCAACCAAAAAAATTGCTATAAAGACTAAAGAATCTTATTTAAATTGTTTTAAACAAAATAAAAAAAATGTTATTGCAATTGGCGAAGCTAGTGTTGAAACCTCATACTATTATAAATATACAATACCTAAAATAAAAGAGGAATTAGGAGACCCAAAAATTATAATTATATTAAGAGATCCAGTCAAAAGAGCAATTTCTGCATACTCACATTTAATAAGAGAACAAAGAGAAACTTTAAGTTTTGAAGACGCTTTGAATAAAGAAGATTGGCGAAAAGATAGTGGCTATGAATTTATTTGGAGCTATGTGGATTCAGGCTTATATTATAATCAAGTAAAAGCACTTAAAGAAGCATTTACTAGTTTAAAAGTTATAGTTTTTGAGGATTTTATTAATAATCCTAATTATTATATGAAGGAAGTATTGAGTTTTTTAGGGCTTCCAGAAGCTCATCAAGTAAACTATGAACAATTTAACATATCAGGAAAACCAAAAAATATAACAGTAAACTATTTGCTTAACAAACCTCTAAGAATAAAAAAAATACTAAAATTATTATTAGGTGAAAGATTTAGTTTAAAACTTAAAAACAAAGCACAAAAACTCAACTTAGAGCCAATTGAAATCTCTGATGAATTAAAAAAGCGATTATACAGGTGTTTTGAAGAAGATATTTCTAAAGTTGAAATATTATTAAATAAGGACTTAAATATTTGGAAAAAACCTTATACTTAAAAAATTTTTTAATTTTAAAAATATGATAACACCAAACACATATCTTATTGGAGTTCAAAAAGCAGCAACAACATCATATTATAATTGGCTTTCTCAACACCCTGATATATGCGCCCCATTGAGTTTAAAAGACATTGAGTTTTTTATTAGACCAGAGTACTATAAAGAAAAAGGGACTGAATATTTATCAAATCGTTATAAAAAAGAATTTTCTAATCAAAAAATTATTTTGCAAGGATGTGTTCATTATATATTTTTTGAAGAAGCAATATCTCGGATAAAAGAATTAAACAAAGAGTCTAAATTAATATTGATTTTAAGGAATCCCGTAGAGAGGGCATTATCTGCATATCATTACGCAAAAAAATTTAATTATGAAGATTTGTCTATGGAAAAAGCTTTTAAGAAAGAATCACTTAGAATGAAGTCCAAAGATATAAGGAAACTATCAGAATTAACATATATAAATCACGGCTTATATTTTAAACAAATACAGGCAGTTTTAAAATATTTTCCAAAAGAGCAGTTACACATTTTGTTTTATGAAAACTTAAAATCAAATTCAGAACAAGAATTAAAAAAAACATTTAATTTTTTAGGAGTTAATCCCGAACAGGAAGTTGATTATAAAGCTTATAACAATACAGGAAAAGTAAGAAATAAAACTCTTCAAAAAATAGTTTTTGGAGAACATCCAATTAGAAATTTTTTTGTTAGAAAGGTATTCAAAAGAATGGTCTCTGAAAATAAACTAAAAAAAATGAGATGGAAGGCAATGGATTTAAATACTATACAGCAAAAATCAGATTATTTAAATCAAGTTGATCAAAAATTTAAGAAGGAATTATACGGTTTGTTTAAGGATGATATTCAAAATTTAGAAAATCAATTAAATGTATCTTTAAATCACTGGAAAGTATAAAAATTATGAGGTTTTTACAGAAAGGCTATATGTTTTTTTTCTTTTTAGGGATATTTTTCATCCCATTCAATTCAGATATTCCTGAATGGTTTGGGTTTCTAGGAGAATATAGTAGAGATTCATCACCTATTTTTTTTTTAGTGGCTTTTTTGCTTTTAATGATTAATAGTCTTTTTAAAGGCAAAATATACTTGCCTTTGAAATCAACACCTTATACCTTTTTTTTGTTTTTTATTATTATTTTATGCATTTGCACATTAATTAACATCTTTAATATAGCGGATTATTATTTTAAACAAACAAGTGGTTTTCAGAGATTTATTCGTCAATTGTTATCGGTAATTATTGTAGGGGTTTTATTTTTTATAGTATTTTTAAATGTTTGTAAAGAATATGGCGCTAAGGCTTTTTTTCTTAAAATTAGAAAATTATTTCTATATAGTTTTGTATTGGTTTTTGTTTGCGGAATTATTGAATATATTATAGTTGCGTTTAATTTTCATGGCTTATTGCCTATTTTTGAGTTATTTAACTATCTACCCTTTGTTAATGTAACTTTAAGTGACTTAAATCGGGTGTCATCATTAACATATGAACCACCAGCATTAGGCACTTATTTAATTACAATAGCTCCTTTTATGTTTAGCTATATAATATCTGAAAAGAAGAGTTATGGCTTTATCCCTTTTTTATTGGTAATTGTTTTAGCGTTATTATCAAAATCGAGAACAGTTTTAGTCGTGGCTTTTTTACAAAGCCTTATTGCTATTTACTTATCTTATAAAGTGTTTCCTAGATTTAGAATAATTTTCATAAAATTTGTTACAATAGGATCCATGATTGGATTCGTAGTTTTATTAATTTTTTGGAATCCAGTTAAAGACGCTGTAACAGAAAGGATACAATCATTAGATATAACCAAAACAGAATATAGTTCAAAAGATAATTCGGTTTCCAATAAATCAAGATTAGGAATACAGTATGCAATGTTTCAAGTGTATAAACAAAACCCTATATTTGGAACTGGTTGGGGGCAACAAGCTTTTGAGTCTAAAAACCATTATCCTAAATGGGCAATTGAACGCAATTGGGAGTTTTCAACAAAATATTTAAATGAAAATATTAAATCGTTTCCACCAGGCTATAACATGTACTTGAGAATATTAACAGAAACAGGAATAATAGGTTTTTTAGTGTTTTTATTATTTCTTTTTTTTATAATACAGAAAAGCTACCAAGCATATAATTCAAACAAAAACTTGAGGTTTATTTCCATTACTTTACTGATAAGCTTTTATGGGATGTTTTTAAATTGGCTACAAATAGATTCCTTTGGAGTATATGGTTTTTGGTTAAGTTTTGCAATTCTGATAATTTTTAATAAAAATACAAATGAGCGAAATAATAGTCTTAATTCCGCACTATAATAACACTTTAAAGTTAATACAATCTATAAAATCTATAAAAGAACGAATAACAGTAGATTTATTAATTGTTGATGATGGTAGTCAGGATGATGTATTAATTGAAGAAAATGTTATAAAGGCATATCATAGTGGCAAAGTTTTCATTGATAAATTAGATAAAAATAAAGGTATTGAACACGCTTTAAACCATGGTCTTGAGTTAATTCAAAAAATGGATTATAAATTTATTGGACGCTTAGACTGTGGCGATCTTTGTCATCCTAATAAGTTTAATAAACAATTAAATTTTTTAAATTCTAATCCAAATATATATTTATTAGGCACTTGGGCAAATGCTTTAGATTTAAATGGAAATTTGTTATTTATTTTAAAACACCCTTACCTCTACCAAATTATTAAAAAAAAAATGTACTTAAATAGCATGTTTGTACATCCTTCTGTTGTATTTAGAAGCTCTATTGTTGAGAGTGTTGGTTATTATCCTACGAATTACAAAGCAGCAGAAGATTATGCTTTTTTCTTTAAAATAATTAAGCAATTTGAAGCGGCAAATTTACCTGAAGTATTATTAGACTATATTATCGATGATAATTCAATTTCGTCTACAAAAAGAAAGCTTCAAGTAAAAAATAGAATAAAAGTAATTTTAAATAATTTCCATTTTGGGTTTTATCCTATATACGGGTTGTTGCGCAACGTTTTGTTGTTAATTGTATCTAGAAAAGTAACAACTTCAATAAAAAAAATATTTGCAAGTAATGCGTAATAAGAAACATATCTATACTATTTATAAAGTATTATTTTTAATATTTTGTTTTATTATACCATTTGAGGATTATGCAACTGCTATACCTAATATTTTAATTGGATTACTTTTCGTTTTGTGCCCTTTTTTAATTAAAAAAGAACAACTTTTAAGTTTATTAAAGCAAAAAAGTTTTTTGTTATTATTAATACTTGTATTATATGTAATAGTAAATAGCTTTATTAAAAATCAATCAAATGAAGATTTTTTTATTATAAGTAAATTGATTATACCATGTATTATTTTCATCATAGCCTTACCTATTAAAAATATTAATAAAGCAAAGCAAGTGTTTGTTCTAGCAACTGTTTTAGCAGTAATTATTTCATTGTTTAATATATTAGTATATGTATCTATAAATACAGGATTTAAATTTTCATCAGGTAGTTTTGTTAATGAACTATTAGTGTCAGAACGTTTATATATAGGTTTATGTACAGTTATTAGTCTAGTTTTTTCTATTCAGTTTTTTCTGGAGACTAAAAAAAGGATCATTAAAAATATAACCGCAAGTATAAGTTTATTACTAATAATATTTGTTTTTTTAATTACTGCAAGAATTGCTATTATTTCAACTGTTTTAGTTCTTTTGATATTTATCTTAACTAAACTTAGCAAAAAAAACAGGCTTATAGCGAGTTTTGGGCTTATATTCTTTGTTGCGCTTTTTTTTACATTTAATAATAATCTAACTAAAAGGTTTTTACGATTAGACGATAAATATAGAAAGACATATTATGAAAAGATAGTTAAACACGAACCTCGATTTATTATCTGGAATTGCTCAATGAAAATAATCAATAGCCATCACGAATTTTTTTTTGGAAATGGGTTCAGAAAAGTCAAGAAACAACTTGTTAACTGCTATGAAGAAGAAATTGAATTAGATCATAAAAGAGAATGGTATGTTACTAGTAAATTTAATACACATAATCAATTTTTAGACTTTTTTATGAGTTCGGGTGTTGTTGGTTTGATACTTTTTTTATTGATTATCTACTTTTTATTTTTTGAATCCTTAAAAGGGTTTTATGCGATGTCTTTAATTTGCACCTTATTTTTAATTTTATTAGTTGAAAATATTTTACATAGACAAATAGGGAATTATTTATTTGCAATCATATTTATTGCTGTCACTAAACAAAAATCAATTATTTTTTAGAATTATTTTTATAATGAGAATATATTCTTTTTAGAGCATAAAATATAAAGTATATTTGTTCTCTTTAATCTTAGTTTTAAACTAGAAAATTAGAGCGTAAAGAGGAAAAAATCAAAAATGAATAAAATCAAAGTTGCACATATTTTGCATTCTGTTGGAGGTGTTGATGTTTCTCTTAGATTAATATTAGAAAATATAGATTCAAATAAGTTTGAAAGTATTGTAGTACACGGTGTTGATGATACTAAAGAAGAATACACAGATAAATTCAAGAATTCAATAAAAGAGTACAAGCTTCCAATACAAAGGAATATTAATATTTTAAAGGATATAAAGGCGATTTATAAAACTATTAAAATATTAAAGAAAGAAATCCCAGATATTATTCATGCGCATAGTGCGAAAGGAGGCATCGTTGCAAAAATAGTAGGTCTGTTTTTAAAGATTCCTGTGCTCCACACACCTCAAGCTTATTCTTATTTAAGCGCTACAAGTAGTTTAAAAAGAAAAGTATACTTAGGCATTGAAAAGATGTTTAAGCACACTCACAATAAAATCTTAGCATCTTCAAATTCTGAAAGAAATAGAGCAATTAATGAAGTTGGCTATAAAGAAAAAAATAGCTTATTATTTAATAATTCAATAGTTCCAATAAAAACAATTAAAGAATTATCAATAGTTAAAACTTGGCCAGATGAATATATATGTTCTGTAGGCAGACCGTCTTATCAAAAGAATATTGAATTAATGCTTGATGTTTTATTTGAAATAAAAAAATCAAAAAAAAACATACATCTTGTTTTAATGGGTGTAGGCTTCCATGCGCCAAATTTAGAGGCCGTTAAAATTAAAATCCAAAATTTACAGCTTGAAGATAATATTACTCTTTTAGAGTGGACTTCAAGAGAGGATATTTTTAATATCATAAAGCATTCTACAGTATATTTAACAACCGCAAGGTATGAAGGGTTGCCATATTCTGTTATCGAAAGTTTAGCTTTAGGAAAACCAATTGTCGCTACAGATGTAGATGGTAATAGAGACTTAGTGAATCACAATTTAAATGGATATCTTATAAAAGATGAAGACGACGTAAATGAAATAGCAAATTCCACCTTAAAAGTTATTAATAGTAGTGAAATTGCACATAGATTTTCTGAAAATGCTTTGAAGTTGTATTTTGATAAATTTGATATGACAAAAAACATAAATAAATTAGAAGAAATTTATACAGATAATATAAAATAATATATATGAAAATATCAGTAATTGGTACAGGTTACGTAGGCCTAGTAACAGGAACATGTTTAGCAGAGACAGGTAACGAAGTGCTTTGCATAGATATTGACGAAAATAAAGTAAAGCAAATGCAGCAAGGGGAAGTTCCAATTTATGAGCCTCATTTGGATGTTTTATTTTCCAGAAATATAAAAGCTAATAGACTGCATTTCTCTACATCATTAAAAGAAGGATTAGATTATGCCGATATAATTTTTTTAGCTTTACCTACACCTGAAGATGAAGATGGATCCGCAGATTTAAAATATATATTAGGCGTTGCAGACGAAATAGGAAAGTTAATTTCTAATTATAAAGTTATTATAGATAAAAGCACAGTGCCTGTTGGGACTTCTGATAAAGTTAAAGATGCAATTTCTAAAAACGCTAAAGTAGATTTTGATGTTGTTTCTAATCCAGAGTTTTTACGTGAAGGTTTCGCAGTTGACGATTTTTTAAAACCAGAAAGAATAGTAATAGGTTCAAGCTCTCAAAGAGCTACCGATTTAATGAAAAAATTATATAAACCATTTGTAAGATCTGGAAATCCTATAATTATTATGGATGAAAAATCTGCAGAGCTTACTAAATACGCAGCTAATGCTTTTTTAGCAACAAAAATTACTTTTATGAATGAGATTGCTAATTTTTGTGAAAAAGTTGGTGCAGATGTTGATAAAGTAAGAATTGGGATGGGAACAGATTCACGTATTGGAAAACGCTTTCTGTTCCCAGGAATTGGTTATGGAGGGTCGTGTTTTCCTAAAGATGTGAAAGCATTATTTAAATCTGGTAAAGATTCTGATTATGATTTTAAAATATTAAATTCGGTAATTGATGTTAATGCAAGCCAAAAAGTCATCTTAATTCCAAGAATAAAATCATATTTTAATCAAAATCTTAAAGATAAAAGAATTGCAATTTGGGGCTTGGCATTTAAACCCGAGACAGATGATATTAGAGAAGCTCCAGCTTTATATATGATAGATAGTTTGCTTCAATCTGGCGCAAACATTTCTGTTTTTGATCCTGAGGCAATGTCAAATGTAAAGCGAAAATTAGGGAATAGTATTGATTATGCTTCAAATATGTATGATGTATTAATTAATGCAGATGCCTTAGTAATATGTACGGAATGGAGTATTTTTAGAACACCAGATTTTAATAAATTAAAATCTCTTATGAAAAGCCCTGTTGTTTTTGATGGCCGTAATTTATACGATCTTAATGATTTAAAAAACGAAGAGATTTATTATAGTTCAATAGGAAGGTAAAAAATGAGTAAGATTAAAAAAGTATTAATAACAGGAGCGGCTGGGTTTTTAGGATCTCATTTATGTGATCGTTTTATAAAAGAAGGATTTCATGTCATAGCCATGGATAATTTTATAACAGGAGATAAAATAAATTTAGATCATTTAATTCTTCATCCACAATTTGAATTTATTGAACATGATGTTACTGAGTTTATTAAAATTGAAGGGGATTTAGATTATATATTACATTTTGCCTCTCCAGCCAGCCCAATAGATTATCTAAAAATACCTATACAGACTCTTAAAGTAGGTTCTTTAGGGACTCACAATTTATTAGGACTTGCAAAAGCAAAAAAAGCAAGAATATTAATTGCTTCAACGTCTGAAGTTTATGGCGATCCATTAGTGCATCCTCAAGATGAATCATATTATGGAAATGTTAATACTATTGGGCCAAGAGGTGTTTATGATGAAGCTAAACGTTTTCAAGAATCGATTACTATGGCATATCATAGATTTCATGGTTTAGAAACACGAATTGTTCGTATATTTAACACTTATGGTCCAAGAATGAGATTAAATGATGGTCGTGTAATACCAGCATTTATGGGGCAAGCATTGAGAGGAGAAGATTTAACCGTTTTTGGAGATGGCTCTCAAACACGATCTTTTTGTTATGTTGATGACTTAATAGATGGAATATATAAACTTTTATTTAGTGATTATTCTTACCCAGTAAATATTGGAAACCCTCACGAAATTACAATCAAAGATTTTGCTGAAGAAATAATAAAATTAACTGGAACTAAACAAAAAATAATATATAAAGAACTTCCTATAGACGATCCTTTACAAAGACAACCAGATATATCATTAGCTAAAAAACTATTAAATTGGGAACCAACAATAGGTAGGGAAGAAGGGATGCTTAAAACGTTCAATTTTTTTAAGAACCTAAATGAAGAAGATTTGTATAAAAGTGAGCATAAAGATTTTTCAAATCATATAAAAAAGTAAATTGAGCACATTCAAACATGGAAGATATTCAGGTTACTTAAGACCAATATCATACTTAATCGATTTAAGTGTTATAAATGGCTTGGCCATCTTGTTTTATTTCAAAAATATAGATTCTTTTTTGTTTTTAGTATTAGCCTCAAGTACGTGGATTATTTTATCAATTTTGTCAAATTTTTATGAGGTTTATAGATATACTCGAGAAGTAACTATACTCTCATTAATATTCAGGCAAATGGCATTATTTACATTAATAGTTTTTGCCTTTTCTGGTTATTTCCATGAGTTTCATATTAATTCATCTACAATAATTAAATATGTTTTATCAGCCTTTTTACCAATAAGCCTTTTTAAGTTTACTATGTATTATCTACTTCAAAAGTATAGGTCTTCTTTTGGAGGAAATTTTAGAGTTACAGTAATATTTGGCGAAAATAAACAAACACTTGCTCTTGAAAATTTTTTCAACAAAAACCCAGAGTATGGCTATATGCATAAAAAGACTTTCAGTTTTTTAGATAAACAGGACATTAACTTACAAGAATGCTTTGAATTTATTAAGGAAGAGTCTGTTGATGAGATTTATTGCTCGATATCAGAACTTACTAATTCACAATTGCTCCAAGTTGTCGATTTTGCTGATAATAACCTTATAATTTTAAAGTTTTTACCAGATAATAGAGAAATATATTCTAAAAAACTAAAATATGATTATTATGATTATATCCCAATACTTTCCTTAAGAAACATACCTCTTCAAGACTCTATTAATCAGGTGATTAAAAGGGCTTATGATATTATATTTTCATCTGCAGTCATTATCTTTTTATTATCATGGCTAACACCTATTATAGCAATTTTAATAAAATTAGAATCTAAAGGGCCAGTATTTTTTAAACAATCTAGGAATGGATTTAATTATAAGGAGTTTGATTGTTATAAGTTTAGATCTATGACTCCAAATGAAGATGCAAATTTGTATCAGGCCACTCGGGGAGATCAGCGTATAACTAAAATCGGAAAGTTTATTCGTAAAACGAGTATAGATGAGTTACCTCAGTTTTTTAATGTTTTGTTTGGAGATATGTCTGTTGTAGGACCAAGACCACATATGGTTAGCCATACAAATATGTATGCCAAAAGAATAGATAAGTTTATGGTTCGTCATTTTGTTAAGCCTGGAATCACAGGCTTAGCTCAAATAAGTGGGTTTAGAGGAGAAATTGAAACCGATAAGGATATTATTAACAGAGTTAAATATGATATTTTTTATATTGAGAACTGGTCATTACTTCTTGACTTAAAAATTACTTTTATAACATTTTTAAATGCTTTAAAAGGTGAAGAGAAAGCATATTAAATAATATTTATAAGTGTATCTAATTGTAGATTTAAATTATATTTATTAAATGCATTCTCTTTTATTTTATTTTTTAATTCAAAAGTGATTTCGGGAACATTTATATTGGATATAACAGTATTTAAGTTGTCATAGTCTCCAGCTTTAGCTATCCAGCCTAGTTTATCATTTTTAATAATAGTTTCACCTTCACCACCACCAAAATACAGTATAGGAAGTCCTAATTTTGCATACTCAAATATTTTAGAAGGTACTGAACCGTAAATTCTATTTAGCAATGGTATTAATGCAATATGATATTGTAATAGTAATTTATGAAGTTCTTGGCGAGTTACTTGACCGTGATAAATTATTGGTAATTTAGGATGATTTGTGATAAAGTTTTCAATTTTCTTTTGTTCAGACCCAGCGCCATAAATATGAAATTCAATGTTACTGTATTCTAACTCTTGACATAATTTAAAAACCCCTTGAGCCACACCAAGTAGACCAGCGTATACGATTTTTATCTTTTCGCCCGATAGCATATTATTACTATTAAGTGAAGTTTCAAAATCAGGGTAATTTCTATACAAAAACACCTTTTTTTTAGAAAATAAAGAGGTAACATGAGTTAATATTTCTTCACTTTGACCTAAAATGACATCAGCCTTTTTATAGTTAAATCTTTCAATGCGTTCTAATAACTTATAACTAAAATTTTTTTTAAAAACACCAAGCTCAAGTCCTGCAATAGGCCATAAATCGCTAACATTTAAAATAAGTTTTCTTTTTTTTGAGCGCAAAAAGAGCATAGATGTAAAAGCAACTAATAAGGGAGGTGATTGTATGATTACTGTATTAGGAATTCTATTCCAACCAAAAAACCATAACAAACTAAAACTGTAGGAAAGCATAGCAAATAATCGAATGAGTTTGTTTTTAGAATTACTAGCATAAATCCATAAGCGATGAATAGTAATTTTTTTCTCCATTGAAATGTATTTAAACTTTCCTTTAAAATTTTTAAATATCTTACCTGTAGGATAATTTGGTAATGGAGTTATAATAGATACATTATAATTACGTTTTTGTAAACCTTCAGCAAGGTGAGATATTCTATTTGATGCCGCTCCTGTTTCAGGTGGGAAATAACTGGTAATTATAAGAACATCTTTCATTTTATGCTATAATTTTTCAGCAATAATATCTACAATACGTTTAGCAGTTTTTCCATCCCAAAGCTCTGGAATAATGCCTTGTTTCCAATTCCCAGAAAGTAATGTTTTAAAGGCTTCAGAAATCTTTTCAGAATCTGTGCCAACTAAAACATTGGTGCCTATCTCGCAAGTTTCAGGACGCTCAGTGTTTTCACGTAAAGTAATACAGGGCACATTCATAACCGTGGTTTCTTCAGTTATTCCTCCAGAATCCGTTAAAACGGCAAAAGCATTTTTCACTAAATAATTAAATTCTAAATAACCCAAAGGATCAATATAATGTAAGTTAGAAAAACTTAAATCTAGGTCTTCAAGCATTTTTTTGGTTCTTGGATGTATAGGAAAAATAATCGGATAGTTTGCTCCTAACGATACAATTAGAGTAATTAATGTTTTAAGTTGTTGTTGTTCGTCTACGTTACTTGGCCTATGAAGCGTCATTACGATATAGTGCTTTGCTTTTAATTTTATAGCATTCCAAATACTTGGCTTTGTTAGTTTATGTTCATTTTTACGAAGCGTATCAATCATAACATTTCCCACAAAAAAAATATTTTGTTTTGAAACACCAAGATTAAGAAGGTTATAATTAGCAAGTTTAGTTGTAGTGAAAAAATAATCTGTTAGACTATCGGTAACAATTCTATTGATTTCCTCAGGCATCCTCATATCGCCAGAGCGAATT
>Ga0190293_1000632_pt1 | contig 12559 bp, 8 predicted proteins | sample 48693001_MG_FD_161671 | JGI IMG/M metagenome (GOLD analysis project Ga0190293, IMG submission 161671) | Hydrothermal vent microbial mat bacterial communities from Southern Trench, Guaymas Basin, Mexico - 4869-30-0-1_MG | ecosystem: Environmental > Aquatic > Marine > Hydrothermal vents > Microbial... | reverse complement strand
ATTGACAAACCGACTCCAATACAAATTAAGGCCCTGCCAGCTATTCTATCAGGTAATGATGTTGTTGGTCTTGCGCAAACCGGTACGGGTAAAACTTTTGCCTATTTGTTACCGGTTCTAAAACAGCTAACTTATTCAGATCAAATATATCCTCGAGTGTTAATATTAGTACCAACACGTGAATTAGTAATGCAAGTTGTTCACGCTGCCAGAGATTTAACGATTTATCAAAATGTTAGAATCGATGGTGTTTTTGGTGGTGTAAATATCAACAATCAAAGACAGATGGTGAGTGAAGGTTTAGATATATTGGTCGCTACTCCGGGCAGGCTGTTTGACCTGGCTGTTTCTGGTGTTTTACGACTGAGTTCTGTTCAAAAATTAATTATTGACGAAGTTGATGAAATGTTATTTATTGGGTTTAGGCCACAATTGTTGAATATTTTAGATATCCTACCAAAAAAAAGACAAAGTATCATGTTTTCTGCTACACTTACTGAAGATGTTGATCAAATTATAAAAAAATTCTTCATAAGCCCAAAAAAAATTGAAATAGTTCCGGTTGGAACTCCTCTCGAAAAAATAGAGCAAAAAGCTTTTGCAATACCCAATTATCACACGAAAATAAATTTTTTAACCATTATTTTAAAGGATGAGGAATTTGAAAAAGTCATCGTCTTTGTCAAAAATAAAAAAATAGCAGATAGGCTTTTTGAAGATTTAAGCGGTCCATTTGATGGAGAGATAAATGTAATACATTCTAATAAATCACAAAACTACCGATTCAAGGCCATCTCAGATTTTCAAGAAGGTGTTCACAGAATATTAATTGCAACAGATATTGTTTCAAGAGGAATGGATATTATTGGTGTAAGCCATGTATTCAATTTTGATACACCAAAGTTTCCTGAACAATATATCCACAGAATAGGGAGAACAGGCAGAGCGAGAAAAAGTGGAAATGCTATATTATTATTTACTCCAAAAGAAGAGGAATCTGTTTTAGAGATTGAAATTCTTATGAACACAGAAATTCCTGTTTCAGAGCTTCCCAAAGAAGTAGAAATATCAAATGTCTTACTTCCCGAAGAAAAGGACAACTATATTGAAAAGGAGATCGATCTTAAGGTAAAACAGAGTTTCAAACCTGGACCTGCATTTCATGAAAAAAGTGAAAAAAACCAAAAAGTTAATTTAGGAGGTTCCTATAAAAGAGAATTAAAAAAGAAATACAAAAAACCCAAAACCAGACCACCAAAAACAAAAGGTAAAAAATAGGGTTTTTACCTTAAAAAAACCACCTCTTTTCAAAGATGTGAATATTTAACTTATTAAAACCGTACAGTATTGTTTATCAGTATTTTACTAAAGTTAGCGTACAACTATTCTCACAAGAAATAAATCGTATTTGAAAAAATCCTATCGTATATATAAAAAAGAATTGATTTAATTCTCTGAATTTACAATAATAGAATTTTATTTGCGTTGTATTATCTCATTAGTTTTTTTAATAAAACTAGGGAAAATTGTTATTGTTAAAGAAGGAAAACTCTCTATTAAAATAGGGAGTTTTTTGATTTTAAAAAGCAAGACAAAAAAAAGAAAAAAGTGACTAAAAACAATTTATTTTTAATTATTAACAATATTAAAATATAATTCACGTTGTATTATCTCATTAGTTTTTTTAACTAAGAACTAGGGAAAATTGTTATTGTTAAAGAGGAAAACTCTCCATTTATTTGGAGAGTTTTTTGTTTTGTTTAAGATGCTACTTTAAAGCCTCTTCTATGATATTTCCAGTATTGCCATTTGGAAATTCAACTTGTAACAGATTGGCTAGTGTAGGTGCAATATCAGTAATTTCAATATACTTTTTTGATCTTCCTTTCTTTATTCCATATCCGTAAAAAATAATTGGCACGTGTGTGTCATAACTATAACCTGAACCATGGGTAGAGCCGGTTTTCGAATAAACTATAGTTGCCGGATTAGGGACAATCAAAACATCTCCAGACAATTTCTGATGATATCCGTTTTGCAAATTTTTCATAACTCCTTCGGTAAAATTGGTGTTTTGAAGCGTTTTCGCTGTAACCACTTTAAGCACTCCTTTGTAATTTATAATTTCATCTGCTAAAACCTGGGCTATATGACTTGCATCTAAATTCAAATCGGCTATTTTTTCTTTATTCAAAAATATTTGAAAATTGGATACATTTTCGATCAATTCAGTCGAATTAAAATGCTTATTCATTATTTCAAGAATAAATTTTCGAAAATCACTTAGCTCTATATATCCTCCGGGAATTTTTAAGGAATTCAAATAAGCAGGCACTTGAACGGCTGCATGATCGGCAGTTAAAAATAAAGTGTAATTATCTTCACCAATCTCAGTATCTAAATACTTTAAAAAATCAGATATATCTTTATCCAGCCTCAAATAGGTATCTTCAACTTCTTTTGAATCTACTCCAAATCTATGACCAATATAATCTGGACTGGAAAAGCTAATGGCCAAAAAATCTGTAAATTCACCTTTTCCCAATTTTTCATTTTTAATTGCTGCTTTTGCAAATTCAACTACGATACTGTTTCCGAAAGGTGTTCCTTTGATTAAATCGAAATTCAAATTTTGATCCCTTAAATTTGGTAAATCATGTGGAAACACTGGCTTTTCTTCTCCTGCAAAAGGAGCTTCAAATTCATTGTCATCGGCAATACTTTCTGTATAAGTGCTAATAGGATACAAAGTCTCCCACTTTTGGCTTACATATTTTGTTGCCAAACCAGAATTGTTAAAGTCATTTACCCACTTTGGCAATTGATCCATATAAAATGAACTGGTTATAAATTTTCCTTCATCTTTTCCAATAAACCAATAAGACCCATTTGAAGTATGACCTCCCGGCAAAACAGCTGAACGATCTTTTATTCCAATACTAATAGTCTTGTTATTCATATTTTGCGCCAAACGCAATTCATCTGTTATTGTAGTTGTTTTCAATCTATATGGTGATTTCTGCTCATTCTCTTTATTTGTACCCACCGCTTTATAATTAAAATCATCTACACAATAAATTGACTTTTTTAAAAATTTATCATACCAATCATTGCTGATAATACCGTGAATATTTGGAGTAGCACCTGTATAAACAGCAGCATGTCCAACTGCAGTATAGGTTGGAATATGGTTAAAATTAGCATTTTCGCAATTAAAGCCATCGTTTAACAAACGTTTAAATCCTCCATCACCATATTTATTGTAAAATCTGGTTAAATAATCATACCTCATTTGATCAACTATAATTCCAACCACTAATTTCGGTCGTTCCAACTTTTTGCTGTGCTGAGCACTAATTGATATACAGCTCAATAATATTATAACAAGAACAAGGAGTTTTTTCATTTTTTTGCTTTTATGGGTTTTTTATCCCGATTACTATAGGGAGTTTCATGGAACTTGCCCGAAACAAGCTCGTTCGCTAACAATTTTTTCTCTTAGGCTAAATCAAGAAAGTTATCGGGGTGATCATATTTGCTGCCTATTCAAATATCTTGAACAAATGTAATGAATATATAAGATAATTTAATAATTTTCACAATAGCTTAAGGAGTCAATTTATTTTTAATATTTTAGCATCATAGTAATTGACATGATATATCTATATAACATCGGAAAATACTTTCTTATGCTGGGTCAGGTCTTTAAAAGACCGCAGAAAAAATCCATTTTTTGGGAAAGTTTATTCAAGGAAATTGAAGAACTTGGCACTAAATCGCTTGGTATCGTCGCATTTATTTCCTTTTTTGTGGGAGGTGTTGTTGCAATACAAACAGCCTTGAATGTAGATAGTCCTTTAATACCAAAATATCTCATAGGTTTTGCAACTAAACGGTCGATTATTTTGGAATTCTCTCCTACATTCATGTCTATTATTTTAGCCGGAAAAGTAGGCTCTTATATAACATCAAGTATTGGAACCATGAGAGTTACAGAACAAATTGATGCCTTGGAGGTAATGGGAGTAAATGCTTTGAATTATCTGGTTTTTCCAAAAGTCATAGCCGCAGTTCTGTTTTATCCGTTTATAGTTCTTACTGCAATGTTCTTAGGAATTTTTGGCGGCTGGGTTTCTGGTTTTGCAACGGGTTTATTTACATCAGATCAATATATTGTTGGAATAAGAATGGACTTTGATCCACATTTGATTCGGTATGCCATTACTAAAACAATGGTTTTTGCTTTTGTAATTGCAACTATTCCATCCTATTACGGGTTTTATGTTAAAGGAGGTTCGCTGGAAGTTGGTAAGGCAAGTACAAAGGCTGTAGTTTGGACCAGTATTGTAATTATTGTATTGAATTATTTTCTAACCCAGATGATGTTAGGTTAAACTGGGTTCCAAGATCTTATTTAAACATGAAAAATATTTAAACTATTAAAATACATCTTAAATGATAGAAGTTTTTGAATTAGTTAAATCATTTGATGACAATCAAGTTTTAAAGGGGGTATCAACTACATTTGAAAAAGGAGATACCAGCATGATCATCGGTTCCAGTGGATCTGGCAAAACTGTGTTGTTAAAATGTTTGCTGGGTTTATTTGAACCTGATAGTGGTGATATTTGTTATGATGGAAGGCATTATAGTAAAATGAGTACAAAGGAAAAAAGAAATCTTCGCAAAGAGATAGGAATGGTTTTTCAAGGCGGAGCCTTATTCGATTCTGAAACAATTCAAAGTAATATCATGTTTCCTTTAAAAATGTTTTCCGATCAAAGCCAAGAGGAAATGTTAGACAGAGTGAATTTTGTACTAAAAAGAGTAAATCTGGAAAACGTGAACAATAAATTTCCTGCAGAAATATCTGGTGGTATGCAGAAACGTGTCGCTATTGCCAGAGCCATTGTGATGAATCCGAAATACTTATTTTGTGATGAACCAAATTCGGGATTAGATCCGCAAACTGCCATTGTTATAGATAATTTAATTCAAGAAATTACAGATGAATACGAAATGATAACTATCATTAATTCTCATGATATGAATTCTGTTATGGAGATAGGTGAAAAAATCATTTTTTTAAAGGATGGTTTAAAAGCCTGGGAGGGGTCTTATAAAACTATATTTAAAACTGATAATAAAGCTGTTACCGATTTTGTTTATTCCTCTAACTTATACAAGAAGGTTAGAGAAACTTACATTAAAGAGAATTCTTGATGTTTTTTATAGGTGGTCTAAAATGTTTTTTAGTTTAGATCTTTTTTTATAGTCGTGATAAAAATGTCTCCAAATAATAGTTGTATCCTTATCTATTATAAAAGTTGCAGGAACCGGCAAGGTTTGTGTATCATCTGATTGAGCATTCTTCAGATCAGCCCTTAGAATTGAATTATACATAATTCTCAAACCTTTGCCAGGAACAAAATGAACATCAAAATCTTTCATTATTTTGTAATCTCTATCGTAGATAATCGGAATCGTTACGTTGGTTTTAAGAATTGTTTTCTGAATATTTTCTTGTTTTTCGGGAGTAATTAATACAATACTGGCACCTTTTTCTTTAATGTATTCAAAATCATTTTGTAATTTTTTTATATGTGGCATACAAATTGGACACCACTGACCTCTGTAAAAAACAACTACAACTTTCCCCTTTCTCAATAATTTAAATAATTGTATAGATTCACCATTTTGATCTACACCTATAAAATCTTTTACTTTATCACCAACTTTTAATCCTTTTGACTCTTTAACACTTCTCATCAATAAATATATAAATTCTTATTATTCGTCGTATAATTTAAATTCAATTACATAAAATCTAATCTTGCACTTCGGGAAATACTTTGGTCAATGTTATTCTCTCTATCAAACCTTCAGTATTTTTCAATTCAAACTCTATCGAATCCCTGGCCTCTAAAATTGATTCTTTGGTAATTACATCACAAATATCAATATCTTCATACTTTTCTCCGTTTACACTAATTATCTCATCTCCAAAATGTATTTTACTTTTCAGTTCTTCATCCCAGACAATTCCGATTACAATTTTATTATCCATAATTATAGGGTCTATTCCAAATAATTTTTTATTAAGGTCTACAGTTTCCTGAAAAGGATTAAACGTAAATTTTTTATTCTTAAAATCTAAAATAACATTGCCATATTCTAAAATTTCAGTCCCTATTCTTGAGTTTTTAGAATTTGTAGTAGTAACAATTACATTTTTAAATAAACCCTTATTTATAATTATTTCCGGTGTTAATAATCTATAAATATTACTTTTATCAGACGGACCAAATAATCCCATACTATTAACACCAACCCCTTCAGAAATCTTCAAAAAGATATGCTTCTTTTTAAACACATTATAATTCTTTTTTGAGAGATCGTAAAATCCTTTCATCCCTGTGTCGAACAAAACATGCTCTTTACCTTTATCTTTTCCCACAAGATCAATCCAAATATAGGGGCTGCTCTGCCTGCCTTTAAGGGATATATCTATAGCATGATCTTCATTATAAAATATGTGCTCTTTGCTGTTTGATAATTTTATAAGTTTCTTTTTTGGTAAGATCTGGATAATTGAATTTCTCAACATATTGCTCCCTATGATCCCTTCAACTTTAAAACAATCGAAAATAAAATTTGAGTTCTTATTATTTACAATTGTCGGGGTATTCTTAAATGATACTTCACCAATGGTAATAAGAGGAATCGATACCACATTTAGTTTTCTGTTTTTATTATTAGCATCATTTACTTTTATCTCTTTTAAATGTTTAGAATTTATTTTATCATTTAAGTTGGAAGTTATCAAATTTGGCGCACCGGTATCCAACAGAAATTGGTAAGTCTTCCCATCTATAATAACAGGAATGATTATTTTACCCCTTATTTCTTTATATACAATTTCGGTGTAATAATTTTTCTTTGTTGATTTTCCTTTATTGAAATTTAATCCTTGTCCGGATAAAGAAACGGAAATTAAAAAAAATATAATGGTTTTTATATAATTCATAAATGAAATTTTATAGGGAGGGATTTATCTGATTTTATGTATTGTTCAAAAGTAAACATAATAACCTGATTTCGATATAACTCAGGCTAATACAATTAAAGATTCACAAAAAGTATTACCAAAAGTATAATGCTTATATTTAAAGTCAATTTATAAAAATATATGGGTACAAGTAAAAAGTTCGGGACTTCTCCGGTTTTCTTTACCGCTATTTCAACCATACTCGGTGCAATTTTATTTTTACGTTTTGGATTTGCTGTAGGTACACTAGGTTTTTGGGGTGTAATACTAATCGTACTCCTGGGGCATGTGGTCACCATACCAACAGCCTTAGCAATTTCAGAAATTGCCACAAATAAACGCGTTGAAGGTGGTGGGGAATATTTTATAATATCTCGTTCGTTTGGTCTTAATATTGGCGCAACCATCGGTGTTGCTTTATATATGTCGCAGGCTATAAGTGTTGCTTTTTATGTCATTGCTTTTACAGAAGCCTTTGAATTCTTTTTTAATTATATGAAAGAATCATTTAATATGCTCATACCCAGACAAGCTATTAGTGTTCCAGTAATGGGCTTACTATCACTTCTCATCATTAAAAAAGGTGCAAATCTCGGTGTTAAAGCCTTGTATTATGTGGTTGTCATACTTGGTATATCCCTATTGTTTTTCTTTTTAGGAAATACATCATATGCTCAGGAATCTAATGTAAGTCTGTTTAGTTCAGAAATTAGAAATATGGATAATTTCTTTGTTGTTTTTGCTATTATTTTTCCGGCATTTACGGGAATGACAGCAGGAGTAGGCTTATCTGGAGATTTAAAAAATCCTGGAAAGTCAATTCCCATAGGAACCACTGCAGCTACATTTATTGGTATGATCATTTACTTTTTTATAGCGTATAAATTATTTATTTCTGCAAGTGCAGAGGATCTGGTTAACGATCAATTCGTAATGGGAAAAATTGCATTATATGGAATGTTCATTATACCAATTGGGCTGGCTGCTTCTACCATTTCATCGGCACTAGGTTCGGTAATGGTTGCTCCTAGAACATTACAGGCATTGGCTAGTGACAGATCATTACCAATACCAAAATTTAACAACTGGCTTTCAAAAGAAAGAAAAAAAGATAACGAGCCCACTAATGCATCCTTGGTAACATGTATTATCGCTATGATTTTTGTTGTTTTAGGAGATGTAAATGCTGTGGCAGAGATAATATCCATGTTCTTTATGGTAACTTATGGATCCTTAAATCTAATCTCCTTTTTAAATCATTTTGGTTCTTCACCTTCATACAGACCATCTTTTAAATCAAAATGGTATATTTCTTTGATAGGATTTATCGCTTCGATCTGGATCATGTTCAAAATAAACATGACCTATGCCGTTTCTGCTATTGTGTTAATGACATTGATCTATTTTTACATAAATTTCTATCATAAATACAGAAAAGGGTTCTCCTCTATTTTTGCAAATACTATTTTTCAACTAAACAGAAATTTGCAAATTTATTTGCAAAAACAACGTAACAAAAAAGGAAATATTGAATGGAGACCCAGTGCCATCTGTATTTCTAAAGATTCTTTCAAAAGAGACAATGCCTTTCGCTTGTTGAATTGGATCTCTTACAAGTATGGATTTGGGACCTATTTACATAGAATTGAAGGATATTATTCCAAAAGCACATACAAACAATCCAATATTGAACTAGAAAAGCTATTGGCTAATATTGGAAATAAAAACTCGGTTTATATTGATACGATCATTTCACCGTCCTATACTTCAGCCATAGCTCAGTCCATTCAGATTCCAGGTATTGCTGGTATGGAAAACAATATGGTGATTTTCGAATATGATAAAGAAGAACCAGCGGGTTTAAAAGATATTATAGACAATTTTGGTCTGGTGAATGCAGGTAATTTTGACGTTTGCATTTTAGCATCAGATAGAAAATCGATCAATTATAAAAATGGAATTCATGTTTGGATAAAAAGCACCGACAATGAAAATGCCAATTTAATGATCTTATTGAGCTTTATTATTTTAGGACATCCGGATTGGAAAAAAGGGAAAATAAAAATATTTGATATCTGTAAAGAAGACAAGGCTCATGAAGTGAGAAAAGAGCTTAATGAATTAGTTTCCAGTGGTAGATTACCTATTACTTCGCAAAATATTGAAATTGTTATTCAAAAAGAAAACATATCCCCAAAAACAATAATAAACGATTATTCTTTTGATGCCGGATTAACAATAATTGGTTTTAGAAGTGAACTACTAGAACATGAAGAAATCTCTATGTTCGAAGAATATCACAATATTGGTAATATTTTATTTGTGAATTCACATAATAAGAAAATGATAAATTGATATCGATTCTTATTGTAATTCTCTAATTTCAATATTCTTGATTTTCAATCTCAATTCCATCCATTTCTTCAATTTTTTCTCTTGCTGATTTTTCTCTTTCTGTTTCATTAAAGGTTTCCACTTTAAAGATATTATTGAAATTGTATCTATCTTTTTAAAATTTGAAATATACTCTCTTGCAAAACTTATTTGTTTGAGTTTATTATAATTTATTTCTATTTCTTTAACTACCTGATCAAAAAGAACCTCATTGTCATAATACTTTCTTAAGTCTTTTTCTAATTCATTTATCCTCAGATCTTTTTCTTTGATGCTTTCGTCTTTAGCACTTAGCATGTTATAGTTATTGATATAAAGCTCTTTTATTTTATCAATATCCTCTCTTACTCCAGAATCATCCTGACTTTGTAAAATAGTAAGCATGGTACTCTCCAGACCTAATTCTTCCAACTGTAAATTCCAGCGTTCTTCATCTCTTTTATCATATTCATTACCAAATACATATAATTTTATTTCATTTTCTTTATAATCAATACTCTCTTTTGTATCTCCAATTATATTCACCCCTTCCTCTTTTATATTCACAATAAATTTTTCAGCTCTGGTAATAAATTGATTTTGTAAATAAAGCTCATAAAACAAATAAATACTAAAAGAAAAAATAATCAAGGCTACTAAAGAAGCTACCCTTGAGATACGTTTTCTCTTTGCCTGATTGATGTATTTTTTCATCGGAAAACGCAAATACTTGGTAATTGCAAAAGCTGCCAAAGCTATAAAAATAGAATTGATCGTAAATAAGAATAATGCTCCCCCAAAGTAATTGAATTGACCGGTTGCCAATCCAAATCCCGCTGTGCACAATGGTGGCATCAAGGCTGTAGCAATTGCAACACCGGCTACCGTATTAAATTGCGGGCGAGGTCTGCTTATTGCTATAATTAAGGCTAAACCACCTGCTATTGCTATTAGAACATCTCTAACATCTGGTTTGGTTCGTGACAATATCTCACGTGTTGCTTCCTGGAAAATAGGAATACTAAAAAATAAGAAAGAGGTTAGCACACTTAGTGCTACCATTATTCCAAAGTTAATAATGGAAGCTTTTAAGGTATCAACATCATTGATACCAATAGAAAATCCAACTCCTAAGATCGGACCCATTAAGGGAGATATAAGCATGGCGCCAATTACAACAGCTGTAGAACTCATATTCAAACCAATGGATGCTATCAAAATAGAGAATACCAAAATCCATGCGGTATGTCCTTTCATGGAAATACCTTCTTTTATAGTTTCAGCAGTTGCATCCCTATCCGTTCCTTTTTTTATATTTAAAAGTTGGGGTAAATACTCTTTTAAACTTTGAAAAAAACCTTTAAATTCTTTGTGAACTTCTTCTTTTTGTTTTTCAAGTTTTTTATCCTCTAGGTTCTCTTTTTTCTGATTATCATTCATAAAATATTAAGCTATATATCAAGTAAAAATACTAAAAATTAATTATTCTCAAATTTCATTCGGGCTTGAGATGATACTTTCTTTATTTCTTGTTCTTCAGATTTCGGATAAATAAGAATCGTATCTTTTGTCTCTACAATAATAAAATCACTTAATCCTTGAACAATTATCTTTTTGTTCTTTTGTGTTCTAATAATATTATCCTTGGCACCAATGCACAAAGCATTTGCATTAACAATAGCATTGTTGTTCTCGTCTTTTTTTAATTTTTCAAACAAAGAACCCCAGGTTCCAAGGTCATTCCAACCAAAATCTACTGGTAAAACATATACATTGTTTGCTCCCTCCATAATTCCATAATCAATAGATATATTCTCTGTCTTTTGATAATTTTTATTTATAAAATCTACCTCTTTTTCTGTATTCCAAAGTTCAATTCCCTGATTAAAAATTGCACACATATCTTTCTGATTTTTTTCGAAGGCTTGAATAATACTTTTTACATTCCAAATAAAAATTCCAGCATTCCATAAATAATCTCCTTGTTCTATAAAAGATTTTGCGGTATCAAGGTTTGGTTTTTCTGTAAAATTTTTAACCTTTTTTATCTCTTCTTCAGATCTTTCAAATTGAATATATCCATATCCCGTGTTCGGTCCTTTTGGTTTGATACCCAGGGTCATTAAAATATCTCTCCCTTCACAGGCTTTAAAAGCAGTTTCAACATTTTTAACGAATTCCCGCTCATCTTCAATAAAGTGATCGGAAGGTGCTACGATCATTATAGCATCATCATTCAAATCTTTTATTTTAAGAGCGCTGTACAAAATACACGGCGCTGTATTTCTCATTGCCGGCTCTAATAATAACTGATTGGAACTTAATTTTGGAAGGTGTTCCAAAACTAAATCTTTATACTTATCATTTGTTGCAATTAAAATATTCTCTTTTGGAATTATTTTTTCCAACCGCTCAAATGTATTTTGAATAAGTGATTTACCCGTGCCCAACATATCGTGAAATTGTTTTGGGTTTTCGGGTGTACTTACCGGCCAAAATCTGGAACCTACTCCACCAGCCATAATCACGGCGTAATAATTTTTATTCATTTATGTAAATTTTAATTTTTAATCATGTAATTTTCTCACTTCCGCATTAGCATGGAACAGATATTTTTTATTAGTATAAACTTCAACACATTCATAGCGGGTTCTTCTTTTACTACCTCTTACAAAAACCTTTTTGTTGTGTTGAAATTTACTTTCAAGAGGTATTTCAAAGATAAAATTCTTATCATTTCTATCATCAAATTGCTTAAGCGCTAATGATAAACTAATATCAGTGTCTGTACTTGCTTTGGGATTCAACAAATAATTCGCCAAAACTGGCAATAATTCTTTTGGATAAATTAATGGATCGACAAATGGCAACATTAAATGCTGAAAATTTCTTTTCCATTCTATACCATGAGGTTTAACCCTTTTGAATTCTATATAGGTAACTAAATGTGCAATTTCGTGAATTAATGTAAGTAAAAAACGATAGGAATTCAAATCATTATTAATGGTTATTTGATAATTACCACCGGGATATTTCCTAAAATCACCGTGTTTGGTTTTACGATTATTAACAATTTTTAAATGACAAGGATATTTTTCGAGCAGGTCAACTACCAAATCCACCGATTTTTTGGGAATG
>Ga0190293_1000631_pt1 | contig 12564 bp, 10 predicted proteins | sample 48693001_MG_FD_161671 | JGI IMG/M metagenome (GOLD analysis project Ga0190293, IMG submission 161671) | Hydrothermal vent microbial mat bacterial communities from Southern Trench, Guaymas Basin, Mexico - 4869-30-0-1_MG | ecosystem: Environmental > Aquatic > Marine > Hydrothermal vents >... | reverse complement strand
TCATCAGGAATATCGGGAATGCCCCGATACTGCCGGATGTAAAGATCAAAATTATCAAAGGTGCGATAATTACCGCACTCAAATATGCACCTAAAGTGCCTAGAATCGAATAAGTAAGATCCCCTTTCAATATCAATGAAAAAGGTATGACAGCAATTCCGGGAGGAGATGCACCTATGACCACCATCCCGTAAAGGAGAAATGTATCTTTAATGAAAAGCAGGGAAAGGATCATTATCAATGCAGTCCCGATCAGATAATTCAGAGTAACAGCAGTAACCATTATCTTCAGAGAATTTTTTAACGGGAATATCGATCTGATATCGATCCCTGTTGTTGAAAATGTCATAACAAGAGCTAGAATTAATATCGTATAACCTTTGATATAGTGAGCAAGGTCACCTATTGTCAGTCCCAGAATTACTGAAAGTATAAGGATCGAATTGCGATTCGATAATAATTTAAGAAAACGGTTCATTTCATCAGATCATTTTTTAACAGCGATCGTAACCCCATCCCTGAAGGGAAGGACAGATATTTCAAATCTATTATCATTTTTCAGCTTATTATTAAATTCAATAACACCCATCGTAGGTTCATCATGAACACCTTTTAAAATCACTTTACCACCCCATAGTGTATTGTCAGTAATGAACATACCGCCTCTCCGTAACCTGCTGTTAGCAATTTCAATGGTCTCAGGATAGAATTCCTTATCAATATCATTATAAACAATATCAAATTTTTCCTGTAATTCTTTCCCGGTTTTCAATGCATCACCTACTATATATTCCAGGCTGCATTTGAATCCGCCCCTGCGGAAATTCTCTTCTGTCAGCATTTTGTTCACTTCTTCCATGTCTGTACAGACGATCTTCCCGTTTTCCGGCAAGGCTTTTGCAAAATAATATGCCGAATAACCAAAACCCGAGCCCAACTCCAGAACTGAATTGGCTTTACTTATCTTTGCCAGCAGATATAGTAAATTCCCAACATCCGGTCCGATTATAGGAAATTTTTCCCTTTCAGCCTTTATTTCCATTTCAATCTGGACTGGATCTCTTTCATTTCTGAATATTTCAAGATATTTTTCTATTTCATGATTTACGATCATTTTTAACTCTCCAGCAATCACTTAGTTCAGCACCTATTGTTCAGGCAATTAACACTATACAAAAATAAAAAAACGCAAAACATTAAGAACTGATCACTTCTGATCTATCATTCCTCCGGTTATTCTCATTAATTCCGATCTTGAATCAATAATATTAAATATTGCCTGAAGTTTTGAAAGTGCTGCATTAAGATATAAAAGCTGAACATCCCTGTAGTTGAATGAATTGATCGATCCGGATTTATACTTGTCAAAAGAGATCTTAAGATTTAACGATGCACCCTTCAGGCTCTCATCAGCAAGTCTTAACAATTCCTTTCTTAGATTATAAGTTTCATAAAGGCTCAGGAGGGTATTATCCAGAGTAAATTTCATCTCATCAAGCTTAAGATTTCCGATCTTTTCAGATATTTTTGCATTTTTTATGGCAGTTTTAACCTTTCCGCCATTAAATAAAGTCCAGTTTATACTCATATTCACATAATAATCATAGCTTTTCGAAACAATTTCAGGTATTCCTGAATATTTAAACCCGGCACGGCTTCCGTTGATCCCGCCGTTCAGGGAAACAGATGGGAAAAGAGGACTCTTACTTAATGAAAGATCCCTTTTTAGTATTTGAAGATTAATATACTGATTTTTCAGTGTTTTATTATTCGAAAGCATTTTGTTACGCAGGTCACTTAATTCATAATTATCCAGCTCAACATTGAATCGATCTGTCGGCTCATATTCCTTCTCTATCCCTTCACCCAAAACCAGGTTAAGGCTCCTCTTTGCATTCCGGTAATTGATCTGCTGAGCAGCTAGGCCTGCACTATCATTGAGGAAGGCGATCTTAGACTGCAATGCCTCATAGGTTGAAATCACACCCAGGTCTTTCTTGATATTTACATAGTTCATCCTGTCCCCTGAAAGCTTTTTCAATTCACTAAGGACCTTTACCTTCTCATTCTCCAGAAGAACTTTGTAATATGACAAAATTATCCCCTGAATTGTATTCTCAACAATTACTGCACTATTTCCTTCAGATAGCTTGTTGAGAAGATCAAATTTTTGTTTGGTAATAGAAATGGAAAATCCTGAGAACAGGGTCCATCTGAGATTAAGATTTGGCAACAGGAGGTTCGACCTGTATTCTACCCTTTCATCCGGGTCTGCCGGGGATGGATCATTATTCCAGCTGTTAAGAGATTGAGCACTGAGGCTCAATGTAGGATATCTCCCGGCCATACCCCATGTATTGTTGTTCTCTGTTATCTTAATGTTCTCTTTTGAGATCCTGATCCCGAAATTATTTTCCAATCCTTTCACGATCGCATCAGACAAAGTCAGTTTTTCACCTGTTACTGATCCCTGCCCGAGAATAATACCAATAATAACCAAAACCAAAATATATTTTCTGTTCATTTTATCGCTCTCCGAATATCTCTTTATTCAATTTCTATCTTGCTGTTTATGATTGCTCTTTCAACACTTTCCCTTTCTATCTTCTTCCCTGACAGGAATTTTCTGAAATTGTATTTAATATCGTTCAGAGTCAATATGAGTGCCGGAAACAGTATAAGTAAAAAAGCTGTCCCTATCATAACACCATAAGCCAGAGATATCGCCATTGGTTTAAGGAATTGAGCCTGAAAACTTTTTTCCAGAACTATCGGATAAAGGCCCAAAACGGTTGTCAAAGATGTAAGGACTATAGGCCTGAACCTTGAAATCCCTGCATTAAACACTGCATCTTCTATTTTATTTCCTTCAAGAAGATTACTATTATATTTGGATAAAAAAACTACCGCATCATTTATTATCACACCCGATAACGCAACCATACCCCAGGCACTCAGGATAGAGATCGGTATCCCTTCAAAAATATGACCCCACACAGCACCGATCCATGCAAGTGGTATCATCATCAGAATGATGAATGGCTGTGAGAATGATTTGAAATGGATCATCAGAACAATAACGATCATGGCAAAAGCTATACCATAATATTTCCCTAGGCTTTGTTGTGCACGGTCACTCTCTTTCCTCTGACCCTGATATACAACCTTGACTCCGGGATATTTTTTCTGCATTTCCGGGATCGCTTCTGAAGCAAGTTTTTGCAGTATCGGCGGGACAGGTTCATAAGGATCCAGAAGATCTGCTTCGATCCTGATCTCCCTTGAACTGTTAAATCTCTGAATATTTACCGGCCCTCTCACTATTTCATAATTGACAAGATCTCTCAACGGAAATGAACCGGATTGGGTCCTGATCTTCATTGAATCCAGTTTCCCAATATTCTCTCTCCCCTCTTTCGGGAATCTTACCCAAACCCTTATCTCATTTTTCCCGGATTGAAGTCTCTGAGACTGACTTCCATAGAATCCCTGCCTTATCTGGTTAGCCACTGAGCTCCTGTCAAGCCCCAGGAAATATGCTCTCGGTTTCAACTTCAATCGGATCTCCTGCCTGCCGATCGCATTGTTGTCAGCTACATTTTTCAGGGAGGCCATCTCTTCCATTTTCTCTATTATCATTAATTTTGCATGATTAAGTTCTTCCAGATCTTTACCCAGCAAACTGACAGAAACGGGTTTCCCCCATCTGTTCCTCCCACCGACACTGAACTTTTCAGCTTCTTTGACTACACCGATCTTCTTCCTTACTGCTTCAGCAATATCAAAACTGGATATTGCCCTCCCCTCCATATCCTTCATCATGACATTAACATTTCCTGCATGGGAGCCGGTTTCCTGTCCGTTAAAACTATTCCCGAGACTCAGGAAAGTGTGATTAATGAATGGGTTATCAGTTTTCTGTTCTTTCATTAACTTTTTGTTGACATCCCAGATAACCTGTTCAAAATCTTTCAGATGTTTCATGGTCTTGTCTTCACCGGTTCCCGGTTTAAATGCAACATTGACAATAAATGAATCAAAAGGGATGGAAGGGAAAAACGTTGCTTTAAGAATATTTCCCCGGAACAAACCGATCGTTATCAGAATGAGTGCGATCGGAATAGTTACAACAACCCATTTCCAGTTAATTATCATTTTCAGAGTCCTGCCATATAATTTATGCCTCATATAGTTCATAAATTTATCAAGTTTTAATCTTAACTTCGAGAGGTAAGTAGCCCTATTCTTAGATCTGAGCACATGTTCCTTACCTATATGTGCCGGGAGAACCAGGAAAGCCTCAAAAAGTGAGAATAACAAGCTGAAAATAACAACAAATGCCATCTCATACATGAATTCCATCATACCCTCAAGTACCATCAGAGGAGAGAATGCAATTATTGTTGTGGTCACAGATGTGACGACTGCAGGGAGGACCTCCATAGTGCCGTCAATTGCAGCCCTTTTAGGACTCTTCCCTTTTTCAAAATGTTGATATATATTCTCAGCTATGACAATGCCATCATCAACCAGAATACCTATAACAAGGATCATTCCGAATAGTGAGATCATGTTAATAGTAATTCCGATTCCCGCGGCAATAATGAACATCCCCAGGAATGAGGCCGGAATACCCCAGGCTACCCAAAATGACAATCTGAAACTAAGGAAAAATCCCAGGGAGAGGATAACCAGGAAAAGCCCTATTCCGCCATTCCGGTAGAGAAGGTCCAGTCTCTGTTCTAGGATATCGAGGAAGTCAAAAGTTATCTCAAGTTTTACACCATTATTTTTTTCGTTAAATTCTAAAATATAATTTCTGATATCAACAGAGATCTTTTCAAGATCTTCATTCGCAAGTTTTTCAACAGATATATAAACGGCCTTCTTCCCGTTCATAAGAGCCCGGCTTGAAACATCGGCAAATTTCAACTTGACATCTGCAACGTCTCTTATCCGGAGATAACTACCGTCACTATCAGCTCTCAGTACTATCTCGCCAATATCTTCAGGCCTTACACTTCTTGACCTTAGTCTTATAAGGATCTCTTCACTCTTTGATTTTATCAATCCTGCAGAAAGATCACGATTATTAAGTGCAATCGCTCTTGAGATCATATCAAATGTAAGATTATATTTTCTGAGTACTTCTTCAGGAACTTCTACTGAAATTTCCAATTGCGGGAATCCGAAAATACTAACCTGAGAAACAATTCCGGAAGTGAGAAGATCATATTCAATCTGATCTGCATACTTTTTAATCGTAAGAAGGTCAACATCACCTGAAAGGCCCAGAAACATCGCACGAGTGGTTGCACGCTGTTTGAAAACTACAGGTTTCTCAGCATCTACCGGAAAAGAGCTGATGGAGTCAACTGCATTTTTTACTTCCATCAGAGTGGTATCTATATCAAACTCACCGGTAGTTGTGATCCTTACTATAGCAAAATTTTCTGATGAAGTGGATGACATCTCAAGTATTCCGACAATACTCCTTATTGCTTCTTCGATCCTTGTTGTAATCCCCTCTTCCATTTCCTTCGGAGACGCACCCGGATAAACCATTGAAATTACAATATCCCTGTTTGACCTTTCCGGGAAGAATGATTTGTTCATACTCAGCAATCCGATGACGCCGGCAACGACCAGAAAAAGGACTATAAGATTAGAATAGAAAGGATATTTTATGAATGTAGTGATAAGTTTCTTCATCTGATCACCTTCGTGGTTCTACCGGAGATCCGTCACGGGCATTTATCAGAGGTTCAGTAACTAGTAGTTCACCAGCCTCAAGTCCGTTAAATATAATGATTTTTGCATCAAGTTTAAGGATATTAATTTCCGTCTTCAATAGCTTGTTATCCCTGACAAGAAAAACTTCATTGTTATTGAAAACTGCATTTCTTGCTATTTTCATACCATTACTGATGGTTATCCCTGAAAATATCACTTTAAGATAGTCTCCAGAGAACAGAGGGCCTGAAGTTTTATTTTCAAAACCAATGAATACAGCAACAGAGTGGGTCCCCTGATCTATGAACGGAGATACCCTTACGACCTTACCTTTCAGGAAAACTCCTCTGCCTTTATCTATTTCAATATCAACACTGTCACCAAGTTTGACCCATTTAACCCCTTTGCTGTCTATAGGAACTTCTATCTCCATCCTGTCTGTTCTGATTGCTTTTGCTATCGGGGCTCCCTGATTGGCAATACTGCCTACCTCCATCATTACCGAAGTATAACTCCCGGTGAAGGGGGCATATATAGTATATTTTCTTAAAACAACCTCATCCATTTTTATAGAATAAAACTCACTTAAAATATTTCTTGATGCCAGGAAGATCTTTTCATTTTTACTTTTTGTTTCCGGCATGTCCGGCAGTATTTTATCAATTGAGATGCTGTCAAAGAACTCTTTCCATCTGTCAAATCTTTCCGGAAAATCAATTTTGAAATCAGCAAGAAGATTTGCGATCAGATTCAGGAACCGGCTCTTTTTTGCCTTCAGCGCAAGTTTTGCCTCTTTATCATATATTTTTAACAGGACATCCCCTTTCCTGAACCGCTGACCTTTTTTCAAGGGGACATTACCCGATTCTATTTTCCCTCTGACCTCTGACAAAATATCAACTTTTTCAAGAGAAATAACCCTACCGTATTCCTCTATCTCAGAAGAGATATCCCCATATTCCACTTCTGATACTTTTACAAACCGCTTTACAACTTTCTTAGGTTTTTTCTGTGGTTCTTTTTTGAAAGTTCCCAGAAATGTCATCAAAAGAAATGATGTAATGATCAATAATGCTATAAATAACAAAGTTTTCTTACTTTTTTTTTCCATTGTTTCCTCTTTTTTTTCTTATTATAACGGATATCTTCAAACATACGAAATCGATCCGGTTTTGTTTAATATAATTTCAATGTTTTGTAAAGGATTCTTTCACATTCGAAATATTGGTGCTCATCAAAAATATGTTGTTAAAATATCCCATTTCATCTTTAGTGTTTTATACAAAATAACTTTGAATAAAAGTTGTCAGAGTTGTAACAAAGTGTTACAGGTAATATTCAGGTTTTGAAAAGAGCTGTAAAATTCCCGATCATTACCAACCCCAGGTGTTCCGTGAGAAAAGTTTGTCTGTTATTCTTATTATATCTTAATTTTCCTGAATCGAATAATAAGTCCAGACGAATCGTTAAAAATATTTTATTTTGAGATATTTTTTTGTTAATGTTTATATAATATATGTGAAGCTTATCAAGGAGGATAATTTGAAAAAAAGTATATATCCAATATTAATGTTTTTATTCATGTCAATGATCGTGTTTTCTCAATCCATGCAAGTAACATATCCAACTTACAATAGTGTATTGGTGAAATCTGACAGTCTGACTATTCAGTGGAGAATAACCGGAGACATAACAGGTAATGTGAAGATCAGGCTTTTTAACAGAGAAATGACTGCAAAAATAAAAGATATTGTTAATGATACTGTAAATAACGGGACTTACAGATGTCCTCCAAATTTTTTCAACGATGTACCCGATGGTTTTTATAGAATAAAGGTGAGTACTTTAAACAACAACTTCAGCAATATCGGTGGTGTATTCAACATAAGGACTCAACAGGATATCGAGGATTCAAATTCGCCTCCAGACAATAATACAACTCCTGTTTTAAAAGTACCCGGCAGACGATTCACGAACTCTCCCAATATCAAGAGGAAGTTTAATTACACACCTCCTTCCATTGTTATCACTCATCCTCCCAGAAACCATAAGTGGGAACTCAGGCTGGGTAATACTGCGTTGCCATTTCCGATATATATAATGTGGGAAAAAACCGGTACCGGAACCCAGGACAGAAGGGTAAGAATTCTTCTCAAGAGAGTGTCTCCCAGTCTACAAAAAATAATCATATCTCGTAACACTGCAAATAGCGGACTGTTCAGGGGGACGATCCCCAGAAATCTCATGACAAATGTATATACCATAATAATAAAAACACTTGATGGAAAGATCACTGCAGAAAGTGATGATTTCTATATTATAAATACAAACAAATGATCTAGCCTGATTGATTTGTTAAAAATATTTTTTTATTGTGATATATAACCATTTTGGTTATAATATGCAATATAAAGGAGAAATTTTTGAAAAATTTAATATACATATTTACAGCATTTATATTTTTGACATCAGCTTTACCTGCTCAAATGCAATCAGATACAGATCCAAAAACAATAACAGTTTTAAAACCTGTAAATGGAGATGCCTGGGAAAGAGATATTGCCCACACTATAGAATGGAGAATAACCGGAGAAATGGATGACAGAGTAAAAATAAGACTCTTTAACCATGATGGATCGGTCAGGATAATGAGGATAACTGATAACACGGCAAATAATGGAAGTTTCAGATGCCCGCCCGACATTTTCACTGATGTTCGTGGTGGACTTTACACAATAAAAGTGAGAACACTGAACAATATTGTTACAGGTTTAAGTGAACGCTTCTGGATAGGCACGCCACCGACAGTCAACAGAACTGTAGACGTTGCCGGAGATCTTCATGACAACTCTCCTTCTAAAGAATTGTCAACTCTGGGAAGTAATAACAGGACACTTAGAAATGTTTCATTGAAGATCTCAGCTCCATCGATAAAAATAATTTTTCCCAAGGAAAATCATATTTATCGGCCCGGATCTTTCCCATTCACATTCCGGATAGAGTGGCAAAAAACAGGGATAGGTGTTCAGGACAACAATGTCAAAATTCTGCTCCACAACTTAACAAATAAACAAATATTTACAGTTTTAAGCGGAAGCACATCAAATGATGGACTTTATACTCATAAATTTTCCAATCCAGGCCCGAGATCCGGTTCATATAAAATTTCAATCAAAACTCTTGACGGAAAAATTTCAGTTAAAAGCAAAGTATTCACAATAAAAAATCTTAAAAAAAAGATAATTAAGGAGAGAAAATGAAAAAAACTATTTATACAATTACCGGGATTGTTTTATTATCCCTTTTCACATTTGCATCATCAATTAATGTAACCAAACCGGCCAATGGAGATGTCTGGGTAAAGAATGATCCACATGTGATTGAGTGGAGAGCATCCGGAGAGATGAATGAAAGTGTAAAAATAAGACTATTCAATGGTAACGGGACTGTAAGGATCAAAAGTATAACTAACAACACACCTGCGAGCAATGGATCATTCAGATGTCCGTCGAACTTTTTCAATGATGTTCCGGATGGATTATACACCATCAAAATAAAAACCATTGATAACAGAGTTACAGGGGATAGCAATGTGTTTTCTATCGGTCCTCCGCCTACAATTATCAGTACTCCCCCGGAAACTGAACTGCCTGAGACCCAAAGAACACCTCCCTCACCCCCTTTTGGGAAACTGATAAAAAAACCAACTAAATTCATCCCCAATCTCAGGGGAAATCTAAGACATCTCCTCCCTTCCATAGTAATTACACATCCGCCCAAAGATCATGTATGGCGGCTTCGCCTGGGAGACACTTCACAGCCTTTCCCGATCAGAGTAATGTGGAGAAAGACCGGGGTAGGAAACCAGGACAGCCGGGTGAAAATATTTCTAAGGAGAGTTGTGAATGGAGTACAAACAACACTCCTCACTCAAAATACTGCCAATGACGGCCTGTTCCGAAGTGGAATAAGCAGAGATCTGATATCCGGTATGTACACTATTTTGATTCAGACACTCGATGGAAAGATCCGTGTTGAAAGTGATACGTTTTTAATAATCAATGCGGTGAACGATCCGCACTAAAAGATTTTGAGTTAATTTTATTAATGGAGAAAAAATGAAAAAAACTATTTATACAATTACAGGGATTATTTTATTTTCCCTATTTACATTTTCACAATCTATCACTGTCAGGAATCCGGCCAATGGAGATGTCTGGGCAAAGAATACTGCCCACACAATTGAATGGAGAAAGAGCGGAGAAATGGGTGCAAATGTGAAGATCCGTCTTTTTCGTGGATCCAGTAGGATAAAGAGCATTACCAATAGTACTCCCACAAGAAATGAGAATTTCAGATGTCCTCCAAACTTCTTTAATGATGTCCCGGACGGAAGTTATACCATCAAAGTAAAGACACTGAATAACAATGTTAGTGGTAATAGCGCTGTTTTCAGGATCGGGTCCCCTCCCAACAATGACAATGGTGATGGAGGAAATAATGGCCATAACTTTGACTCTTCACGGTTCTCGACATCCAGAGTTCAGGGAACAAAAGCTAATCGTGTTAATGTTATTCCAGCTTTCATAAAAATAATACATCCCAATGCTAATACCGTCTGGAATATAGTTGGAACAACTACCTTCTATGAAGATATAATCTGGAAAAGTATCGGTATTGATACTCCACTGAAGGTGAGGATTTATTTGAAAAGAGTTTTGGGTCGTGGATCTTTAGAGGAGCGAATAACCATTACAGATGATACCTGGAATAACGGATACTATTTAGCGCAAATTAGAAGTAATATAGAGACTAAGCATCCAGTGCTGAAGTGGACTAATACTATAGTAATCGAAACGCTGGATGGGAAGATCCGTGCAAAGAGTAAACCATTCTTTTTAATACATGCGGGAGAACCCCTCAATTAGGAGAATTCTAAACCAGAGAACACTTCTCTGGGCAAAAGGAGAAAAAATGAAAAAGGCTGTTTATACAATTACAGGAGTTATTTTGTTGTCCCTTTTCACATTTACACAATCTATCACTATTGTAAAACCAAACAATAGAAGCACCTGGGCAAAAAATGAGGCCCACACAATTGAATGGAGAAAGAGCGGAGAAATGGATGCAAATGTGAAGATCCGTCTTTTTCGTGGATCCAGTAGGATAAAGAGTATTACCAATAGTACTCCCACAAGAAATGAGAATTTCAGATGCCCTCCAAACTTCTTTAATGATGTCCCGGACGGAAGTTATACCATCAAAGTAAAAACACTGAATAACAATGTTAGTGGTAATAGCGCTGTTTTCAGGATCGGTCCCCCTCCTGACAATAACAATGGTGATGGAGGAAACAATAACAATAACTCCGACTCTCCACAGTTTCGCCCACCAGCTAGAAATCCCAGGTTGAAAAAACCTAAGGTAAAATTGATACCGATGTCTTCCATAAAAATAGTATACCCGCGCCCAAACACGGACATTAGTATTTATGGCGATGAAGACGGGAATTTTCCTGGCACAATTCCGATAAGATGGGAAAAGTTAGGCATCGGAGTTCATGAAGAATATGTAAAAATTACTCTTTCAAAATATAATTCACCATTTCTTTTAAAGACTCTGACAACAAAAACCGGAAATAATGGAACATATTATGCATTTTTTAAAAAAAATTTCAAAAGCGGTAAATATACTTTTGCCATCGAAACATTGGATAACAAGGTCCTTGCTGAGTGTGGTCCTGTCCAAATATATAATCAAGATGATTATGCTTCTACAAGTGTGGAATGGTGGTTGGAGAATCGATAATGTCTCACACTACAACTATAAGGAATAAAAGATTTATTAAAAAGGAGAAAGAATGAAAAAGTTAACCTATATAATTTCAGGGGTTATTTTGTTTTCGTTGTTATCATTTGCACAATCTATCACGGTCAGGAATCCGGCCAATGGAGATGTCTGGGTAAAGAATGATCCACATGTGATTGAGTGGAGGGCATCCGGAGAGATGAATGAAAGTGTAAAGATAAGACTATTCAATGGTAACGGGACTGTAAGGATCAAAAGTATAACTAACAACACACCTGCGAGCAATGGATCATTCAGATGTCCGCCGAACTTTTTCAATGATGTTCCGGATGGATTATACACCATCAAAATAAGAACCATTGATAATAATGTTACCGGTAATAGTAATGTGTTTTCTATCGGTCCTCCACCTACAATAGTCAATACTCCACCGGGAACTGAACTGCCTGAGAACCAAAGAATACCTTCTTCACCCTCTTTCGGGAAACTGATAAAAAACCCAACTAAACTCATCACCAAATTCAAAGGAAATGTAAAATTACCTTCTCCATCCATAAAAACCACATTTCCTCCAAAAGATCATAACTGGCGCCTTAAACTGGGAAACACATCATTGCCATTCCCAATAAGAATCATGTGGCTTAAGACAGGGGTCGGACATCAGGACCTCAGTGTAAGTATTTATCTCAAGAGAGTTCTGAATGGAGTGCAAACAACAATCCTCACTCGAAGCACTCCGAATGACGGCCTCTGGCGAGGAGAAATAAGCAGAGATCTCCTTACAAGTCTCTACACGATCATTATACAGACACTTGACGGGAATATCCGTGTTGAAAGTGATCCCTTTTACATAACAAATGCAGCGAACGACCCTCATTAGATCTTCATAAATTAAATATTTATTTATAAGCTGCTAGAAGAAGTTTATCAATTTCTCTATAATATCAGTATTAGATCGGAGGTAGCAATAAATGAACATAGATGAATTCAGAAAAAATGCACATGAAACGGTTGACTGGATCG
>Ga0190293_1000630_pt1 | contig 12569 bp, 9 predicted proteins | sample 48693001_MG_FD_161671 | JGI IMG/M metagenome (GOLD analysis project Ga0190293, IMG submission 161671) | Hydrothermal vent microbial mat bacterial communities from Southern Trench, Guaymas Basin, Mexico - 4869-30-0-1_MG | ecosystem: Environmental > Aquatic > Marine > Hydrothermal vents > Microbial... | reverse complement strand
CTCTCGTTTTCATCCAGACCTTCCAGGTCGCCGGAGTTAAATCGGTCAACATCCTTGATGTGACGAAGCCAGTTATCGATCAGACCATATTCCTGATCATCCATCGCCGCCCGGACGCCGCCACAGCCATAATGACCACAAACGATAATGTGCTTCACCTTGAGTATTTCAATGGCATAGTGAATAACCGAAAGACAGTTCAGGTCTGTGTGAACCACGACATTGGCAATGTTACGGTGAACAAAGACTTCGCCCGGAGGTAAATTTATAATCTGATTTGCCGGGACACGGCTATCAGAGCATCCGATCCAGAGATATTCGGGATTTTGCTGCGCGGCCAGGTTTTCAAAAAACGCAGGATCCCTCTCCTTGACCGCAGTTGCCCACTCCAGATTCCTTTCAAAAAAATGTTTTAATGTTTTCAAAATCAGTACCCCAAATCAAAATCCACGACGTGCTGCAGGGTTTCGTTTCGCAAAAAACGGCGATAGTTTTCTAGAAATATCCCGACTATGTCAGCTGGAAAACTGGTGGCGGCATTATGTGGCGTGACATAAACATTGGGCAAATGCCACAGGGGGCTATCCTGGGGCAATGGTTCGCTCGCAAATACGTCAAGCACCGCACCGCCAATAACACTTTTCTGGAGTGCACTGACCAGGTCGGCCTCATTGATGAGGCTGCCCCGGCCCACATTCATCAACACCGTGGACGGCTTCATCATTTTGAGTGTCCCGGCGTTGATGAAGTGTCTTGTCTGTGGCGTATCCGGCAGGGTAAGCACCACATAATCCGGTTCCGCAAAGAAGGCGGCAAGATCATCCGCCGTGTAAACCTTCTCAACATCATCACAGGCAGCGCCTGAGCGACTGAGCCCCACCACATGTATACCAAAGTGCCGGGCAGTTCGCGCAAGATGCCGGCCAATCGAGCCCAGGCCCATTATACCGAGCGTTATCTCCTTTGAAGGACGATATGACAGGGGTTTCCAATGCTTTTCCAGCTGGTTGCTCCGCATGTTAAATACCTGCCGCTCAAGGGCGAACAGGTAGGTCATCACATACTCGCTGATCAGGGGGCCGAAAATACCCTTAACACCGGTCAGAACATAATCCCGTCGCAAGTCCGGCCGGCATAATTGATCTACACCCGCCCAGCTGGACTGTACCCATTCAAGTCGCCCGGCTGAATCCAGCACCTGGCCAAGCAAAGGCGGATCACCAAGAATAATATTACAGTTGGAAATCAGGGCGGTCGCTGATTCAACATCAGCCGCTGAAACAAGCTCCAGTTGATCAGGATCTGCAGCCTTGATCAGGGCATGATGCTTGGTGGCTTCTGCGGACAGTATGAGCAGTCTGTTCACCGTACTCTTCCGGCGGTGCTCAGTTGGAGGCTTGCGAAGTAATTGTTAGTCGCACAGATTAACAGGTATCCCGACGGGCCAGATCTTTCAGCCTGCTCTCATCAAGTATGGCAACCTTCTTGCGGTTCACACTGATAATACCGGCACTTTGAAAGCGGGCCAGAACACGGCTGATGGTTTCAGTGGCCAGACGCAGGTTACTGGCGATATCGCGGCGCGACATGCTCAGGTTGAACTCTTTTGAAGAGTAGCCTCTTTTGGCGAAACGGGAAGACAGGGAACATAACAAACGAGCGATTCTTTCCTCAGCACTCAGGTCGGCTGCACTCGCTTCCAGCTCGGAAATATGCGAGCTCATGACGCGAAATAGCTCTTCCTGCAAATCGGGTAATTGCCGGGCCATTTCACTCACAGAGTCAAAATTAAGCCCGCAAACGGAACTGGTATCAAGTGCTACGACATTGGCCTTGTGGACCTTTTCGTGAATGGCATCAAAACCGATGATCTCACCCGGCAGATAAAAGCCCAGCACTTGTTCTTCGCCGTTCTTATCGATCACATAACTTTTAAAGCAGCCTGCACGAACCGCTGCAATGGACTGAAATTTATCACCGGAGCGAAAAATATGCTCACCGGGCTGAATCGGACGGGATTTATTAACGATATACTCGAACTGTTCGGTTGCGCTGGCATCAAGGCTGCGTGGCAGGCATAGATTACCAAGCGTACATTGGCTGCACGCAATCTGAGCACGCTCTGGAAAATAAGGCTTTTTCTGACTATCCGAGCTCATAACCGCTGAATCCAATACCGCAATATCTGATAAGCAATGGATTATAGCCTAACGGCGTCACTTAAATGACTTTTGAGTATGATTTTCCTTGAAGATCGTTGATCAGGTATTCATCGAATTTCATCGCGATGACGCGCAGCAGAAGCAGTCCGGTAGCTGTGACCTCAAGGGTTTGCTCACTCAGCTCAATAAGCCCGTCATCCTGCAATGGTTTGAGCAACTCCAGTTCCAGTGCAAAATGATCCGCAAAATCAATGCCATATTTACGCTCAAACTCACCAAAACGTACGAAGCCCTGACACATAATGGCGGAAATCACCCCGCGCCGTATCCGGTCCTCACCATTCAAACTCAAACCTCGCCATACCGGCAGCTTGCCAGCATCAATTGATGCCTGCCAGTCACGTATATCCTTGCGGTTCTGTACGAAACTGTTGCCGACCCTGCCGATTGCGCTGACACCCATGCCGATCAGATCCGTCTCGTTACAGGTGGAATATCCCTGGAAATTACGCTGTAGCGTTCCATTTTCCATGGCAATCGCTAACTCGTCGTCGGGCAATGCAAAATGATCCATACCAATATAGACATAACCGGCATCGACCAGCCTGGTGACGGTAGAGGCCAGCAATTGAAGCCTTACTTCGGCACTCGGCACATCGTCTGTGTTTATCATGCGCTGGGCGCGGAACAGATGTGGCAAGTGCGCATAGTTATATACCGACAAACGATCCGGACGCACAGTGAGTACTGAATCAATGGTCTTTTCAAATGACTTCGCGGTTTGTAGTGGCAAGCCGTAAATCAGGTCCACCGATACCGAATTGAAACCGTGCGTGCGTGCCGCCTCGATCAGGTCCAGCGTCTCGCCTTCATCCTGTACACGGTTGACTGCTTTTTGTACCGCAGGATCGAAATCCTGTATTCCCATGCTGACCCGGTTAAAACCGATATCGGCCAGGTAAGCGATTCTTTCAGCATTGACAGTTCGCGGGTCGATTTCAATTGAGAACTCACGACTGGCTGAGCGACTAAGGAGGAAATTCCGCGATAATTGCTCGATGATATGTTTCAGCTGTATATCATCATAATAGGTCGGTGTACCACCACCAAAGTGTAATTGTATGACCTGCCGGTCCCGATCAAACAGGGCACCCTGCATTTCGATTTCCAAATCGAGATGCTGCAGATAAACCTCGGCACTCTGAATATTTTGTGTCACCTTTTTATTGCAGGCGCAGTAATAACAAAGCTCCTTGCAAAAAGGTAAATGCACATACAGGGACAATGGCCGGGGAATCAGATCGTCATTGCTTGCCTGTACATGCCGTCGATAGGCATGGGCATCAAAGCCCTCGTGGAATTGCAGCGCAGTCGGATAAGACGTATAGCGCGGCCCGGCCAAACCGTACTTGGTGATGATCTCTGCCGGAAACTCTGTTGTCAAACCCATGCTGAAGCCTCCCCTGTCATTCAGACAGATAGGGAGAGTACCCCCGATTCTGGACTGGAGACACGGAATGTCCTGTGCAATATCTGCTGTACTTCTGTGAACTCCGTCATGCGATAAATACCTTATCTGTTTCTGTTGTTGTGCAGCGCACGTTAGCACCGCGTCAGGCATTGACAAATGACTCAGGTCAAGAATTACCGCCTCGAGGCCTCCTACTCAATATCTTTGCTTATCAATTTACCTTGGATTGACCCAAGTCAATTACGCGGAAAACTTGACCCAAGTCAATTACACGCATCTGCCAACAACGTACATTTCATCTTTGTCTACGACGTCATAAGAACGAAGGAGCACCCTGTCATGGGAATGAGGCAAACGATGGTTACAGTGCCATCAGCGGTATTAACAGTTTTACTTGCTGCAACCAGCTTTCAGGCTGTTGCGGCAGACAATTTGGGAGAAGCATTTACAGAAGGTAAGTTTGGCTACAGCTTCCGTTGGAGACTGGAAGATGTTGACCAGGACCCATTCCCGAATAATGCGACCGCAATACCCTTGCGCGCACGTATCAATTTCCACACATCCGATCTGTACGGTTTCTCAGCCAAAGCAGAGTTTGACTATGTGTTTAACTTTGGTGTTAATAACTTCAACGCGGGTGGCGGCAACACGCCAAATCCACCCGGCTACCCGGTAATTGCTGATCCAGGTGGTGAAGACCTGAACCAACTCTTCCTGCAATACAAAGGAAAGATTGGTCAGCTCCGTGTTGGCCGTCAACGCATTATTTATGATAACGCCCGTTTTATCGGTAACGTTGGCTGGCGCCAGAATGAACAAACCTATGATTCATTCTCGTATGACTACAAGAACGATAGTGGCATGCAACTCCAGTACGCCTACATAGACAATGTTAACCGTATCTTCGGTGACGAAGTGAATGCCGGCGACCATGCGAACAACACGCATCTGTTCAACGCGTCCTGGGATTTTGAAAATATCGGCAAACTGACCGGTTATTACTACGACATCGAAAACGAGGATGTTGCCAGCCTGTCCAACAGTACCCTTGGTGCCCGCTTTAAAGGAACACTGGGTGATACTTTTAAAGTCGGCTACGGTCTTGAATTTGCCAGCCAGACAGACAATGCCAATAACCCCGTCGCATACAGTGCTGACTACTGGCGTTTTGATCTCTCAACCGGATTTAAGTGGGCCACTGTCTACGTCGGTTATGAGTCACTTGAAGGTGACGCCCGCAAAGCTGGCCAGGCATTCCGTACACCATTGGCCACCCTGCACGCCTTTAACGGTTGGGCCGACAAGTTCCTGGGTACACCTTTTGACGGTTTGAACGACGCCTTTATCGGTGCCAAGGGCAAACTTGGAAAATGGAGTTGGAATGTGCTGTATCACGATTTCCAGGCACAATCAGGAACTGCCAAATTCGGTTCGGAGTGGGATGGCTTTATCAAGCGCAAATTTAACGATCATTACGGTATTTTAATCAAAGGAGCCTTGTTTAATACCAACAGCGCCCGGTATGGCGACACCAACAAGCTCTGGATACAACTTACCGCTGATTTCTAGCCCTATCAGCCTCTCCACAGGCTGACATTGATTGACCCGGCCATTTATCCCCGTGCCGGGTCTTTTTTTGCCTGGACGAATATAAATCTGCGGCATCGAGGTCTGCAGCAATGTAATATTGCATAATCCGAACCCAGAGAAACCATCATGAACATCAGAAATACATTTTCACTTTTTGCCCTGGGCATGGGCATGGCGATCAGCGCCCTTGCCGCACAAGCTCCCCCTCCCGAGGTAACTGTAGATGGTCTGCACCGGGTGCATGGCACCAAGATGGCACTGGTTTATGCCAAGCCGGGTGTCGATCTTTCCCAGTACAACCGCATCTACCTGATGAAACCGCAAATCGCTTTCACAAAAAACTGGTTAAGAACGCAAAACAGCATACCCAATCAAACTATCACAACAGAGGATATGCAACACATCAAGTCCGAACTGGCAGAGTTATTTACCGGGGTTTTTAAGCAGGAACTTCAAAACAACGGAGGTTATGTACTGGTTGAAGGTGTCGCCGAAGACGTGCTGCTTGTCCACCCTGCCATAATCGATTTAGACGTACTGTCCCCGGACACCCCCAGGACCCACGGCACACGCGGCGCTATCGCATCTGTTGGCAGCATGACCCTGTATATGGAGTTACTTGACTCGGTCACCGGCGACAAGATGGTCAAGGTCATGGACAACAAATACGACCGTAGCCGTACCCGCATCCAGGCCCCCAACGATGTACGCAACAAAGCCGCTGCCAAGGATATGCTGGGTGAGTGGGCAGAACTACTACGCCTGGCACTGGATGAAGCGAGAACGGTCGTCAGTAAACACTAAAATAAATATTGCCCACAGATTACACAGATTTTTTCTTGATTATCAAACTTCATCCTGTTTCCTGATAATGAGTATTTAGTCACACAGATAAATCCCACTTACTCAATCTGCTCTTAATCTGTGTAATCTGTGTAATCTGTGGGCATCTTCGCTCTTGCTCTTGCTCTTCTAATCTGTGGGCATTCAGCCCTTAAAAAGCCCCACCATTAACCCAGAAGTGGGTGGCAATACTGGCCGCGTAGCCAATCGCAATGGCCCAGGTCCATTTCAGGTGTGTGAAAAATGTGTATATACCACGTGCCTGCCCCATCACGGCAACTCCGGCAGCTGAGCCGATCGATAACATCGATCCGCCGACGCCAGCCGTCAGGGTAACCAGCAACCACTGCCCCTGGCTCATGTCCGGATTCATGGCGAGCACTGCAAACATCACCGGGATGTTGTCCACCAGGGCCGAGGCAACGCCGACCAGTACATTTGAAATGGTCGGCCCCAGGCCGCTGTACATTAACTCGGATCCCAAAGCCAGGTAGCCGAATGCGCCCAGGCCACCAACGCACAGGATTACACCGTAGAAAAACATCAGCGTGTCCCACTCGGCCTTTTGCAGGCTTGCATAAATATCATAGGTCCCGGCAGGCAGGTTATCTTCAGACGTGTGGATAGCTTCGCTACCAAGCGCTGATTCTTCCCTCGGACCATTGGGTATCGGTTCATTCTTCCGGCGCTTGAGGTAATAGCCGAATATTTTCAAAAACCCCAGACCTGTCATCATGCCGATCACCGGTGGCATATGCAGGTAATTGTGCATCGAAACCGCCATCATGATAGTCAGGATGAACAGCACTACGACCACCAGCGCACCGTGTTTCAAATGCGCTTCTTCGTGCATCGGATCAGGCTTGCCGGATGGCAGGCCAAAAGACAGTAATACGGCCGTAACCAGCCAGTTAACTATCGACGGTATCAGCAGGGCAAAAAACCCGGAAAATTGTATATGCCCTTTTTGCCAGACCATCAGCGTAGTGATGTCACCAAACGGACTGAAAGCACCACCGGCATTGGCGGCAACAACAATATTGATACAGGCCAGGGCTATGAAGCGGTGATTCTTGCCGCCAACGGATATGGCCACCGTAGACATCAACAATGCGGTGGCCAGGTTGTCGGCAACGGGCGACATCAAAAAAGCGATACCACCTGTAATCCAGAAAACCTGGCGCAGGGAAAAACCCTGGTTAACCAGCCATGCACGCAACACTTCAAAAATCCCGCGTTCTTCCATGGTGTTAATAAAGGTCATGGCTGCCAGCAGGAACAGGAATAATTCTGCAAATTCGAGCAGGTTGTGACGAACCAGTTCTTCCGCCGTATGGGTGTCACCGGCAGCGGAATAGGCGAAAGCAACCAGCATCCAGATAAAACCTGCCGCCACGATGACAGGCTTGGATTTTCGCAGGTGAATATTTTCTTCAAGGATGACCAGGGCGTAGGCCGCTATGAAAATTGCAATGGCCAGATACCCGGCCCAATGTGTAGTCAGATCCATTCTATTGTCTTCACCTGTATGTGACGGTTTCTACTTAAATACACTCAAAATCATCGTGACCGGTTGGCCGGCAACGATCCGGCCAGCCATGTTTACGCCAGAAATCTACATAGCCCAATGTTTCTACCCAGGTCTTGAAACCCGCACTCTGGCGCACGGCCACGGCCCAGTTGTTCCATAACTGTGCGTTGATTTGTATCCTGGTGATATCGCTGAGCGGATCAATTCCAAGATCAAACGCTCGCGGCGAGCCGAGTATCAAAAGCGATTCAAAACCGACCAGCTTTGCCAACTCCCCTGTACCAACGGCAGAAATAATATTTTGAGCAGCCGCCTCTTTCAAGCCTGGGTCTTCCAGCGCGTCAATCAGCAGATCAGAAAATGCTGCCGGCAGCACACCTGAACGCATGCGCGTATCACGGAGCAATTCACGTGCCTGTTCGTAATCCCCCTGGTTAATAGCGGCCAGACCCAGAACATACTGGCGGTAAGTGAAATGCTGGAGTTCTTGCAGAATACCGGCCGCCTCTGCAGGTTTGCCGGAAAAATTAAAGGCTGCAGCCAACGACCATCCAATATGCTCATTCAGAGGGTCCAGTCTGTATACCTCTTTCAGCGGGTCGATTAGCTCGTCAAAGTAACCCAGCCGAATATGTAACATGGCTTCCCAATGAGCGATATTCGAATCATTGCTGCCAATGGCACGGATCTGTTCAAACAACGCAGCGGCCTGTTCAATATCGCCGCGCGCCGATTGAATGGATGCGAGTGCGCTGAGCGCATCGGTCGAAGCCGGGTCAAATTCAAGCGCAAAATTGGCGCTGGCTTCAGCCAGTTCAAAATGGCTTTCTATATCAAGTGAATCATCATAACTGGTAAGCAGCCAGTACACCGATGCGATACCCGCGTATGCCCTGGCAAACTCCGGATCCTGTTCGACTGCCTGCGAGAAATAGTCGAGTGCCCGGCGCAATCCTTCTGTTCGCAGGTGTATACGATCATTAAATAATTCACGTCCTTTCAGGTACAGGGTAAAGGCCTCAAGGTCACTGGTGCTGGCACCCCTCGAATCAGGTTGACCGCTTTCATCCAGGGTCAGTCTGAGGGACTGAGCAATGTTGAAGGCTATATCATCCTGAACCTCAAAAACCTCATCAAAGGTACGGTCATAATTTTTTGACCAGATATGGTAGCCGGTATGTGTATCAATCAACTGCGCAGTAACACGAATGCGCTTACCGGAATGCCTGATGCTACCTTCCAGAATGGTGCCAACCCGTAATTTTGCAGCAATTTCCACTGCGGTCGCTGAGCTGTCTCTGAACGCAAAAGAAGACGTGCGGGCCGCCACACCCAGGCCATCCATGCCTGCCAGCAAATTAATGACCTCCTCTGCAATGCCATCACCAAGATACTGGTGTACCTGCCCATCGCTTAAATCAACAAATGGCAAGACGGCAATAGATTTCTGGCTATACGCTGGCGCAATCCGTTGAGCTCCACTTGTTGCATCCCCCTCAAAACCGGGTTTGGCAGTGGTAAAAGAAGTGTCCTGGATGCCCTGGTACAGGGCCAGCACTGCGACAATACCCAGCAACCAGTACGAGGTTGTACGTATTGCATGGGAGCTTCGCTGATACCAGTTTTTTCGGGCTGTACTTTTCTCAACCGATGGCTCCGGGCTGGAGTCCATGCGTTCAACCTGGGCAATAAGCCGATAACCACTGCCACGGATAACCGCTATGTAGGGATCATCGCCCTCGCCCTGACTAAGTGCTTTACGCAGCAGAAGTACACGCTTGTTAACCGTACCCCGGTCAACCACGAGCCCAGCCCAGACTTCTGTTTCCAATTGCTCTGCAGACACAACATTAGGTGCATGTCGCGCAAGTGAAAGCAGCAATTTGAAGGAAAGCCGCGGAACAGGAACAACGGTCCCGTTGCGAGTCACCTCCTGTGTACCCGCATCCAGTAACAGGTCTCCGATGCGGTAGCATTCAAAGCCCACTGAGGTTTATTCCCATAAAATGTTGGTTAAAGATGAGTCCATAATGGACAATGCTAACTCATCTGCAAACGTTCCGTAAATCTTCCGCCAATTTTCCGGCCATTAATTGTCTTTATTCGCCGCACTTATTTATATTGGCTGCGTGCACTTGGGGCTGATCTGATATTTCCTTTTCCAGTGCCTGGTTACAAACTGGTGATTGCGGAGTTTGATTCCCGTTCAAGCCAGATTTGAACAAAGTGGTTTGTCCTCCGAAAACTTCCACGGCGTTCTTTTCCGGTCAGGGACTGCTCTGCAAAACCGGGTAACGGGTAAAGGATCTTTCAGCGGTTGGAAAGCAATTATTAACCAATCGTGAAAGCCAGGCACATTAATAATAATAAAAAAAGCTGGGGTAGCTGCAGGAAACTGCAGTTATCCCAATCTTTAAGATTAGGTTACCCCGGTTCCCGTTCTCCGGTTTGATTTCTTCCCCCCCATAAACTGGCTAATTCGGGAACCGGGTTTTTAAAACCCGGTTTTTTTTCGGCTTTTTTTTTAGCAATCCAGTAAATATCTGATCTGTCCAGCATCCGGATGCTTATCGGTTTATAATCCCCCCTCCTGAAACCAGCCAAATCATGCAATTTATTCCGCCCCGACTGTGAAACAAAACAAAGCAAGAACCCTAATACTTTCCCTGGCCCTGCTACTGCTGGGTGCCTGTGCATCCATGATGCAATCGGCGACCAATGGCATGGCTGCCAATCTCAATGCTGCCATCATGAACCAGGATGATCCTGAAATAGTTCGCGATGGTGCGCCGGCTTACCTGCTGATGCTTGACAGTTTCATTGAAGGCTCACCGAACGATGCGGCAATGCTTGGGGCCGCAGCAGAATTATATGCCGCGTATGGCGTCATTTTTGTTGAAGATGCGCAGCGCGCTGACCGCCTGACCTCACGTGCCCTTGCATACAGTCAGAAGTCTCTGTGCATAAGCAATAAGTCAGCTTGTGGAATTGCAGACCTTTCATACAAGGAATTTGAAAGTGTTCTGGAAAAGCTGGGTAAAAATGATGCCGCCGGCCTGTTTACCTTCGGCCTGGCTTCAATCGCCTACATAAAAGCCCACAGTGATGACTGGGGTGCAATGGCTAAACTGCCGCGGGTTGAATCCGCCCTCAAACGGGTGCAGGTATTGGACCAGCACTACAATGCCGTGCAGGTCGAGCATTTTCTCGCCGTGCTGAATACCATCCGCCCACCAGCACTGGGAGGGGATTTTGAGGCAGGTAAAGCGCATTACGAACGTGCACTTTCCCTCTCCGGCGGCAAGGATCTGTCAATCAATGTGGACTATGCCCGTTATTACGCCCGCACGCTGTATGATCGTGAACTCCACGACCGCCTGTTGAACGATGTCATGTCGGCTGAACCAAACCAGGACGGCTACACTCTATTTAATACTTTGGCGCAACGCGAAGCACAGGAGTTGCTCGACGCTGCGGATGATTATTTTTAAGGAAAAGAAACAACATGAATTCCCGCCTCAAAAAAGGATTTTCGACCCGCCTGTTTAGCCGCCAATTCGCCCTCGTCTTCATTCTGCTTGGAATGATATCGACCGCCAGTGCTCAAACCCTGAAACTGGCCACCCTGGCGCCCGAAGGATCCAGCTGGATGGTTGCAATGCGTGCCGGTGCCAAAGAGATTACTGAGCGTACTGATGGACGGGTTAAATTCAAATTCTATGGCGGCGGCGTGCAGGGCAATGACAAGCAGGTGCTGCGTAAAATGCGTATCGGCCAGTTACACGGTGGTGCTTTCACATCCAATGCCCTGGTTGCATTCCAAAAGGATGCCGTGCTCTATGGTATGCCCATGCTATTCAATAACTTCGAGGAAGTGAGGTTTGCAAGAGACCGCATGGATGACAAGTTACGCGATCTTATTGAAGGGGCCGGTTATGTCAACTTTGGCTTCGCCAGTGGGGGATTTGCCCACATCATGTCAAACCGCCCTATCGCGAACATTGAGGATATGCAGGGTTTGAAAGTCTGGGTTCCGGACGGGGACAGAATCTCCTATGGTGCCGTCAAGGCACTTGGCGTTTCTCCGGTCACCATGCCGCTGACCGATGTTTTGACCGGCCTGCAAACCGAATTGATAGATACCATCATGGGTCCTCCCGCCGGCACCATTGTTTTGCAGTGGAATACGGGTGTGAGCTATATCACCGAACTCCCCCTCGCCTACATTTTTGCCATGATGATAATTCAGAAAAAATATTTTGACCGGTTACAAGCTCCCGACCAGGCTATTGTGCGTGAGGTTATGGAGAAGGTTTACCTGGGCTTTGAACAACAGGGCAATAAAGACAATGAAGAAGCGTACAAGGCCTTGCTTGCTGACGGCATGAAGTCGGTCACGCCCAACCAGGATCAAATTCTTAAATGGCACGGGGCCGTACAGGCATCCAACCACAGGCTCGCCGAAGAAGACGTAATAGATGCCGGTCTGCTAAGTGAGATCGAATGTTACGTGGCTGCCTACCGCGCAGGCAACCCAGAGAAAGATTGCACCCGGTGAGCCGTACCGCGTTAGTTCTTACCAAACTTGAAAAAGCCGGAACCTATGCGGAGGATGCACTGCTCCTGATCATTCTGATCAGCATGATCCTGTTGGCTGGCTCACAGATTTTTCTAAGGAATTTCTTTGATACCAGCCTCTTCTGGGGTGATGAAATGCTTCGCCTGATGGTGCTTTGGCTAACCGTTGCCGGAGGCCTGGCCGCCAGCAGGATGAACAAGCATATAAGCATCGAGGTTCTGGATCGCTTCCTGCCGCGCAACGCTCAGCTGGTCACAAAAGTCATCATTGACTTATTTACCGCAGCCATTTGCGCTTTATTCGCATGGCACAGTACGCGTTTTGTCATGGGCTCCTATGAGTTCGGCGATACCCTGATGAAAAACACTCCCGCATGGATGCTGCAGATCATAT